>Ga0326727_10010041_pt1 | contig 22817 bp, 17 predicted proteins | sample MB2enrmetagenome_FD_207643 | JGI IMG/M metagenome (GOLD analysis project Ga0326727, IMG submission 207643) | Lab enriched peat soil microbial communities from McLean, Ithaca, NY, United States - MB29MY | ecosystem: Environmental > Terrestrial > Soil > Wetlands > Peat | place: USA: New York...
CAGACTTAAACCCGTAGATCGAAAAAAGGCCAAGCGGCCGCTGCTGATCGATCGCTTGCCGAGGAAGATGCAGGACCGCATCCGCGCCGAGCGTGTTGCGGGAAAGACGTGGCTGGAAATCGAGCAGGAGTCGCCAACCTGGAAGTATTGGAAAAAGGTCCCGGCAGGGGTACGGAAGCTTTTCTCCGCCCACCCACGCACCGAGGATCCTTCCCTGCGCTCAGGACACGCTGAAATCGCGAGGGTGGGGTACCCCCTCAAGGATTGTCATCCCGAACGGAGTGAGGGATCTGTAGTTGGGCCCCATCCTATGCCCGGCGACGCCGTCATCTACCGGCTTCCACACACCAACCTGTGCCGCTGGTACGACCACCGGGTCGAGCAGGTCTTGCGCGATGAGCAGAAGCGCGCCGCGGCGGCGCACGCCGCCGCCGACAAGGTCGCTGCGCGCGGCTTTAAGAACTTAACGGCAAGCGTTAAGCACGCCCTGGGCGAAGCCGTCTTCGAAGTAATGAATGCCCGCGAGGATCCCGAAAAGATTGTGGCCGCACTTACCGGGTTGGGCCACCTGCTGGCGAAGCTCGACCGGAACGAAATCGCAAGCCGGCGTGTTCGGCTTCTGGAGGAAGAGGCCGAACGCAAGAAGAAGCAGTTCGAACGAGAAACCAATGACGCAGCGCGCAAACTCGAAAAGGGCCGGTCGCTCACCATCGACGACATCAACCGTATCCGTGAGCGTACCTTCGGACTCCCGCCCATTGAGCGAGAAGCTACCGCCAGCCATCCAGCTTAGGCCGTATCAGAGGCGCTGGATCGACGACGAGTCGCGGTTCAAGGGCGCGGTGAAGTCCGCCCGCATCGGCTACTCCTATGCCACCGGCCTGGAGGCCATCTTCGACTGCCTGGAGCATCCCACCACCTGGACCGTACTCAGCGCTTCGAAAGCGCAGTCGATCGAGTTTGTCGAGCAGGCTTCGAAAAATATCCAGGCGGTGGGCGCAGTCGCGCAGTTGTATCAGGACTGGTTCGTCGACGCGCTGGGCGCCACCGACATTCTGGTGCAGCGCATCCAGTTTTCCAACGGCTCGCGCATCATGGCGCTGCCTGCCAATCCGCGCACCGCGCGCGGCTATCCGGGCAACGCAATACTGGACGAATTCGCCCACCACGAAGACTCTTACGCAATCTGGGCGGCCGTGACACGCCAGGTGGCGCTCGGCCACAAACTGCGCGCGCTGTCTACTCCCAACGGCGAGCAGGGCAAGTTCTACGACCTGGCGAAAGAGTTTGGCCTGTCCGATGGCATGGCGCCCCAATCGAATCCGATGCGCATCGGCGACTGGTCCTGGCATTGGGTTGATGTCCACCTGGCGGTAAAGGAAGGCTGCCCGATCGACGTGGCGGCGATGCGCGACCTGATCAAAGACGAAGACACGTTCCAGCAGGAATTCCTCTGCGTCTTCCTCAAAGCCGCGGGCGCCTGGCTGTCGATCGAGCTGTTGGCCATGGCCGAGGACGCCGGCGCCACCATCGATTGGCCGGCCGAGTACCAGCCGCTCGGTCCTCTTTATGCTGGCATCGACGTGGCCCGCGATCACGACAAGAGTGTCCTCTGGCTCGATGAACGCCTGGGCGATGTGGCCTGGACGCGCCTGGTGCTTCCCCTCCACGCCACGCCGTTCCCCCAGCAGCACAAGCTCTATCAACCATGGGTGCAGATGGCGACCCGCACCGCGATCGACTCTACCGGCATGGGCATCGCGCTCTATGACTACCTCGCCGAGTCGTGTCCTGGCCGCGTGATGGGCATCAACTTCGCCGGCACCAACGATGCGGGCGTGAAGCTGAAGACGGATCTCGCTATCCGGCTCAAGAAGCGCTTCGAACTGCACCTGGACCGCATTCCTGCCAGCCCCGACATACGCCAGGCGCTGCTGGCGATCAAGCGCGAAAGCACGGCCACCGGAGTGAAGTTCGACGCGCCCCGGATCGAGGTCGATACCCCTAGCGTCGGCGGACCGCGGAAGAAACTGACGGCTCACGCCGATGAATTCTGGGCGAAAGCCCTGGCCGACCTGGCGGCGGAACATGCCGCGGGCGGGATCGTTGATTTCTGGAAGGAAGAGGCAAACACCTACCACAGAGACGCAGAGACACAGAGAAAAGCATTTGGGATTGGGGATTTCGGATTTGGGAGTTTGGCGGCTACACCGGACAGCGTATTGGGGGCCGAAATCCGAAATCCAAATTCCTAATTCTTAAATTCTCTGCGTCTCTGCGTCTCTGCGCTGGGTGTTAAAGGTTAAATGGACATCGACATCCAACCCGGAGTAATCGCGCGAGTGGCGGGAATACTTCGCGACAAACTGGAGCAGTGGTTTCCGCCGTTGCGGCCGCTGCCCCGGGTGGCGCCTCAGGGCACGCCCCCGCGGCGCTTCGACTACGAAGTCGGCGTCAACATCCAGATCCAGCCGAAGCTGTCGGTGCATTGGCAGCTCCGCGAACTGGCCGACAACTACGACCTCCTAAGGCTGGTGATCGAGACTTTCAAAGATCACCTGGTCAAGATTCCGTGGGTGATCCGGCCGATCGCAGCGCCCGGCCAGAAACGGCCTAAGGCGACCGGCGATCCGCGAATTGGAAAGCTCACGGCGCTATTCAATTGTCCTGATGGCGAGCAGCCCTGGGACCTCTGGTTGCGCGCCCTGCTCGAAGATCTGCTGGTGATCGATGCGCCCGCGATCGAGCCCATTTTGACGCGCGGCGGCGAGCTGGTGCGGCTCGATCTGATCGACGGCGCCACCATCGCGCCCAAGATTGCCTATGACGGGCGCATTCCCAAGCCGCCCGAGGTGGCCTACCAGCAGATTGTGAAGGGTGCGCCCACGGTGGAGTTCACCGCGGACGAGCTGATCTACTATCCGCGCAATCGGCGCACCCACAAGATCTACGGGTTTTCGCCGGTCGAACAGATCCAGGTGCTGGTCAACCTGGCGCTGCGCCGGGAAATGTGGCTGCTGAATTTCTTTACCGAAGGCAGCGTCCCGGAAGCCTATATCTCCGTGCCGGAGACCTGGACGCCCAGCCAGATCAAAGAGGCGCAGGACGCGTTCGACGGCTACCTGGCCGGCAATCTGAAGAACCGCCGCAAGATGATCCTCGGCCCCGGCCGCAGCTCGGGGAACGCCATACAGATGCTGAAGGCGGACGCGATCGGCGGTGACGCCATCCTGGACGAGCTGATCGTGCGCCTCATCTGCTTTGCCTTCGACATCAGCCCGCAGGCGCTGGTGAAGATGATGAACCGCGCCACCGCGCAGACGGCGAAGGCGCAGGCCGCCGAAGAAGGCATGCTGCCGCTGATGATGTACTTCAGCGGCCTGTTCAACCTGATCCTGCGGAAATACTGCCAGGCGCCCGATCTGGAGTTTGCCTGGCGGGACGAAAAAGAAGAAGACACCGGCGCGCAGGCGGAGATCCTCCAGACCTACATTTCCCTGGGCGTAATGACGGTAAACGAAGGCCGCAACGTGCTCGGGCTGGAGCCGGTGGAAGGCGGGAATGTCCCGCTTGTTTATAGCGCACAGGGTCCTGTGCCACTCAGCCAAGCGGGACAGCAACAAGCCACAACCCCGCAGGGCGGGGCACAAGCCGGCGTAGCGCTGGCGTCCTCGCCGGCGGGCCCCGGTTCTGAATCTTGCCCAGGCGGGACCGCCGCCGAGAGCCTGCCCCGAGATGAGCGAGGGGACGGCAGCGCTACGAAACCCGGCCGCACCTCGGGGAACGGGGGACGGGAAACGGGAAACGTACCAGGAGAAACGGGAAACCCGCCGCGGCGAAGCCTCGGCAAAAAAGATGCGGCGCCGGGCTCTTACGAGGCTGTGGCTACCGCGGAGCAGCGTGCGGCCGAAGGCCGCATCCGGGAACTGCTGGCGGTGTTCTTTGCGGAGCAGGCGGCGAAGCTGGTGGAGGCGTATCCCCCCGACGATCGCAAGCCGTTGGACTGGGACGAGGATGCCTGGGCGGGCCTCGCCCCAGCTATCTCCCTCCAGCTAAGAACCGGATTCGAGCAGGCGGCGCAACAGGCTCTCGATGCGCTCCCCATCAGCAAGGACGATTCACCCGAAATCAGCGAGGACGAGCCACTTGACATAAACAAGGATGACCTTTGGAAGAAGGTGCAGCCGCATGCGGCGGAGTTCGCCAACGCGCGTGCTGCCGAGCTCGTCGCTCAGATCGCGGACACCACGCGCAACACAGTCGCGGTGCTGGTACAGAAGTCGCTTGAAGAAGATCTCACTCCCCAGCAGTTCAAGGATGTGGTCGAGCAATATTGGCTGTTCTCTCCTGAGCGAGCGGAGCTTATTGCGGAAACGGAGCTGATAGGGTCGCACACCCGAGGCACGCTCGCGGCCTGGACACAATCCGGTTTGGTCCCCGGCTACAAATGGGTCTGTGATGGGCGCCCCTGCGTGACGTGCGCAGCCAACGGCGCGTCCCGCCCGGTGGAAATAGGCGAACGGTTTCCAAGCGGTCACGACGGCCCACCGGTACACCCCAGATGTCAATGCGCGTTGTCGCCGGTGCTGATTGCCCCAAGAGGACCGAAAAGCCGCCACCGACTCAGGCAGGAAGCGTGGGATGCGCAGAGCGATTTCGAGTTTCCAGATTTCAGCAGCGAAGACAGCGGAAAGAGCAAGAGTGTGAGCGCCGCTGAGAGCCTGCCCCGAGAGGAGCGAGGGGACGGCAGCGCCACCGAACCCGGCCGCTGATTAACGCGGATGAACGCTGATCAGCAAATCCGAATCGGTTTTTCAACCTGCGCCGATCCCGCTCGGGCGGGATCGGTGGCCAAAAGAGGGGGTTGATATGAATTTTCAAAAATTCATCGCCATCACCAAAGTCGATGTGGCGAAGCGGGAGGTTTATGGCGTCGTCACCTCCGAAACGCCGGACAAGGATGGCGAGATCTGCGATTACGCCTCCACCGTGCCGCACTACCAAGCCTGGTCGACGGAGTTCGAGAAGGCGACCGAAGGCAAGTCCAAGGGCAACGTGCGCGAGATGCATTCCCACTCGGCGGTGGGCAAGGTGGCGGAGCTGGTCTGCGACGATGCGGCCAAAACCATTGCGGTGCGCGCGCGCATCGTCGACGACGAAGCCTGGAGGAAGTGCCAGGAAGGCGTCTACACCGGCTTTTCCCACGGCGGCGAATATGTCGGCGAGCTCAAGCCGGAAGGCGCTTATAAGCGTTACACGGCGAAGCCAACGGAAATCTCCCTGGTCGATAACCCGTGCAATCCCGATGCGCACTTCGAGTATGTGAAGCTCGACGGATCTGTGGAGATGCGGAAATTCGTAACACCTAGCGCAGAGACGCAGAGCCGCAGAGAAAACCTTTCGGCCACTGAGAACCGAGAACCGGGAACTGAGAACTTACTTGAAAAGCGGGAGGTTTCCGACCAAGAGCGTGCGCGGCTGGCCGATGAAGGCCACGCTATGCCGGATGGCTCCTACCCCATCGCGAATGTCGAAGACCTGAAAAATGCCATCCAGGCGTACGGCCGGGCGAAAGATCCGGAGGCGGTAAAGCGGCACATCATCCGCCGCGCGAAGGAATTGGGCCACACAGACTTCTTGCCGGCCTCTTGGCCCGGCTCAACGAAGAAGGAGGATGCTATGGACGCAGCCGATCCCGCCATGCGGGGCAAGGCCGGCGCTAAACACTCACAGGAAACCCTGGCGACTCTGCGGCAAATGCAGAAATCGCTGGAGGACCACCACGCCGCGCACATGACGCACCACCAGGCGCACATCGACCACTACACCGAAATGGAGAAATGCTTCGGCAAATTATTCGGAGATAGCGACGGCAAAGATGGCGACGGTGCGGAGAAGGCTGTCCCGCTGAGCGGGACCGAACTCGCCAAAGTCAGCGGCGAGCGGGACGCGCTGAAGGCCGAACTGCAAAGGGCTGAAGGCACGCTGAAGGAGGTGAACGAAAAGCTCGCGAAGCTTCTGGCCGAACCGCGGCCAGCTAAAGCGGCCAAGAACACCGTCGCGATAAGCAAAGACGAAGACGTAGCCGGAGGCGCGTCTAAAGCGCCACAAGGCAAGCCTGGCCCGACTGGCGACAAGGACGTTTTGAAGGCCTGTTTGGCGCAGCCGATCGGCAGCTGAGCGAAAAGATTTTGGCCGGAGGTTAGGGCCGCAGATTTTCGCTGATCTGCGCTGATCTGCGCAAATCAGCGGCAAAGGAGCAAATTATGCAAGTGCCAACGAACATATCGTCGCCGCTGGCGCCTCCACATTTGAGCCAGACCACGCGGCTGCTCGAAGACCGGGTGCAGGATCTGGAGGCGCTCCTGGTCGATCATTTGACCGACGGCCTGAGCATTAACGGTGCGTCGATTTCACCGCTGGCTCTGCCGGCGGCGCCCACGGTGAGTCCTACCGGGGGAGCATCCGGCAGCTATTCGTACATCGTGGTGGCGACCGGCGTGCCCGGTGGCTTCTCGCCGTCCGCGGCCGGTTCGACTTCGAGCGGCCCAACTACGTTGAGCAGCAGTGCATACAACACGGTGAGCTGGACAGCAGTGCCGAACGCCACCGGCTACATCATCTACCGCAGCGTCGGCGGGACGACCCAAGGCAAAATCGCCGCCGTAGCTACAGGCACCGTTAGCCTGGTCGATAACGGCCTGGCCGGCGATGGGACAACGGCGCCGAGTGCGAACACCACCGGCTGCTTCATTGGCACGGTGATCGAACCGCCGACCCAATACACCGCTGCCGGCGCGCTCAATCCGGCCGCGGGCTACGCGTACCTGAACGGCAGCTCGGCGCAGGCCATGACGCTGATCGCGCCCAAGGCCGGAGCGCCCAGCCAGGGCGGCATGGACGGCGTAGCTCTGACCGTCTTCGATACCGTGGGCAAGGCCCACACCATCGCCTGCCCGGCGAACAAGATCAACGGCAACAAAACCACCGCGACGTTTTCCGGCACCGCGGCCGCAAATATCACGTTGGTCGCCCTGGGCGGAATCTGGTGGGTGTTTGGTACGCAGGTGGGAGTGACGTTGAGTTAAGAAAATCCCCACCCCAAGCGCGGCGGACCGCGCTTGAGTGGGGCACCCAGCTAAAGCAGTCGTTGGTCGTTGGTCGTCGGTCTTTGGCCAACGGCCGAGGGCCAACGATCAACGGCAGATTTTGTAGCACCTCCGGGGCTCCGGAGCACTTTGAACAGAAGGAGCGATATATGTTGGGGAATCTTACACAGCAGACCATGGAGCTGCTGAGAAAGCTCCAGAGCGACCCGGTTCTGGAGAAGGCTTACAACACGGTCGGCGTCACCACCGGTTTTGGCGTCGTCAACTACAACCTGGAGCCTTATGCCAAAACGCTGTATCCGGTGATCACGCCGATCCGCAACAAGATCCCGCGCTTTACCGACGACAACGGCGGCAATGCGGTTCACTGGAAGATCATCACCGCGATCAATCCCTCGCGGACCTTCCCCGGCACCACGGAAGGAATTCGCGGCGCCGTGATCGATCAGACGGCCGACGATCGCCTGGCGTCCTTCATACGCTTCTCGCTGGAAAACTCCATCACCGAAGAAGCGATCATGCAGGCGCAGGGCTTTGACAATGCGCTGGCCATCGAGGCGGACAACCTGCTGCGCTCGATGTTCATATGCGAAGAAGAATGGATGCTGGTGGGCAACGCCACCGGTTTGCCGCAGCCGGCAGCGCCGTCGGGCGCGGCCAGCGGCAGCGGCAACACGGTCACCGCGCAAGCCACCTACTGCAAGGTGGTCGCGCTCACCTATGACGGCTGGAGACGAGCCACGCTGGCCAACGGGCTGACTACCACCTTCACCAAAAGCTCCGCGGCCAGCGAGCAGCAGACGGTGAATGGCGGCGCCAGCAAGGTCTCGCCGGCTTCGTCCTCGGTCACACCTACGACCGGGCAGTTGATCACCTGGAGTGTCGCCGCGGTTCCGGGCGCTTTCGGCTATGCCTGGTTTGTGGGAGCCTCCAGTGCGGCCGGCGGGTGCACGCTGGCCGCGATCACCAACACCAACACGTTCGTGCAGACCACCAACCCGGCCGGTACGCAGGTCGATAACGGCGCGGGCTACAACAGCGGCGCCGCCCTCGGCACGGGCAACGATTACAGCGCCAACGCCACCGTATTCGACGGCCTGATTTCGCAGGCGATCAACACCAGAATCCTTTCGCCGAGCGGATCGACCACCGCCACCGGCTACTATAAGTCGCTCGACGGGGCCAACCTCACGGCCGACAACTACGGCAACGTGAACGAAATCGACGCGGCTCTGAAATGGTTTTACGACCAATTCAAGGTGACTCCCACGGGCATGTGGGTGGGCACGGCCGCGGCGAAGACCATCACCCAGCTCGTGCTGGCCGGCAGCAGCGGTCCCATGTACCACATCAACATCGACGGCAACAGCAAAGGGATTGCCGGCATGCCGGGCGGGACGCTGGTGCCTGTCTACAACAACAAATTCGCTCCCTACGGGGCGAAGCCGCTGCCGATTACCGTTCACCCCAACATGCCTCCGGGCAAGATCTTCTTCGACTGCGACGAGATCCCCTACCCGCTGGCCAATATCCCCGGATGCTACCGGATGCACATGCTGCGCGATTACTGGCAGCGCTTGTGGCCGCAGACCACGGAGACGCGCTACACCTCGGTGAACCTGTACGGCGTGCTCCAGGTTTACGTGCCGTTTGCCATGGGGTTGATCGACAACGCCGGAAACGCCTAACGGCAGTGGCCAGTGGCCAGTAAAAAAGTTCTCAGTTCCCGGTTCTCAGTTCTCAGTGAGAACCGGGAACTGAGCTCCTCAACTGGGAACTGAGAACCCAGAACTGAGAACTAAGCGATGTCCTACGATCTCTGTTTACTGTCGGACCTGAAAACCCGGCTGAAGATTCCGCCGACGAATACCAACGCCGACGCGGAGCTGCAGGCGCTGATCGATCAGTGCTCTACGGATTTTCACAACGCCACGAACCGGGTGAACCTGTTCACCGCGACCTACACCGAACAGCGCGACGGCCAGGGCGGCCGCAAGATGGTTCTGCTGAACACGCCCATTCAGAGCGTAACCAGCCTCGCCATAAGCACTTTCGTGGTCTTGCAAAGTCCGGACGGCGTGCAGCCGGGCTTCGTTTTCGACAGCACGACGCTGAAGCTGGTGCACCACGTCTTTATCCCAGGCTACGGCAACGTCCTTATTAATTATTCGGCCGGCTTCGGCCCGCAGAGCGGCTTGACCCTGGGCGATCCGGCATTTCCCGACGATCTCGAGCTGGCCGTGCTGGACTGGTGCGAACGGCGGTACCGGATCCGGCAAAACTCCGGGATGACCTCCAAGCATTTGGCCACCGGCGAAAGTGTGACCTTCGATAAAGAGGACATGCCGGAGAATACCGGGCGCGTGATCGAGCGCTATAGGCGGCATGTGCCGATCATGTAGCCGCAGAGGCAGGCCGCAGATTTACGCAGATGAACGCAGATCACAAAAACGATTGTCATCCCGAGCGGAGCGAAGCGAAGCCGAGGGATCTGTAGTCAGGGCACGAGCATGATTAACAGAGAAGCCATCTACGCTGCGTTACTTACCCAGCTCAAGACGCTGGCGCCGGGAACATTTTTGACGGTGAGCCGAAAGCCGCTGACCCCGGACCAGCTCACGCCCGACATGCAGCCGGCGCTGGTGATGGAAGAGACCAGCGATCGCGCCGAGCCTCGGCCGCGCGGGCTGCCTGCCAGGTGGACGTTGGGCGTGGATGTGGGGATCTATTATTACCTCGAATCGGAGCCGGAGACTCCGGGCGTATACGATCCCTCGCCCTCTACCACCCTGAACAACTTGATTGCGGCCGTCGAGTCGGCGCTGGCGCCGGACCCGAACACGGGCGTCCAAACGCTGGGCGGCACGGTCGACCATTGCTGGATTGAGGGCGAAGTGGTGAAGTCGCCGGCGTATCTGCAGGCGCAAGGAGCAGCGATCGTGCCGGTGAAAATTTTGGCCAGCGGATAAGCGGATTTGGTAATTGGGTAATTTGGAAATTTGGTAATCGAAAACCGGGAACGCATGCGGCCGCGCGGGTTGCCTCGCAATTACCAAATTACCAAATTACCAAATTACGAAATTACCAAATCACTGAGAACTGGGAACCGAGAACTGAGAACTGGAGGTTGTAATGAACGTTCAATTTGGCACTGGAGTGCTCTATGCACTGCCTAACGCCGGCAACCTGGCCGCGAACCCTACTCCTTACCGCTTCGGCGTGTTGCAGGAGGCGCAGGTCGATTTCAAAGGCGACCTGAAGAAGCTGTACGGACAGCAGCAGTTCGCCGTCACCAAGGCGCGCGGCAAGATCGATGTCACCGTGAAGTCGAAGCTGGCGGTAATCGATCCGAACATGCTCAACCAGCTTTACTTTGCGCAGGCCGGCGCCGCGGGCATCACCCTCATTTCCGACGGCGAACCGTGGACCGTCGGCCAGCCTGGCGCTTCCGCCTGGGCCAGCACGCACGCTTATTCCGTCGGTAACACCGTCCAGGACAGCAATAGCAACCTTCAGCTCTGCGTGGCGGCCGGAACCTCCGGCAGCTCCGCGCCGACGTGGAAGACCACGGTTGGCCAATACACCGTGGACGGCGCCGGCGGCCTGGTATGGCAGTGCTTAGGGCCGGCGAGCCTGGTCATCACGGTGGCGAACCAGAGCAGTTTCGCCACGGATTACGGCGTCCAGTACGCCAATGGCAGCGGGCAGCTCGCGAAGGTAGCCAGCGGCCCGGCGCAGGGACAGTATTCGGTAAGCGCAGGCGCTTACACCTTCGCGGCGGCCGATGCCGGCGCGGCCATGCTGATCAGCTACAGCTACACGGCCACCTCCCGCGGCGCCAGCCTGACCCTGGTGAACCAATTCATGGGCTACGCGCCGGAGTTCCGCGCATTTCTCTACAACCAGTTCCGCTCCAAGTTTTTTGGGTTGGAACTTTTTAGCTGCCAGGCCAGCGAAATCTCGGTCCCCACGAAGCAGGAAGACTTCTGGATCGTGGACTTCAATTTCGACGCGGCCTGCGATGCCAGTAATAACTTGGGGAAGCTGTATGCAGATTTGAGCTAGTAACAAGTAACAGGTAACAAGTTGCAAGTCGGAGGACCTTCCAACTTGGTACTTGTTACTTGGAACTTGTTACTTTCCCCCGGTCACTGAGAACTGAGAACCGAGAACTAACTATGGATCGCACCGTCAAAATCGATGACCGCACTTATACAGTGGCGCCGCTGCGCTTCGGGCAGGCGCGGGAGATTTTCTCTTCAGGCAAAGACGCGTTCGACGCCAACTGCGAGATGGTGGCCGCGTGCCTGAATAACGGAGAATCTTCGGACCTGGGTGGGAAAGACGCCGACTGGACAGCCGACAAGGTGAAGGATCTCCCCTACCCCGATGGCCAGGCGCTGATGCTCGCCTGTCTGGAGATTAACGGGCTGAAAAAAGTGGGGGAAGAGGAAGCCGCGCAGGTCCGGGCCGACAGCCGAGATCCCGCGGGGCGGGACGAGAGCTGAATTGGTGCTACCTGCGCGGCACGTTGTGCACCGGCTTGCGAAAGCTCCCTTCGGCGATCGATGGCATGCCACTGCCGGACGCGTGGGAACTGCTGGAGTACTGGAATGAGTGGCCGCCCGAACACATGTTGCTGCGCGGTTTCACCGGTTACAAGCCGCCGGTCCCGCGAGGCGGGAGCCGCGAGCTGGGGACAGAGGAGGTCACCTCGCTGACGGGAATGCTCGGTCCGGCCGAGCGGCCGCCGCAGCACATCCACGACCTGGTCGAGTGGGCGGAGAAGATGAAGAGCCAACTACCGCAGGCTTAGCCGCTGATTTGCGCAGATCAGCGCAGATCAGCGGAAATCAGCGGCGAAGGGTTGAATGCCGAGTACAAATCCAATACGCGTAGAGATCACAGCCGACATCAGCCGGCTCGAATCCGGCATGCGCCGAGCGGCGGAAGCGGTGGAGGAATGGGCCAGCGCGACAGGCGAAGCCGGCACGACGGCGAGCTCCGCCTTCGGCGATCAAGAACGTCTTATCGTCGCGCTGCAAAAGCGGATCGTCGCCCTGGAAACCGAAACTGCCAACCTGACCAAGAGCCTGGAGGAGATGGGTGCGCGCGGCGGCAGGGCGGCACAGGAAGCCGCCAAACAACTCGAAGAATACCTGAAAGTGCAGGCCGCCGGACTTGAGGGCCAGCGGCGAGTTGCCGCCACCGGCTTTGAAGCCCAGGCGGCGGAAATCCAAGGCCGCGGCGCACGCGGCGAAATCTCGAAAGTCGACGAACTCACCCAGCTCCGCGATCTCCACCAGGCCGAGCTCGCGGAGGAGATGCGCTACATCAGCGAGAAGATGGCGATCGACGCCGCCGACGAAAAATCAGCGGAGAAACTGGCGCAGGACCGCGCTAAACAGGACGAGATCATCGCCCAGGCCGCGCTGAAACTCGCCAAGGACGAGCAGGCGATCACCACCGCCCAGCAGCAGCAGTATGAGCGCAGTTTCCTGGCCATCACGCGCAACTTCAACACCGCGCTGAACGGCTGGCTGCAAGGCACACAAACCTTCGGCCAGGCCATGACCAAGATGTGGGATGGGATTGCCTTGGCTGCGATCGACAACCTCCTCAAGATCGCCGAGCAGTGGGTAATCGCCATGGCGCTGCACAAGACGATGGCAGCGCAATATATCCTGGCCGACGCTAGTCAGGCCGCCGCCAATTCCTATGCCTGGGCCTCATCCTGGGGCGGGCCGATAGCCGGCGCGATCGCTGCCGCCGCGGCCTGGGCTGGCGCCATGGCCTTCGACACCTTCGAGTACGGCGGCGTTGTCCCGCGCACCGGCGTGGCGATGGTTCATGCTGGCGAGCGCGTTCTTCCGCCCAGCGTCAACACGGTCTTCGAGCGCATGATCGGCCAAGGCAGAGGCGGCGGCTTGAGCGCGCCGATGACGATTGCCATCCACGGCGCCACCGACCCCGGCGCCGTAGGCCGCATGGTGGCTCTGCAGACCAGCGCGCGGATCCGGCGCACGGCGCGGGATTTGGGCTATAGGATTTAGCCGCGGATTTTCGCTGATCTGCGCTGATCTGCGCAAATCAGCGGCGAAGGTTTTTATGGGGAATGCTGTCTTTCCATCGCTGCCCGGGCTGGACTGGAAGGTGAAGCGCACGCCCACCTTCCGCACGCTGATGGAGACTGCGGCCAATGGCTACACCGTGCGTGTCCCGCAACTGATCGATCCGATGTGGATGTTCGAGTGCTCCTTCGAATTCCTGCGCGACGATCCGGTCCACGACGAACTGAACCAGTTGCTCGGCTTCTTCTTGGCGCGCCAGGGCGCTTACGATTCCTTTCTTCTGAACCTCGGCAGCCTGACGCAAAACCCGCTCGATTCTGCGGCGGAAGATCAGCCGCTCACGGTGGATGTGAACAACTGCGCGCCGCTGGTGCGCACGCTGGGACCCAGCCAATACGCGGAGGCAATCTACGAACTGAACGGCACGCCGGTGATCAAGCAGGGCGGCACGGCAATGACCTCCGGCTACACGCTGTATACGCCAGCGCAGACGGCCGCGGGCGCGCTGAATGCGAGCGGCATCGCCTACTCCGGCAACGTGGTGCAGTTCGCCAGCACGCCGAGCGCGCCGATCACCGCCGACTTCGGTTTCTACTACCGCGTAGTCTTCAGCGTCGGAAAGGGAACAAGTCAGGATCCGCAGCTCGGCAACGATCAGCAAGAGTTCGCCATGCTCTGGCAGGCCATGTACGAGGCGCAGGAGATCACCATGGTTACGGCGAGGGAATAATGAAAATCCACCACAGAGACACAGAGCCACAGAGAAAAACCAGGCTGGGGATTTCCCTAAATTCTCTCTGTGCCTCTGTGTCTCTGTGGTAGGTGTTTGTCTTTATGCGCACATGCATTGCAGGGAACGGATCAGACCAGACGACGGCTCTGGTTGCTTACCTAAAGGCCAACCGGCAGTTGCTGTGTGCCGATCTGTTCCAGCTCCAGACCTATGTGCAGGGCGAGGTGTGGTCGCAGAATGTTCTGCTCACCAATTTCGACCGGCCGCTCACCTGGAGCCAGGTGGGCACTTTTGTTCCGGGCCGCATTTCGCGAGGCACGATCGACAGCAAAATCGGCCTCGATGTGAGCTCACTCGACCTGGACTGGCATCTGCGCTCCTCCGATGTGTTCTATTCCCCGGCCGGCCAGCAGCCGGTGACGATGCTCCAATCCTTCCAGCGCGGCCTGTGGGACAACGGCCGGGTGACCATCTATCGGACGGTGATGCCCACATTAGGCGACTGCAACACCTATGGCGCAATGACGATGTTCTCCGGTCGCGTCGCCGAGACCACCATGACACGCACCGGCGTGAAGCTGAAGGTGAATGCGCTCACGGAACTCTTCGATCTCCTGGTCCCGACCAATACGATCGAGCCCACCAACGTGATGAGCCAGTACGGGGTGGGCCAACCACCTGCCGGCATGACCACGGCGCCAACCTTTCAGGTAACCTCGGCGCCGAGTGTGGGCGAGATCATCGGTACCTGCACGGCGCCGACGAACGGCCAGGTGTTCCCGGCCGACACCTTCGACTTCGGTTATATCCAGTTCAACTGCGGGACATCGCTGGGCAAGATGCGCCGCAGCGTCTGGTTTTTCAGCGGCAGCGGAGCCTTTTACCTGTACGATCCGCTGCCCTGGCTGCCGCAGCTCGGGGAGAGCTTTACCGCTTATATTCCGTTCGCGCGCAGCTCGACACAATTGATCAGCAATGAGCCGCACACGATTCCGGGCAACATTCCCGTGGGACAGTTGCCGACGCTGGTGGTGAATCAGTCGCCGTGGGTGAGCGATGCCGGCGTGACCTATGCGAATGGACAAGCCCTAACGCTAGTCGGCGCATCGCCGGGCCAAGGCCAGTACTCAGTGACGCTCAACAGCGATGGGGTCACCGCGACCTACACCTTCGGCACGCCGGACGAGACCCAGCAGGTGCTGATCAGCTATCGCGTGCTCACAGCCGCCGGCTATATGGGGTTTCCGTATGTGCCGGCGCCGGAACAGTCGGCCTAGCCGCTGATTTACGCAGATGAACGCAGATCTATGACCGAACAAGAACAACGCGCGAAAGTCATAGCCGAGGCTAAGGCCTGGCTGCGCACGCCCTTTCATCATGCCGCGCGGCTGAAAGGCATTGGGGCCGACTGCGAGACTTTTATCTGCGAAGTCTTTTCGGCCGCGGGACTTTTCACCGCGCAGAATATTCCTTATGTGCCTTCGCAGTGGTTTCTGAATACGAAGGAAGAGCTGTACCTGAATTATTTGAGCAAATATGCGGCCGAGTATGTGCCTGGAGTGGCGCTGGTCTCCAGGCCGGCGGGCGCCAATTCTGGAGCTGGGCAGCCCGCCGCCGAGGACGGCGGCGCTACTCAGCCCCAGCCCGGCGACATTATTTGCGTGAAGCATCGCTGGGTCTATTCGCATGGCGCGATCGTCGTCGCGTGGCCGAAGGTGATCCATTGCTTCCCGCCATGTGTGATGGAGAGCCACGCGCACTACAATCCCGCATTTGCCAGCCGTGAAGTGAAGTTTTTCAACCCCTGGGGACTAGCCGCAGATCAACGCGGATCAGCGCAGATCAGCGGCCAAGGCGTTCGGCCATGATGAAGGGTGGGGTGCGGAACTCGCAGGCGTCCAGCGTCGCTGCCGGCGTGCGCGTGCAGACTTCGATCTATGGCGTTGCCGTGCCCCTCGTCTATGGCCGCACGCGCGCCACCCCGAAGCTGATCTGGATGAACGGCTTTCAGGCCGTGAAGCAGAGCAACGGGAAGAAGTCGAGCAAGAAGGCCGGCGGGGCTTACGAGTATTACACCGCCTGCGATCTGCTGCTGGGCCATTACCCACTGCGTTATATCGGCACAATATGGAAGAACAAAGATATCTACGCGCCGCAGCCGGCCTCGATTACCGCGAACGTCACCAACGACCAGGTGACCATCAATAATTTTCCGAGCGGCTACAGCGCATCCGATCTGATTGCCGTGCAGGCCGTCACTTTGACCCAGCTCATCACCGGTGGGGGCTTCAACGATTACGGCGCGCCTTCGTCTGAGCCGCTGCCCACGGGCACCTGGCAGGCGCCGCTGTGGAACGCCGCCTATCGCAATGCGGACACGACGCAAGCCAGCGGGAACGTCTACACCTGGCAACCGGGACAGGGTGCAGTGGTCACCTTCCCGTCCGCGCTGAATGGCCAGACGGTCACCATTTATTACGTCTATTGGCAGCGCGTGCAATACACCACGAACCAGGGCACGAGCTCGTACACGACCAATCCGCTGGCCACGATGAACCTGGAGTTTGAACCTTATCTGGCCTCGGGTTCGGAGTACGCGAATTATCCCAGCCAGCAGATTCCTTATAACTGGGTCTCGGGGCTGGGTTCGCCGCAGTTCGATCTCGGCGAAGCCAACAGCTTTCCGGAGCACTCCTTCGAGGTGGGCGGAGCCTTCGAGCTGTGGCCTTCCGGCGATTGCGATCCGGCGGACATCATCACCGACCTGGTGATGAGCGGCCCGCTGATCGCTTGTGACCCGCCGTACACCGGACAGACAATTCTGATCGGCCACGGGCTGAACCTGAACAACTACAGCGGCAGCGATCCACTGATTCCCGCGTGGATGGCGGGACAGACGAGTATTCTCGGTGACCCCTCGTCCCGCTTTGCGGGATCGGGGCAGGCGCTTACGGCCATGCGCGCCTACTGCCGCGCTTACGGCATCGCCTGCGCGCTTTATCTGGATTCGCAGCGCACCGCCCGCGACGTGCTGCAGGAGTTGTTCGATGTGGCCAACACCGCGCCGGTGTGGTCCGGGACAGTGCTGAAGGCCATTCCTTATTGTGAAGTCTCGTTCGCGGCCAACGGCAGCATCTTTGTAGCGCCTACGGCTGCGGGTCCGGTCGCCAATCTGGACGATACGTGCTTTGTGATCAGCGGCACGGAGCCGCCAGTGGAGATCGATCGCAACCGCCAGGCGGACGCCGACAACGTGATGCCGATCGAGCACCTGGACCGCGCGAACAACTACAACACTACGATTACAACGGAAGTCGAGCAACGGTCGGTAACGCAATTCGGCGTGCGCAAGGCATCGACCCGGCAGATGCACTCGATCCATCAAGTGGCGGTCGCGCAGAAGGTAGCATCGGTGTTGGTAAAGCGCTCCGCGCTGCTGCGCAACACCTACAAGTTCAGGCTCCCGGTCACCTATTCCTGGCTGGAGGCGATGGACCTGGTGACCATTACCGATCCTTGGCTGGGCCTCAGCAACAAGCCCGTGCGCCTGACCGCGGTGAGCGAAAGCTGGGACGATAAGAGAGGGTGGGAGCTGGCCTGCGAGGCGGAAGATTTTATCTATGGCCTGAACGAACCGACGCCGATGGACATACAGGCGGTTAGTCCGTTCGCCGGGCCGGGCACGGCGCTTCCGGGAGCGGTGAGCCCGCCCATCATCTTTGAACCTCCGCAGCGGTTGATCGGCGTCGGCACTCCCGGCGAAATCTGGATCGTGGTCAACGGCCAGGGCGCCAACTATGGCGGCTGCGGCGTGTTTATCTCGCTTGACGGCGTGAACTACACCGGCCCCATCGGCATCATCACGCCCAGCCCGACGGGAACACTGATCGCCGATTTTCCCGTGGGCAGCGATCCGGATACGACCGATGTTTTGCAGGTCCAGCTTATCGGTTCAAGCGAGCTCGATTATCTGGTCGCGTTTCCGCAGAACGCCGCGGACACCTTTTCCGATCCTTGCTACATTGCAGGCAGTGCGGCCGGCAGCTTCGAGATCGTGTGTCCCACGGCCGTTACGCAGACTGGTTCCAACACTTTCAGCATGGGCGCCTACATCCGCCGCGGCGTGGGCGGAACGCCGGTCCTCGACCATCCTGCCGGCTCCGCCTTCGCCTTCATCAACACGGCGCCGATGCGCTTGCGCGGCATCAACACCAGCTTCCTGGCGGTCCCGGTGGACGCCTCGTGGCTGGGCCAGACGCTGCACTTCAAATTTCCCGCGTTCAATCTGCTGCGCGCCCAGCAGCAGGATCTGTCCGAGTGCACCGACTATACCTATAGTCTGACCGGAACGGTGATGAACAACATCAACGGCACCTATCTGGTGCTGCCCACGATCGCCGTCTACCTGGGCAACGGAGGCCAGCCGCTCAACGGCGGCGGCTACCAGGTAGTCAGCAGCCAATGCACCGTGCGGTTCGCCAGCGGCGTGGTGAACTACAACCCACGCACGTTCAATGTGCCGGATCCCGGCGCCGGAAATTCCGCCACTTACTACGTGACAGTCTGCGATCCGAACTACCAGGGCGATAGCGGCAGTCAAACCAACCTGCCGGCGTATTGCGATGCGAGCCCGGCGCGCTCGAACCAGCTTGGCTATATTTTGCTCGGTTCAGTAACGGTGACGCATCCGGGCAGCGGCGGCAACGGCATCTATGTGTCGCCCACCACGTTGCCGACGTTCTTTGCCGGCCAGGCTTACTCCTACCAAATACCGATCAGCGGCGGAACTCTGCCCTACCTGGTGACCCTGGTCTCCACCGATTTTGGCAACGGATTTGGTCCGCAGACGCCGGGGGTGTGGCCGGTGGGGACCAGCATGTCGTCCAGCGGGCTGATCTCGGGGACGCCCGTGCAGGGCCCGGGCCGGGAGCCCTGGCCGCGCACCGCCACCTTTGCGCTGCGTATTGTGGACAGCACCGCCACGGCGTGCAGCGCCAGCGTCACTATGACCTATATGTGGGGGACAATCGCGTGGGAGTAACGGAGGCGTTGCCTCCAGCACTCAGCATTCAGCACTCAGCCGAACCTGAAGGGGATTATGGTGCTGGTCTCCAACGCATGCGTTCCGGTAGTTCTCCTGGCGTGCCCGTGATTTTTTTTACTCACGAATGGCAACAGTAGATAGGGCCGAAATACATAGATCCTTCGCCCCGCGCCCTGGTTGAATTGCAATTGTCCAGATTGTGCCGGGCGCGTGGCTCAGGATGACAAGTGTTGGGGCGAGAGATTTGTTGCACCAGCCGACTGATAGCGTAGCGGCAAAAATCAGTCCCGCCACGCGTCGCCCCGGGCGGATTTCAGGCTCCGGCGCTCTTGCGTTTCTCCTGCAAGAGGGCATTCACATGGCGCATGACCTCGAAGGCATCGGCCACGTAGAGCACGTCGGCTTTGCCGCGCGCCCATCCGCAATTGGGATCGAGGTTGATGGCGCGGCGTTCGTTGATGAAGCGCCAGCCGACTACGTGCGGCTCCTCACCGTGGCAGCAGGTGGAAAGGCCCTTGGGGTGGCGCGGGGTGGCGCCGGTCTGGCCCACCTGATTGAGGTGAGTCATGAAGCCCAGCACCGCCTGGCCTTCGCCGCTCTGGTCAACCAGTGATTTGGAGCCGCCCAGCGAGGCCCCCGACTTGCCTAGGAAATCCCCAATAAGCTGTTCCGCTTCCGGGCCGTGAATCTGGCCATCGGCTTGCTTCTTGGTCCAGCCGGCGCCGGCCACGAAAAGCAGTTTGGCATCGGGACGGATGGTCTGGCGTTCGCCGCCGGAGCCCGGAGCGCGAGTACCGGTGACCTGCGTACGGCGATGCGCGTCACCCAGCGCGACCGCCACCGCTTCAAGTTTGGCGGCGCCGGGAGCGCCGGCATAGGGCGCATGCGATCCCGATTCCAGCAGCAGGATCCACGGCCGCTGGGTGCGCTCCAGTACGGCTTCCATCCGCTGGCGGTAATACCAGCGAGTCACGTTGGCTTTGCCGCCGTCGGGACTCAGGCCGGTAATGTGCGTGTCGGCGCGCCCGCCCAGGCGGTGGGCGACTCCCGGCATGACCCGTGCACTACGCGAACTGGAGGGCACAATGACAATACCTGACCCGGCGGCGCGAGCGACGGCTTCCGCCGCGGCGGCATCGCTGGCGTAGTGTGCCGCCGCAAATTCCGGTCCGGTCACGGCGAAGAATTTTTCCGCGCCGCAAGCGGCAATAGCGTTGGCGGCGGCCTGCACCTCGGCGCCGATCAAGCCAACGCTCAAGGCGCCGCCCAATTCCAGCGCCGCGCCCAGCGCTTCCAGCGCCGTCTTGTGCAAGGCGCCATCAGACTCGGTGAAAGCCAGAAATAAGACCTTGTCCATATTCAACCCCAGTGGTCAGTGGCCAGTGGCCGGTGGTCTGCACAAAACCCAGACACTAAGTACACAGAAAAAGACCTGCGTTTCGGTTCTTCCCTGTGTCCTCTGTGTCTCTGTGGCAGGTTTTGAATTCGTGCTCCGCATTCACTCGATTATCCAAGAAACAATTTCCTTGGCGATTTGCTCGGCTGGAGTATCTTTGACGATCCGCGTCTGGCGCTGTTGCTGCGGCAGCGCCACCGATTTGAACGTTACGTCCCCGGCGCCCAGTTTCACCGGCTTGGCCTTTTGCAGCGCCGGCATGATAAGGCGCATATTCTGCATGCCAACTTGCGGGTTGTTGCGCGGCTCGGGCAGCGAACCGGTGGCCCAGCCGAAGACCGCCGGGGCGCCCGCACACTTGGAGACCTGATGTTGGCCGCCTTCGACGCGCTCCAGCACTTCGAGGGAGCCATCCGGGTTAACCGTCAACTGGTCGACGCCCTGGAACTGATCGGTAATGCCCAACAGTTCGCCCACAATCTGCATGGTGGCGCCGGCGCCGCGGGTAGCGGATTCCCAGCCGCCGAAAACCAGCAACTGTTTGGGGTCCAAGCCGGGCAGGGCCCGGATGGCGTCGGCCAAAACTGCCGAGGTTTCGTTCGCGTCGGTAAAGCCGCCGGCGGGACCGTCCAGCGCCACCAGTTCGAAGGGAACTTTCTGGGCGACGGTCATCATCACCTGTTGCAGTTTCGCTTTGGGAGCAATGCTGACCAGCCAGACCTTGGTCCCGGCCAGCTTCTGGGCCAAGTTGGCGGCTTCATATAACGCGTGGGCCGCCCAGGGATCGAGCACCGCCGGCAACATCATCTCGTTCTTGAGTGCCGGCCCGGTGGGACTGCTCACGGGTTCCAGCGTCTGTAGCGGATCGGGAACAATACTGCCGCACACGACTATCTGATAGCTCATGCAAACCTCTCCGGCATGTCAATTTTCCGAACTGTGCAGTCCGCCGGCGCCGGCGCGGAACTCGACGTTGGTGCGCCGGGTGCCGTCTTTGACCTCGCGGGTGCAATTCCAGATACAGGCGCCGCAGTGGATGCACTTTTCGCGGTCGAAATTCGGCACGCCATTTTCTCCGGCGGTGATCGCCTGCCCGGAGCAGATCTCGATGCATAGCTTGGTGCGGCATTCCTCGCACAAGCTGGGATAGAGGAAGACCACGTGATCGGCATAGCCCGGCGGGGCCTGCACTTTGCCGCCGATCAGCAGGGCGTCCTGATGGCTGACCAGCAGCTTGCCGTCGAAGGGCACCGCAGGCCAGCCCAAGCGGTCCATCAGGGCGTCATGGAACGAGGTGTGTTTGGCCTGGCACTCGGCGCGCAACTTGTCCATTTCCGCATCGGAGATGCGGCCGGCATAGTGCCGGGCGTGCCTCATGCGCGCATGGGTGGGTTGCGGCTCGCCGGGGGCGGAGAACTTCCCGCCGGTCAGTCCGGCCAAGGCCATGCCGAGCATCCCTGTGACTACGCCCTTTTGGAAACCATCGCGCGATTTTTCCGCGATGCGGCCTTCCCGTTCCACCCAACTCGAGCGGCGGCGCGCCACATAAGCCGCTTCCAGATTCTCGCGGGTAAAGGGCTGGCCGGCGCGGAGCAATTGCAGAACCGCTTCGGCCAACTGCACCCCGGTGGTCCAGGCCTCGTCCACCCCGCTGCCGGTGAGCACGTTGGTGGAGCCGGAGCCTTCGCCGATGCGCGCATAGCCATCGCCCGCCAGCCACGGCTCACCGCGCCGGCCCGATTCCTGCAGCGACTTGGCGCCCCAGGAACGCAAGGTCCCTCGCTGAAGGTAACGCCACAAGTAGGGGTGAAGAATGAAATGCTGTAAATAACGATAAGCGGTGCGCGCCGGCGAGTCGAACCAGGAAGGAACGAAGATGCCCACCGTCGCTACCCGTTCAGGGTGTACGTACAGGAAGCCGAAGATCTCGGGTTCCGGATAACCGAAGGTGTGAAACACGGTACCCGGCTCGAGCTCGACGCCGGGGGCTAAGTCAACCACGAATTTCATGCCGACGGCCCATTCATGCCGCTCGTGGCCGGCGGGCAGGCCGAAGGCCTCGTCCAATTGGCGGCCGATGGGACCGACCGGGCCATCGCCCACCACGGTGAGACTGGCATGGATGTTCATGCCCGGCATGAAGCCTGCTTCCGGTTTGCCCTGGCGGTCTACCCCCTGATCGGCGAGACGAACCCCAGCCACCCGGCGGCCGGAGGACGCCCCGGCGTCGGTTTCCACGAGGGGAGCGGCGACAGGCGTACCCGGCCAGATCTGCACTGCGCCGGAGGCCATCAACTGCGCGCCAACCCACTGATTGAATTGCCCGATCGACATCACCAGCCCGTCCCGCTTGTGCAGAAACGCAGGCGTGTAGGGCACTTCGTAAGCGTCCAATTTGGCGAGTCCGCAAAGGTGCAGCAGTTTGTCGGTGGAGCGCAAGGCCAGCGAGCGGCGGCTGGCGCCC
>Ga0326727_10010042_pt1 | contig 22815 bp, 16 predicted proteins | sample MB2enrmetagenome_FD_207643 | JGI IMG/M metagenome (GOLD analysis project Ga0326727, IMG submission 207643) | Lab enriched peat soil microbial communities from McLean, Ithaca, NY, United States - MB29MY | ecosystem: Environmental > Terrestrial > Soil > Wetlands > Peat | place: USA: New York...
GCCGACGGACTACCGAAGGCCGTGCAAATGCGCCGTGGCCTCGGATTTGGTCTCGACAAGAAGGCGATCGCAGCCGTCTGGCACGATCGATTTCTTCCTGCCACCAAAAGGGGCAAACCGATCCAGGACCTGGTCGACGTGAAGGTGGAATTCGCAATATTCTGAACCGCGTTGCGGCGCGTGAGCCTACTCTGCAGCCTCTTCGATTTTGTCCCCTTCACCTGGCGCGAGAAAGAGATTTGCCTCCAGGCCGTGCTGGCGGGTGTAGAGGTCGTAATAGCGGCCACCGAGCGCAAACAGCGCGGCGTGATTGCCGCGCTCGACCACGCGGCCTTGCTCAACAACGAGAATCTGGTCGGCGCGCCGGATGGTCGACAGCCGGTGGGCAATCACGAAGGTCGTGCGCCCCCGCATCAGCTCGCCGAGCCCGCTCTGGATCATCGCCTCCGACTCGGAATCGAGCGAGCTGGTGGCCTCGTCGAGGATGAGAATGCGCGGTTCGGCCAGCAGCGCGCGCGCGATGGACAACCGCTGCCGCTGACCGCCGGAGAGCTTGACGCCACGCTCGCCCACAATGGTTTCGTACCCCTCCGGGAAGCGCTCGGCAAACTCGTCGACGCATGCGGTGCGGCAAGCGAATTGGAATTGCTCCTCGGTCGCGTCGGGCCGCGAGAACATGATGTTCTCTCGGATGGTCCCGTCGAAGAGGAACGACTCCTGTAGTACTACGCCCAGTTGCGAGCGATAGGTGTTCAGGTCCACGGTGGCCAAATCGATATCGTCGACCAGCACCCGGCCTCGCACCGGCGTGTGAAAGGCGCAGAGCAGGCTGATGATCGTGGACTTGCCCGAACCGGAAGAGCCCACCAGCGCCGTCACTGTTCCCGGATCGGCGCGGAAGCTGACGTCGTGCAGCACCGGTTTCTCCGGCGTGTAAGCGAACTCAACATTCTCAAAACGCACGTAGCCTTGGATCTCGCCCAGCTTGACAACACGTTTTGAATCCGAGAACTCGTCCTTTTCTGAAAGAATCTCCATGGTGCGATCGATCCCCGCCACCGCCTCAGTCAGTTGCGTGCCGATATTCACCACTTGAATCACCGGCGCAATCATGAACGCCAGAAACATTGTGTACTGGATGTAGGTGCCGTCGTCCATCTGGTTTTGCAATGCCAGATGTCCGCCCAGCAGCATCACGAGCGCGCCCACGATCCCCAGCACCGTGGTCGCCGTCATCGACATCAAGCTTGTCATCGTCAGCGTTTTCATGACGTTGTCCAGAAGGCGCAGCACGCCCACCTTAAAAACGCCCGCCTCGCGTTCCTCGGCGTGGTAGCCCTTCACCACGCGCACGCCGCCCAGCGACTCGGTCAGCCGCCCCGTCACTTCGCCGGTGATCTTCGCCCGTTCGCGGAAAATTGGGCGGATCGTCTTGAAAGCGTACTGCAGAACGAAGACGAAGATTGCGATCACCGAGAACACGATCAGCGTCATCCTCGGGCTGCGGTGCAGCAGAAAGACGAACGCCATCGCGGCCGTGAGCAGGCCACCCACAAACTCCACCAGGCCCGTCCCGATCAGGTTCCGCACGCCTTCGACATCGCTCATGATCCGCGATACCAGCAGGCCGCTCCGATTGGCGTCATAGAAGCTGACCGACAGCCGGCCGACATGCCGCTGTACCTCCTGGCGCAGGTCCGCGATCATGCGCTGCGCCGCCTTTGACAACAACTGTGTGTTGGAAAACGATGTAATCGCCTGAACAAACGTTGCAATAAATACCACTACAACGAGCGGCATCAACTTGTCGCTCTCATGCTTCCTGAGCACCAGATTGACAAACGGTCTGGACACAAATGGCAGCGTCAGGCCCGCGACGCGATTGATGGCCACCAGCAGCAAGCCCAAGAGCAGCAGCCATTTCCGCGGCCGCACCAACCTCCAAATCTCCGGCATCGCCTTCCGGAAATCGATCTTTTTTTTGGGCAGATCGGCGCCCGCGCGCGCGCCTCGACCCTGCGGCGAGCGCTCGGCGCGCATGCCCATTCCCAGCCCACCGCCGCGCATTGTAGCCATGGATTATTCCTGACGCGATCTGCGTGCTTGGATGAATGAGCGGACGCAAAGATTCACATAGATGAGCAGCAGGCCCGCCATGGTGAGCTTGGCAGCGAGAGCGATATGGTCGGGCTCAAGACCCGCCGCGCGAGCGCTGGCATAGCCGCGCAAGGCTTCAACCAAAGAGCCGATGAGACCCAGCAATCCAACCGTCACATTGATGTGCATGAACACCTTGCGCCGGGCCTCACTGGGGCTGATGGCGAGAATGCCGCCGACGACAAGCGCCAGGCCAAACCACGTGGGAATCAGCGCTGTGTAGTGGATGCTCCCAGTACCCCAAAAACCAACCAGCCCCAGAGCAATCAGCAGAACTCCGAATACGTAGGTGACTCTTGCCATTCCTGACCTCCAACCATGTGCATGGCAAGAATACCAGTCGACAGTTAGCAGTTGTCAGTTCGCAGTTGTTAGTCGCCGACCTCGTATCGCGCAGCCGCAGCAGAGCACGATCGCCCCAAAACTGTGAACTACGAACTGAGAACTGTCTTATCGTTGGATTCGCGCTGACCCGCCCTCGGCGAACGCGCGCACCTGTTCCAGCGTTGACATGGTCGTGTCGCCGATAAACGTAGTAAGCAATGCACCGTGCGCCCAGCCCAGCTTGAGCGCATCCTCTGGCTTTTCGCCGGTCAGCAGGCCGTAGATCAGTCCCGCTGCAAATCCGTCGCCGCCACCCACGCGATCCACGACATCAAGCTCGGCCGTCGGCGCCACGTAGGTCTTGCCGTCGATCCACGCCACCGCGCTCCAGCTATGCCGGTTTGTCGAATGTACCTCGCGCAGCGTAGTCGCCACGATCTTCACGTGGGGATGCTTCTTGACTACGTTATCGATCATCCCGAAGAAGACGCTGGGATCGAGTTTCGATTTTGCGTGGACATCGGGACCGGGGACACCCAGACCTTTCTGCAGATCCTCTTCGTTGCCGATCAGCACGTCGACGTTCTTGACGATCGTGGCGATCGTCTCCACGGCTTTATCCGCGCCGCCCGAAATCTTCCACAACTTCTCGCGAAAGTTGAGATCGAACGAGGTCACCGCGCCGGCTTCCTTGGCCGCTTTCATCATCTCCGCCACCAGCGGCGCGGTGGTGGGCGAGAGCGCGGCAAAAATGCCGCCCGAGTGCACCCAGCGCACGCCCGCCGAAAAGATCTTCTTCCAGTCGAAGTCGCCGGGCTTGAGCATCCCGCCCGCCTCGTTGGCGCGGTTGTAGAACACCACCGGCGGCCGCACGCCGGCGCCGCGGTCGCTATAAACGGTAGCCATGTTTGGGCCCGTGGCGCCGTTGTGCTCAAAGTGCTTGTAGATCGGCTTCACGCCCATGGCGCGCACTCGCTCCGCTATCAGATCGCCGATGGGATAATCCACCATCGCCGACACAATGGCCGTTTTCATTCGAAAACAATCGGAGAGGTTTGCGGCAACGTTAAACTCGCCGCCACTCACATGAATCCTGCACTCCGTCGCCTTGCGGAAGGGGATAATTCCCGGATCGAGCCGGTGGACCAGCGCCCCCAACGCCAGAAAATCCAACTCACCGCCCTTGCGGATATTCAGCCCGTAACTCATCGTTCACTCCTTGCACTCTTCAAAATTCCAACAAACTAGAAATTTGCTCGCCGATTTTGTCCCCGTGTCACGCTTCTTCGTCCGTCGGCGTCCGCACCTTACCTTGCCCTTCAGCTTCGCAGTCCTCACCGGCATGGCCGGACTAATGGCTAGGAGCTAATGGCTGCTTCTTCACGTCGGCAATCACCTGCTCCGGCGTCCACTCGTTGCCCGGATAAAACTGCGCCACCTTGCCGTGCGCATCGATCAACGTCGTCGACAGCGTGTGCGTGATTGTGCCGTCGGGGCCTGGCGTAACGCCCAAATCAAAGTACTTCGCCATCTCCAGCAACTCCGTCTTTGACGGTACCGCAAAATCCCAATGCGCAAAGGCGTTCTTCGTGTCGCTGCCGATGTATTCGGCGCCATAGGCGCGCAGCCGTGCCGGCGTGTCGTGCTCCGGATCGAAGCTCACGCAAAGCAGGTGCGTTTTGCCGTAGAGCGCTGGATTCGCAGCCAACTGGCGATCGATCACGGCAAAGTTGTGTGTAATGAGCGGGCAGAAGTTGGGCAGCGGGCAGCGCGTGTAGATAAAGGTCACGAGGAGCGCCTTGCCCCGGAACTGATCCAGATGAATCGCGCGCCCGTCCTGATTGCGCAGATGGAAATCCGGCACCACGTCTCCTGGCGCAGGCACATGATAGAAGACAGTTGGCTTGTAATCCGGCTTGGCCTGCGCAATCACAACGATGTGATCCAGCACCACCGTATCTTCGGCGCTCTTCGACACCAACACATCCGCCGTAATCGTGTCGCCCGGGTGCAACTCGCTGGCGATGGCGGGATCTTTGAGCTGGTAGGGCATGGTCATCGCATCCATAAAGCCCGGAATGGCCTCGTGGTTCACGACCACGATTCCGTGCGCCGTGTCGGTTGAAACCACCTTGCCGCGCAGGTGATACACCTTGAAAGCCGCCGCCGTGGAGCCCTGCGCTTCAGGGCTCGCGCCGGAATGGCACCCGGCCAGCGCAGTCAGAGCGAGCATCGCGCCGATGAGAAGAATGCGCCTCACAAACTTAGTGTACAACCGGTGGACTGACCACGTGAGGAGGCAGGTTTTCTTCCGTTTCCCTCGGGTTTCAGAGAATCGCTCTCTGTTCGCAGTGATCGGCGGGCGGTGAGCCCCGTCAGAGGTATCCTTAGGCGTAAGGCTGCGAATTACCAACTGTGAACCGTGAACTTTCATCCGGCATCGATGCGTGGCTGCGCGGCGGCGGGCTCGTGGTCACGGCCAGCGAGCGCACCGCGCGATTCCTTACCGAGGCCTTTCATCGCGCCCGCCGCGCCGAGGGGCTAACGGCCTGGCCCGCTCCCAACATCCAGGATTGGCAAACGTTTGTCCGCAACGCCTGGAGCGAGCGCAGTACCGACGGCCGCATTGTCCTGAATGGCTTGCAGGAGCAAGCGCTCTGGGCGGGAATCGTTGCGGACACATCGCCGCAAGCCGCGCAGCTCGCCGGCGCGCGCGATCGCCTGGGGAGCCTGGCTATGGAGGCGCATAGCCTGCTTTGCGCTTACGCTCCACATCTGCTGAAGGAAAGCGCACGCAGCGGCTGGGACCAGGATGCCGCGGCCTTCAGCGCCTGGCTTGCGAGCTTTGATGAGGCCTGCCGCGCCGCCAACCTGCTCAGCGCAGCGCGCCTCCCGCACGAACTGGCGCTCGCACTCGCAGCGGACACTTCGACGCGCTCGCCGCTCCTGCTCGCTGGATTCGATCGTCTTCTTGGCACGCAGCGGGCACTCTTCGCAGCCTGGGGAGAGTATGCCGAGGTTTCTCCCGGCGATGCTGCATCGAGGATCGAATTCCATGAGGCCGCCGATCCGTCCTCAGACCTTGCCGCCTGCGCGCTGTGGTGCAAGCGCCGGCTTGCCGCCGATCCCAAAGCGCGCTTGCTTGTTATCACGCAGGATGTGCCCAAACGCCGTGGCGAAATCGAGCGCGCGTTTCTCCGCTTCGCGAGAGCAGAAGATGGCTCGACCGGCTCCTCGAGTCTCTTTGAGTTTTCGCTGGGCGTGCCGCTGAGCCAGGTCGCGCTGGCGCGAGGCGCGGGTTTGCTGCTGCGCTGGCTCGACACTCCCATCGACGAGCACGAGCTTGACTGGTTGCTCTCCACCGGCCAAATTGCCGCCTCGCCCGACGAGTCGATGGCCCTCACTGCTTTCATGCGCACACTGCGCCGTCGCAACTTGCAGCGCACGCGCTGGACGCTCGCGGATTTCATTCGCCAGAAGCCCGGAGCGGAATTGCCCGCGGCATGGGTCGCACGCATCACGCAAACTCAGCGCCGTCTGCAGGAGTCTGCGCGCCATTCCCAATCTCCGCCCGCATGGGCTGAGCTCACGCCGCAGTTCCTTGAAGGGGCCGGCTGGCCGGGCGCGCGGCCCCTCACCAGCACCGAGTTTCAGGCCGTCCGTAGATGGCGGCAGACCGTCGATGACTGCGCTTCGCTCGGCTTCGATGGCCGGCACATCGAGTGGCAGGAGTTCCTCGCGGCTCTCAATCGCGCCGTCAACGAAACACTCTTTGCTCCCGAATCGCGGGACGCGGCGATCCTGATTGCCGGACCCGCCGAGTCCGCGGGACTCACCGCTGATGCCGTCTGGTTCCTTGGCGCGAACGAAGAGGCGTGGCCGGCCGGCGGTGCGACGCATCCGCTGCTCCCGCTTGTGGTGCAACGCGAGGCCGCAATGCCTCACGCCTCGCCAAAACTCGATTGGGATCTGGCCGCTGTTATGACGCGCCGCTTGATCGCTTCCGCGCCCGAAGTCCACTTCAGCTATGCGCGCCAAAGCGAAGGTGTCGACGCCCGCCCTTCGCGGCTTGTCGCGCAACTCGCCGGATCGCCGCAAACTTTGAACGCGGAGCTAAAGGCGGCCCCCGTTCCCGATCCGCTCACCGTCTCTTTTGCGGACGCGGGACAACTTCCCTTCCCTTCCGGCGACGCACCGGGCGGGTCCAGTGTTCTCACCGCGCAGTCGCAGTGCCCCTTCAAGGCCTTCGCAACATCGCGTCTCGGCGCGCAGGATTGGGATCCTGCCGAAGCTGGGCTGACAGCCCTCGAACGCGGCTCGCTTCTCCACGAGGTGCTGCACTCCATTTGGGCTGGCCCGCCAAACGGCATCCGCACGCACGCGGAACTCGACGCGCTCACCGATCTCCACGCCCTCGTCGCTGATCATGTCCGGCGCGTTCTCCAGGCGAAGATGCCCTCGCGTGCAAGAGAGTGCATGCCGCCAACGTATCTCGTTCTCGAAGAGACTCGCCTCATCAACCTCGTCACCGAGTGGCTCCGCTACGAATCCTCGCGCATGCCTTTCACCGTGCTCGAGACGGAGCAGAAGGCCACTGCGTCCATCGCCGGCCTCGCGCTTCACCTGCGCCTCGATCGCATCGACCGCCTCAACGATGGCTCGCTCCTCGTCATCGACTACAAATCCGGCAACCCCACGCCAAGTTCTTGGGATCTTCCGCGCCCCGATGACGTGCAATTGCCGCTTTATGTCAATTTCGCTCTCCATCGAGATCCGAATGAAATCGGTGGCCTCGTCTTCGCCAAAGTCCGTACCGGTGAAACGGAATTCGCTGGGAAAGTTCGCGACGCCAAAGGCACTCTGCGCAGCAAGATCAGCGGAAACTCCAACTTAGTGAAGAAGCCCCTCACCACGAATCAGCTCTCCGAGTGGAAAGAGCACATCGAACATCTCGCGCTGGACTTCCTTGCCGGCCACGCCGAGGTCGATCCGCGCGACTATCCTGATACGTGCGAGAACTGCGGTCTGCAGGCGCTCTGCCGCATCTCCGAGAACCCGCCTCTACCCGATAACAGCAAAGGCGAGGAGGCCGGCGATGCCTAGCGCTACTCGCAGGATTCCGCCCCCGGATCAGGCGCAGCGTGATTTGGCGCTCGATCCTCGGCGCTCCATCCTCGTTCGCGCGCCCGCCGGCTCGGGCAAGACCGAATTGCTCACGCGCCGCTTTTTACGTCTGCTCGAAGAAGTTGACGACCCAGGCCAGATCGTCGCCATCACCTTCACCAACGCCGCCGCGGCCGAAATGCGTCACCGCATTCTTTCTGAGCTCGAAAAGGCCGCGGAATCCAGCGCCGAAGAGTTTGGCGCCGATCCCTTCTCCACGCAAGCACTCGCGCACCGCGCGTTCGTGCGTTCTCAGGCCCTCGGATGGAATCTCCTTGACCTGCCCGCGCAACTGCGCATTTCCACCATCGATTCCTTTTGCCGCGAGCTTGCTTTGCAGCAGCCGCTCCTGTCCGGTCTCGGCGGCAGCCTAGAGATCAGCGAGCAGCCCGCGGAACTCTATCGCCGCGCTGCCCGCCGAACGCTCGAACAGATCGACAGCGGCGATCCAGCGCTGCGCGGAGCCATCGAGGAGCTGCTTTTCTGGCGCGACAACAACTGGCCGGACCTCGAAACCCAGCTCGTCGGCATGCTCGCGAAGCGCGACCAATGGATGCATGATTTCGTCCTCGACCGCGACCCGAATTGGGACGCGTTACGGCTACGCCTTGAACGACCCTTTGCGCGCGCCGCCGTTTCCGATCCCTCCTTAGCCCACTACACCGAAGAGGAGTGGCAAATCGTGCGCGCTTGTTTCACGTTGCTGCGTCATGCCGCAGCCGAGCTTTGGGTGGTCTTCGCGGAGGCTGCAACTGCGGACTTCATTGAGGTCGCGCAAATTGCGCTGAATGTGCTGAAAGGCGAAAACGGACTCCCCACGGAAGCAGCGCTCGCTGTCGCCGATGGCATCCGCCATGTGCTGGTCGATGAATTCCAGGACACGAGCCGCCGCCAGCATCAGTTGCTCGCGCATCTCATCGCCGCCTGGCCTGAGCGCGAAGGCCGCACCTGCTTCGTGGTCGGCGACCCCATACAGTCCATCTACTTCTTCCGCGACGCTGACGCCGAGCTTTTTCCGCGCGTCGAACAACTCGGCCTCGAAGTTCCCGGCGACCTTCCACTGTGCTTCGATCCCGTCCTGCTCAACGCCAATTTCCGCACTGCGCCGCCGCTGGTCGCGAGCATCAACGACACGTTCGCTCAGGTCTTCGCCGACGACAATGGCGGCGGCGTGACCTACGCCAAATCTGAGCCGGCGCGCGACGGTGCCATGCAGTTCGGACCGCACCTCGTCGAGGAATCGGCGCCGCGCATGCAGCTCCGTCTCGATTTCATGCCGGAATCTGCGCGAGGGACCTCGCGCAGCTCCGATCTTGGGAGGAAAAAGGAGACCGCGACGGAGCGTGAAGCGGCAAGCCAGAGGCAGGCTGAGGAAATCGTCGCCCTCATTCGTGGCCATCTTCCGAAGATGGAGCAGGCGCGCGCGGAAAATGCGAAGAACAGGGACAGCAAAAGGGAGAAGAAGAAGTATCGCATCGCTGTGCTTGGCCGCGCGCGCAAATCGCTTGAGCCGATTGCCCTCACTCTGCGCAACGCGGCAATTCCCTTCCGCGCGGTGGAGCTCGAGAAGCTGCGGGAGCGCCCGGAGATTATCGATGCGCTTGCGTTGACCCGCGCGCTTCTCAATTCTTATGACCGCGTCGCGTGGCTGGGCGTTCTGCGCGCGCCGTGGTGTGGCCTTTCGCTCGCCGATCTGCACACGCTCACCAGCGATGACGATCCCGAGTTGCTCGCTCGCCCCGTGCCGCAACTCCTCGCCGAGCGCATGCAGATTTTGGGCGAGGACGGGCGCCTCGCCGCCGAGCGCGTGCTGTTCGCCATCGAATCCGCGGAGCGCCTGCGATCGGCCCAACCCACAGCCGCGCCCGGAACCTGGCTTGAACAGGTCTGGCTGCGTTTGGGCGGCGCGCAATGTGCCGACCCTGCGGCGCGCGCCAATCTCGATCTGCTTTGGACGAGCCTCGACGGCCTGCCGCAGGGAGAGCCCGATCTCCTCGGCCCTGCGCTCGATGCCGCACTCGACAAGCTCACTGCTTTACCCGATCCGAACGCAGAGAGCGACTACGGCGTGCAGTTGATGACCATCCATAAAGCGAAGGGTTTGGAGTTTGAGGTCGTCATCGTGCCCGATCTGCAGGCCGGTGTTGGCCACGGCAAGCTTGACTTGCTCTCCTGGCTCGAGCGCGGCATTTCTCCCGAGTTCGCCGCAGCCGAGCCCGACGAATCCCGCGAGGTGACGGAATTCCTCATTGCGCCGTTTTCGTCCAAAGGCTCCGATCCCGGCAAGGCAAAAGAATGGGTCGATCGCGTCCGCAGCGATCGCGAGAAGCAAGAGACGCGCCGCATTCTCTACGTGGCCGCCACTCGCGCCCGCGACGAACTGCATCTCTTTGCGCGACCCACTTACAAAACAGAGAAGGATGGCTCGATGGTTCTTGTGGAGCCAAAAAACAGCCTCCTCGCCACTGCCTGGCCTGCGTGGGGAGCGGAGATTCAACGGCAATTTGACGAGTGGCGCACAACGGTCGCTTCGGCTGCAGAGCCCTCCACCATCGAGTCCCTCGCCGCCTCCGCCGCCGACCATTTGCCCGAGATGCCCGTTTCCGCGCCCAAGCTAACTCAGTTACGCCGCTTGCCGCCGGACTATCGTCCCGCGTCAACCGAGGGCTCTGTCGCACGCGTCGATGAGGTGTTTGTCGGTACAGGCCGCCTTTACGAGCGGCACGAAGGCGGCTTGCTCGCGCGCGCGCTTGGCAACGCCGTTCACGCGTTTCTTCAGCAGTTGGCACAGCTTCTCGCCACGCAGCCCTGGAACGCTGCTCGCGCAGCCCTGGCCCAGATGCAACCCCGCATCGCCGCAAACGTCCGCTCCACCGGCGTCGAGCCTGCTCACGCCGGCCGGATCGCCGCGCGGGCGTTGCAGATTGTGCTCAAGACCGCCGACGATCCTCTCGCGCAATGGATTCTGACGCCCCACGCCGAAGCAGCCAATGAGGTCCGGTGGACCGGAGTCATCGGCGGCAGCTTGCGCACCGTGCAAATTGATCGCGTCTTCCGCGCCGGTCCCACGCCGCGAACCGCCAGCGATTCCGCCCGCCCATCCGCTGACCAGAACACATGGTGGATCATCGACTACAAAACTGCCCACGAGGATGGTCTCGACCCTGACGCTGCGCTGCCTGAACTGCGCGAGATCTTCGCGCCGCAGATCGAGGCCTACGCGAAGGCCCTCCGCAATCTGCGAGGCGAAGACACCAACCTGTGCGGCGGCCTTTATTATCCGCGCATGTCCAAACTCGATTGGTGGCAGCTATAAGTCCGCGCGCTTCCGAACTCATTGACCAGCACCAAACCCCAAGCCGGCGCGGCTACACTTTGCAGAGTTCCTCCGCGAACACATCGCGGTGCGCCAGGATCAACTGCTCGGCGTTGCGCAGCAGCACCGCGTAAGCAAGGATGGCGGCGGCGGCGAGAGGGCCAAAGATCCATGCACCAAGCCACTGTTCCTGGAAGGTACGGCTCAGAATCGTCACGGGAACCTGCAACACGAGGCTCCCCAACAGGACCAGCATGATCAAAAGGCCGCTGGTGCGATTGGTTGGAGTGCCGCGCCGCTGCTGGGCCTGCCCGGGAACAAACTTGCGTGGCGCCTGGATGGAACGCACCGTTCCCACGGCCAGGTTCGCCGCGATCACAAATACCGTCCATAAAACGGTGGAGATTTGCGTCGAAAGCGGAATCGGACTTCGCGCGAGCACCGTCACCACGGCCCACGCAAGCGCCGCCTCGGTAACAATCATCGCGAGGCTCATAAGATTCTTGGCCACAATCACGTCGCGCAACCGAATCGGCGCAAGCAAATAAACCTGCACGCCGAGTCCATCCGCGCCAAAGACGTTGTAGAGCCCGGCGAGAATTCCCATAAGAGCATAAGCAATCGCTCCGGGAAGAAAGTATGTGGAATGTCGGGCAAAGACTGCCCGGTTCAGAATCACGATGAAAATCAGCGGGGTGAGCATTCCCACGAGCTGCGATACGTTGCCGCGGAGGTTGAGCCACTCCTTGCGCAAACACGCGGCGACAATCGGTGGGAAGGCCGGACGGCCAGGCTGCGCCGGCGCCGCCATCGCGATGGCGCCGGTCTCTTTCGCGAGCGCTCTGCCCCGCGCAACGGACCGTGCCGGAGCGCGCCGGCTCACGCCTTCGCTCAAGTGTTCTCCAAGAAACTGCTTGTGCAGCCGGATGGCAAAGATTGCCGCGAAGAGCGCAGTGCTCGCCAGCAATCCCACAAACTGCGCAAGTGCCTCAACAGGATGAGCTGCGCGCAGGATCGCATGGGCTGCAAATCCCGGTGGCAGCCAATGCAAATACGGGCTGGATCCGTGCAGGAAGTTCAACAGCCAGCTGTTCGCTGTGCCCGGGGCGTGCACCGGAGCCCGTTGAAAATTCAGGAACTGGAATCCAATGGCGATCAGCGCCATCAGCACTCCGAAGATTTCGCGGAAGCGCCGATTGGCGAGCCAGCGCTCCATCCATGCGCCAATCATGCGCGTGAAAAAGATGTTCATCAAGGCATAGACAGCCAGCACCACCAAGGCGGGCAGTGCCAGCTTGAGGCTCGCCAGGCCGATTCCCACAGCAGCAGCCAGCAAGGCGAGGCAGCCCACGATAGTGCTTGGCGTCAGCAGGCCGATCAGCGTCCGCAACACCAGGTAGCGCCCGAAGCGCAGTGGAAAGCGCGCCAGCGAGGACGGATCGAAGTTGGAGACAGTGGCAGCGACGCTCAGACCGTTGATGGCCACGAACTGCCATAGCAGCGCAATCCCGGCGAACAGCGGCAGCAGGCCCTGCGGATGCTTTTCGGCGATCGCCATCCAGGCAAAGAATCCACTGCCGACGATGGGTCCAACCACGGTGAGCGCAAGAAAGGGCCACACGATGAGGCGCAAAAGAATGGCAAACGCAAGGCCAAGCGCCTGGCGCGTGCCGGTCGGACGCCGCCGGAACATGCTATTGACAAAGATGCGCCAGCGCAGCCACGCCACGGCAAGAAGCTGCGTGCGCGCAGGAATGTCTCGCGCGTTCGCTGGCACATTCATCCCAGCCGCTAGCTCAGCCACGAAAGCTCCTGCTCGGGCGGCGTTGCGGCCGGATTTCCTTCACGATCGGTCCCGACAATTTCGAGAAAGATATCTTCCAGGCTGCGATGCTTCGCGTTTGCCGGCTCCGCCGCTTCTGCTGAAGCTTTCTGGCCAGCGCGCCCACCTCCGGCGCGCAACTCCTCCAGCGATCCCTGGGCCACGAGCTGTCCGCGATGAATAATCGCAACGTGCGTGCACAGCCGCTCCACAATCTCCAGCACGTGTGACGTCAGAAACACAGTCGCGCCGCGCGCAATCATTCTTTGCAGCATCGCCTTCAGCGTGCCGGCGGCCACCGCGTCCACGCCTTCAAACGGTTCGTCGAGGAACAAAACTTTGGGCCCATGAATGACTGCGGCCGCCAACGCAAGCTTCTTCTGCATGCCATGCGAGAAGTCGGTGATGAGCTTCTTTTGCTCATCGGCCAGCTGCATGAACTCCAGCAGTTCCTTCGTGCGCTGCAGCGTGGTGGCGCGATCGAGGCCATACATCTGCCCCACAAACCGAAGATACTCATCCGCAGTCAGACGGCCGAAGAGCGCCATCCCTTCCGGCACCACGCCGATCTGTCTCTTGATCTCGGCCGGGTTGTCTTTCATGTCCTCGCCGAGAATGCGAATGCTTCCCGAACTCGGCGCCAGCAGGCCCGTCAACATCCTGATCGTGGTGGATTTGCCTGCCCCGTTGGGACCAAGAAAGCCGAAGAACTGTCCCCCGTCGACGCGCAGGTTCACATTCTGAACCGCGGTAAAGTCGCCAAATCGGCGGGTGAGCGCGGTGGTATCGATGGCGGGCGTTGTCATGATTTTTCTAGCTTGCAACCACGATACACGCTGGATGCTTGGGTGGTGTGCAAAACCCAGTGGCTACAACAGTTTCGGAAGGCGCAGGTTGACATCGAGGGCTCTTCGATAAAAAACGTCTGGCCACGGAACCTCGTATTCGGTATTCTGTAGATGATCGATGGTTCGTTCACGGATGCACTGGCAAAGGAGGAACTCCGCATGGCAAAGTCCACCAAGAAGCCAAGCGCTGCGCCCAAGGCTGCCGCAAAACCGCGCAAACCCGCCGCGAAAAAGACCGTCGTCCGCGCGAATGGAAAAGGGAATTCGATCTCCCACGAACAAATCGCACAGCTTGCGCACCGGTTCTGGGCTGAGCGCGGCCGCCAGCACGGACATCATGAAGAGGATTGGTTCCGCGCCGAGCGGGAGCTTCGCACAATCGCCTCCTGACCGGCTCGGCCCATCATCTCAAGGTCAACGCGACGCCCCCTTGCGGGCGAATCGTTTCCTGCTGCAAAACAATCTGTAAATCCGCGCTACTGCAAATTCGCCATTAAACTTTCCAGCGCCGACTTCGGCGGGCGCGTGAGCGACTCGGGCAGCGTAGCCAGCGGCTCGTCAATCACATTCAACTGATCGATGAACGTCGGCTTTTGCGTGTCGATGTAGAATACGCCGGTCAGGACCTCGTTCTTATCGTGCGCCTCCATCAGGGTGCGCACCGCATTGGCCTTGTCGGTCGGATCGTAATCCTCAAGCAGCTTGCGCAGCCGCAATTGCGAGCCGTCGTGCATTTCCACGTCGTACACTTCGCCCGAATCGTAATCCACCTCAATATCGTCGAAGCTGGCCACAAACCCGATCTCGTTGATCGGTTCGTCGTTTTCCTGCAGGAATTTGTAGCTCTTGGTCGACCCCTCGTGGTCGTTGAACGTCACGCAAGGGCTAATTACGTCGAGCATCACCGTCCCCTTGTGCGCGATGGCCGCCTTCAGCATCGCCAGCAACTGCTTCTTGTCGCCGGAAAACGAGCGGCCCACAAACGTCGCGCCCAGCAGGATCGCCATGGCGCAGGTGTCGATGGGCGGTAGCTCGTTGATCACGCCCGTTTTCAGCTTCGATCCGATATCCGCCGTGGCCGAGAACTGGCCCTTGGTCAATCCGTACACGCCGTTGTCCTCGATGATGTAAATCATGGGCAGGTTGCGCCGCATCAGGTGGACGAACTGCCCCATCCCGATCGAAGCCGTGTCGCCGTCGCCGGAGACGCCCAGCGCGGTCATGGTCCGGTTGGCCAGGACGGCGCCGGTGGTGATGCTGGGCATTCGTCCATGCACGCCGTTGAAGGCGAACGAGCGGTTCATAAAGTAGGCTGGGCTCTTCGACGAGCAGCCGATGCCGCTCATCTTCATCACCCGCTCCGGTTCCACGCCCATCTCCCACATGGCGTCGATAATGCGCTCCGAGATCGCGTTGTGGCCGCAGCCGGCGCACAACGTCGACTTGCCGCCGCGGTAGTCGATCACCGGAAGGCCGATGTGATTCACCTTCGGGCCCCCCGGCCCACTGGCCGCCCCGTTTGCTGTTGCGGTCGCCATCTTACAGGCCCTCCTTGGTCGCAAATTCATCGGTAATCGTGCGCGCATCGGGCGGCAATCCGTTGTATTGCAGAATGCTGCGCAGCTTCACCACCTGCTCGGCGGGAAGATCGAGCTTAAGCAGGCTCGCCAGTTGCGCATCGCGGTCCTGTTCCACCACGTACACGCGCTCATGGCTAGCCACGAAGTCGTGAATCTCGTGCGCGAACGGATAGGCGCGGATGCGCATGTAGTCCACGCTCAGCCCATGCTCCTTTTCAATCTGATCGAGACTCTCACGCAGCGCAAAGTCCGTAGAACCATAGGCCAGAAACCCAATCTTCGAGGCGCCGTTCCTTACCACCACGGGCGCCGGAACCAGCTTGCGCGCATTCTCAAACTTGCGCGCCAGCCGGTCCATCACCGCCTGATACTCATCGGGCCGCTCGGTGTACTCCGCGGCGTCGTTATGTCCCGACCCACGTGTAAAGTAAGCCGCCTTCGCATGCATCGTGCCGGGCAGAGTCCTCCAGCCAATCGCGTCTCCATCCTCGTCGCGGTAGCGCGCAAACCCGCCCAGCCGCGCGAGATCCTCCGCCGTCAGCACCTTGCCGCGGTCCAGCGGCTTGTCGGGATACGCAAACGGCTCCGACATCCAGTTGTTCATGCCCAGGTCAAGATCCGACAGCACAAAGATCGGCGTCTGCAGTCGCTCCGCCAGATCGAACGCCGCATAACTCAGTTCGAAGCACTCCTTCACCGAGCCCGGCAGCAGAATCACGTGTTTGGTGTCGCCGTGCGAAAGGAACGCCGTCGACAACAGATCGCCCTGCTGCGTGCGCGTCGGCATGCCCGTCGAGGGCCCGGTCCGCTGCACATCGAAGATCACTCCGGGAATCTCGGCATAGTAGCCCAGCCCGGAAAATTCCGCCATCAGCGAGATACCCGGTCCAGAAGTCGACGTCATCGCCCTCGCTCCGGCCCAGCCCGCGCCCAGCACCATGCCGATCGCGGCCAGCTCGTCCTCGGCCTGCACCACGGCAAATGTCGCCTTGCCCTCTGGCGTCACGCGGAATTTCTTTAGCAGATCTGTCGTCGCCTCAATCAGCGACGTCGACGGCGTAATGGGATACCACGCCACCACGGTGACGCCCGCAAACACCGCACCCATGCCACAGGCCGCGTTGCCGTCCACAATGATCTTGCCTTTCGTCTGGTTCATCCGCTCGATGAAGTACGGATCCTGCTTGGTAAATGTCGTCTTCGCGTAGTCAAAGCCCGCCTGCACCGCGCTGTAATTCAGTTCGAAGACCTTCTGCTTCTTGGCAAACTGCTTGCGCAACCCGGCTTCCACCACCCCGAGATCGAGCTCGAGCAGTTGCGCCACAGCGCCCACGTACACCATGTTCTTGACCAGCTTGCGCAGCTTGGCCTCGAGACAAATGCTGATCGTGATCTTGTCGAACGGCACCGGATAGCAGACCACATCGCTGCGATACTGCTTCAGGTTCAAATGCTCTTCGTAGATGGCCACGCCGCCCGGCGGCAGCGCCATCACGTCTTCGCGCGCCGTCTCGGGATTCAGCGCCACTAGCACGTCCGACTCGCGCTTGCGCGCCACATAGCCGTCTTTGCTGGCCCGGATCGTGTACCACGTCGGCAGTCCGGCGATATTTGAGGGGAACAGGTTCTTCCCGCTCACGGGAACGCCCATTCCAAAAATGCTCTTCAGCAGCACGCTGTTGGCGGACTGCGATCCCGATCCGTTGACCGTGGCCACAATGATGCTGAAGTCGTTGACGATGCGCGGGCGCGCACTGCTTTCACCCTGTTCTTGACCCAGGGCCAGGTTTCCTGTCGCCATGTGGCGGGATTCCCTTCCAATAATCTCTGAGCGCCTGTCGGGTGCCGGCTCACTCTTTCAAGGTGCCGGTTCTTTGCGCCCCAGATGTGATTATAGTCACTTCTCGCATTGATCGTCTCACTCCGCGCCACGAAGGTAACCCCTTCGCCCCGACGGCCGTGGGTGCGTCTTCCTGGGATGAATTGCGCCCCGCAAGCACCTCTTTTTCAGCACGGAACCCTTCGTCCGGCCCCCAAAGCGGCACTCCCCGGCCCCGCCACTAGGAAAACGATTACCAATCCAAGGCTCCATCTATCGCCAGCGACCAGTTCATTCGCGCTCTCGACTAGGTTACTACAGGTTACTGCGGCGCTTCGCCGCAGGTGACCAACTTCCCATGCCGGTTGCTGCAGAAGTGCAATGGCCAGGAACCTCTTTATAAAACATCATCTTACCTATGAGGTAGAACTTCCCCAGGAAGAGGACCCATGGCAACCAGCAATAACGGCGGCCACATCAGTGCACTGAAACTGCGGAATGCGCGGATCCGGAACGACGAAGGCAGCATTCTGGTCGAACTCGCCGTGACGCTGCCGGTGCTGATGCTTCTGATTACGGGCGTGTTTTCCTTCGCCGCCGCTTACAGCAATCAGCTCACGCTGACGCAGGCGGTTGGCTCAGCCGGGCAGTACCTCCAACAGATTCGCACGAGCACCACCGATCCCTGCAAGGATGTTTTGACACAGATTGAGGACTCTGCGCCCTCGCTCACTCCAGGCAGCATCAGCCTTACGCTCACGCTGGATGGCAAATCGCTGCCGGGCAACACTTGCTCAGGCGATCAGTCATATCTGATCGAAGGCGCGCCGGTGACCGTTAACGCGACCTATCCATGCAATCTCCGCGCCTTCAGCATGAATTTCGGTTCTTCCTGCCAGCTGTCTGCACAGGTAACAGAGTACGAGTACTAACCCAGAGCATCGCTGCGAGGACTTCCATGAAGAAAAACAAGGTTTCAATTTTCCGCACCTTCCTCCGAGACCAACGCGGCCAAACCCTCCCATGGGTTGCCGCCATCGTCTCGCTTACGCTTTCCGTCGGGGGAGGTCTCGGCGTCGATCTCGGCCGTGCCTATGTCGTTCGCAACGATCTTCAGAACTACGCCAACGCCATGGCGCTGGCCGCGGCGGGCGATGTCTACAATACCTCGCTCCTCAATAATGCATCCGCTTGGGCCACCACCTATAGCGCATCACAAGGAGACTACAACTACAACGCTGCTTTGGGATCCGTAACGCCAAGCATAACCCCCGTATGCGTCAACATGCTCTTGACGGGCGGAGGCACATGCAGCTCCAGCTCGCCCGCAAACGCGGTCAAAATATCAGAAACGGCAACCATCAACACCTATTTCATGAAGCTGTTCGGTGTTCCCACGCTGACGGTGACGGCGAATGCCACCGCCTCCACGATGGGCCAGGCGCAGCCCTGGAACGTGGCCATCCTCCTCGACGCCACCGATTCGATGACCAGCAAAGACAGCAATTGCGGCGGCCTAACCGAATTTCAATGCGCCGAGCAGGGAGTCTCGACGCTGCTCGCCTCCGTCAATCCATGCAAATCGGGTTATTCCAGCTGCACGCCCACCAGCAACTCGCAATTCCGCGTTTCGCTTTTCCAGATGCCCAACGCGGCGTACGGCGCCAGTATGTACACCGCGCCTTGCAGCTACGGCTGGTCGAACGTTCCATACACGCTGCCCATTACGAACCCCACCAGCTCATCCGGCTACACTTACATCAAATACACGTCCGGTTCCACCTCGTTCTCCGGCACCTACCAGGTCTCCAACTGGACGAGCGGTTATTACAGCCCCAGCAGCTCATCGACCAACGGGTTGAATACGAGCAATCCGCTGATCGCGGAAGTCGGCTACACCAATAGCGGGGGAACATTCAACGCCGGATGCCTCCCGGTCAATGGCGGCGAGAGCTCCTATATGGCCGGCGCCATGTATGCTGCGATCGCCGCGCTGGAGGCCGAGCAGGCGGCGGTTCCGGGCTCCCAGAACGCAATCATTGTTCTCACCGATGCGCAGGCGCAAGCTCCCAGTTCGAAGTTCCCCGGAGCGGGCGCTACCGCCAGCCCGAACGGCACCAGCGGCGGCTACAGCATCGCCTCTTCGCTCTCCAGCAGTACAAACCTGACGGGCGGAACCAAAGGCACTTATCCGGATTTCAACGACGAGTGCCAGCAGATGATCGTGGCGGCGCAGACGGCCAAAACGGCGGGCATTCGCGTCTACAGCGTGGCCTACGGCTCTGAAGATAGCGGCTGCACTTCGAGCTCCGGCGGCACGGACTCCGCGCTCGTGCTCACTTCCTCCCAGATCTCCAATTTGAATTACAATTTCGGCTCTGTCTCCAATCTCACACCCTGCGTCACCATGGAGAACGTCGCCTCGTCGCTGCAGTATTTCTATTCCGACTACAACCAGAGCGGTTCAAGCAGCACCTGCGAGGACGCATCGCACACCGTGGTGAGCATAAAGGATATCTTTCTGGCCATTGCGGGGAGTTTCACCAATCCTCGCCTGCTTCCCAATAACGCCACATACGTTGTAACCGCCTCCCAGTAACGCCTCATGAACACCGGCGCGCACCGGTCCTGACTCGATTTCCCGGCGCTGTTTCGGCTCTTCGCGCCGGGAATCGTTTCGCCCTTCGAGCTAAACTCGGGCACAACGGAGAAAAAACGGATTTTCTGCCGAGGTTGCCCATCCTTTCGGCGTCCTCTGTCGCAAGGTGGGATTGCAACTCCCCATCCCCGCCATCGCCCGTCGCTCTATCCATTGCGCGCTCGTTGCGCAATGGGTGCGATCGCAACCACCAACTCTCAACTAAGAAAGCGAATGGCTGACAGCTGAAAGCTGTCTTCGCGAGTCCCGCCGCCACCTGAACAACAGCGCCAGCGCAATCACCACCAGCGCCAGCGTCAGCCCGATCCACAATCCGTAAATTCCCCGCCGCAGTCCGAAGCAAAGAAAAAATCCAAGCGGCAGCCCCAGCACCCAGTACCCCACCAGGTTGGCCATCATGGGAGCCTGCGTCTCGCCCAGCCCGCGCAGCGCGCCCGTCGCAACCGTCTGGATGCCATCGAAGACCTCAAACGCCGCCACAATCGCCAGCAGCCCCGGCCCCACCTCCAGCACCCGCGCATCGCTTGTAAACAACTCGATCAGCGGCCTTGGCCAGGTCACAAATACGATCGCCGCCAGCAGCATAAAGCTGGTGCCCAGCCCCAGCGCCAGCCATCCCGCGCGCCGCGCTCGCGCCGCGTCTCCTGCGCCCACCGCGTGTCCCACGCTCACCGCCGCTGCAGCAGAAATTCCCAGCGGCACCATGTACGTCACGCTCGCGTAGTTCAGCACAATCTGGTGCGTGGCCAGCGCCACCGGCGTCAGGTAGCCGGCGGAAAACGTAGCCAGGTTCCACGCGCCCACCTCCAGCAGAATCTGTCCCGCCGCCGGAGCGCCCAGCTTCAGCAGCCGCTTCAGCCGCGTTGCCTGCGGTCCCGCCCAGTGCCGGAACAGCGGATGCCCGCGCTTGCGTTCGTACCTCCACGCAAACCCCATCAGCGCCAGCGCCATGGTCACGCGCGCAAACACAGTCGAGATCGCCGACCCGTTCACGCCCAGCGCCGGCATCCCCAGCTTGCCGTAGATCAGCACCCAGTTCAGGAACCAGTTCACCAAGTTCGCCGCCACATAGGTCACGGTAATCACGCGCACCTGGCCCACGCCCTGCAAATACCGCCGCGTGGCGCCGTAAAGCAGCAGCGGCAGAGTGCCCCAGTTCAGCAGCCGCAGATATCCGGCCGCCGGCCCGGCCACCTCCGCCGCAATTCCAAAGTGAGTAAAGAAAACGCTCGCCAGCGCGATCCCCACCATGATCGGCACGGCGGCTACGCAGGCCAGATACACGCCCTGCGCCAGCCATCTGTGGCACTCGTCGTGGTCGTTGCGCCCGTAGGCTTGCGCCACCAGCGTGTCCAGCCCCAGCACCAGCCCCATGCCAAAAATCGAAGGCGTATAGCAGACGGCGTTGCCCAGCGCCACGGCCCCAATCGCCGCCGGCCCCAGCCGTCCCACCATGATGGTGTCCACTACGCCCTGCGCCATCCAGCCCAGTTCGCTCAGCACCACCGGCAGGGCCAGCGCCACCATCGCGCGCAGCTCACGCCTCCAAATGGCCTGCCGTTGCTCCATCTCTCCAATGTAGCTGGCGGGTCAAGGGAGTATGAATCACGTGCGAGGCGCCAGCAGCGAAGTGACTGACAAGTCAGGAGGGAGGTATGACGGCGGTTTCGGAAATACTGTGTTCGGTCAAGACGGCATTTAGGGTCGCCGCTCCTTTCCACCCCAACGACAAAAACCAGTCGCTGGGGACCCCGGTCTTGGGGTCGCGACGACTTGGCTGACCTGAATGCGAATACGCTGTTTCCGAAACCGCCATCGCGCTGCGAGGTGGTCCGATGTTCGCTCAATGGGCTGTCCAGAGGGTTTGAGATCGGGCGATGCGATGCCTGGAATCTCTTAATCCACGGCACACTTCTCTTCAAGGTCAAATCAGCAAGCCCTAGTACGCAATCACCTGCTCCGACGTCGCGGTCATGCTTAAGCCGGCCACGGGAAGATACGGGAGCATGAAATGAAATGCGTAGCTGACCTTGACCTTCACCAGGCAGCCTTGGTCGGTCGTGACGCTACATCCCGTCGTGGAGCCGCTGACCGTTGTCCCCGGCCACGTGGGCGTAGCTGAAACACTGCTGGCCGTAATGCCCGGCGGCGTCAGGCTCTGGACGTAGGACTGGACGTTCGCTGTGCTGGCCGTACAGGCATAGGAAGTATAAGAGGAGCAGGAACTGGTCCAGTCCCCGCCGCGCACCATCGCGTAGCGCGCCCCTTGCTCCGCGGCGTAGGAAACAAAATGATAGGTATACAGCGCCCGCGAGCAATCGATGACTCCGAAGACAGCCATCAGCAGCATGGAGATCGCGATACTGAATTCGACAATCGAATTTCCGCGCTCTTCACGGGCGAATCTTCTCCAACCTGGGCGTTTCGGCATCGTCTTACTCACTTGCGGAGCGCATGGTCGCGCTCCTGGTGATGGTGAATGACGAGCCGATGCCCTTCCAGGGCATGATCGGCGTGTACGTCGCGGTCACGGTAACGCTGGCGTAATAAACCACATTGGCAGAGCAGGAAGCAGGAGTCGTGGTGCAGCTCGCCGAGGATTGCGTTCCGTCAGAGCACTCGCAGCCCCACGAAGCTGTGGGAGACAGGCCGCTCACATCGGGAGCGGCAAGCTTTGCCGCGGTGATCATGTCGGTTGTGTCGGTGATGTCCTGTGAGCCATAGACGGCGCCTGCATGCGCAGCTCCCGCTACCTCGTTGGCCAGGTAATAGCCCCGGCCGAAATCAACCACCCCCGACAGGAGCAGAAACAGCAGGGGAAGGAAGAACGCCACTTCCACCAGGCTGTTGCCGGCTTGGGAACTCGCAATGTTCAGGCGTTCGAATCGCATCGGCTACTCCACCAGACCGGTGCTGCCGCCGGCCCCGAAGGCCTGGCTGCTCGAATAATTCTGACAACTGTTGCCGAGGAAGAAATTGGAGCCCGAGTCAAGCATCAACGATCCCACGTCGATCACCGTGCAGGTCGCAGCGTTACTCCCGGAATTCAGCGTCAGTTGTGCGGTCGGCGCATAGATGGCGCCATTGTATTCTGAGGTTGAGCCGGCATCGAGGTTTATCCCGTTTG
>Ga0326727_10010044_pt1 | contig 22812 bp, 3 predicted proteins | sample MB2enrmetagenome_FD_207643 | JGI IMG/M metagenome (GOLD analysis project Ga0326727, IMG submission 207643) | Lab enriched peat soil microbial communities from McLean, Ithaca, NY, United States - MB29MY | ecosystem: Environmental > Terrestrial > Soil > Wetlands > Peat | place: USA: New York...
CGGAGGCCGAGGCCGTAGTCTCCGTCGATCCCCGGCTGGAGCAGGCAACCGATGAGGCCCTTGCTTCCCTGCCTCCGGAGGACGGTTTCGTTCTTGTCAGCTATTTTCTGGATGGCCAGACGCTCGCCGATATCGCCCGCACCTTGAAACTTCACGAATCCACGGTCAGCCGCCGCGTGGACAAAATCGCCGCGGGACTGAGAAAGAAGATTCGCGATGCCCTGCTCCGGCGGGGGATGAGCCGCGCCCAGGCCGACGAAGCGCTCCAGGCTGACGTGCGTGATCTGCAGGTAAATGTCAGCGCCCGGCTGCGAAAAAGTATGCAAGAAAGCCGTCCCGGACCGTTCTCTAAACAGAGAGCATCCGGTTCCGCCCCTGGCGGTAAATCGTAGAGGAAAATGATGGCGCAAATACTTGAGATCGCCCGGTACAGATTGAAGGAATCCTTGCCCATGGGTCCGCATCCTGACGAGAATTTGCTGACGGCATTTGTCGAGGGTACACTCGGGGGCAATCTGCGAACCCGGGTTCTCAAGCATCTATGCAACTGCCCGGCATGCCGCGGGGTAGTGGCCATCTCCCGGCCGGAGGCCATGCCCGCCACGGCGACGCCGGTGGCGGCCCGCTGGTCCTGGCCGCGCTGGCCATCGCTGGGCTGGGCCAACGCCTTCGCCGCCACTGCCGTCCTTGCAGGTATCGCCTGGATCGGCCGGATGGAAATAAAGACGGTATTCCTCACCACCCCTGTTCAAGTAGCTACTACCGGATCCGTTGGCGTTCCCCAACAACGCCCGGCCACCTCGCTGACGCCGGCCGCTGAGCCCGCAATCGCAACTGTGCCCCACAGTTCGCACTCCGCAATTGCGGCTATGCATAAGCCGGCGTCCGCGTCGATGGGCAACTCCCCGGTGCCCGGCGACCGCGAATCTGCCTCGCTGTCGTCGCCGGTCGGCGCGGCCCGTCAACCCTGGTCCGCATTGACATCGCAGGAAAAGATCTCACCGTCGGTTGCAATAAACTCGGTTGCCCCCAGATATTCGCCGCCGGGCAAGCTGAACCCGACGAAGTGGATGGTTTCCCAGTCGGGAGTGCTGTACCAGTCGTTCGATAACGGCAGGCGCTGGCAATCGGTAGCGGTTCGGGAAAACGCGGGCCTACGTTCGGTGAGCTCCGTGGGAATCGATATTTGGACTGGAGGCGCCGCCGGCGCGCTGTTTCACTCCAGCGATGCCGGACACAGCTGGACGCAAGTGATTCCCTCGTACAACGGCCTCACATTAGCGGATGACATCGAACAGGTGGCGTTTGCCGACGCAAATCACGGTACAGTAACTACTACATCCGGAAAAACCTGGGTCACGGCAGACGGCGGAGAGACTTGGGAAATCCGCTAAAAAACCCAAAATGATCTACGGCCGATCAAACAAGCGGATCACGTCCCGGATCGAATCCGCGGAATAGACAATTCCCAACCCAATGCGGGCGTAGGAATGCAGTGCCGCGTCCAGCATGGGAATCGAGCCGGCTACAATGCCGAGAATGGTCGGCTGCCAATTCGCGGGCTTGGAATCCTGCCCATTGTGCTGGGCATCTTGGCCCAGCACCACCAGGCTGCCGCTCGAACCGGGATAGATATTGGCATCGATGAGGAATCCATTCACATGCTCCGGAAAGGCGATCGTACGCCGCAAACCTTCATTGAAACTGAATCCTTCCCGAGGATCGGTGGCGATGATACCGGACCGCAGAACGGGTGAAACATTCCTCGGGTCGAAGATGGCGTCCGGAAATCCGATGATGTAAACGGGCGATCCCATTCCGATGCTCGAAAAACGAAGTCTATCCGAGGTCATCAGCATCGAGGTATTCAGGTACTTGCCGGTCATCAAGGCATCAATCAACAACTGAAACTTGGCGCCAAAAGCTTCCAGGGCGATGTTGACCGCCGCCACATCTGTGTCCGGATCGGGGTGGACACGGACCGACTTCAGGTATTTCCCATCGCGGCCGACTACGGGCACGCTGACCGCATCCACGCGGGCGGCGCCGTTCTGGTCCCTGACGACAACCCGGACTTTGATGTCCTGTGGTTTCCCTTCCGGGGGAAGAACGTGCTTGTTGGTCACCAGAAAAATCCGGCCCTTGCCGAATCCCACGCCTTGAAAGAAGAGGAACCCCGTGCCGCCGTAGATTCCCGCCGGTTCGGGCCTGGCAGGAGGCGCCTCGGGAGGATGGACCTGGAGTTTGCCGGCATCCGCGGCCGTAGCCGCGACTTCGTAGGAGATCCATACGGTGCTGTTCAGTACCGCGTCACTGAGCACCTGCGCCGCCAGCGGCTGGACGATAAGACACCACACGCCAATCCCGAGGACTGAGCCCAACCGTTTGGCTGACAACATCCTGATCCTCCCGGGCGCGATGCTCCTCGCCTCGTTTCGCCATTCTTGCACAGATTATAAGGTTATGCCCTGGTTCAGAGGCAGACGGGAGCGCGACATAAGCTGCAGGATTTAAGATCGCCAACACCCGCCAGGGACGGCCGAGGGATTCCCGCTCTCTCGTCACCTCCAGCGATCGATTCACCGGCAAAGGTCAGTTTCCCCCGAGATGTGGACATTCCCACAAACAATTCTCGACCAACCGTTCGCTCGTACGATTCAGCTCGCTTCGCGCCGGAACTTACGTCGTTCCGCCGCGTCTGCCATCCCTGGCGGGACTCACCGTGATCTTGCCGGCTACCCAGCGCTACAGTGCCGGGCTGTGAAGAGCGGTCGCACTTCAGCCCGCGTGATCACGCTTCCAAGCCTTACCCGGCGCCAAGATCACGTCCGTAATTCCCTAGAACCATCAGCCGTTCCCCCCAAACGCTGTTTTGTCGCCCGCGCTCAATTCACGCCTGCGTTCAGCGAAGCTCCGGTGGACGGCGTACTGAAGCCACTCGGAGCAGTAACCGAAAGCAACGTGGTTCCCGTGTTGAGGGGTTGGAAAATCACAGTCCCGCTTGTGGCGCCTCCGCCGATTGCCACTGGACTGCCCGAAATAGTTCCGACCGAAGGCGTATTGTCGCCAACCGATACATTCACGATCAGTCCGCCGGCAACCTCCTCCGGGGTCTGCGGAGCGAGCGTGCTGGCGTTGAGCTGCATCGCCTGAACGGTCAGGGTGGTACTGCCACACGAACTGGGCGCGCAAATGGTGCCAAAATTCTGCCCCGTTCCGTTCGGGCTGATCAGCACAAAGCCGGACGGGGCAAGATTCACCACGATGGTGCCGGTGGCCCAGCCCGGAGCCGAGGCCGTGAGGGTTACGCTGCCGGAGGACTGCAGAGCCTGCACGAAGAACGCCGGGAACCCAACTCCGCTTAGTCCGTTACCGCTGGCAACCGTCACCGTGATTATGCCGTTACTTGGACCTGCCGTCGTGGCGGAGTTCGACAGCAGCACTTTGGTGGGATCGCTGCTGGTAACGGTTATGTTCAACAACGAAGGCGCGGACGCGTTCAGCGAACCCGATGCCTGCAACTGCAGGTTTGCGCCGATACTGGTAGTCGGCAGAATCAGGGAGATCTGTGGTTGGCTCACCGCGGCGGTGAGTTGTGCCCCGCTGGTGGGCGTGCTGAAGCTTGCCGGCTGAATCACGCTGAGCACGCTATTGCCCGCCGTCAGCGGATTGAAGAGGATCGTGGTAACGCTGGATTCTCCGCCGGTGATCACGGCCGGGCTGCTGCTGATGGTGCCGATGGCGGGAGAACCGCTCTGGACACCCACCGATACCGAGGCTCCTCCCCTGAGCTGTCCCACCTGCGCCTGATTGTCGCTCGGATCAAGCCGCATCAGCGTCAGCGTTAGCAGGGTGGGATTCGATATGGTTGTGGTCGAGAAATTCTGCCCGACAATGCCACCGGGGCCGGCAATGACCACCCCGGAAGGCGTGATGGCCACACTGCCGTTGAAATTACCCGTGCTGAAGCTATAGCCGGGAGCGCTGGCCGACAACTGTCCCGTACCTACCGCCAAGCCCTGCACATAGAATAGCGGCAAGGCCGTCGCATTGGGTCCAACCGTCAGGATGATACTGGTGGATCCGCTCGCTGTCGGACTGGTGGACAACAGCACGGTGCTGGGCGTCTGGCTGGTGATCGTCACCTGAACGCCAGTCGCCGGGGCCGCAACCGTCAACTGGCCCGAGCCTTGGACTTCCAGGTCGGAGCCAACCGTGGTGGGGTACAGCGAAATCTGCGGAGCGGCGACGGTCGCAGTCAACTGAGCCTCAGTGTTGGGCGCGCTAAAACCGGTCGGGGGGGTGGTAGAGAGCACGCTGGTGCCCGTCTTCAGAGGATGGAACGTGACCCCGCTGGCGGTACTGCTGCCGCCCTGGAAGACGGCGCTGCCCAGGATGGTTCCGGTCGCGGGCGTTGCGCTGGTCACCTGCACGGTGACCGACAGCCCGCCGCGGATCTGCGCCGAACCTGACATTACGTTTAGGGACGAATTCAGGGTGGCAGCAGCAACCGTCAATGGAGTATCGGCCGACCCCAAAGTCGTGGAAAAGTCCGCGCCGGTGCCTGCCGGGCTGATCAGCACAAAGCCGGCAGGACTCAACGTAACGGTACCGGTAGCGGTGGTGTACCCCGGCGCAGATAACGTCAGGGTAACTGTTCCCGAAGATCCCAGACCTTGCACATAGAACCCGGGGAAGGCAGCGGTAGCACCGGCTGCGATCGTAACGGTGACGCTGGTCGAGCCCGCCGTCGTGCCCGTCGGATCCGTCGACAGTAACACCAAGCCAGGATTGCCGCTGGTGACGGTCACGGTCACGCTGCTGGGCGGAGCAATCGTCAAGGTCGCCGTCGCCAGAACCTCCAGATTCCCCCCGACCGTAACCGGCGGCATTCCGAGCAGGCCCGTTCCGGTGGCCGTGCCGGAGAGGGGGATGGACTGCGGACTTCCGCTGGCGTTGTCGGTAATGCTTAACGTCGCGGATCGGCTCCCTCCCGCCTTGGGCTGGAAGGTCACCTGGATGGCCGTAGTACCGCCCGGCGTAACGGTGATCGGAGTTGCGGATGCGGTGAAGACAAAGTCCCCGCTATTCGCACCCGTGATGGCCACCGATGAAATCACCAAATTGGCATTGCCGGTGTTGGTTATGGTAACCGTGGTTGGCATGCTGCTCCCATTCGCGGGAACCGCCCCGAAGTTCACGCTGCTGGGGCTGGGACTAACCGCGGGCCCTACGCCAGTGCCGGACAAGGCCACGGTTTGCGGGCTGGTAACAGCATTGTCGATGATGTTCAATCCGGCAGACCGGGCGCCGGGCGCGGTAGGTTTGAACGTAACGTTAATGATGGCGGTACTGCCAGCCGCCACCGTGATGGGCAGCGTTCCCGCCGAATAGGCAAAGTCCGCCGGATTTGATCCCGCAATCGTCAAACTTGAGATCACGAGACTACCCGTGCCTGTATTGCTTACCGTGACCGCGGTCGGCGCACTCGTCGTAGCATCGTTCTGGTTGCCAAAGTTGATGCTCGTGGGACTGACCCCGACCACCGCCGCGGTTCCGGTTCCCGAAAGTGGCACCGTCTCCGGACTCGCGGCACTATTGTCGCTAATGACGAGCGTGGCCACGCGGTTGCCCGCGGCCAACGGCGTGAAGAAAACGCTGATGTACGTGCGATTGCCGGGACTAACCGTGATGGGCAGCGCTCCCGCCGCAAAGCTGAAGTCCGTCGCATTCGTACCGGTAATGGTCAGGTTGGAAATCACCAGATTGGCGGTGCCCGAGTTGCCAACCACAATACTGGTTGCGGAGCTGATCACATTCACCAGCTGATTCCCAAAGGCGACGCTACTTGGACTGATATTGGACACGGGCGCCGTGGCCGAACCTGACAAAGACACCGTCTCCGGACTGTCACTGGCATTGTCGGTGATGCTCAGCGTTGCGGCCAGACTACCCGCAGTCGTGGGCGCAAATGTCACGGTAATGATGGTGTTCCCGCCTGGAGTCACCGTAATGGGAGTGGCCGCGGCGCTGAAGGTGAAGGCGGAGGCATTTGCGCCGGAGATGGAAATTGCGGAGATGATCAGGTTGCCGGTGCCGGAGTTGGTCACCGTGACTCCCAGCGGAGTGCTCGTGCCGACTCCCTGCGTGCCAAAATTGAGGCTCGTCGAACTCAGGCTGACCGCTGGCGCCGTGCCCGTGCCCGACAGGGAGACCGCCTGTGGACTGCCGCTGACGTTGTCGCTGATGCTCAGGGAGGCCACGCGGCCGCCGGTCGCCGTCGGCGTGAAGGTTACGTTCACCGTGGTGCTGTTGCCGGGAGTCACCGTAATTGGCAGCGTCCCCGACGTATAGGCGAAGTCCCCGCTATTCGTGCCGGTGACCCCCAGGTTCGAAATTACCAGGTTGGCCGTGCCGCTGTTGGTCAAGGTAACCGCGGTTGGGGAACTGGAACTGCTCACCGGTTGGTTGCCAAAGTTGATGCTCGCCGGACTCACCGTAATGCCCGGAGCCGTACCCGTGCCGGACAGCGCAACCGTCTGCGGGCTGCCGCTGACGTTGTCGGTGATATTGAGGGATGCCGTTCGGCTGCCCGTAGCCGCGGGCGTGAACGTAACGCTCACGGTGGTGCTATTGCCGGGCGTGATCGTCACCGGCAACACCGCCCCCGACGTAAAGGCGAATTCCGCGCTATTTGTGCCCGTAATCGCAAAACCCGAGATCACCAGGTTTGCCGTACCGCTGTTGGTCACCGTAACGACCGTCGCGGAACTGGGCGTCGCCACCAGTTGATTGCCGAAATTGACGCTCGCCGGACTCATGGCAATGGCAGGAGCCGTGCCTGTCCCGGATAGCGCGACAGACTGCGGGCTCCCGGTGGCATTCGTAGCAATCAACAGCGAACTGGAGTAGTTGCCCAACGCCGTCGGAGAGAATGTGACCTTGACGGTCGTGCTCTGGCCAGGGGCCACGGTGATAGGCAGGCTGTCGGACGTGAATTGGAATTGTACCGCCGACGGCGAGATCGTCAGACTCGAGATCAGCAAGTTGCCCGTGCCATTATTGCCGATCACCACGGAAACCGGAGCGCTGGTGGTAAGCGCCAGCTGATTGCCGAAGGCAACGGAGGGCGGAGTGATACTGATCGTCGGAGTAACGCCGGTACCGGAAAGCGCAACCGTGTGCGGACTGCCCGTTGCATTGTCGGTAATGCTTACGGCGGCCGACCGGCTGCCGGCAGCCGTTGGACTGAAGGTTGTGTACAGAGTCGTACTGTTGCCGGGAGTGACGGTAATCGGTGTCGCCGACGACGCCACGGCAAAATCCCCGGCATTGGCGCCCGTAACCACCACGTTCGAGATCACCAGATTAGCCGTACCCGTGTTGCTTACGGTAACTGGCGTTGCCGTGCTCGTAGTGCCCACCGTCTGGCTGCCAAAACTGACGCTCGTCGGACTTATGCTGATCGCCGCGCTGGTTACGACTCCGGTGCCGGACAGCGTGACCGCATGGGGGCTGCCATTGGCGTTATCGGTAATGCTCAAGGTAGCCGACATCGCCCCGCCCGCGGTGGGAGTAAACGTCAGACTAAGCGTGGTGACACCTTCGGGACTGATCGTCATGGGCAGGGTGCGTGGGGCCAGCGCAAAATCCGAGGCGTTTGCGCCGGTAATCGCCAACGCCGTGATCACCAGGTTCCCGCTGCCCGTATTCGCAAGTGTCACGCTCGCCGGAGAGCTGGTGGTATTGGCATTCTGGTTCCCGAAGTTGATCGACATCGGGCTGATCTCTATGTTTGCCCCTGATCCTATGCCAAAGCCGGAGAGCGCAACGGTGTGCGGACTGCCCGTGGCATTGTCCGTAATGTTCAGCGTGGCGGAACGCGTTCCCGTACCAGCCGGCGTAAAGGTCACGCTAATGTTTGTTGTGCCGCCGGCGGCAATGGTGATCGGTTGACTGGCCGCGGTAAACGTAAAGTCTCCGGCATTGGCGCCGGAGATCAGGAGATTTGAGATCACCAGATTCGCCGTGCCGGTATTGGTCACCGTAAGGACTGAGGCCGCCGTGGGGACGTCCACCGATTCATTGCCAAAGTTCAAGGTGGTAGGCGATACCGAGAAGCCGGGGACGGTTCCCGTGCCCGTCAGCGCCACGGTCTGCGGACTGCCGGTGACGTTATCGGTAATGCTCAAGGTTCCCGAGCGGCTGCCCGCGGCCCCGGGGGTGAACGCCACTTGCAGGGTGGTCTTGCCGCCCGGTGCGACCGTGATCGGCAGCGTAACCGCACCCAAACTGAAATCGGTTGGATTCGCGCCATTCAACCCCAAGGCCGAGATGACCAGATTCAGTGTTCCCGTATTGCTGACCGTGATGGGTTGAGTGGCGCTGGTGGTGCTCACCGGCTGATTGCCGAAGCTTACGCTCGCCGGGTTCAGACTGATTCCGGGAGCGGGCGGAGTGCCCGTCCCCGTCAGTCCCACCGTCTGCGGACTGCCGCTGGCATTGTCGGTCACGCTCAAAGTCGCGGAGCGTGCACCGGTGGCGGTGGGGGAGAAGGTAACGCCAACCGTTATGCTGTTGCCAGCCGCAACGGTGACCGGCATTGCCGGGCCGCTGAAAGCGAAGTCTGAAGCATTCGGACCGGAGAGTGCCAGATTCGAAATCACCAGGCTCCCGGCGCCCGTGTTGCTGACCGTAATTGAGGTCGCACCGCTTGTGGTTCCGACGGTCTGGTTGGCGAAACTGACGCTACTTGGATTGATCCCGACCGACGGCACCACTCCATTCCCGGACAACGCCAGCGAATGGGGGCTGCCATTGGCATTATCGACCAGCTGCAACGTCGCCGTCCGGGCGCCTAGCGCCGACGGCGTAAACACTACATTGATGGTCGCATTGCTGCCGGGGGCCACTGTAATCGGCAGCGTGCCGGCACTGTATGCGAAATCGCCCGGGAAAGCGCCCAGAATGGAAATACCGGAAATTACGAGGTTGTTCGTCCCGGAATTCCCCACCCCCACCGGCTGAGCAGCGCTGGAGGTATTCACATTCTGATTGCCGAAGGCCAGGCTCGTGGACGGCGAGAGCGTGATGATCGCTGTCCCCGTCCCCGTGCCCGTCAATGCCACGCTTTGTGGGCTGCCCGCGGCATTGTCCGTAATCGTCAACGTGGCCGAACGGAGGCCGACACCGGCCGGCGTAAACGTCACGCTAATGGCCGTCAACCCGCTCGGGCCCACCGTAAATGGCAGCGGGGCCGACGTGAAAGCAAACTCCGAGGCATTCGGACCTGAAATTCCCAAGGCGGTGATCACCAGATTGGTGCTTCCCGTATTGCTGATGGCAACCTGCTTCGCGGCACTGGTGGTATTCAATAATGTGCTTCCCAGGTCCAGCGCACTCGCCACACTCATGGATGCGGTTGACGTTGAACCGGTGCCGGAGAGGGCCACGGATTGCGGGCTGCCACTGGCATTATCGGTAATGTTCAGCGTGGTCGAACGGGCGCCCGCCGCCGCCGGCGTAAAGCTGACGGCAATGGTGGTGCTATTGCCCGGAGCCACCGTAATCGGGAGGACTGCCGCGGCAAAAGTGAAGTCTCCGCTATTCCCACCCGCGATGGCCAGCTGCGAAATTACCAGATTGGCACTGCCCGTGTTGCTCACCGTAACCGGCAACAGCGGGCTGGTAGTGTTCACCAATACCGTTCCGAAACTGACACTGGCCGGGGAAACGCTGGCAATGGGCGCTGTCCCTATGCCGCTCAGCGATACCGTTTGCGGACTGGCTGGGGCGCTGTCGGTAATGCTCAGGGAAGCCATCCGGTTTCCGGTGGCCGCAGGCGTAAACGTTACATTGACAGTCGTGCTGTTACCGGGAGTCACCGTAATCGGCAGCGTCCCCGATGCGTACGTGAAATCCGAGGCATTGGCGCCCGTGATGGCCAAGGCTGAGATGACCAGGTTCGCCGCGCCAATATTCGTCACGGTAAGCGGCATGAGCGCGCCGGCCGCGCCCAATGGTTGATCGCCAAAGCTGAGGCTCGTCGGACTCAGGCTGATGCCGGCAGCGCTTGCCCCCGTACCCGACAGGCCAACCGTATGCGGACTGCCGGCCGCATTGTCGGTTATGTTCAGCGTGCCTGCCCGCGCACCCACCGCCGCAGGCGTAAACGTCACGCTGATGGTCGTGTTGCCGCCGGGCGCAACGGTAATCGGTAGCGTTCCCGCCGTGAACGTGAAATCTGTCCCGTTGACACCCGTAACCGAGAGTCCCGAAATTACCAGATTCGCCGTGCCGGGATTACTGACCTTAATAGGCGCCGGCGGGCTGCTGGTGTTGGCCGATACGTTCCCGAAGGCGACGCTGGCGGGATTCATGCTGATGCCCGGAGCAATCCCCGTGCCCGACAGAGCGACGGTCTGCGGGCTGCCGCTGGCATTGTCGCTGAAGTTGATTGACGCCGTACGCGCTCCCGCGGCTGCCGGCGTGAAGGTCACACTTACGGTCGCAGTGCCGCTGGGCACGACCATGATCGGGGTCACGGGCGCAGTAAAGGCAAAGTCGCCAGCGTTGGCTCCCGAAATCGCGACACTGGTGATCACCAGAGTGGCGGTGCCCGAGTTGCTGATCGTGATCGCCGTGGGGCTGCTGACGGCATTCACCAGCTGGTTGCCGAAATTAATGCTGGTTGGAGCCAGGCCAATCGCCGGCGTCGTGCCATTGCCGGTAAGCGCAACCACCTGCGGACTGCCGGTGGCATTATCGGTAATGGTCAGAGTTGCGGTGCGATTGCCGGTGGCGGACGGCGTGAAAGTTACGGCAATGGCCGACAACCCCATGGGGCTGATCGTCGCCGGCAATGTCATCCAGCTATAACTGAAGTCCGCCGCATTCGTGCCGGAGATCGCAATGCTGGAAACCACCAGGTTTGCTCCTCCGGTGTTCGATACGGTCACATACTGGGTGGCGCTGGTGGTGTTGACCGGAGAGTTCCCCAGGTTTAGCGTGCTCGGGTAGATATTGGCGGTTGTAGCCGTACCTGTACCTGAGAGAGCCACGGCGTTCGGACTGCTGTCGGCATTGGATGTGATACTCAGCGAGGCCGCCCGGAGACCCGTGGCGGTCGGCGTAAAGGTCACGTTCACATTCGCGCTACTGCCGGGAGCAACGCTGACCGGCAACGTTCCCGCCGTCGCCGAGAAGTCGCTGGCATTGGCGCCTGCGACCGTCACTGCGGAGATCACCAGATTCCCGTTCCCAGTGTTGCTGATCGCCACCGGCTGCGACACACCCTGGGCTTGACTCACCAGTTGGCTGCCAAAGTTGACGGCAGGAGGGGATATGCTGACCCCCGGCGCCGTAGCCGTGCCCGAGAGCGCCACGGTTTGCGGGCTGGTGCCGGCATTGTCGGCAATCATCAGCGTGGCCGTACGCGTCCCCGCCACCCGGGGCGTGAAGGTTACCGTCAGCGTCGTGCTGTTGCCCGGCGTCACCGTAATCGGCAGCGTACCCGCGGTCAGCAGAAAGTCACCAATGTTCGCACCGGTAATCGTCAGCGTCGAGATCACCAGATTCCCGTTCCCAGTGTTGCTGACGGTAAGCGCCGACGGTGCGCTTACGCTTTGCACAACCTGCCCCGGGAAATTCAACGCCGCCGGGCTGATGTTCACGGCCGGCGCCGTACCCGTGCCCGAGAGCGCCACCGTGTGCGGGCTTCCCGCGGCATTGTCGGTAATCGTAAGCGTGGCCGTGCGCACGCCCGTCGCTCCGGGCGTGAACACTATATTGATCGTGGTGGTTTCATTCGCGCCCACGGTGACCGGCAGCACCGCGGCCGATAAGCTGAATTCCTGGGCGTTGGCCCCGGTAATCGTAAGACTCGAAATCGTCAGGTCGGTAGTTCCGCTGTTGGCTACAGTCACCGGCAAGGGCGCACTACTGGTATAGAGCAGCTGCGAGCCAAAGTTCACGCTGCTGGGATTGATGCTGATTCCGGGTGCCGTTACGCTCGTACCCGACAGCGCCACCGTTTGCGGGCTGTTGCCGGCATTGTCGGCAATCATCAGCGTGGCTGTGCGCGTCCCTGTCCCCCGGGGCGTGAAGGTCACCGTCAGCGTCGTGCTGTTGCCCGGTGCTACCGTGATGGGCAGCGTACCCGCGGTCACCACGAAATCCCCCACGTTTGCGCCCGTGACCGTCAGCGTCGAGATCACCAGATTCCCGCTTCCGGTATTGCTGACCATCAGCGTCGCCGGCGCGCTCGTGCTTTGCGGCGGCTGTTCCGGGAAGGTCAACGCCGCCGGGCTGATGTTCACGCCTGGCGCCGTGCCGGTACCCGTGAGCGCCACTGTGTGCGGGCCTCCCGCGGCATTGTCGGTGATCGTCAGCGTGGCCGTGCGCACGCCTGTCGCTCCGGGCGTGAACACGACGTTGATCGTGGTGGCATTGTTCACTCCCACGGTGACTGGCAACACCGCGGCCGACAAGCTGAACTCCTGGGCATTGGCTCCCGTGATCGTCAAGCTGGAAATCACCAGGTCGGCGGTCCCGTTATTGGCCACCGTCACCGGGAGCGGTCCGCTGCCCGTATAGATCAGTTGCGAACCAAAGTTCACGCTGCTGGGATTGAGGTTGAGGATCGGAGCGTTGATACCCGTGCCCGACAAAGCCACTGCGTGGGGACTGCCACTGGCGTTATCGACAATCGTCAGTGCGGCCACACGGGAACCCGCCAAGGTCGGAGCGAAAGTCACATTTACGGTCGTGCTGGAATTGGGCACGACTGTAAGCGGCAACGGCCCCGCGGCCGTGAAGGAAAAGTCTCCCGCGGACGCGCCGGTGATCGTCAGGTTCGTAATTACCAGATTGGCCGTACCCGTATTCCCAATCACGATGGGCAGGGGAGCGCTGCTGGAGCGCAGCGGCTGATTTCCAAATGGCACGCTGACCGCACTTATGCTGATGACCGGCGCCAGATTGGCCAGCGCGAAGCTGGCGGGAGTGGTCACCCCCGGTACACTGGCCACCACGGTGAACGGGCCCGCCGTGCCATTCGCCGTAATCCCCGGCGCCGTCGCTACGCCCTGCGCGTTCGTCACCGCCGTCGCCGTGGTCCCGCCGCCCGCAAACGTCCCGCTGGCGCCGCTCGCCGGCGCCGTGAACGTCACCGTCATTCCGCTCAAAGCATTGCCGCCCGCATCCGCCACCATCGCCTGCAATGCCGTCGCAAATGGGTTGTCGATCAGGACGCTCTGCGGCGTGCCCGCCGTCGCCGTCACACTAGCCGGTGGGCCCACCTGGTTGGTCAACGAGAATGTAGCCGTGGCGCTTCCCACACTCGCTGTCACCGTGTAGACCCCGGCCGTGCTGTTTGCCGTCAACCCCGGCGCCGTCGCTGCGCCTTGCGCATTCGTCACCACCGTCGCCGTGTTCCCACCACCCGCAAACGTCCCGCTGGCGCCGCTCGCCGGCGCCGCAAACGTCACCGTCACCCCGCTTACCAGATTCCCGCCCGCATCTTTCACCACCACCTGCAATGCTGTCGCGAACGGCGTGTTGATCGCAACACTCTGCGGCGTGCCCGCCGTTGCCGTCGCGGTGGCGGGCGGCCCCGCCTGATTCGTCAGCGCAAAGCTGGCCGGGGTCGACACTCCCGCCACGGTCGCCGTTACCGAGTACGTTCCCGCCGTGCTATTGGCCGTGAACGTCACCGCCGTCGCTACGCCTTGCGCATTCGTCACCGCCGTCGTCGTGTTCCCGCCGCCCGCAAACGTCCCGCTGGCGCCGGCCGCCGGCGCCGTGAACGTCACCGTCACTCCGCTCACCGGGTTGCCGCTCGCGTCTTTTACCGTCGCCTGCAACGCCGTAGCATAGGCGATGTTGATCGCAGCACTCTGCGGCGTGCCCGCCGTTGCCGTCGCGGTGGCGGGCGGCCCCGCCTGATTCGTCAGCGCAAAGCTGGCCGGTGTCGACACTCCCGCCACGGTCGCCGTTACCGAATACGTTCCCGCCGTGCTATTGGCCGTAAACGTCACCGCCGTCGCTGCACCCTGCGCATTCGTCACCGCCGTCGCCGTGGTCCCGCCGCCCGCAAACGTCCCGCTGGCGCCGCTCGCTGGCGCCGTGAGCGTCACCGTCACCCCGCTCACCAGATTCCCGCCCGCATCCTTCACCACCGCCTGCAATGCCGTCGCAAACGCCCCGTTGATCGCCGCGCTCTGCGGTGTGCCTGCCGTCGCCGTCACAGTCGCCGGCGTCCCCACCTGATTGGTCAACGAGAAATTCGCAGTAGCGCTTCCCACGCTCGCCGTCACCGTGAAACTACCGGTGATGCCATTCGCCGTCAGTGCTGGCGCCGTCGCTACACCCTGCGCATTCGTCACCGCCGTCGTCGTGGTCCCGCCGCCCGCAGCAAATGTCCCGCTGGCGCCGGCCGCCGGCGCGGCAAAGGTTACGATGGCGCCGCTGACCGGATTGCCGCCCGAGTCGCTCACCGTAGCCTGCAGGAGCACGGGGAAAGCGGTATTGATCGTGACACTCTGGGAAACGCCGCCCGTCGCCGCGATCGTCGCCGGCGATCCCGCCTGATTGGTCAGGGAGAATCTGGCAGGCGTGGACACTCCTGGCACCGTTGCCAAAACCGTGTAGGATCCTGCCGTGCCGTTCGGCGTAAAGGATGCGGACGCAATCCCTTGCGAGTTGGTGACCGCCGTGTTCGCTCCACCGGCAAACGTGCCGCTGGCGCCACTGGCCGGCGCCGAGAAGGTCACGACTGCGCCGCCCACCGGATTTCCACCCGCGTCCTTCACCATTGCCTGCAACGGGGCGAAGGTAGCGCTGATTGCGGCGCTCTGCCCCGTACCGGAGATGGCGGTTATGCTCGCGGGCGGCCCCACCACGCCCGTGCCGGACAATGCCACGGCGTGCGGGCTTCCAGAGGCATTGTCGCCGATGTTCAGGACTGCGGTTCCATTGCCCAGTCCGGTCGGAGCAAAAGCCACATTCACCGTGGTGTGGCCACCCGGGGCCACCGTGACCGGCAGGCTGGCCGCGGCAAAAAGGAACTCAGCCGCATTCGCGCCGGCGATATTCAAGCTCGCAATGGTCAGATCGCCGGTGCCGGTATTCGTGATCACTACAGCCTGGGAATTGCTCGTGCCACCTGCCATCTGATTGCCAAAGGCCACGGCGCTGGGAACTGCCGTGAACCCGGGCACCGTCGCGGTGATCAGCACCGTGCTCGGATAACTCGTCAACAAACCGTCGGAAACCACCAGTTCGGCCACGTAGAATCCCGCCAGATCCGCCACGAACGTCGGCTTGGCCTGGGTCGCATCACTCAGTGCGGCAGCGCTGCCGGCAGGCTTGCTGATCAGGAACCACTGATAGCTGGAGGGCGCGCCTTTCGACTCGCTGCCATCCAGTTGCACCGTGCCGCCTACGGGCAGGCTCTGCGCCGTCCCCGCTACGGCCACGGGCCGAATGGGATTGGTGCTGATCATCACCGTGCTGGTGGAAGCATTGCCATCACTATCGGTGACGACCAACTGCACCCCATAAGCCCCCGCCTGGTCCACGGTGAAGGCAGGGTTCACGCTGTTGGCGCCACTGAGCTGGGCATTGCTGCCTGCGGGCTTAAAGGTGAAACTCCAGGCATAGCTCAGCGGGTTCCCGTGATTCCCGTCCGGATCCGAGGACTGGCTGCCGTCCAGTTGTGCCGTGCTGCCTATGGGAACAAATTGATCGGCTCCGGCATTGGCCGTGGGTGGCGTTTGCTGCGTGCTGATCAATACCGTGCTACTCGCGTTGTTGCCGTGCCCGTCATTTACGGTCAGCTGCAACTGGTACGTGCCGGCCATGTCCACCACAAAGGTGGGCGATACCGACGTCACATCCGATAACACTGCCGTGCTGCCCTGCGGTACGGAGAGAAAAGTCCATTGATAGGTGAGCGCGTTGCCATCCGCATCGCTCGAACTACTGCCGTCCAGTTGGACCGTGCTGCCGGTGGCGGCGACAAATTGATTGGGGCCGGCATTCGCCACCGGACTCGTACCCTGAGTTGAAATGACTACCGATGCCAGCGTGCCCGTGCTGCCGGCGCCACCCGCCGTAGATTGGGCACTACTGCTATCGCTATCGGTTTGAGCACTGAGTTGCAGAATGTAGTCGCCGGCCAGATCGACTCCAAAGCTCGGATTCAAGCTGGTGGGATTCGTTAACTGGGCCAGACTGCCTTCCGGCGTGGACAGGAAGGACCACTGGAGGTTGAGCAGGCAGCCCAAGGGGCTGTCCGCGATCGCGCAGGTGGACTGGCTTCCATCCAGTTGCACCGTGTCGCCCACCTGAGCAAATTGCTGCGGCCCGGCGTTGGCCACCGGCCCCAAACCGGAGGAGAGAACTTGGAAAGTGACGTACGAGCGATGACCACCCGTGCTGACCGCAATCTGACGCGGACCGGGGGCGGCTTGCGTTCCCACTTGCACTTGAACTGTTGCGCTGGTCTGACTGTTGACCGTAACCAGCCCATCCCCCGCCCCGGTGATCGTTCCCGGCCCGAAATCCGCAGTCGTAGCGTCCTGGACAAAATTGGTGAGGGTTCCCTGGAAGGTCACGGTTATGGTGTTGCCGGCCTGGCCGCTGTCGGGAGTAATCGAGACGGATGCTGCGGGATCTTGCGCCACGCTCGGCGACGTGCCTGACAAGGCCACCAGTTGGGGCGTGCCGGCAACGTTATCCGTTATCGCCAGTGTGCCCGTGCGTACCCCCGCTTGCGCTGGCGCAAAGGTGAGGCTGACGTTAGTGGCACCGCCCGGAGGAACGGTGATCGGGAATGCCGCCGCCGCAAAACTGAAATCTCCCGCATTGGCGCCGGTGATCGCCAGATTTGAGATCACCAGGTCCTCTGCGCCGCTGTTGCTGATAGACAGCGCGACAGGCGCGCTCCTGGTATTGGGAAATTGATCGGCAAAACTCACGCTGGCCGGACTCAGGGAAATTCCCGGAGCCATGCCCGTGCCCGACAACGCCAGGGACTGAGGAAGCGCGCCGGCATTATGGGTAATACTCAGTAGTGCCGTTCGCTCGCCCGCAGCCGTCGGCGTAAAGGTTACTTCGACACTTGTACTATTGTTGGGAGCCAGGGTAACCGGTAGCGTTCTCGTGGCGAAGGCAAAGTCCGTGGCATTCGAGCCCGTCAGCTGCAAGTCTGACATGACGAGGTTGGCAGTGCCTGTATTAGTAACCGTGACCGCCACAGTTGCAGGGATCTGAATCGCTTGGCGGCCGAAATAAATGCTGGACGTGCTAAGACTGATTCCGGGCTTGGTGGCCAGCGAGGACGACGGAGGAGAGCCGGCGATGCCACAGGCAATCAACCACCATAAGAGAGCGAACATGATGACGCGAAGGACAGTGTGAATGCGTTTATGGTTCATGTCAAAGCCCTCACTCTTGGCGGGCCATCGTTATCTAGCCCCAATGTTTAGTGGTCGCGACTGCGAAGAAAGGCCCACGCTCAGAGCGTGCACTGTGCCAGGTGGATTGACAATTCTCCACATGACCTAGTCGTTGTTATTACCCTGGAAGAAGCAGCCAGAATGCGTGCAATCGAATTCTGTAATCCCTTGGTATTAGGTAAACGGACTAAGCCATCGGGCCACGCGAAAAACCCCGGGTTTTGCCGGCTATCTCCTCTGCTTCAATTCACGTCCGCATGCAGGGTATTCCCGCTGCTCGGCGTGGCAAATCCCGCGGGTGGCCACACGGTCAACAGGGTGACCCCTGTCCCGGCAGGCTGGAAGCTCAGGCTGCCACTTTCGCTTCCTCCACTGATCGTAACGGGACTGCCGACGATGGTTCCCACATAGGATGTGTCGCTGGTTACAGTCACATTCTCAGTCACTCCGCCACGGAGTGGCTGCTCTGTCTGGGGCGCGCCGCTCGCCGACAGTTGCATGGACTGTACGGTCAGCGGCGTGCTCACTCCCAGACTCAAGTACGTACCGAAGTCCTGTCCGACTCCATTCGGGCTGACCAGTACAAAGCCGGAGGGAGTGAGATTGACGCTGATGCTCCCCGACACCCAGCCCCCAGCCGAGGCCGTGAGGGTCACGGTTCCGGAGGACTGCAAGGCCTGAATATAGAACTGCGGGAACCCTACCCCGTTCAATCCGCTGCCCGATGGAACCGACACGGCAATACTCGTAGTGCCTAGCACGCCGGCGACAGGCGACAATAGCACCGCACTCGGATTGCCGGAGGTAATGGTAACGACCATTCCCCCCGCGGGCGCGGGCGCGTTCAAAGACGCTGATCCCAGCATCTCGAGGTTAGCCCCGACATTCGTGCCCGAAAGGCTGAAGGTGATCTGGGCTGGGCTCACGTTGCCGGTGAGTTGCGCCCCCGTTGTGGGTGTGCTGAAGCCGGCCGGCTGTACCACGCTAAGCACGCTGTTGCCGACCTGCAGCGGAGAGAAGTACACCGTACTGTCGGTCGACTCTCCGCCACTGAAAACGACCGGGCTGTCGATAATAGTACCGGTGGCGGAAGTCCCACTGGTAACGGCGACCGTAGCTGTTGCTCCGCCCATCAGCTGTCCGATCTGCGCCGGATTGTTGGACGGATCCAGCCGCATGAGCGTCAGCGTCAATAGAGTATTGCCCGAGATCGTGGTCGTCGAAAAACTTTGTCCGGCAGTCCCGCTGGGTCCGGCAATGACAAATCCGGAAGGCGTGATCGCCACACTGCCGTTGTAGTTTCCAGTATTGAAGTTATAGCCGGCAGCGCTGGCCTGCAATTGCCCAGTGCCCATCGCCAGGCCCTGCACGTAAAAAGACGGCAAGGTCGTCGAGTTGGCCGGGACCGTCACAATGATGCTGTTGCTTCCGGCAGTGGATGGACTAATGGACAACAGTACCGTGCCCGGAGTCAGGCTGGTAATCGTTACCGGGAGACCGCCCGCTGGAGCTGGATCCGAAAGTTGCCCAGCACCGACCACCTGCAGTTGGTAGCCCACGGTCACTGGATTCAGCAGGACTTGCGGCGCTCCCACCAGCGCGGTCAACTGGCCGCCACTGGCGGGTGTGCTGAATCCCGGGGGCTGCACCACCGTTAACTGCGTGCTGCCCGAAGTCGCGGGCTGGAACGAGAGACCGCTGACTGCGGAACTGCCACCGGCCAGAACGACCGGACTGTTCAAGATTGTACCCACCGTCGTGTCTGAGCTGGTCACGCTTACGCTCAGGCTCAAACCGCCCGCCACCGGTTGCTGGCTGCCGTATATATGCGAGTTTGTATCCAGGCCGTACGCAGTCACCGTGAGCGGCACACTCCCCGTCACCGTGGTGGAGAAGTTCTGGCCAATGCCCTGCGGTCCAGCCACCACCAGAGCCGACGGCGTCAACGTAACCAGGCACGTGATGGCCGGATAGCCCGGAGCCGTGGCCGTTAGCTGCACGGTATCCGGCGCGCCCGACGGCACATCCAGCGACTGCACGTAGACTCCAGGATAGGCGAAGGGGGAACCCTGAGGAATGTTGACCACAACGGTGGCGGTACCCGTCTGCGTCGCACTGGTCGAGAGCAGAACCTTACTGGCATCAGGGCTGGTAATCGTAACGGGCAAGTTCGAACTCGCCAGCGCATTCAGTCCAACCGTAGCCAGGACTTCAAGGTTCGTACCCACACTCAGCGGCGGCATGAGCAACGTGCCCAGCACCAGTCCGGTGCCGGTCAGCGCCACGGTGTCCGTGTGCGGACTTTGCTGGGTGCCGCCGTTCAGGTTGTCATAGATATTCAAGATCGCCGAGCGCGGTCCACTGCCCGCCGGGGTGAAGGTGATAGCCAGTGGACTGGAGTTGCCGGGACTAATGGTCAGCGGCTGTACCCCGCTATAGCTGAACTCCGAGGCATTTGTGCCGGTGAAGACAACCCCGTAAATAACCACGTTCGCCGTGCCGGAATTGGTAACGGTGACATTGGTCGCCGGGCTTGGCGTATTGACCAGTTGCGAGCTGAAAGTCACGCTGGCCGGTATGGTAATGCTCGGCGCGATGCCAATACCGGAGAGGGCGACCATATGCGGGCTGCCGCCGAGGTTGATCGTATCGTTGTCGGTAATCACCAGGGTCGCCGAACGGAGGCCCGGCGAAGCCGGCGTAAACGTTACGTTCACGGTCGTGCTGCCGTTGGGAGCCACCGTGATCGGCGGTGCTCCCGCCGTAAAGGCGAACTCGACGGCATTCGTGCCGGTAATTTGCAAATTCGAGATCACCAGGTTTGCGTTGGCGAGGCTGCTGTTGCTGATGGTGACCGCCGTCGGCGAGCTGGTGACATTGGCCGGTTGATTTCCAAAGCTGACGCTCGTGGGATTCAGGCCGATGAATGGCGCGGTTCCCGTGCCCGTCAGGGCCACCGTTTGCGGACTGCCGCTGGCATTATCCGTGATCGCCAGGGTGGCCGTGCGGCTCCCGGTCAGCGTCGGCGTGAAAGTCACATTCACCGCAGTGCTGCCGTTGGGACCAACCGTGATCGGCAGCGTTCCCGCCGTAAAGGAAAAGTCCGCCGTATTCGATCCGGAGGTCCCCAGATTGGAGATCACCAGTATGCCCGCACCCGTATTGCTGATCGTGACCGCCGTGGGGGCGCTGCTGGTCCCCACCAATTGATTCGCAAAGGACACACTGCCGGGATTGATACTGACGACGGGCGTCAGATTGCTCAGCGCGAAATTGGCGGGCGCCGCCACGCCCGTCGCTGTTGCCGTCACGGTATAGGTTCCGCCGGTATTATTGGCGGTGAAGATCGGCGAGGTGGCCACCCCTTGCGCATTCGTGGCCGCCGTCGCCGTGTTCCCTCCGCCCGCAAACGATCCGCTTGCTCCGCTCGCCGGCGCCGTAAAGGTTATCGTCACCCCGCTTACCAGATTGCCGCCCGCATCCGTCACTGTTACCTGCAACGCCGTGGTAAACGCGGTACCGATCGTCACGCTCTGCGGCGTGCCTGCCGTTGCCGTCACGTTGGCCGGCGGCCCCACCTGATTGGTCAGTGCAAAACTGGCGGGCGTCGTCACCCCTGCCACCGTTGCGGTCACCGTGTAAGTTCCAGCTTTGCTGTTGGCCGTGAACACCGCCGCCGTGGCCACCCCCTGCGCATTCGTCGTTGCCGTGCCAACTCCTCCAGCAAACGTTCCACTCGCCCCGCTCGCCGGCGCCACGAAGGTTACTACCGCGCCGCTCACCGGGTTGCCGCTCGCATCATCCACCGTCGCCTGCAACGCCGTGGCAAACGCGGTGTTGATCGTCACACTCTGCGGCGTACCCGCCGCGGCCGTCACGCTGGCCGGTGGTCCCGCCCGGTTGGTCAGCGCAAAGCTGGCCGGGGTCGTTATACCCGCCACACTTGCCAATACGGTGTAGCTGCCGGCGGTGGTATTGGCCGTGAAAGCCGCCGCCGTTGCGATCCCCTGCGCATTCGTCGTCGCTGTGCTCACGCCCCCGGCAAACGTCCCGCTCGCCCCGCTGACCGGCGCGGTGAAAGTCACCATCACTCCGCTCACCGCATTACCACCCGCATCCTTCACCGTCGCCTGCAGCGCCGTCGCAAAGCCGCTACTGATCGTGGCGGTTTGCCCTGAACCCGCCGTGGCCGTAATACTCGCCGCCGTGCCCGCCAGGTTGGTCAACGAAAAACTGGCGGGCGTCGTCACTCCCGTCACGCTTGCTGTCACCGTGTAGGTCCCGGCGGTGCTATTCGCCGTGAACACCGCTGCCGTCGCCACTCCCTGCGCATTCGTCGTCGCCGTACTGACGCCCCCGGCAAACGTCCCGCTCGCCCCGCCCACCGGCGCCGCGAAAGTCACCACTGCGCCGTTCACCGGATTACCGCTCGCGTCCTTCACCGTCACTTGCAACGCTTTGGCAAATGCGGTGCTGATCGTCACGCTCTGCGGCGTTCCCGCCGTCGCCGTCACGCTCGCCGGTGGTCCCGCCAGGTTGGTCAGCGAGAAACTGGCCGGCGTCGTTACGCCCGCGACGGTTGCGGTTACCGTGTAGGTTCCAGCAGCGCTATTGGCTGTAAATACCGCTGCCATCGCCTCTCCCTGCGCATTGGTCGTCGCCGTGTTCACTCCCCCGGCAAACGCCCCGCTGGCCCCGTTGGCCGGCGCCGCGTAGGTCACCGTCACCCCGCTCACCGAATTGCCGCTCGCGTCTTTCACCGTCGCCTGCAACGCCGTGGCATAGGCGGTGTTGACAGCCGCACTCTGTGGCGTGCCCGCCGTCGCCGTCACGCTCGCCGGTGGTCCCGCCTGGTTGGTCAGCGAGAAACTGGCAGGCGTCGTTACCCCCATCACCTTTGCCAATACGGTATAGCTGCCGGAGGTGCTATTCGCCGTAAAGGCCGCCGCCGTCGCCACCCCTTGCGCATTCGTGGTTGCCGACGATGGGTTCGTTCCTCCGGTAAACGTTCCGCTGGCTCCGCTGGCCGGGGCCGTGAAGGTTACCGTCACCCCGCTCACCGCATTACCGCTCGCATCCTTCACCGTTGCCTGCAGGGCCGTCTGAAAGCCTGTATCGATCGTGGCATTTTGTCCCGAACCCGCGGTGGCCGTAATGCTCGCCGCCGGACCCGCCAGGTTCGTCAGCACGAAACTGGCCGGCGCCGAAATTCCCGCTGCCGTTGCCGTCACCGTATATGACCCCGCCGTGCTGTTGGCCGTAAACGCCGGCGCCGCCGCTACACCCTGCGCGTTCGTGGTTGCCGTCGTTGTGCTCGTTCCCCCGGCAAAAATTCCGCTGGCTCCGCTGCCCA
>Ga0326727_10010045_pt1 | contig 22811 bp, 20 predicted proteins | sample MB2enrmetagenome_FD_207643 | JGI IMG/M metagenome (GOLD analysis project Ga0326727, IMG submission 207643) | Lab enriched peat soil microbial communities from McLean, Ithaca, NY, United States - MB29MY | ecosystem: Environmental > Terrestrial > Soil > Wetlands > Peat | place: USA: New York...
TGCCGATCCATCCGCCGGCAACCGAGAAGAGGGCGAGAATGCAAAGCGGGAGAAGCATGATCCAGGGCGACTCGTGAATGCTGTGATGTGCGTTCGCGTGTGGATCGACGCGCGGCTCGCCGAAAAACGTCTTGAACCACAGGCGGAACATATAGAACGAAGTCATTCCGGCGGTGAGCAGGCCGGCCAGCCAGAGAACGATGTGCAGCGGATTGGGGCTGGTGAAGGTGCGGTAGAGGATCTCGTCCTTGGAGAAGAACCCGGCAAACGGAGGTATGCCCGCGATGGCGAAGACGCCCGCGCTCATCGTCCAGAAGGTGATGGGGGTTCGCGTGCGCAGGCCGCCCATCTTGCGCATGTCCTGCTCGCCGGAGAGCGCGTGGATCACAGACCCAGCGGCGAGGAAGAGCAGCGCCTTGAAGAACGCGTGCGTCAGCAGATGGAAGATTCCCGCGGCGTAGGCCCCCACTCCACAGGCCAGAAACATGTAACCGAGCTGCGAGATAGTGGAGTAGGCCAGCACGCGTTTGATGTCGTGCTGCACCATGCCGATGGACGCCGCAAAGAGTGCAGTGGCCGCGCCGATGCAGGCGACCACGGTGAGCGCAACGGGCGAGCTATTGAACAGCACATGGCAGCGCGCAACCATGTAGACGCCGGCGGTCACCATCGTCGCTGCGTGGATCAGCGCGGAGACCGGCGTGGGGCCCTCCATCGCGTCGGGCAGCCAGATGTAGAGCGGAATCTGTGCGGACTTGCCTGCTGCGCCCAGCACCAGCAGCAACGCGATGGCAGTGAGGAACTGCGCGTCCTGCCACTCCGGATGCTGCGCGATGGCGCTGAAGACTTGCGTAAAGCCCAGGCTGCCGAAGTGCGCGATCAGCAGGAACATTGCGAGCAGAAAACCGAAGTCGCCGATACGGTTGACGATGAAGGCCTTCTTGCCTGCGTTGGCGGCGGAGGTCTTCTTGAAGTAAAAGCCGATCAGCAGGTACGAGCAGAGACCAACTCCCTCCCAGCCGACGAAGAGCAGCAGGAAGTTGGCGGCCAGCACCAGAACCGACATGAAGAACATGAAGAGGTTGAGATAGGCGAAGAAGCGCCAGGTTCCCTCTTCGTGGCCCATGTAGCCGACCGAGTATATGTGAATGAGGAAGCCGACTCCGGTGACCACGGCGAGCATGATCATCGTGAGGTGGTCGACGCTGAAGGCGAAGTCGGCGTGGAAGCCGGTGATGGCGATCCATTCGTATCCAGAGGGACGAATCACCGATTCGATTGAACTCGGTGCGCCCGCAGCACACATCGTCATCCACAGCCACGCGACGAGCGCGGCGGGCAGCGCGGTGAAAAACAGCGCAACTGTGCCGACGACGGCGCGCGGCAGCCTTCGCCCCAGCGTCCCGTTGATCAGGAAGCCGGCGAAGGGAAGCAGCGGAATGAACCAGAGATAGCTTGCGGGCATGGGGTTCATGATTTCATCAGGTCGATCTCGTCGACGTTGAGCGTCTGGCGCGTACGGAAGATGGAGAGGATGATGGCGAGTCCGACCGCAGCCTCGGCGGCGGCGACCACCATCACGAAGAAGACGAAGATCTGCCCGCTCACCTGATGCCACATGTGGGCGAAGGCGACGAAGGTCAGGTTAACGGCGTTGAGCATCAGCTCGATGGAGATGAAGATAGTAATCACGTTGCGCTTGATCAGGAACGCGGCGATGCCGATGGAGAAGAGCATCGCGGCGAGGATGAGGTAGTAGGCGGTGGGCACCATGTTATTGCTCCTTCCGCGCGAGAACGACTGCGCCGAGGATAGCAACGAGGATGAGCACTGAGGTGACCTCGAAGGGGAGCAGTTGTTTGGTGAAGAGCATCGCGCTCACTTGGGCAATATTGTCCAAGCCATTGCTCAGGTCGCCGCCGATGTTGGATGTCATCAGCGCGCCGCGCTCCGACAAAAAGACGAAACAAAGCAGGCAGAAAATCGCGGCGGCTCCGGGGAATCCAACTGCGTATGCCGCGCGGCTGCCCCGCGTGCGCTCCTCTTTGCCCGCGTTCAGCAGCATGATGACGAAGATGAAGAGCACCATGATGGCGCCCGAATAGACGATGACCTGCGCGGCGGCGAGGAACTCCGCGCCCAGCGACCAGTACAGGACGGCCAGCGACATCATCACCACCACCAGCGACAGCGCGCTGTGGATGGGGTGGCGCTGGAAGAGCAGGCTCAGTGCTCCGCCCAGAGCCAGTGCGCCAAACAGGATGAAGAGTGCCAGTTGCATCGGGTTCCGTCGAGTCCTTCGTTGCGGCGCGCAGAGACGGTCCGTTTCCGCGCCAGAGTTAGAAGCTATCGGGTGTCTACTGATTGTAAAGCAGTGCGAATTCAGCCTCGCACTGCAAGGACAAAGCTGGTGACGATGATGTTGGCCATGGCGAGCGGCAGCAGAAACTTCCAGCCGAAGCCCATCAACTGGTCGTAACGGAAGCGCGGCAGAGTGCCGCGCACCCAGATGTAAAGGGCGAGAAATGCGAAGACTTTAGCGACGAACCAGCAGACCGGAAAGATGGCGTTCAAAACCGGCGTATTGAGGAGGCCGTCGAAGATGTGCCCGAAGGGGCTGGTGGCCCCGCCCAGAAAGAGCAGCGTGGCAACGCAGCTTACCGTGATCATATTGGCGTACTCGGCCATGAAGAACATGGCGAACTTCATGGAGCTGTACTCGGTGTGGTATCCGGCGACCAGTTCATTTTCGGCCTCGGGCAGGTCGAAGGGCGCGCGATTGGTCTCGGCGTATGCGGCCATCAGGTAGATGAAGAACGCGACCGTCTGGAAGCCGCCGAAGATGTTCCAGGAGAGCGCGCCGTGAGCGGACTGGCTGCTGACGATGGTGCGCAGGTTGAGCGACTGCGCGCGCAGCACCACGCCGACCAGCGAAAGGCCCAACGCAAGCTCGTAGCTGACGACCTGCGCGGTGGAACGAAGCGAGCCGAGCAGCGAGTACTTGTTGTTCGACGACCAGCCGGAGAGCGCGATGCCGTAAACGCCGATCGAGGTGATGCCGAGGATGACAAGCAGGCCGATGTTGACGTTGGCGATCTGGAAGAGGTCCACGCCATCGACCCGGGTGACCGCTCCGAAGGGCACCACTGCAACGGAGATGAGCGCGCAGCCCAGGGCGATGATGGGCGCGAGAATGAACAGCGGGCGCTCGACGGCGAGCGGGTTCATGTCTTCCTTGAGGAAGCTCTTGGCCCCGTCGACCAGCGGCTGCAGCAGGCCGAAGTGGCCGACGCGGCATGGGCCCCAGCGGTTCTGTATGCGGGCGAGGAGCTTGCGCTCCAGCAGCACGGTGTACGCAACGCCCAGCAGCGTGATCACCAGCACCACCGCGACCTTGAGCACGCTCAGCAGCAGAAAGATTTCGAAGTTATTCAAGTGGCTCATCTATCTATTTACTCTACCGCGATGCGTCGATGGAGTTGCTTGGTGAGTTTATTTGCGAGCGCGATTCCTACCATGGTTGCAAAGACGACTGTCACGGCCCCCCATATGTATTTGAACTGCGGAGCAACGTTCTGAGGAGCAAAGGTCTGAGTTGCACTTATCTCGCCCCAGAGTTCCAGCCCGACACCCAAGAGTCCGGTTGCTACCGTGCCCGCTCTTAGCCAAACCCTGAAGGTAGTTGTCACAGGGGCACTCCTCACTATGCCTAGTTGCATAATCGAAATGCCGACAAGAAAAATGAGTCTGTGCCGGTAGGCCATATTCACAGGACTTCCGAAGATGAGCGCAAGCGCGACGCAAAGAACCCAGAAGCCCAGGAAGCCACTGATCACAGCGAAGATCGAGTAGAGCAATTTTGTCTTGGTGCTCATTTGACAAGTTCCATAGTAGAGATTCGTCTAGTCGGATGCAGTCTGTAGGTCGATCTGGATAAGGGGTTGGCGGGGTTGGTAGCGTTGCAGGTCGTTGAGGACCGCGGAGAAGCGTGTGAGCGAGCCGGAGGTAAAGAGCGTGTCGTTGGCCGCGAGCACCAGGTCGCGGCGGTTGCTGATCTGCACCAGCCCCGCTTCGTTGCGGACCGGCGCGGCTGCGGGCGAGAGGTGCTGGTCGTTGCCGGAGAGCAGTTGCAGGCGCAGCAGGTTATATCCGGGCACCAGCCGTTGAATCTCGTCGAGGATCGCGCTGGGATCGAAGGGACTGAGGCGCGGCTCCAGGTTGTTTGCGGTGAGCCATACGGCGTGGCGATCGGCCTCTCCCGACTCCGCGCCGCGCGACTGGCCCATGTCGGCGCGCACTCCGGCGCCAAAGGGAACGAGCTTGCGCAGCTCCGCGCCCATCTTGCCGGCGATGCGGACGATCAGCTCGAAGTCCGAGCGCACGCCGGCGAGGTCGGCGGCTTTTTTGACCTGCTGCAGGTCGCCGTAGCTGTTGGTCACTGAGCCGGACTTCTCGTACAGGTTCGCGGCCGGCAGTACAACGTCGGCCAGCGCGGCGGTCTCGGTGAGGAACATCTCCTGCACCACGACGAAGGTGTCTTTGAGTGCGGCGGGATCGACGTCGTAGCGTGCAACGGGGTTGGCTCCGACGACATAGAGCGCGGAGAGGCTGCCCGCGGCGGCTGCGTCGAAGATCTGTAGCAGATCGAGGCCGGGCGTGGTGGGAGATTTGTATTCGAGGGCGATGCGGCTGCCGGGGTCCTGGGTGTCGATGGGGCCGATGGGCGTGTAGCCGGGAAGCATGTCAGGCAGCAGGCCCATGTCGGACGCGCCGCGCGAGTTTACGTAGTCGGCCAGCAGCGCGAACTTCGCGCCGGGAAGCGTGAGGCCGAAGTCGATCAGCCGCTTCAGCTCCGCTCCGCGCAGCTCGTTGCCAATAAGAATCAGCAGCGACTCTTCGGAGCGGACTGCGTCGCGGAAGCTGGCGAGTGCGGCACTGTCTGCATTGACGGCGTTCGCCGAGGAGTCGTCTCCCGCGAGGTAAGCGGCGAGCGCGCCGTAGCCGTACTCCGCGACCTTGAGAAATGCCTTGGCCTGGCGGCGCAGCTTGATCTCCGCGGTGTTCGCAATGTAGAGCTTCGCTCCATTGAGTCGAACGTTAGTGCGCAGGTTCCACGCGGTGGCGGGGCTTTGATTGGTCGGATCGCCGCCAACCAGCAGCACTGCCTTGGCAGTCAGAGTGTCGCGCAGCGACGCCGCACGGCCCGTCGTTCCGGCCAGAGATTGCGCGAAGGCGACGTAGTCCGCCGTGCGGTGGTGGTCGATGTTGTTGGTGTGCAGCACGGAGCGCGCGAACTTCTGCAGCAGGTATGCCTCTTCGTTGGTCAGGCGGTTTCCGCCGATCACGCCGAAGCTCCTGCCACCGCGCGTGTCCAGCAGCTCAGCAAACTTCGTGCCCACACAGGTGAGCGCCTCCTCCCAACTCACCACCTTCAGCTCGCCGTTGGGCTGGCGCACCAGCGGTTGAGTGATCCGCTTGCTGCTGTTGGCGAAGTCGAACGCGTAACGTCCCTTGTTGCAGAGAAAGTCGCCGTTGATGCCGGACTTGTCGCGGTTGTTGCCGCGCACAATCTGCGATCCGTCGGAGGTGGACCGCACGCCCAGCGTTGTCTTGCATCCATCGCCGCAGTGCGTGCAGACGGTGGCGACGTGGTTCATCTCCCAGGGCCGCGTCTTATATCGGTACGCCCCGCTGGTCAGCGCGCCCACCGGGCAGATGTCAATGCACATGCCGCACTGCTCACAGTCCAGGTGCGCGCGATTGTCCGGCGTGAGCTGCGCCGGCACATTGGGGACAATGATCGACGACGAGCCGCGGTTCTCCACCGCCAGCGCGAAGACGTCCATGCCCTCGCCGCACATCCGCACGCAGCGATAGCAGAGGATGCAGCGCGGCCGGTCGAAGTACACCACCGGCGACCACTGCTGTTCCTCGCGATGGTTCTTCGGCTCGGCGTAGAAGCTGTCCGCCGCGCCGTACTTGAAGGTCATGTCCTGCAGCTCGCATTCGCCGCCCGCGTCGCACACCGGACAGTCCAGCGGATGGTTGCCCAGCAGCATTTGCTGCGTGGCCTTGCGCGCCTGAATGATCTCCGGCGTGTCGGTGAAGAAGACCTGCCCCTCGGCGATCTGCGTGGTGCATGCGGTCTGCAGCTTGGGAACTTTATCCTGGCGCACGACACACATGCGGCAGGCGGCTTGCAAGGATAGGCCGGGGTAGTAGCAGAAGGCCGGGATCTCGATGCCCGCGCTCTTGCACACCTCAATCAGCAGCGAGCCCACGGGAGCGGTGATCTTCTTGCCGTCTACGGTAATGGTTACGTCAGCCATCAGAGAATCTCCACCAGGTCATGCTCTTTCGTCATCACCGGAGTTCCAGCCTTCTTGCCTTCGATGTAGTCTTCAAACTCCTTGCGGAACTTCTTGACGAAGCCGAGCGTGGGCATGGCCGCCGCGTCTCCAAACGGGCAGAACGTCCGGCCCATCATGTTTTCGGCGATGTACTGCACAGTGTCGATGTCCTTCTTCGCGCCGCCGCCCTCGTACACGCGCGTCAGCGTCTTCTTGATCCAGTCCGTGCCCTCGCGGCATGGGATGCACCAGCCGCAGCTCTCGTGCTGGTAGAACTTGATCGTGCGCAGCGCGAACTCGACGATGGACACCGTTTCGTCGAGCACCACGATTCCTCCAGAGCCGAGCATCGATCCCGCCTTGGCCAGTTGGTCGAAGTCCAGCCCGATGTCGATCTCGTCGGCGCGCAGCACCGGGCAGGACGCGCCGCCGGGGACGACGGCCTTCAACTGCTTGCCGCCGCGAATCCCGCCCGCAACCTCGTAGATCGCCTTGCGCAGCGGGTAGCCCATGGGCAACTCATACACGCCGGGCCGGGCTACATGGCCGGAAATGCCAAACAGGCGAGTTCCGCCATTGCGTTCGGTGCCCAACCGCGCGTACGCCTCGCCGCCCATCAGCAGAATGTGCGGCACGTTGGCGATGGTCTCCGCGTTGTTGATGATCGTCGGCCCGCCGTACAGGCCCACCACAGCAGGGAAGGGAGGCCGGATTCTCGGCACGCCGCGCTTGCCTTCAAGCGACTCCATCAGCGCCGACTCCTCGCCCACCTCGTACGCGCCCGCGCCGGTCTGCGTGATGATGTCAAAATCAATGCCTGACCCGAAGATGTTTTTGCCGAGAAAGCCGCGCGCGTAGGCGTCCGCGACCGCGCGCTCCATGATCTCCAGCAGATAGCGATACTCGCCGCGCAGATAGATGAAGCCCAGCTTCGCGCCGATGGCCAGTCCCGCGATCATCGCGCCCTCGATGATGGCGTGGGGGTCCTCGCGGAAGAGGACGTGGTCCTTGCACGTCCCCGGCTCGCTCTCATCGCCGTTCACCAGCACGTACTTCGGCTTGGCGGAAGTCTTCGGCACAAAGCTCCACTTCATGCCCGTGGGGAAGCCCGCGCCGCCGCGTCCGCGCAGGCCGCTGGCCTTCATCGTGTCGATGATCCATCCCGGCATCGCATCCGCGCCCTGCGCGATGGCCTTCTGAACCGCCGCGTAGCCGTCCAACTCGATGTACCGGTCGATGTTGGTCGCGCCCTGGCCGAAGCGCCGCTTCAGGACGATGACTTCATCGGGATGGGAGACAAGTCGCGGCATTACTTCCCGTCCTTCCCTGTGGTTGCAGGAGTCACACCGGCGGCGTATTCATCCAGTATCTCGTCCACCTTGGCGGGCGTCAGCTCGTCGTGGAAGTCGTAGTTCACCTGCATGGCGGGCGCCGCGCAGCAGTCGCCGATGCACTCGACCTCTTCCAGCGAGAACTGCCCGTCCGCCGTGGTCTGCTTGTTCTCGATGCCGAGCCTCCGCTTGCAGTGGTCCAGAATCTCGTATCCGCCGCGCAACATGCAGCTAATGTTGGTGCAGACCTGCACATTGAATTTGCCCGCAGGCTTCGTCCGCAGCATGGAGTAGTAGCTCAGCACCGAGCGCACATCGAGGTCCGTGAGGTCCAGCCGCTGCGCCACCTCCTGGATCACCGCCTCGGAGACATAGCCCACCTCATCCTGCGCATACAGCAGCATGGGCACCAGCGCCGAGCGTTTCACCGGGTACAGCGTCACCAGCTTGTCAAACCGCGCCGCCAGCTCCGGCGAAAAGATCGAATTGGCAATCGTGCTCATACGGCTGAATCCTTTGCGACGCAGAGAAGCAGATTCTTTTGTTTCGCTACGGAATGACGAATAAAAGGTGCGAGCAGAGTCAGCGTCATCGATCAATCTCCCCCAACACAATGTCAATACTTCCGATCACCGCAACCACATCTGCGATCAGCCGTCCCTTGCACATCGTTTCCAAAGCCTGCAGCGTAGCGAAGCTGGGATTCCGCATGTGGACGCGGTAGGGCTTGGCGGTTCCGTCGGAGACGACGTAGTAGCCCATCTCGCCGCGCGGGCTCTCCACCGCCTGGTAGACCTCGCCCGCCGGCACCGCGAAGCCCTCGGTCACAATCTTGAAGTGGTGGATCAACGCCTCCATCTGGGTCTTCATCTTCTCGCGGTCGGGCAGCACGATCTTGGGCGCGTCGGCGCGAATGGGGCCGGTCTTGCCGGCGAGCATCTGCATCGCCTGCTGGCAGATCTTGACCGACTCGCGCATCTCCAGCATGCGCACGGTGTAGCGCGCCCACACATCGCCGTCGTTACTGACGGGCACGTTGAACTTGAACTTTTCGTAGCCGGAGTAGGGCATGTCGCGGCGCAGGTCCCAGTCCACGCCGCTTGCGCGCAACGGAGGCCCGGTTACGCCCAGCGCGACGGCGTCTGCGGCGGAGATAGTTCCCACGCCCTTCAGCCGCCCCATCCAGATGGGGTTGCCGGTGAGCAGCCCCTCGTACTGGTCGATCTTGCCGGGCATGTCGTCGAGGAGGGCCTGCACCGTCTCGAAGAAGCCCTTCGGCGGCTCCAACGCCAGCCCGCCGATGCGGAAGTAGCTGGTCATCATGCGCTGGCCGCTGACGGCCTCGAAGATGCGCAGGATGGCCTCGCGCTCGCGCCAGCAGTAGAGGAACATGGTCAGCGCGCCGATGTCCATGGCGTGCGTGCCCAGCCATACCAGGTGCGACTCGATGCGCGTGATCTCGTTGAGCAGCACGCGCAGGAGCTGGGCCCGCTCGGGGATCTCCAGGCCGAGCAGCTTCTCCACCGCCAGACAGTACGCCAGGTTGTTGGTCATCGGCGAGAGATAGTCGATGCGGTCGGTCAGCGGCACCACCTGCTGGTAGAACTTGGCCTCGCAGGTCTTCTCGATGCCGGTGTGCAGGTAGCCGATGTCGGGGGCCAGCGAGACGACGATCTCGCCGTCCAGCTCCAGCACCATGCGCAGCACGCCGTGTGTGGACGGATGCTGCGGCCCCATGTTGAGCACCATGGAGTGCTCGCCCGTGCCCGCGTTGCCGTGGCGCTTGGCGTCGGCGACGACGTCTTCCACTCCGGGAGTAATCATGTCGGGTGCGGCGCTGGGTGCCATCTGCGGTGCCTGCCTTTGCCTCGAACCTTGTACCTTGAACCTCGAACCTGTCTTACCGGTAGCCTTCGACGGGGTAGTCCTTGCGCAGCGGATGGCCCTGCCAGTCTTCCGGCATCATGATGCGGGTGAGGCGTGGATGGCCGGGAAAGTCAATGCCGAAGAGGTCAAAGACCTCGCGCTCGTAAAAGTTTGCCGAGGGCCACGCCGCGGTGATCGACGGAACGCTGGCATCGGCGGAGTCAACCAGGACGCGCAGCCGCACCCGCCGGCGAAGACTGTGCGAGACGATGTGGTAGGAGAGCTGGAAGCGCGGCTCCTGGGGAACCCAGTCGACTGCGGTGAGGTCCTCGAAGAAGTTGTATCCCGCGGCCTTGACGGCCTCGCACGCGGCAACGATGTTCTCGCGTGCGACGCTGATGGTCAGTTCGTTGCGGTCGAACTTTGCGTCCGTGGCAAGCTCGGCCAGCGCCACGACGGCGGGTTCCTCCGCCATCGCCTCGAAGACGGCGGACTTGCCCATGAGCGCGCTTGCCGGGTTGTACATATTAGAGGTCACCCTTGTCGTACGACCAATTGAGGATGCCCTTCTTCCACACATAAAAGAGGCCCACGGCGACAAAGCCAAGGTAGACCAGCATCTCCCAGAAGCCGAACATGCGCGAGCCGGTAATGGCCGGCAGACGGCGGAAGATCACCGCCCAGGGAAGCAGGAAGACCGCCTCCACGTCGAACAGGATGAACAGCATCGCGACCATGTAGAAGCGAACGGAGAAGCGGCCTCGCGCGTCGCCCACCGGGTCCATGCCGCACTCGTAGGGGTCCAGTTTGATGCGGTAGTTGCGGTGCCTGCCGATGAAGAAAGATGCGGCCACCATGCCGGCGGCGATGCCCAGCGCGCACACGATATGCAGCGCCAGAGGAAGGTAATTCCAGATGTAGGGGGTTGTCTGCATCACCAACATTGACTCTAGAATCGGGCTGGTCAAGTGTCAAGCTGACCAGCGCGTGAGTCGGGGGGCAGTTTGCGGTTGTTTTGAAAGAGATGTGTTTCTCATGTTGCGGAAAAACCTGTTTTGCTTAAGGACACGGGTTTACCCGTGCCGTAAGTGCTGCATTTGCGGTGCGGCTTTAGCCGCTGAGGGAATCTTTTGGGTCCAGCCGCGCTTTTTCCGCCGCATCAATCCAACGCATCGGCACTACTGCAAAAGCCCTGTATACCATGCGATGATTCGCGGCCCAAAGAGGGCCGCGAAGAGTCCTCCGGCGGCGAGGAAGCTGCCTAGCGGGAGTTTGGTGGCGCCGCCGGCTCGTCGCCGCGCCAACAACATGAGGCCATAGAAGCTGGCCGCAATCACCCCGGCGAACAAGGCGAGCAGCATCTCGCTAAAGCCGAGAAACGCGGCAATCATCGCCAGCAGCTTCACATCGCCCAGGCCCATGCCGTCGCGCTTGCGCAGCGCCTTGTAGCCCCAGCGCACCGCAAGCAGGATCAGCGCCGCGCCAGCGATGGCAGCAATGCGCCCCAGGATCAGCACCTCCGTTCCGGTGAGGAAGACGTTGCCCTGCGATGCAAAGCTCGCCGGACTGGAGAGCCGAAGCTGGTGCGTCGTGTTCAGCACAATGTCGCCCTCGCCCGGCGCAAGAAAAAACGCCTGTACGCAGGTGAGAGCGAAGCCAGTGGCGATCCCGGTGAGCGTGAACGCATCTGGCAGCCGCTGCGTCTGCCAGTCCATCACCATCAGCCCAATCAGCAGAAAGCCGAGAATGACAATGCCGAATGTGCGGACTGTTTCTCCTGGCACCAAGACCCAGCCATCGATAGCCAGGTTATAGCGAATCTCATACAAGCGAGAGGCAGCCATCGCAAACCACAGCCCCACCGCCAGTTCAACCGCCGGATAGCGCCACGGAATCCGCGCCTTGCAGTCCCTACAGCGCCCTCGCAGCAGCACCCAGCTCAAAACCGGCAGATTGTCGTACCAGCGGATGGAATGGCCGCAAGCCGCGCAGTGCGAACGCGGCTTCACAATGGACCGGTGCTCCGGCAGACGCGAGATGCACACGTTCAGGAAGCTGCCGAATAGCAGTCCGAGAACAAATCCGATCAACTCGAAGAGAGGAAGCAAGGTCACGATTGAAGTATAAGACCCAGCAGCTTCCTCGAACCTCGCACCTTGAACCTCGAACCCCTAAAAGTCCACATGCATCCGCACGCTCTCCACCAGCACCGGCCCGCGGTCCTGGTTGTATCCCGGATGGGCGATGTACTGCGCGTCCAGCGCATAGCTGAGGCCGCGCCAGGTGTGCAGGGTGTAGTAGCCCTCCAGGATGTCTTCGCGCGCGTAGTTCAGCTTCCCATCGCCGATCAGATATCCCAGCCCTCCCAGCTTCAGATACTCCTGGTGGTCTCGCTTGATCGCGTTCGAGATGAAGGCCACTCCAACCTTGTCGTCGCTGCGTCCCCAGCGCCTGCCCGCAAAGTCGCCGCCCAGCTCGACTGTCTGATCGACTTCGGTATAGACATAGGACTCATGTTGCCCCTCGTTCCACCCGAAGCGTCCAAACATCCGCAGGTTGTCGCTCAGCTCCTGCTCCATATTGACCCCCACGCCATACTTCACCGTGCTCTGCAGCGGGTGCGCGGTAATCTCCGGTGTTGGCGTCAGGCCCTCCAGGTATTTAATGTTCTGCTGCCGGTAGTCGCCCATGTTGCCATGGTTGACGTAGCCCAGCGCGCGCACAACTCCCTTGCGATCGGGGTTTAGCAGCCCGCCCAGCAGCCCGTGCCTCCACTCGGCTTCCATGTTCTGGCCGCTGGCGCGCTTCAGGCTCCAGTCGAAGTTGATCCCGTTGGCCACAGTCGGCATGGTGGCAAGGCTGTAGCGCGCGGACCAGTTCTGGTCGTCGTACTCCGCGACGGCGGCGTAGGTATAGCCGCGCGTGTCTGCGGCGTAGTCCCACGCGCCGTTGTTGTCTGTGGTCCAGTTCATGAACTGCAGGTGGCTGTCGGTGCCGATGCTGTTCAGGTCGAAGAAGTCCGGCAGCCCCATCTTGCCCACGCGCAGCTCCAGCCGCCGCTCCGGCGCCTCGGTCGCTAGCCCGAACGGCCCGCGCGCAGAGGCCACTGTTTTGCTTGTGAAGCCAATCGTCTGATGCAACTGCACGCGCGCCATGTAGGGAACTGGGCCCAGGTTGGGGTTGCGCACAACGTCAAGATTTGTGAATCCGGCCAGACCCAGAGCCTCGCTGATTCCTCGCCCGCCGGCCGACTCTTCGTCGTAGATCGCCTCCAGGTGCCGCGCCGGATTGCGCACCAGCTCCGCGCCCATATACAGCGTGCCGATCAGCGACGTCTTGTACTCGCCGCGCGAGAGCAGGCTGTTCGTCCCCTCGTATGGCGAGTGGAAGGGCCCATGCGCCTGGAAGATGATGTTGGCCTGCCCGGCGATGAAGTACCGCGAGCCGTCGGGGTGAGGGAAGAACGTCGGGGGCGCCGTCTGCTCGGCTGCAACTTGCGCTACGGGCCGAATGCGGGCCGGTCGCGCCGCATCCGCCAGCACCGAATTCATCGACGGTGCAGCCGCGTCGGCCACAGCCTGCGCCGCCGCCTCGACCGCCGCGAACCCGAAGAGCAACAGAACCAATAGCAACGGCATCCGAAGCGCGGCCAGCCGACTCGCCGTGGAGTAGAGAAGGACCATCCGCCTCCGATTCTGACCGTGTTGTGTGAATGCAGTGCAAACATTCATGCAGATGCGTTCCTTGCTCCAAATTGTCCGCTCTTGCTTTACGGTCCTGTTTTGCGACGGCCTGTTGCAGACCTGTCGTGGCCACTGTTCTTCTATAATATACCCCCTTACGGTATAATAAAGTTGTAAAGAAGGAGAAAGAAAATGCCCCACACCGAACGCGACCGCGCCAAACTCCGCAACCGCATCAAGCGCATCCACGGGCAGATCGAGTCGGTGGAGCGCACGCTCTCAACCGACGAGCACGACTGCGCGCAGGTGCTGATGCTGCTGGCCGCCGTGCGCGGAGGCATCAACAGCCTGATGGCCGAGGTGCTGGAAGACCACATCCGCCTGCATCTGTTGCAGGACGGCCACGCTCCGCTGACGCCCGACCTCGGCGAGGAGCTGATCGACCTGGTCCGCGCCTATCTCAAATAAAGCTCCGCAATTTGGGTGCCCTATTCATCGCGCATTTGCGATGAGTGGGTGTTTGCGCAGCGGACCGGGGTTGACCGCGGCGGAACACCGACCTTGCTTTTCAGTCGGTCCACCGCGTACATTCTCCCTACACGGGAAAGGAGGATGGTCCAGCCTATGAAAATTGACAGTGAGAGTTGCACAACGCTACGTGAGGTGACTGAGGCTTAGAGCGTCCTGCTCTTGGCTGTGAATGCAGTTCGGCGATTCCGCAATCCTGCGCCGAGGGCCGTCCGGGCAAGGACGCCTCAGGTCAATCTCAACAGATCACCGCCGCAAAGCCCGCGCCCACCGGTGCGGGCTTTGTGTTTCCGCCGCGGCTTTGTGTTTCCGCCTTCAACTGACAACCTGCAACCTGCAACTGTAAACTGTCTCTATGGAACCTCTCGTCATCGCAGGTCGCGCGTTCAAGTCTCGCCTTATTGTTGGAACCGGGAAGTACAAGGACGGTCCGCAGACCAGGGCCGCCATCGAGGCCTCCGGCGCGGAGATGGTCACAGTCGCCGTGCGCCGCGTCAACCTCGACCGCAGCAGCGAGTCGCTGCTCGACTTCATCGATCCCAAGCGCTTCTTTCTGCTGCCCAACACCGCCGGCTGCTTCACCGCCGACGAGGCCATCCGCACCGCGCGCCTGGGCCGCGAGGTCGGCCTCTCCGACTGGGTCAAGATCGAGGTCATCGGCGACAAGGCCACGCTCTACCCAGACATTCAGGCCACGCTCGAAGCCACGCGCGTCCTCGTCAAGGAGGGTTTCACCGTCCTGCCCTACACCTCCGACGACATCGTCTACGCCCGCCGCCTCATCGACGCGGGAGCCGCCGCCGTCATGCCTCTCGGCGCGCCCATCGGCAGCGGCCTCGGCCTGCAGAACACGGCCAACCTGCGCATCCTGCGCGAACTGATCACCGAGGTCCCGCTCATCGTGGACGCGGGCGTAGGCACCGCGTCGGACGCGACGCTGGCGATGGAACTCGGCTTCGACGGCGTGCTGATGAACACCGCCATCGCCGCCGCGCAGGACCCCATCCTCATGGCCGAAGCCATGCAGCACGGCGTCCTCGCCGGCCGCCAGGCCTTCCTCTCCGGCCGCATGGCAAAGCGCCTCTACGCCACCGCCAGCTCCCCCCAGGATGGGATCTCAACAAAACTATGAAGGGTGAATGTCGTATCGTTGCGTCAGCGAAAGCCACCAGTGAGATAGATGATTAGCAGTACGATCAAGGCTATTCCTGCGTCAAAGCTGAGGACGAGCATCAACTTACTGATGCGTTTCTTTGCATCCGGATAGTAGCTCTTGGCTGGATGTTCAGGACAATACCGGATTGAAACGCGGTCGTCACTGTGTAGATAGCTCTCGGTTTCTTTGCAGTAATGGTTGTAGTCGCCGGTGTAGCGATCTTCTCCAACGCGATAGGAATACACCACCATGTAATGGCCCCAATCATTTCGGGATGGGGTGACCCACTCGGCGGAGAAGACGAGTGCATCGGTGATTTGCCACTGCTCTTTCGGAGTGCTCACGTTGCAAATCTATCACACCGGCGGAGTGCCTCCCTTGCATCTATCGCTACCGCAAGGTGGGGTTTAGACTTGCGACATGCGGGCTTTTGGCATCGATTGCGGCACGGAGTTCACCGGCTACGGCGTGGTGGAGATGGACCACGAGGCGCGCACGCCGCGGCTGATCCATGTTGCCTCGGGAACGATCCGCCTCAACAAAAAAGAGAAGACGCCGCTACGTCTCGCGCAGGTCTACGCCGAACTGATCGCGCGCATCACGCAGTTTGAGCCAGACTGCGTCGCCATCGAAGAGGTCTTTTTCTCCGCCAACGCCAAGTCCGCGCTGAAGCTGGGCCAGGTGCGCGGCGTCGCAATGCTGGCCGCCGCCACCTGCGGTCTGACCGTCGCCGAGTACGCCCCGCTCTCCATCAAGTCCTCCGTCACCGGCTACGGCCTCGCCGCAAAGGAGCAGGTGCAGTTCATGGTGACGCGCCTGCTCGCGCTCGACGGCCCGCCCGACTCGCCCGACGCCGCCGACGCGCTGGCCATCGCCATCTGCCACATCCACACCGCGCAGACGCTCCTCCTGCAAGGAGCTAACCAGTGAGCCGCATCCATCGCAGCGCAATCCCCATCGCCGCAGCTGCTATGCTCGTCCTGATCTGCGGCCCAACCCTGCGAGCCCAGCGGCCGGAGACAGCGGCTGAGATCAGCTTCGCATTCGCGCGGGCGGGCCTGCCGGTGCCGCGGTTCATCCTCGCGGTCGACCAGAATGGCCGCGGGACCTACAAGGGAGACCAAGCCGAGCCGGGGGTACGCAGCGTTTTGGAGCAGCCTGCGACCGTGGCCTTTGAACAAAAGTTTGAGCTCTCCAGTCAGACGACAGGCAGAATCTTCGCGCTGGCCGACGAACTCGACCACTTCAACATTGCCTGCGCCTCCAAGGCGAAGAACGTGGCGGATACAGGCACCAAGACCCTCACCTATATTGCTCCCGGAACCACTCATTCCTGCACCTACAACTACACCGAGAATAAGAACGTCTCTGCGCTGACCAACCTTTTCCTGGCCATCGCCGAGACGATGGACGAGGGGCGAACGATTGACCACCTGCACCGCTACGACCGTCTCGGCCTGGACGCCGAGTTGGAGTCGTTTAGCCGTGAGGTCGCCGACGGCCACGCCATCGAGTTGCAAACCATCGCGCCAGCCCTGCGTTCGATTGCGCAGGATGCAGACCTGATGCAGCGGGTGCGAACGCAGGCGCGCGCGCTGCTCTCGCTGGTTCCCGCGGACGCGCGCTAGACGGGATGTTGCTGCGGCAATGTGCTGCGATCGGTTATTCTGTGTCCCGGCGAAGCGGGCCGAGCGCGCGGTAGAGCGCGGCCAGCGTTTCCAGGGCGAGCGATTCGGCGCGTGCCAGCGGAGGAATCGCTGCGGGCCAGGCCGCGCGCAGCTCGTCCGCCGAATAGCCGCGCGCGCTCGCGTGGCCGGCAGCGCGCAGATTGTTGGCCAGCGTCTTGCGCTTCTGTGCGAAGCATCTGCGCAGGAACGCGTCGAAGCCCGCGGAGTCCACGCCTAGCTCACGGAAGCGTGGCGCGAACTCCAGCCGCAGCACCGTCGAAAAAACCTCCGGCGGCGGCGAGAAGGCCGCAGGCGGCAGCGTGAAGAGCGTCTCCACGCGCGCGTTCATTTGCGCGGTGGCCGAGAGCAGGCCGTACTCGCGGCATCCAGACGCGGCGCTCACGCGGCCGGCGACCTCGCGCTGCATCATCACCACGGCGCGCGCCAGCAGGCCGTTAACCCCGGCGGCAAAGAGCCGCAGCAGAATCGGCGATGTGATGTAGTAAGGCAGATTGCCGACTACATCGGCGGTTTCGCCTGGGAGCACAAGGGCCGCAAAATCCACTTCGAGAACGTCGGCTTCGAGGACTTCCACCTGCGGCTCATTGCGAAAGCGGAAGCGCAGTTCGGCGGCCAGCGCCGGGTCAAGCTCGATGGCGATCAGCCGCCGGCAGCGCGCGGCCAGAATTGCTGTAATCGCACCATGTCCCGGGCCGATCTCGATCACCGTACGAGCGGAGACATCCCCCAGCGCGTCGGCGATGGCAGAGCGCGCTGCTTCGTCAATCAGAAAGTTCTGGCCGAGTTTGGGTTTGCGCATCATCTCCCGGTCTGCGCTCAGAATACTCGACGCGGGCGGTTCGTAGCGCGGCTAATGTGCCGGAGCCGCAGCGGGCGTTGGCGCTGGGATTGTGGCGGCGGGCAGGCCCGTGACATTGTTCGAGTCGGTGACTCGCACCGCGCTGCCGTCGGTGATGGTGAGCTTGTCGTCGGCGAAGCTCCAGTCCTTGGCGTCGGCGATGGATCCCGCGCTGGCTGCCTCGATGTCCAGGTGGTCGAACTTGAAGTTGCTGAGCGGTGCGTCCTTGTAGGCCTCCACAGAGAAGGCCCGCCGTGCTCCGGTGGCCTTGATGTTCCAGATGTGAACGGCGGAGAAATGCGGTCGGCCCTGCGCGTCCGGGACGGGAGTGGTCAGCGGCACCCAGTAGGGCGGCATGGTCTTGGTGTCGGTGCCCGGCGGCAGCACGGCGTAACTGTAGCTTGGGTTCCAGTTCATCGTCATCGAGATGGGCGTAGCGACGCCGGTGAACGTGAGGTCGTGGATGCGGATGTCCGTGGCCGTTCCGCCGCGGGTGTGGGCGCTCTTGAAGAGGACGCCGTTGGGGACAGCGGACTCGGCGGTGATGTTCCAGACCTCGATGTTGTGAAAGCCGCCGGAGGTCTCCGAGCCGATGGTGACGGCCGCGGCCCCGCGACGGATGACGGAGTCGTGGACCTTGATGTTGTAGGTGGGGCGGTTCACGCGCAGGCCGTCGGAATCGCGGCCACTCTTGAGACACAGCGCGTCGTCGTTGTTGTCGATGTCGGCATGGGAGACGTCGATATCGTGCGACGAGTCGATGTCAATTCCATCAGTTGACGGGCCGCGCCCGCCCTCGTTGTTGCGGATCGTGACGCCGTCGATCACCACATCGTGCGAGTAGAGCACCTGCACGGTCCAGAAGCCGGAGCGCTTCAGCGTGATGCCTCCGCCGAAGTGGACGTTATACGAGTTCTGGATCAGGCTGAGGCGAACCCGTTTCGCGTCGTAGTCCGAGGCCCAGCGCAGGCCCTTGGGCGTGTACACGGCGCGCAGATCGTTGTAGACCTTCCACCACACGGCCCCATTGCCGTCAATGATGCCCTTGCCGGTGAGGGTGACGTCGTGCGCGTCGCGGATGTTGATCATCGCCGTGGGCCACGTCATCTCGATTCCGGCGATGCGCGTGGCGTGCTCCGGATAGTCCTCGATGTGCTGCGAGCCGGTGAGCGTGACGCCCTCGGGAACGTCCAGCGTGACGCCGGACTTCAGGAAGATCGCCCCGGTCAGGTAGGTTCCCGGCTTGAAGCTGACGATCTCCTTCTTGCGCACGGCTTTGTCGACGGCCTTCTGGATGGCAGCGGTATTTAAAGTAGTACTGTCACCTTTGGCTCCGAAGTCGTTGACAAAAATTATCTTTGGCGCGGCCATGGCTGAGGACGAAAACACGACCGCACACGCAAAGATCGCTGCGCAAAACTTCATGGTGCAGCGATTCATTTGCCCTCCGTAGTAACAAGGTGAACGGGACCGAGCAGACCGGAGGAGATGGGCGCGACCTGGTTGAGGTCCTGCATCTGGAACTTGTCGCCGTACTTTGCGATCAGCGGAGCGTAGTCGTGCGGCGGCAGCGCGGACCAGGCGTTGAGCGCGGTGTTGTAGACATCGATCTCGATGTGGTTCACGCCTGGCTTGAGCAGTTTGGAGACGTCGAGCCGGTAGGGTGGGTGCCAGAGCGCTCCCGCGGACCTGCCGTTGATGACGACCAGTCCGGCCGCCTGGATGGGCGGATCGTAGTAGGCTGCGATGTGCGCGGCGCGGGCGGGCGGGGAGATCGCCTTGCCGCCGTCGAGTTTGAGGAAGACCGGGCCGGCGGGCGCGGAGGCCAGTGTGAAGTCGCGCGTGTAGATGCCTTCGCCAGAGTAGTGGATCGTCGAGGGATCGGCGGTCCAGTCGGTTGGCGTTGCTTCATCGACGCTCTTGTTCAGTCCCGTGAAGTTGACCTTCCAGTCGTTGCTCAGGTCGGCGAGCTGCTTCTCCGGGGTGGGCGCAGGCTTGGCTGTGGACGGCGTATCGCTGAAGACGAAGACGCGCGATCCGTAGGCAACCAGTTGGATGGGCTGGGCCGTTGCCGAAGCGCCCGATGCGACGGCTGTGTCGCCATCCCACTCTTCGGCGAACTTGTGGCTGGTGGCGAAGGTCGCGGAGGTATCGATCGGCTGGTTGGATGTGTTGACCACCAGGTAGATGTCGGCGTTAGCCAGCTTGCGGCGAATAAAGCCGAGATGAGTGACGGTGGCGTCGTCTGTGGCGCTGATCTGGAAGTCGGGCTTGGCGGCGTTGTGCAGGGCCTGGGCGAGGCTGGCCTCATCGGGAACAAGAACGATCTCGGAGGTGTCCGCGCCCGCATCGCCAAGCGGTTTGCCTTCGGGGGTGAGTGTGGGCAGCTTGCCCACGGCGATCGCGTTGCCGCCGGACTTGACGTACGCTGCGATCTTCTTCAGCGTCTCTACCGGGATGCGCTGCATGTTCGGCAGAATGAGGACCTGGTGTGCGCCGATGCCAACCTTGTTGATCGCCTTGGCGTCGATGTAGTCCACGTTATAGCCCGCCGAGAGGATGGTGGACATCATCGCCGGAGTGACGTAGCGGCCCATGACGCCGGTGACCGTGCTGCGGCCCGGCGCAAAGGTGGCCCACGCGTCGTCGGTGGGCAGCAGGATGGCGACCTGGTTGGCGGGCTTGCCCTGGCGCAGCAGGTAGCTCATGCGGCCGATGTAGGCGGTGACGGCGGGCATCACCGGGTGCCACGGGTTGTGGTCGTTGAAGACGGCGGCGGCGTAGAGGCTCCATCCCGGCTCGGTTACTTCGCCCGGCGGCGGCGAGTAGGGCCAGCCGTGGCAGAAGATCTGGTTTTCGCCCATGATGAAGTCGAGGTCGGCCTCGGCCTTCATGTCCAGCGGGATGGCGCGGTACACCGGCGAGTGCAGCCAGGTAAACGTCTCGCCGGAGCTGACGATGTGGTTGAAGACGTGGTTGGCGGAGGTGGACCAGCGCAGCGTGGAGAAGGCGCGCCAGGAGGGATTCTCGCCTTCGGCGAGCGAGGGGATGTTCTGGCTGGAGAAGTCAACTGCCGGTTCACCATAGGTTTGCGAGCGAAACAACGTGTGATGGGCGATGGCGAAGTTGTTGATCTGGGTGAGGTAGTTGTCGTCGACCAGATCGGTGAGGGTCTCGCCGTAGTCGTGGCGGACGGTGTCTGCGGCGATGCTGCCCCCGGCGGCCAGCTCCGGCAGGTGAGGGATAAGGTCGTAGCCGCGGCGCTTCAGGAACTCGGCGGACATGTTGGGGGTCCAGTCGGACCCGGCCGCTTCCAGAGAGTCGGAGAAGATGGAGGTGGGCGGGGTCGAGCCGAACGCGCCGATCAGCGGCTCGCCGACCTTCTGCAGGTAGTGGGAGACGGCGTCGTGGGAGAAGTGGTCGAGAACGAGGCCCTCGGCCCCGACGGCGGCGCGCTTCACCTGCATCTTGGTGTGGCCCATGATGAAGAAGAGAGCGGTGCGGGGCTTGTCGGAGGGCGTGACGGCGGCGGTGCCGCCGGCGACGGTGATGGGCTTGGCGCTGGTTGCGTCAAAGTTGGGCGCTGCCGGGCCTCCACCGCGTCCGCCGCGGCCTGCAAAGCCTCCACCCGGCCCGCCAGGGCCACTGGCTGGTGCGGCGGCAGGCGCAGGCGCGGGTGCAGCCGCAGGTGGGGTTGCGAGGACATCGGCGATGTCGGCTGCGATAAGGGACTCACCCTCATGCAGGGCGGGCATGGCGACTGAGCTGGCGCCAGCGGGCACAGGGACCTGCGCGACGCGGATGTTGGTGATGGCCTCGGTGAGCGGCGTGTTGGGCCCGCCATAGGGCCAGCCGGAGCAGAGCGTGAGGTCGATGCGCAGCCCCAGCCTGCGGCCCTCGGCCTGCGCGTAGTTCACGTCGTCCAGCATCTCGGGCGAGAGGAAGGGAAGGTTCTTGAGTCCCTTGGCCGGGTCGTCGAGCACCTCGGCATACTCGAAGGCGATCTCGGCGCCCTGGATGCCGTCGGCCTTCATCTGCTGCAACTCGCGCAGGATCTCCGGCTTGACCACGGCCGGGCCAAACCACCACCAGCGGACCATGGGACGCGCCTGGTTCGGCGGATTGAGGAAGTGGGCGTGCAGGGCTGCGATGGAGGAGTCCAGGGGGCCCGCGACGGATGCCGCACTCGTCAGCGCGACGGCAGACGAAGGCTTCGGCGCGGTGGCGGCTGAGGGCTTCGGCGCGGCGGGCTTCGCCGTGGCCTGCGCGCTGCACGCGGGAGCGAGCGCCAGCGCGAATACGATGGAAGGTAGCAGAGAGGCGAGAAGCGTGCGAGTGGCGAGGGTGCGCGTGGATTGCAGGAGCGAATGCTGGTTCATGGGGTTCTCCAAGCTGGCGGTTGGGACGGTTGCAAACTGGATTGTCGGTTCCTGTGCGGCGGGGTTCGATTGAGAGACGGCTGCCGCGCGTCGTGAGTTTCGCCGTGGCCCATTATTCACGATTGCCGGTGGCTTTGTCTCTGGTCCGGCCGCCGAATCACGGTAGTTCATGGGGGAGCGTATCTTTCAAGGCGTATCCTGTTGCGAGGAAAACTGGTTTTGGGGGATGGAGAGTGCGATGCGGGTTGGCTTGATGACGCGGGAGTATCCGCCCGAGGTGTATGGCGGCGCGGGCGTGCATGTGGAGTACCTGGGCCGCGAGCTCGCCCGTTGCATCGAGGTCGAGGTCCACTGCTGGGGAATGCAGCGGCTCGACGCGGGCAACCTGCATGTGCGCGGCGAGCTGCCGCCGCCGGAGGTCTCGGCCGGCAGTGATGCTAAGTTCACCGCCGCCGTTGACGCGCTGGCCCTGAACCTCTCGCAGATGAAGGAACTGGGGAAGATTGATATCGTGCATACGCACACCTGGTATGCGGCGATGGCTGGCTTTCTGGCCAAAAAGCTCTATGGGATTCCCTTTGTGATGACAACCCACTCGCTGGAGCCGCTGCGCGCGTGGAAGGAGGAGCAGCTCGGTTCCGGCTACGCCATGAGCTCCTGGATGGAGCGCACGGCGATCCTGGATGCGGACGCCATCATCGCGGTGTCAAACGGTACGAAGACAGACATTCTGTGCGCCTACCCCGAGGTGGACGCCTCCCGCGTGCATGTCATCTACAACGGAATCGACGTCGCCCAGTACCGCAAGACCTCGTCGACCGAAGCGTTGGTCAAGTACGGCGTCGATCCGGCTGCGCCCTACGTCCTGTTCGTCGGGCGGATCACCCGCCAGAAGGGCGTGGTGCATCTGGTGGACGCGGTGAAGCACCTGCCCGCCGGGATGCAGGTGGTGCTCTGCGCGGGCTCGCCCGATACGCCGGAGATGGAGCAGG
>Ga0326727_10010046_pt1 | contig 22809 bp, 22 predicted proteins | sample MB2enrmetagenome_FD_207643 | JGI IMG/M metagenome (GOLD analysis project Ga0326727, IMG submission 207643) | Lab enriched peat soil microbial communities from McLean, Ithaca, NY, United States - MB29MY | ecosystem: Environmental > Terrestrial > Soil > Wetlands > Peat | place: USA: New York...
GAACTGCGCCTGTTTATGGCGTCGCTCCAGCAGGCGCTTGCTACGACAGGCCAGCTCATCGGAGACCAGCGTGGAGATCAGGTCGATGGGCGCCAGGTTCTCCGATTGCGCTTGCAGAAGGCGGGTTGGTTCGTTCGGTTCAAAGCCTCCTGCCTCTTCATGCAATGAATCCACTATGCTTTCGGCATTCGCTTCGCTTGAAACCGTGCAATTGCAGCCCGTTACAGAACCTCTCTTGACATAATACAGTTCTGATGTACACTATATCACGAGAAGGAAAAGACATGACCCCACCAAGGAAGACAGCATCCCGCCCGAAGCGCAGAATTGTAGCTCCGGCAGACAAGAGGACGCAGGTCCGTCTCACCGTGGATTCCAAATTCACAAAGACTCATTTCACCCAACTTTTTGCTGTATTGAAAATCCGCAACAAGAACGCCTTGGCCGAGCACATCATCATGAATTTCAAAGCCAAGGCGGCGCAGGCGCAGATTGTGGCGTTCTATAACGGTCCCTGGCTGGACATTCCATTTCAAAGTATCGACACTTCCTTCGTATTCCCTTTAACCCACGATATTGCCGACGAGTTGGAGAGAGTGGGAGGGGAGATTCTCGGTGGGGTAAACAAGTCCAAGACGTTTCGCGTGATGGTGGCGTATTTCGCGCAAGTTCATAAACTGAAAATTCCGACCCAAGCCAGACTGGCTTAGTCTTTATCTTTACATCACGATGAAGGGTAATGACGTAGCTCTGACTATTCTCAGGCTTTCACTTTTGCGACCTTCGTCTTCACTTTCGTGACGCGCGCAGTGCGCGTGGCGGACTTGTTGGGTTCGGGAATCGCGCGGGACATTTCTTCTGCCTTTTCTCCGAGCAGCTTAGTGAACTCATTCAAAAGCTCCGCATGATGCTTCGCCAGATACTTTTCAACACGGATGTTTGTCGTTAGGCGTTCGATGTATCCAAGACCGATAGTTAGGTCGAGAGCCTGGGTAGCATAGGTCTCCTCAACCTGTTTCAGGTCGGAGAGTAATGCCTCCGACTCGCCTTGAAGCGCCTCTAATTGGGCCTGGGCACCTGGGCTGGATCGGCTCACCTTCTCAGGATTCGTTTTCAACTCAGGCTTTGTAGTCGTCAGCAGTGCCTTCGCCATTTTTCCCGAGTAGTCGTTGGCATGTATCATCCGCTCGGCTGCTTGGATTTGACCGATTGGTTTCATCTTGCGGAACAATCCATAAGTAAAAACAGAAACACGCCGGTTCGCGAGAAGCTGAACCACTTCAGGGCAGACGCCATCCAACATGGATCTTTTCCGGCGGATGGTATCGACATCGACAGCAAGCGAAACTGAAATGTCATGCTCGCTAACGCCGTTCGACAACGCCTTCAGAATCATATAGTGTTCGCCGATATTGGAAAGCCGATTGACCCGCTTATTGTAGGTGTATCCCTCGTCGTCGGTCGCGAGGATGCACTTGACCTCATGCTCGTTGCGCTGCTTCAGAATGTCCAACCGAAGCGCACCATCAAGAAGCAAGTATTTCCCGTCTGAAACCGGAGCAACTACGAGCGGTTCCACAATTCCAACGTGCGCAATTGACGCCGCAATCTGCTTGTACTTCTTTGATTTCCGCACTTCTTGAGTTGGAACCATCCGTGGCGTAATGGATGAAATCGGAAGCAGCACGGTTTTGAGATCGAAACCAATTGTTGCCGATGAGACCACTGAGAGTCCCTCCTATGCGATTCGGTCAGCAAGATGCTTTGGAATGTCCTGGATTGATTCCGCGCGCAAGAGCGTGACGAAGTTCTCGTCCTGAAGAAGCCGCTTCATCGCAGCGGAAAGGATCATCAACCGATGAGTCACAGCATTCAGCCGAACCACTGCCGAACGCTGGCGCTGGACATGCTGCTCATATTCTGCGATCAGCGCCCCAGCCGAAATCTTCTTTTTGGCTGGATTTGATTGCTCTGATCCGCGATCCCTTGCCAACCGCATCGCGATAATGCGCCGGGCGGTTGCTAACTTTGTTCCTCGCAGGTCACCCTTTTCATACGCCTCAATGAGAGCTTCCTGTACCTGCTCATTGGTTCCCGTAGAAATTATGATTGCAATTCGAAGCGGAATTCTCCCGTCGTCTACAGCTTGGAGAAGAACCTCCTCTCCCTTTTTGAGAAGCTGGACTATACCGTATGCATAGCTTTTCTCCAATCCGAGCTTTTGAGAAATCTCCTCGGCTTTGTATCCTCTTTCGGTCAAACTACGAACTTCAAACAGCAGGGCTTTGTTGGATGGCGGCCTCCGGGCAATATTCTCAACCAGGCTCATCAGATACAACTGCTCACGCGTGACATCCATGATGATTGCCGGGATTGACGTTTTCCCCAACGCCGCGCAGGCTTCTAACCTGCCCTGACCACATACCAGCTCATACTGAAATCCCCCGCCCGCTGATGCGCGTTTGGTTACCAGAATTGGCTTCTTGAGTCCCACGGTGTCGATGCTGGCAACTATGGATTGGAACGTCACCGGATTCCGTGGCCGTGGATTGGCAACGAATACATGAGAAATCTCGATCATCTGAATTTGTTCTTCGTTCATGCTGCCCTCTCAATCCATGTGCGCTCGGCCATGCCTTCCGAGAATTTCAAATCATCGAATCTATAGAGGTCGATCAGGATGCCGTTCTCCCGGCTCAGTCGAAGCCGCTTCGTGAACAGGTCGGTGCCGGGAAACATGTAGTAGTCTCGAACCGATCGATTGTCCGGCTCAAGCCGAACCGCAATCGTCACGTCTGGGCGAAGTGACGTATCGAAGCGCAGATTCCATCGCATACTGCCACTCGCGGTTGGCTGGCACCTGGCCATAATCATTGATAGCGAGAATTCCTCGTTGACGATGAATAGTTCAGTAATTGGGTCCTGTCGCACGGAGGCGCCAATTTTACGCAGCCTGGTCACAAGCGTTTCGCAGTGCTCGGCGTGCGACTCGCGTAACTTCCTGTTGACCTCAATGAAGGCGAAATCCCGTTCTGGCGTAAAGCCCACGAGCGTGTACGCTCGCGCCAGTGAATTGAATCGAGACCGATATGCGCTGCTGGATGGCATTCCTTCCGATTCGTCAATCAGAACGCCTGACAGAGTGCCGTAGCGTGTGAACAGGTTTCGCAATTGTTCCAGCATTTCGTCATCCGTGTAATGCTTCGAACGTGCCTGGATGATCTGCTGTGCGCGGCTGAAGAGTTCTGGCGCGACAACTGCTTCAAACGCAGCGTCCTTGCGAATCCACATTCCGGGTGGATTTGCTATGCGCCTTTTCTTCAGCTTGAATGACTTGCGATTGTATACGTTCATTCCGGCGTACTTTGGGTTGGTCAGCAACTGGTGGACAGTGCCGCTTGTCCATTTCCTCAGCAGGTCTGTCAGCAGACCGCGATCATTGAGTGATTGAGCAATCTGCGCCTCGGTTCGTTCCTCTTGTGTGAAGGCTTCGAATATCTCTCTGACCACCTGAAGTTCATCGGCTGGGCCTGGGACAAGAATGACTCGATCTGTCTGGATGCTTTTCTGCTGACCGCGAGAAAGTAGTTCCTTGGGAGTTCCGTCCATGGCTACCAGTTGCCGCCGCAAACCGTATCCAGCCGGACCACCCTGCCGGTATCCCAACTCAATCAAACGGCACTGCCCGGCAAAAACCTTCACCGACAGCTCTCGGCTGTATTCACCGGCCATCGTTCGCTTGACACTTTTGATCAGATTCGAGATCGGACTGCCGTCGTTCTCAAACTGCTCTGCGCAGTAATGAACATTTACTCCCGCTCTCCGGCATATGTACTCGTGGTAAGCACTCTCGTCTACATCTTGAAACCGGCCCCAGCGGCTAACGTCGTAGACCAGCACTGCACTGAAGTCGGCATGTCCGGATTCTGCCTCTTCGAGCAATTTCTGAAGTTCTTCTCTTCCAGCCAACGTGAGTCCACTTTTGCCGGAATCGGCGTGTGTTACCACAATCTCCATGCCATGCTGCTCCGCGTAGCGGGCGATGGCGTCCGACTGATTCTCAGTGGAATATTGCTGATGCTCCGTTGACATCCGCACATATTGCGCGGCGCGTATCGGCTTCCGAACGGGTTTGGGATGTTGCTGATCCATAAAACGACCACCTGTCGGCGCGCAACGTTTTTGGCTGTCCGAGTCCTTTGAGCTGGATACTCATGGGAGTGCAATATACACGAAGAACATGAACCTAGCGCTTCATCTGGTTAAATATCTGTTATGTCATTAGGAATGAAGCGGTTATATGCTCTGTTCGGATTGGGAGTAGAACGTAAACGCAGGCAAAGGTGGGCTACCTGCCGCCTCTTTCCTGCTGGCGATGGCGCGGATTGGCCATTTGCTGTTGCAGGCGCAGGGCGTGTTGCATCTCCTCGTCGGTGAATTGAACGGCTATGCCGTGTTGCGCTGCAGTTTTTGTGACCATCCGCTTCCACTCCACGGTGCCGGTACATGCGATGCGCGATCCGTACTTTTGGATGGCCATCTCCAATCCGAAGAGGACGGCGGCTTTATCCTGGTTGAGAACGGTGACGATGCGTCCGCGGTCGATGACGGAAACCTGCCCGTTGAGTGCGTAGGATACGTCGCCAGTCTTGGGGTCAATTGCCCAAACGCGAGTCGCGGCGATCTGGTTGGCAAGCGCCTTCTCTTTCTGTTGGCTTGCAAGCCGCTGCTGCGAGAGGTCGGCCCAGTATGTGCTGCCGTAAGGATCGGGCGGTGGGCCAATGTGCAGCGCGTTCGCTTCCAGCCTTGCATCGAGCCGCCGCTGATTGCGTTGATCAGCATAACGCCATCCTCGAAGCTGTGCGGCTGCCCGCGCATCTCCCTCTGAGGCTTTGTCTGCCACCCAGGTACGGAGATTCTTCGGAAATGCTTCCTGCCTCCGCTGTTGAATGGCCAGCTTCAGGGCGCGCACTTCGAGGACGGATTGAGCCGTGGCTTGGGAGAGCAAAACCTTCTTGTCTGGCCATGACAACGCGGATGCACGAATCTCTCTCTTCTGTTGCCGCAGAACCTCACGAAGGTATTGCGCACCGTCCCTCCCATCTTTTGTGAAGCCTTTGGAAATCTCACGTTGCCGATTGCGATACTGATTATATTCATCCATCAGCGAGGAACGGTCAGCCCGTCGCTGCGCTTTGCGTTCCTCCCTCTGCGCGATATTGCGTCCGCTATGTAGTGCCGGATGTGGTGCGGGCTGTTGAAAAGATGTTGAGGCCGGTGACCAAGGGCCAAGAGCTGATTCTGTCGCCTGACGGTTGACCTTTCCGGCGAAGTTGCTGCGGAAAACATCGGACGCTTTCACCCGGATGTTGTGGTCAACAGCAAGGACTGTGTATCCGCCTGCTTCCCCCTTCTCAAGCCGGAGATGAGCCTTGGACAGGAGGATGTGGAGATCGTCCCATGTCACATTGCGCCGATTCAGGAGTTGCCGTACACGAGGAGCCATCTCCCGGCGTATATAGGTTTGTAGAGATTCCTCATCGTGATAATGCTCAACCTTTGCGGCCAAACCTGTCGGCTGTTTGCGGGTATCCCGAAGCGCATTGCGTTCTGAATATGATGTGCGTACTACCTGCTTCGATTGTTCATCCCATCGCGTTGGACCCGCAGTATGCGTCCAGCCATGTTTTGCTTCGAGTGCTCGCATTGCGGCATCGAGCGTCAACCAGTTGCGATAAGGCGTATGCGCCTTGAATGTCTCCGGATGAACCTTGTTCAGCATAATGTGGATGTGGAAGTGCTTCTTGTCATCGTGGGCAACAATCATATATTGATGGTCCTGATAACCGAGTTCACGAAGAGTGTGCAACGCGCAATCAGTCCATTGTTGCTGAGTCGGACGTTCACCTGGCGGCCACGCCAGTTCATAATGACAAAGCGCATCCTTGCAGCGTGGGTTCAAAAATGCAATCCCCTCCATCTGTATTGCGACCGTGTCCATGCCTGCAATGTTGTCCGACAATACCACGTCTCCTCGCAAGAGAGGTTCCCCAGTATTGGCATCGCGTTCCGTTGTTAGGTACTTGCATAGCCGCTTGAAGCTGCTCGCGTGTTGCCGAGTTGGTTGCACCTTGGCGATCATCTTTACTCCGCAGTGTTCTTGTTGAAAGTGGCAAGTGCCGTGTGCAACTCCAATAGCACAGAGTTGAGTTCACGGCGAAGTTCTTCCTCGTCGGGCAAGCCTTTTATCTCCATCAACAGATGCTTTTGCAATCCGAAGAGCTTGCTGAGTTCGGCGGCAACTTCGCGGCTTACTTGCGAACGTATTGGCCGGTTCAGCGCGCATTTACGAATGTATTCGCTGACCGTTAGGCCAGCGAGATGAGCCTGTTGGCGAATGGTTTCCTTCTCTTGTGACAAGAGTTTGATGAGCAACCCTCGGCGATGTTCTGTCAGTTTTGGCCTTGCCATTTCGGTGCTCCTATGGGGTCTCGGGGCGAAGCCCTGAGCAAGGTGCGCAGGCCCAAACCCGAGTAGCGCAGCGGATTGGGTTGGGGCCGGTGGATATGCCAAAACGACCGCAGGGAGTTTCGGTATATCCAGCGCCTACCTTGCCTTCACGCTTATCAGCCTTTTCGGCTCGTCTAACTATATAATACATATTTGACGTAATAAGCATCAGTATGATGAAATTTCGGTGTATGGAGAATGAGGCTCATCGCAGGGTTCAGGTGCTCTCGTCGCACAATGTCGAGGACCTTCGCGCGTTCCTCAAGGAGAAGGCGAATGAACCTGCGCCGCAACCGGCTTCGTACACGATTGGCGGGATTGTAAGAGCGGTATTCCCTGAACTGTGTGAGCTACGAAAGCGGGGATACTCGCTCAATATGCTGGTTCACATCTTTGAGGAGAACGGCGTGAGAATCACCGCAACAGCTTTGTCGGGCTACATGAAGAAACTGAACGGTGAGGCAGAGAAGATGTCGGCAAACGAGATTCGTAAAGGGAGAACACAACCTTCGACATCTGGTTCGCAAGCAGGTGGACATTTGGCAATCAGGCCGGATGCACAGTTGTAGGCAAGGACGTACCAGTATGGTCTTTTCGCGCAATAACCTGCAAACATTTTTTGGCGGGATACCTGTGAGGTTGGTTCAGACAAAAGGACATAACCGTGCAGTGCATTCAAGAGAAAAGTCAGACAGTGAGTGCAAGAGGAGCAAAGTTTCCACGGGTGGGTTGGAAGCAAATTCGGTAGCGACTCTACTCTGTGGGCTTGGTAAAAACAGCGCGCAATTCAAATGCAACTCAACCTATGAGGTGAAGGGATGCCGAGAAAGATTCTGAGACTGCCCGTCGTATTGGATCGCACTGGTCTTTCACGCAGTACCGTTTATCAGCGTGTCACCGAAGGGAAATTCCCAAGGCCAGTATCGCTGGGGGCCAGGGCTGTCGGCTGGATCGAAACCGAGGTCGAGGAGTGGATTGGCTGCCAGATTGAAGTCAGCCGGGAACTCTGCGTTCATAGAGCCGGAGTGAATCGTTCGTCGGCGAGATGACCTCCAGCGCCGGAATTGGGATTGTCACCCATCCGGGATTGGATTGCAGCGCGGTCCTGGTTCACTGCTGTTCGAGTTGACCGGATGGCTACGCCGCAGTTCCACGGAAGGGCAATACCTTGCCGCCGCGCTGGGTCCGCTCCAGAAAATCCGCCCATTCCTGCATCATCCTGGCGCGTGGCTCCAAGTATAGAGCGTGATTGTAGGCAGCACTCACCTCGTTGCGCGGCGCGTGGGCGAGTTGTAGCTCAATATGCTCATGGTTGTAGCCCTGCTCGTGCAGGATGGTGGACGCCAGACCCCTGAAGCCGTGGCCGGTCATGCGGCCTTTGTAGCCCATGCGCTCCAGCGCCTTCAAGATCGTCATGTTTGACATGGGCTTTCTCCGGTCTTGCTCGCCGGGAAATAGCAGTTCTTCGGAACCGGATAGATCGCGCAAAAGCTCAAGAACCTCCGCCGTCTGCCGGGAAAGGGCGACGATGTGCGGCGACTTCATCTTCATCCGCGCTGCCGGAATCGTCCAGCGTTTCGCCTCCAGATCGAACTCATCCCAGCGAGCGCAAATCAGTTCGCTTGTCCGAACGAAGGTCTGCGCCATCATTTTCATGGCCAGTCGGGTCAAATGCGTCCCTTGATACAGTTCAATTGACCGCAGAAGGGCAGGCAACTCCTTGGCGTCGATGCGGGCCATGTTCTTTTTGCGGGTCGGCTTGAGAATGTCCGAGGGGCGAATTTCTGATGCCGGGTTCCGTTTGCTATAGCCGTGTGCAACGGCGTAGCGCAGCACCATGCCGACAATCTGGAGAATCCGCTTGGCCATGTCGGAGGCCCCACGGGTTTCAATGCTCTTGGCCAGTTCGACCAACTCTGTTGGTTCGATCTCGGCAATCGGGCGCGTCCCAAGAACGGGGTAGACATTCGCCCGAAGCCGGTTCCTGGTTGTCGCTGCGTGACGGGTGCTCTTGTTTCCCCGCCAATGCTCCAGCCATTGCTCGGCAATCTTCTCGAAGGTGTACTCCGTGGCGACCATGACAGCGGTCTTTTCGGCTTTGCGCACGGCCATCGGATCGATGCCATTGGCTAGCCGCTTCCGGGCAGCGTCGCGGCGTTCGCGAGCATCGGCTAGCGCGATTTCGGGATAGCGCCCCAGCGCCATCAGCTTTTCCGCACCTTCGAAGCGGTACTTCCAGCGCCAGAGCTTGCCGCCTGAAGGAGTGACCGTCAAATGAAGTCCGCCGCCGTCTGACAGTTTGTAGGGCTTGTCTGCGGGCTTGGAGCGCCGGATTTCGGTATCGGTGAGCGCCATCGGGAATCCCTCCCAAAAATCCGAAAGTGGAAATACCCCCACTCGCGGAAAATCTACCCCCATCTATACCCCCACGGGAGCATGGCTTTCACGATACGCCTCTGGACGTAAAAACACAAAAACCGCTGATTTCTCAGCGGTTTATCGTTCATTCTTGGATGTCTTCGGATGTCTCTGAATCTAATCTTGGTAGGCACGACTGGATTCGAACCAGCGACCTCTTCCGTGTCAAGGAAGCGCTCTAACCAACTGAGCTACGCGCCTACAGTGCAACTTACCCTAGTCTATCAGGATTGGGGCTGCGGGAAAAGACGGGCGGGGAGTATCCGCCATGCTGTACCATCGTTGACTAACGAGGAAACCCTTCGCTGCCGGGGCAATATTCCGGCTTGAGGGCCGGCTCAATACTTTGTTTGAACCCGCTATGAAAGACTTTGCCAGCGAACGACTCAACCGATTCCGCACCGCCCCCAACCTGCTCACGCTGTTGCGCATCTGCCTGGCGCCGTTCCTGGTGGCAGCCATCCTGGAGGACCGGTATGCGTTGAGCCTGGGGCTGTTTGTGGCCGCCGGGCTGACCGACGCGCTGGATGGCTTGCTGGCACGCCTGCTGAAACAGCGCACCATGGTGGGCCAGTACCTTGACCCGGTGGCCGACAAACTGCTGTTGAGCACGCTGTTTCTGGTGCTTACGCACATGGCTCTGATTCCGATGCGGGTGACGGTTCTGGTCTTCGGCAGGGATGTGGGAATCCTGGTGGTGGCGGCCATCCTGTATGCTGCAGCGGGACGGCGCGACTTCAGCCCTAGCATCTTCGGCAAGGCCAACACCCTGGCCCAGGTCTCCGCGGTGGCTACCGTACTGCTGCAAAAAGCGCTGTTGCAACACCTGTTGTGGCAACAGCCAGCCGCGGTTCGCTGCGTGGCGGTGTTTCGTGTGGTGGCGCTGGATGCCACGATGGTGCTGACCGTCGCCTCGGGGCTGCATTACGCCTGGGTCGCGGCCAGGCGCGTGGGCGCTCAGGCCTCCAACGGCCACGCAGGCAAAGCATAATCTCCCGGCGATCCTCTACGGCAACCGTAGAACCACACACGCCACCGCGCCCCGTCCAGCGGGAATTGTTCCGCGTCCTCCCACAACGCCGCGCTTCAGGAGTCTTCTAAGCTGTCTTCTGTATCGACGGTATCTTCAAGCTCCATATCGCGAAACTCTTCGGAGTCAAAGACCTCGCCACAATCCAGGCACTCGACAAATTCGGTGTCTTCGTGCCGGGAGACGATTCGTACCTTGGGGTGTTTGCAGGCGGTTGCCATCGCTCGTGGTATCGGTGAATTAAAGTACTCTTCCGCCAGATTGTATCGGCATTTTCCCCAATTTGGAACCCATATCTGTTGAATCTTTTTATCCCTCGGAAGTTTTTTTGTGCGGCGGCCCGAAGCAATTCCTGAGCGGGACTTGAAATCCCGACAGAAACGGTCGTATACTGAATGCGGACCGAAGAGGTCGGATATTCGATGCTCAAGTTGACGAAAAAAGCGGATTACGGCCTGATGGCGCTCAAGTACCTTGCCGAGCACCCTGAGATGCCTGCGCTCAGTGCCAAGGACGTAGCGGACGCCTACGGGATTCCGGCGCAACTGCTTGCCAAGATTCTGCAGCAGTTGACCAAGTCCGGCCTGTTGCGCTCCCACGCCGGCATGAACGGCGGCTATGCGCTGGTCAGGGATGCGCGAGAGATTTCGGCCTACGAGGTGATTTTGGCCATCGACGGGCCGTTTTTCATCACCTCTTGCACCAAGGGAAAGAAGGGCTGCGAGCTGACCCCGAGCTGCACCATCAAGGAGCCGCTGGCGCGGGTGAACGAGACCATTGCCGGCGTTTTGAAGAGCATCAGCATTCAGGATCTTGCGGAGCACGAACAACCCGCGGCGCGAGCGCTCAATGCGCAGGCGCTGGTTGCACTGACGTTGTAACGAGAGTTTCCCCCTCCGTGGCGAGCGGAGACGACAGAGAAGAGGATGGAGACGAGGATGAACACAGTTGCCAGTCAAGTGGAAGTACCGGCCGGGGTAAGCCTTCCTATTTATATGGATAATCACGCCACCAGCCCGCTGGACCCGCGGGTTCTGGAGGCGATGATGCCGTATTTCACCAGCAAGTTCGGCAACGCGGCCAGCCGCAATCATTCCTTCGGATGGGAAGCCGAGCAGGCTGTGGAGACAGCGCGCGAACAGATTGCGCGGCTGATCGGGGCTACCGCCAAGGAGATCATCTTCACCTCCGGCGCCACAGAGAGCGACAACCTGGCTATCAAGGGCGTCGCCGAGATGTACCGCGAGCGCGGCAACCACATCATCACCCAGGTGACCGAGCACAAGGCGATCCTGGATACCTGCAAGCGCCTGGAGAAGCACGGCTATCGCGTAACATATCTCCCCGTCAAAGCCGACGGAATTATCGACCTTGACGATCTGAAGCGAGCCATGGATGACAAAACCATCCTGGTCTCGATCATGGCGGCAAACAACGAGATCGGCGTGCTGCAACCGATCGCCGAAATCGGAAAACTGTGTCATGAAAAGGGCGTGCTCTTCCACACCGACGCGGTGCAGGCGATGGGCAAGGTTCCGGTGGATGTGCTGGCCGACAACATCGACCTGCTTTCGATTTCAGCGCACAAGATTTACGGCCCCAAGGGAGTGGGCGCGCTTTACGTTCGCCGGCGCAACCCGCGCGTCCAGATCGCTGCGCAGATCGACGGCGGCGGCCACGAGCGGGGCATGAGGTCCGGCACCCTGAACGTGCCCGGCATTGTGGGCCTGGGCAAAGCCTGCGAGATTGCCCAGCAAGAGATGGCCACGGAAGCTGCGTATTTGACCGGCCTGCGCGACCGGCTGAAGACAAAGCTCGAAGCCGAGCTCGACTACATCCACGTGAACGGGTCAATGGAACATCGGCTGCCCGGCAACCTGAACATGAGCTTTGTGTACGTCGAGGGCGAAAGCCTGCTGATGGGCATCAACGACGTAGCGGTCTCCAGCGGCTCGGCCTGCACTTCGGCCACGCTTGAGCCTTCCTACGTACTGAAAGCTTTGGGCCTGGGCGACGATGTAGCTCACAGCTCGATTCGCTTCGGGCTGGGCCGCTTCAACACCCAGGCAGAGGTGGACTATGTGGCCGCCAAAGTCATCGATATCGTGAAAAAACTGCGTCAGCTTTCTCCGCTCTACGAGATGGTGCAGGAAGGCATCGACCTGACGAAGATTCAGTGGGCGGCGCACTAGGAAACGAGTAGCGATGAGTCCCGCCCAGCCGCAACAACAAAAGCGCGGCGAGGGTGGGACACCAGCAAGTTAGCGAATCGGCTAGTATGGCGGCCGAATCAAACAAAAAACAGCGGCTTCCCCCCGCGGAAGGATGGTACCCATGGCATACAGCGACAAGGTCATCGACCACTACAACAACCCCCGCAATGTGGGCCAACTGGACAAGAGCTCGACGGAGGTCGGCACAGGTCTGGTGGGCGCGCCGGAGTGCGGCGACGTAATGCGGCTGCAGATCCGCGTAAACCCTGAAACCCAGGTGATCGAGGAAGCCAAGTTCAAGACCTTCGGCTGCGGCTCGGCGATCGCCAGCTCATCGCTGGCCACCGAGTGGATCAAAGGCCGGACCGTGGACGACGCGCTGGGCATCAGGAACACCGACATCGTGAAAGAACTGTCTCTGCCGCCGGTCAAGATTCACTGTTCGGTGCTGGCCGAGGATGCCATTCGCGCGGCCATCGGCGACTGGAAGAAGAAGAACGGCGCAGCAGAGACGGCTGAGGCCGCTGCGGTTGCGGTTACGGTTGCAAAGTAAGAAGGCAAACATGTCGAACATGGTGAGCATCGAAACAAAACCGGCGCAGGATGCATTCGCGGCGCCGCCAAAGGCGGAGCTGGCCACACCGCAGGTACCGCAAACGCCCGTGCAGGGCTTGCAGGTAACGGAGAAGGCCATCAAGCGCATCCGCATTGCCATGGCCAAGGAGGGCATTTCGCCCGAGGAGGGCGGCCTGCGCCTGGGCGTGATGGGCGGCGGATGCTCGGGGCTTTCCTACTCCATCAAGTTCGATACGCAGCCTCGCGAGCGAGACCGCATCTACGTATTCGACGGCGTGAGGGTTTTCGTCGATCCGAAATCGTTTCTGTATCTGCATGGCATGACGCTGGACTACGAAGAGACGCTGATGCGGCAGGGATTCAACTTCATCAACCCGAACTCCACACGCTCCTGCGGCTGCGGTTCGTCGTTTTCAGCCTAGGCTTCGGCTTCGTAAGGGGCGCTCCATGTTCAAGGTTCTCGATTCCGCGGTTCCCATTGCTTGTTGGTCCTGTTCCGTCGGCCACGACGACTCCACGCTGTTTTGCCCGCATTGCAGCAAGATTCAACCACCCCCAGGCGGCGACTACTATTCCGTCTTCGGCCTGGAGCGGAAGCTCAACCTCGACCTGCCCGCGCTGGAGCACGAGTTTCACCGCCTGAGCCGCAAGCTGCACCCCGACCGCTTTGCCCGCGCTCCAGAGAACGAAAAGCAGTGGAGCCTGGCTGACACCGCGCTGCTCAACGACGCCTACCGCACCCTGAAGAATCCCCTGCGCCGCACCGAATACCTGCTCAAGCTGGAAGGCTCTGAGATTGGCGCCGACCGCGAAAGCAAAGAACAAAAAAGCGCGCGGGCTCCCGCCGACCTGCTTGAAGAGGTCTTCGAGCTGAACATGCAACTGGAAGAACTGCGCATGGTCCACAGGGCGGGCAGCGAAGATCTGGAGCTGAAGGCCAGCCTGGTGGATGCAAAAGAGACCTTCGACGGCCTGCTGGAGGCGGTGGACGAGGAACTGCGCGCGGAGTGGAAGGCGTGGGATGAGGGCGACAAGGTAGCGCGCCGGGCCGCGCAAAAAAGAATGGTGGCACTGCTGGACAGGCGGCGCTACCTCGGCAATCTGGTCCGCGACGTGACCGAGACCCTGGGAGATTGAAAGAACGACATGGCGGAAGGACGCGTAGTAGGAATTGATCTGGGAACAACAAACTCCCTGGTCGCATATATGGAGGGCGATGCGCCGGTTGTGATTCCCGGCGTGGACGGCTCGAATCTGGTGCCGTCGGTGGTAGCCCTCGATCCAATGGCGGCGGGAGGCGGCCGCCCCACGGTCACCGTGGGCAACAGCGCGCGCAAGGCGCTGATTGAGACGCCGGAGCGGGTTATCTACTCCGTCAAGCGGCTTATGGGCCGCGGCCTCGAAGAGATCCAGAACGAGTTGAAGCTGTTTCCCTTCCACCTGGCCGGGGATGTGGAAGCCGATGAGGTTCCCCGCATCCAGTTGGGCGAGCTTCGCTTCACGCCGCCGGAGATCTCGGCCTACATTCTTCGTCAGCTCAAGCGCAACGCCGAGCGGTTCTTCGGGACGCCGGTCACGCAGGCGGTCATTACCGTGCCCGCCTACTTCAACGACGCGCAGCGCCAGGCCACCAAGGACGCGGGCCGCATGGCCGGACTTGAAGTGCTTCGCCTGGTGAATGAGCCAACAGCGGCTGCCCTCGCTTACGGCCTAGACCGCGCCAAGACAGGCACCATCGCCGTCTTCGATCTGGGCGGCGGCACCTTTGACATCTCCATTCTCAAACTGCGCGACGGCATCTTCGAAGTGCAGTCCACCAACGGCGACACGCACCTGGGCGGCGACGACATCGACAACCTGCTGCTGACCATCGCCCTGGACGAGATTTACGCCGAGCACGGCGTCGATCTGCGGCTGCATCCGGGCGCCGTGCAGGCTGTGCGCAAAGCTGCCATTGAAGCCAAAATTCGCCTTTCCGCCGAGGACGAAGCGCGCTTCGACATCGAGCTGCCCAACGGCGACCGCTATCAGCGCGAAATTCCGCGCGCGGTCTTTGAGATGCTGATCGAGCCGGTGCTCGCGCGAACCGCAGGCCCTTGCAAACAGGCGCTGGACGACGCAGGCATCACGCCCGAACAGATTGACGAACTGGTGCTGGTGGGCGGCTCAACGCGCATTCCCGCGGTCCGCCAACTGGTGGACGGCCTCTTTCATCTGGCGGCGCGCGGCAAAAAACCGCACACAGAACTCAATCCCGACGAAGTCGTCGCACTGGGCGCGGCCGTGCAGGCCGACATTCTGGCCGGCGCATCCAAATCCACTGAAGAAATGCTGCTGCTCGACGTGACGCCGCTCTCGCTGGGCATCGAGGCGCTGGGCGGAACCGTGGCGCGCATCATCCAGCGCAATTCGACGATTCCGGCTTCAGCCACCGAGCACTTTACGACGGGAGTTGACGGCCAGACCAACGTGGCTATTCACGTGGTGCAGGGCGAGCGCGAACTGGCCGCGGATTGCCGGTCGCTGGCACGCTTCGACCTCAAAGGAATTCCGCCGATGAGCGCGGGGCTGCCGCGCATCGAGGTCAAGTTTCTCATCGACGCCGACGGCATTCTGAAAGTCTCCGCACGCGAGCAGCGTAGTGGGCTGGCAGCCAGAATCGAAGTGAAGCCGACCTATGGATTGAGCGACGAGCAGGTCGAGAGCATGATTCTGGATTCCTTCGATCACGCCGAGGAGGATTTTGCGCGGCGGTTGTTGATTGAAGCGCGCAACGAAGCGGAGACGATCCTGGCCGCGGTCGAGCGCGCGCCGCAGAACCCGGCATGGGCGCTGTTGCGCGGCGAGGAGCAGGCGGCGATCAAGGCGGCCCGCGACCGGCTGGCGCAAGCGAAGATGGGCGAGAACGCCGCACAAATCCGCGAGGCGACGCTGGCATTGGATCAGGCCACACGCCGCTTTGCCGAACTGATGATGGATGCTGCCGTCTCCGGCGCCCTGCGCGGCAAGACCATGGATTCAGCCGGCGAAGAGTTGGCCGAAGCCGTGACCGCGCCCCACGCCATGGCCCCGGCGGAGTTCAAGTAGGATCGAGTCAACGGGTCAGCACGAGGAGTTTGGACCTATGAGCGAACCAGCCCAGAAAAGCATTCCCGCCGAGAAACTCGTCCGCGTCACCTTTCTTCCCGAGGGCAAAACGGTGGAGTTCGAATTTGGCACGATGCCGTACGAGCATCACGGCAGGCCGATGTCGTTTCTCGACGTGGCGGAGAACCATGGCGTCTTTCTCGATCATGCCTGCGGGGGCGCCTGCGCCTGCACCACCTGCCACCTGTGGATCAAGGATCAGGCGGGCATCAGCGAGGCCGACGACGATGAGTTGGACCGGTTGGACATGGCCGCAGATCAGCAGTTGAATTCGCGGCTGGGCTGCCAGGCCGTCATCACGCGCCCCGGCGACTACGTGGTGGAGATTCCCAAGTGGAACCGCAACATCGTCTCCGAAGGCAAACCCCTGACCCTGGCCGAAGAGAAGTAGATATCTGGGTGCCCCACCCTCGCGGCGTTTTTGTCCTTGCCGCTAGGGTGGGAATCCAGAATGCCAGAGATGAATGTTCAAGAGGAGATCCTGCAATGCCGCGCGAGATTCTGTGGACCAACGCCGAAGAGATCGGCATTCAACTGCAAGAGAAGTTTCCCGGCCTGGACCCGTTGACGGTGCGCTTTACCGATCTGCACCGTTACGTAACGGAGCTGGAGGGCTTTGCCGACGACCCGGCCAAGTCGAACGAGTCGCGTCTGGAAGCTATCCAAATGGCCTGGCACGAGGAGTTTGAGGACGCGCAAGGGTAGGTCCCGTCCTTGCGGACCGTGGCTCAACTCTGCTCGTAATTCTCCCACTCGCTCCAGCCGAAGCTGCCTTCAAAGTGCTGGAACTCCTTCTTTTCCCCCGGCACAAGATACACGCTGAGCACGTCGAAACGCACCGGCGGCGCCGTCTCCTGAGGCAACTGGCGCACGTACTGGCGCGCCAGCCGGCGGAGGGTGTTGCGCTTGTGCGAGTCGACCGCGATCTCAGCCGGAGAAGCGTCGCGGGCGGTGCGGGTCTTTACTTCGACAAAGCACAGCATCTGCCCCTGCCAGGCGATCAGATCCACGTCGCCAGGCGCCTGGCCCGAAGACCAGCGCCGCGCCACCACGGTATAGCCCTTGCGGCGCAGGTAGAAGAAGGCCGCGGTTTCACCGTCGATGCCGGTAACCAGGTGGGTGGGCAGCGCGTCGCTCTGTCCTCGCTTCCGCGCTGTCCACGCAAGTCCGGCAACAGCCTGTTCCTCGCAGCCGATCCGCACGCGTTCCATCCATCCCATGGCAAACCATTCTCAACCGGATGAGCGAAAGGCGCAAATTGCCGCCTCAGGCCTGTGCGTATTCCTTCTCCGCCAGCGTCAGCGCTTCCTCTAGAATGTCGAGGGCTACAGTGGCTTCCTGTTCGCTGACGATGAGCGGAGGGCTGAGCCGCAGCGAGGTTTCCCCGCAGCCGAGCACCATCAGCCCGCGCTCGAAGGCCAGAGTCTCCACACGGTTGCGCACGGCTGCGGCGGGCTCGCGGGTAGCCTTGTCCTTGACCAGCTCGATGCCGATCATCAGGCCGCGTCCCCTCACATCGCCGACCAGCGGATGGGTTTGCTTCCAGCTACGCAGCCGCTCCAGCATTTGCTCGCCTACGCGGGTGGCGTTGGCCATCGCCTCGCGCTCAATGATGTTCAAAGTCGCCAGCGCCGCGGCGATCGAAACGGGATTGCCGCCGAAGGTGGAGGCGTGCGAGCCGGGAACCCAGTCCATGATCTCCGCGCGGCTCATGCAGACGCCCAGCGGCATGCCGCTGGCGATGCCCTTGGCCATGCAGACGATGTCCGGCTCGACGCCCGAGTGCTCGATGGCCCACCACTTGCCAGTGCGTCCGGCGCCGCATTGCACCTCGTCGACCACCAGCAGAATGCCGTGCCGGTTGCAGATGGCGCGCAGTTCGCGCAGGAAGTTGTCGGGCGCAACCACGTAGCCGCCCTCGCCCTGGATCGGCTCGATGAAGATGGCGGCCACCTCCTCGGGAGCAAGGATCGTCTTGAAGAGCTTCTCCTCGATGAAGCGCGCGCAGCCCATGCTGAAGGCCTCCTCATCCTGCGCTCCGCCGGTGCAGCCGCGGTACGCATAGGGATAGCGGATGTGCGTCACGCCGGGAACCATCGGCGAGAAGCGGCGCTTCTGCTGCGGCTTGGAGCCGGTCAGCGACAGCGCGCCCATGGTGCGGCCGTGGAAGGCGCCGAAAAACGAGATCACCTGCTGCCGGCCGGTGTGGTAGCGCGCCAGCTTGAGAGCGCACTCGATGGCCTCGGCGCCGGAGTTGCCATAGAAGAAGCGGTGCGGGCCGGGCATGGGGGCGATGGACGAGAGCCTGTCGGCAAGGTCGGTCAGGTGTTCGTCGTAAAAGTCGGTACCGGAGATGTGGAGCAGCTCGCCGGCCTGCTTTTGAATCGCGGAGACCACCTCGGGGTGGCAGTGGCCGGTGGAGATCACGGCGATGCCGGCGGCGAAGTCGAGAAACTCGTTGCCGTCCACATCTTCCACGCGAATTCCGCGCCCGCGCTTGGCGACTAATGGATAAGACCGGGTGTAGCTGGGCGAGATGAGCCGGTCGTCGGCCGCGACGGCTGCCTGGGCCTTGGGTCCGGGCAGCGGACAAACCAGCTTGGGTCCGTATTGCGCGTGCAGTTCCTGCTTGGTCATCTTCTTCTCTCCTTTAGAAAGGGCCGTCATGCTATCAAATGAGCTATCATCCTGAGCGTTTCCAACTTGCCGCGCCGGAATTCCCACAACAACTGGGTGCCCCACCCTCGCCACGTTCTTGTTTTTGTGGCTAGGGTGGGATACCTCGAACCCCAACCAGATTTCTACTCACCTTGAGCGATCAACGATTGAACTGTCATCCTGAGCGAAGCGCACCGTAGCCGAAGAACCTGCTTTTCCGTCGCTGGACTTGTTCTATGCACTCGTGGGGCAACCCCTGGGCGGTGGGTGGGGTTATTCAATGCTGCTCGCCCCAGCCGGACAGTTCAGGCGGAGCGGAAGTATGCGAAGAGCTTCTTCGCCAGGCAGCAACTAATCGCTGGCGAAGAGACTAGGCCGGGTACGCATGGGCAGCACGCGCAGGTGCCGCCGCGGGCAGATGCTCCGCGCGCGCGCCCGTGACCAGCGCCTGGCGGCCGGCAACAGCAGCGATCCTTTTGGAGCACGCAGTTGCATGGAATCCCCGATGGCGTGAGGATAGAACATTTTCGCTTGTGCTGTACAGCGGATGCGCGGCGGCGGGGCTGGGTTGGTTTTCGGGTGGCCGACCAACCCGCCAGCGCCAGCAAGGAATCACCGATAGTTTCCTTTACTGAGTGCTACAGACTGTTCTCACCAAGTGATAATCACTTCAAAATTACCCGTGATGCGTGTTCAAGCTGCTTAATTCTAAAAGCTAGAATAATGGTCTGGGATCAGCGACCCTCGTCTCGCTCTGCCACCCGCCCTATTCTTTCCGCTTTTTGAAAATAATGATCGAGCTAGGCAGAGTCATGCCGCCCGCCACCATAAGGCGCTTAGACTGCGCATAACCCAAGCAAAAATTCACGAGGTCAAAGCGGGAATAAATTGCCTCTGCTGCGGCCAATTCGGGCGTTCCTGTCTTAACCCAATCGGCCCCGAGGTGCATCGTGGCTTCCTCAAAATCGATCACAAATCCGTGATCTTTGTATTCGTGGACCAGTTCTTTTGCCGCCGCATCTGCTTTGTTGCCCACCAAGCTGGGCTTAGTTGAAAGCAATCGTACGGCATATTGCACCGCAGATTCGCTTATACGATCGCAATAGCCAATCTGCTCAACCGTGAGTACCAAGCGGAGGTATTTGGCAAACATTTCCGCGCTTCCTGGAAAGCTCTGAGAGACAGACGCTATTGTCTTCAGCGCTTGGCTGACACCCAAAGCAGGCAGCCCGTCGAGCTGGGGGTCAATAGGCCCGAGTTGTCCCAATGGCCCCATGTGGATTTCGTCAGCACCTATTGCAATGAGCGTAGCAGCGGATTTGGCGTGGCGGGGAACTAGCGCTACAAAATGCTGCTTGGCGAAAGATTTACAGAGTTTGCTTATCTGGTACGCAGGCTCTATGCTGCCGCCCCGACTAAGGAGTAGAAGGAGTACATCTTTCGAATGGTCAGCGTTCTGTTGAGATAGCGCGATGAATATTTGGTCCAGGTCGTACGAATCTATGCTGTCGTCCGGTTCAAAGAGCGCTAAAACGCAATACCTATCCATCTCGTGTAGACGAATTATTCCATCTATCTCCGCGGCAAACCGTTCCTTGATTTCCTGCTCCTTGGCAGTCCGCAGAAATTCCAGCCAAGGTCTCGGCTTCACCTCCGTTTGTGGCGTGCCTTCGGGTTCTTGGGTCGGCACATTTGATGTATTAGTATCGTCAAGCGTACTGACGCGGCCGTCGGAAACATCAGCTGTGGATTCCCTTGGCATAAAGCTACCGAAAAGGCCTCCCTTCGATCTAGGACCGCAATAATTATAGCAATTATTCAGTATTTCACTCTCATATGCGCAAGTCAGAAGCGGAAAAATGGTAAATCAGCCTGACCTAAATAGCAGATCTTGTTGGAATCTCCATGCCGTTAGAACTGTCCCTGAACGGATCGCGTCGACAAGGAGGTTAGCGGCCCATCCTCTCGGATGCGAAATCGCCAGTTCATTCGCAGAAGAAGACGTCAGCAGCAGCTGACGAAAAGATTCTACTTTCCCGAGCTACAGGCGGATTACGTACAAACCGGCCCCCGCCCACGCCGCAACTCAAGCCCCCATCCGAGAGACTGCCGCAAGTTCCGGGAAGTCGCTGAACGCCATTCCAGATAGGATGGAATCATCCTCATGGCAAACGCGACAATTCCGACGGCCCATCCACAGCGCAAGGCAGCAACCGCAGCATCCATCGTGCTGGCATTTGCCTGCGTCTACTTCTTCTGGGGCTCGACCTACACGGCCATCCGCATTGGCGCAGCCCAGATGCCGGCGAATCTGATGGCCGGGACGCGCTTCCTGATTGCGGGCCTGATTCTTCTCGCCTGGTGCCGCTGGCGCGGGCTGCGGCTCGTCTGGCCGCTCAGGACCATGCTGACGCTGGGACTCATCGGCTTCTTCCTCCTGAGCGCGAGCAACATGTTCCTGGTGTACGCGGAGAAAACCGTACCCAGCGGCCTGGCCTCGCTGGTGCTGGCGGCGATTCCCCTGCTGGCCGCGCTGGCGGAGATGTGGCTCCCCGGCGGCGAACCGCTGACGGCGCGCGGTTGGCTGGGCATCGCGCTGGGCTTTGCCGGCCTGATTGCGCTTCTCTGGCCCTCTCTGCGCTCCGGCCTGGCCGGGGACCGCGCCCGCCTTGTTGCGATTGCGGTGCTGCTGGCCGGAGCGCTGGCCTGGACCGTGGGGAGCCTTGTCTCGCGCCACACGCGGCTGCCGGTAAACAGCTTTGTGGCAGCGGCCTGGCAGATGGTGATCGCAGGGGCCTTCTCGACCGTGCTGGGAACCGCGCTGGGCCAATGGCCGCAGTTCCATGTGAATGCAGCTTCGATTGGGTCGCAGGCCTGGCTCATCACTGGCGGATCGCTGGTGGGCTACTCCGCCTTCATCTACCTGATCGAGCACGTACCGGTGGCCAAGGTCGCTTCGTATGCTTATGTGAACCCGGTGATAGCAGTGCTGCTGGGCGCTTTTCTGCTCCACGAACGGCTGCAGAGGGCTGAACTCGCCGGCATGGCCGCGATTGTGCTGGCCGTCTTCCTGCTGACCTCGGCGCAGGTCAAGGCCAAAACCCGCCCCCTTCGACCAAAGGCATCGGAAGAGCTTGCTACATATTCCCGTGCCCCGAGCGCATCGACTCATTGAACTGCGGCTTGGTGAAGTTCAGCGCCGCTTCGAGCTGCGCCTGGTACTCGGATGCGCGGGCCATCAGGCGCGGCGTGGCGGCGGCAAACTCACCGCTCAGCACCATCAGTCCCTCGCCGGCCTCATGCCCGGCCATGCGCAGCAGGTCAGCCTCCGTCGTGTTCAGGTACTGCGCGTCCCGCGGATCGGAAATCCACACCGGCTTGCTTTTGCCCAGCACGCCGCTGAGCCAGTAGACCTTGCGCAGCAGGTAGTGGAGCCGCTCTTCGTCGCTGGTCTCGGTGAAGAGAAACTTCTTTTGCCAGCGGCTGTAGTAGCGCGTAGTCACCGGTACGGGCTGGCGGTTGCCAGACTTCAAAAACTCAAGCTGCCCCCGGTCCACCGTCTTGCGGATGGCGTTGTAAACGAAACTCTCCGCATACGGCTGCTCCATGGCCGGAACGATCTCGGCAAAGGTCAGCGTCACCGAGGCGGCGACCTTGGCGTGCAAGTTGTGCGTCCCGCCATCGGCCAGGTACATCTCGCCGTGAACGATGTAGGTGTCCGCGCCGGACGTGGACCGGTGCAAGGGCCACTCAAACTGCCCAAAGGCCACCGGCAGCCCAGCCAGGGTAACGTAACAATCCGGCCGCGGATTGCGCAGCCTCCTGGCCTGAGCAGCCAGGTGCGCTGTCATCGCAGGCAGCAGTTCCGGCTTGTCGAATTCAAAGCCTTCACTCAGTTCCAGCTTGAGCGTATCTCCGGCGGCAGGCGCGGCAGGCAGTCCAGACTGCGCGCCGGACAAGCCCAACTCAAAGCACGCCGTGGGCCTGCCGTGAAAATCGCTGCCCTGTGTGGCGGAGACCAGAACCAGGCCAGCCTGTGTGGCGGCCGCTTCAAGAGCAGAGACAAGTGTGGGCTTCAGCGCTACGGTCATAAGAGGGGAATCCTATGTCGGAGATCGTTGCGTCTTCATTCTAGTCATCATGGAGTGACCGGTTCCAATGCGCTGGCCGTGGGTTAAGCTGTGAGCCGAGAAGGATCACAGTTCAGAGCCACAAGCGGAGAGGAACCGGTCATGAAGGAAAAGGTACGATTTTTGG
>Ga0326727_10010047_pt1 | contig 22807 bp, 16 predicted proteins | sample MB2enrmetagenome_FD_207643 | JGI IMG/M metagenome (GOLD analysis project Ga0326727, IMG submission 207643) | Lab enriched peat soil microbial communities from McLean, Ithaca, NY, United States - MB29MY | ecosystem: Environmental > Terrestrial > Soil > Wetlands > Peat | place: USA: New York...
CAAGGGACTGTGGTGAAGTTTACGTCGCTCCCTTCGACGTGGTCTTTTCTCTCTTCGATGTCGTTGAGCCGGATATTCTGTATGTTTCCAAGGAACGCGCCTCGGTGGTCACGGAAAAGAACGTCCAGGGAGCTCCCGACCTCGTGGTGGAAGTCCTTTCTGAAACGACGGCGGAAATTGATCGCACCACCAAGCTAAAGCTCTATGCGCGTTATGGGGTGCAGGAGTATTGGATGATTGACCCGGAAGAGTGCACCGCGGAAATCTATCGCCGCGAGATCCGAGGTTTCGAGCGGGTGACAACCCTCCAACCCTCCGATTCTCTGACGACCCCGTTGCTCCCCGGCTTCGCCGTTCCTTTGCACAAACTGGCTGAATAAGACACACCTCGCCATGCATCTCAACAACAGCCCTGGTTGAACTGCTCATAAAACGTGCTGGAGTTCCTCCGGAGAGCTGCGAGAGTTCCGGAAGCCCGAGCTCGGCGCTACAGCCTTCCGGAAGCGCGCAGATACATGTCGTTACTGCTTGGTGAGCACGATGGTCTTCTTTTGGTCGCCATGATTGCCGCCGACGACAAAGTTTGTGAGCGCCCCTTTGGCCTTTACATTATCTTTGTCGTAGGTGACACGCAGATCGTAGTTTCCGGCCAGTAATGGCACCTTATTGGTGCTCCAGAAATTGGTAATGGGCTGGAACTCTTGCTGGTCAACGCCCGACTTGAAGACTTCCACATGCATATTGTCGGCGACGTCCTTTTTGTCGAGCGTGCCGAAGATGCGGACCCACTGCATGGGCACCCCAAAGATGACTTCTGCCTTCCAGAGCTTTCCTGCCACCACGCTTACATTCCGAATCCACCCTTCACCCTTGCAGACGTCACTTTCACTGTAAATAAGACGGATGTCCCAGGTCCCCGGGGTGACAGCAGGCTCATGGGAAGCCCAATCGCTCATTTCCGCCTTTTGTTCTTCGACATCAGATCCTGGCTTCCAGACCTCCAAGCGCGTGTTATCGCTGACATCGACGGGCCCATCGAGGTCGAGGACCTTTATGTGGATCAAGCCCTTGGTCGCGTCATCCGCTGCTTTATCAAGGACCTTGGCCTTTACCTCTTTGACCGCGCCGGCAATCGGGTTGTCCACCGGCGACACACTGGTGTCACGTTCCACTGGCTCCGGTATGCCCGCGATGCCGTCTGGCGGTATCTCCGGGGGCGGTGGGCCCTCCGGTTTCTTCGAGCAAGCAGTGATGAGCGCCAGCGCCACTAACAAGACGCCAAGAGGTCGCAGATTAAACTTGTGCACGTGTGTTACCTCCGTTTCGACAGGGTATGTGGGGCCGTAAGGCCAATACTGACTCGGCGATGATCGGTCATAACTTCGGGAGGCGAAAGGAAAAATTCCACACTCGCCCCTTCTACTCACGCTGAGAATAGAAAGCTTTCGGCCTGGCCGGCCTCGCAGCTCTTTCCTCCTGTAATTGATAGGAACTCGCCGCCGCTGCGGCGCATCGCTAGGACGGACACAGTATCTCCCGGCGTCAGCGCCGCGTCAAGTCCTTGCGCTAATCGACCTGGTAAACAACTTTGCCGCCCACGATGGTCATGACCACGTGGGCGTCCTTGATCTTGGCGGGGGGGATGGTGAAGAGGTCGTCAGAGAGCACCACGACGTCGCCGAGTTTTCCCGGCGTGATGCTCCCTTTCTCGTTTTCCTGGAAGGCCGCGTTGGCGGAACCCTGCGTATAGGCGCTCAAAGCTTCCGCCACGGTGAGTCGCTGCTCGGGGAACCATCCGTCCGGGTGTTTGCCGTCCAGTGTCGCGCGCGTGACCGCCGCGTAAATCCCCAGAATGGGGCTCAGCGGCGCTACGGGCCAGTCGGAGCCGAAGGCCACGGGCGCCCCGGCATCCAGCATGGAGCGCCACGCGTAACTCCAGCGCGCTCGGTCGTGCCCCAGGCGCTTTTCGGCCCAGCGGCCGTCGTCGATGGCGTGATACGGCTGCATGCTGGCGACGATGCCCAGCTTGCTGAAACGCTCAAAGTCCTGCGGGCGCATGTGTTGGGCATGCTCGATGCGAAAGCGATGCGTGGCCGAGTTGCCGTCACCTAGGCGGGCGTACATGTCGAGGATTTCCGCGATGGCGCGATCGCCGATGGCGTGAATGCAGATTTGGATTTGCGCTTGGTCGGCCCCCCTTGCGAGGGCTTCCATCTTCGAGGGCGGGCTCATCAACGGAAGGGGGATGCCACGATTGGTCGGGTCGTCAGCGAAAGGCTCATACATCCATGCGGTCGCCGAGCCTAGCGAGCCGTCCGCGAACCCTTTTACCGCTCCCAGCTTGATGAAATCGTCGCCCATGTTGCGCTCGAGGCCCGCGTCGCGCAGCTTTTCCCAGCGCGTGATGGGAATGATTTCGTACATGCGGCAGGTGAGCCAGCCTTCCAGCTCGGCGCGGCGCAAGAGTTGGATTTCACCAGTGAAACTCCCATTCCACGAATCCGCATCCACAGTGATGGAGTGGACCGAGGTCAGACCTACTCGCGCGGCTTCCGCCAGCGCCGCGCGCAAAGCTTGCGTCATCTCAGCTTCCGTGGGTGAGGGAATGGCCTTGGCGATCAAGCCCTGCGCAGCGTCCTTGAAAATTCCAGTGGGCTCGCCCGTGGCCGCGTCGCGAACGATGACGCCGCCTATGGGGTCCGGCGTCGCCCGCGTCACTCCTGCCAGCTTGAGGGCCAGCGAATTCGCCAGCGCCGCGTGCCCGTCGTAGCGGCTGAGAAAGACGGGATGGTTTTCCGTGACGGCGTCGATCATCCCCCGTGAAGGCAGCTTGGCTGAGGCCCACGCTTGCTCGTCCCAATCTCCCCCCAACAGCCAGCGGCCAGGGGCGAGCGTCCTTGCCTTCTCACCGATGCGCCGCGTGAATTCTTCCCCGCTGCGCGCGTCTTTCAGGTCGACCGAGAGAAGCTGGAAGCCGCCGACAATGAAATGCGCGTGGCTGTCAATTAGCCCCGGCACGGCAAGGCGGCCTTTCAGGTCAACAATCTTGGTATTCCGGCCGGCATAGCTCTGAATCTCCGCGTCGCTTCCCACCGCCAGGATGTGGCCATTCGCGATCGCCACTCCTTCGGCAAACTCCGCGGCGGCGTTTTTGGCACCCGCTGGTTTGCCCGTCCAAATCTTTCCGTGCAACAAAACCAAGTCGGCGCCTGGCATATTTCCACGGCCCGGCTGCGTGGAAGGGATTCCCTCGCCACCCATTGGCAATGTCATGAACATCTCCACGACGATAATGAAGACTGCTGTGCGCAAAAGCAAATTCGCTCCTGTCATCAGGCGTGCAACGCAACGGCAGGAAAACAATTGAACGGCTCCTTGTCCACCTGCCAGTAAGGCATGAATTCGATGCCCGGATTGTTTACGACCAGATAGTGAAGTGGCTGGCCGGGTTTCGGTTGCAAATAATTTTCAAGATCTTGTGGTTGTTTTAAGTTCTCGATGCGTAACCTGATTTCGGGTGCGCCTACCGCAGCCAGCAGGATCGGGCCAAAGCTCACCGCGTAGCGCGCGTTATTAGGGATTTGATCCACTCCCGTATATTGCACTACCTTGAGTCCCGCTGCGAGCCTGAAGCGGATGGTGTCACCCTCTGACCAAGTGCGGTCAAGCGTCAAGTAGCTTCCAGGTTCGCCCGTGTCCCCCCGCATGCCATTGACGTACAATGTCAACCCCCAGCTCCAGGAAGGCACACGGACGCGGATTTTCGCCTGCGTCGGCCGGGCTGCTGAGATCTGCAAATGAACCTCGGGGTCAAACGGGAATCGCGTCGCCATCCGCAAGCGCAGGGGCTCACCGTCCACCGTCCATTGGATCGTTGAAGGTTCAAAGAGATTGACGTACAAGCCGTCAGACGCAATCGAGTAAATATGCTCCGGCAGCGAACCGATCAGCCGTGTTCCTTGCCCTTCGCAGCAAGTGTTCACCTGCGTAGGCTTCTCCTTGCAGTGCACCAGCAAGGCGTGGTAACGAAAACCCTGCGAGCCCGCCTGATTAGCCAGCGCCACGTTGTAGATGGACTTCTCAATTTCCGTAACGTACTTCTCGTTTTCCGGATCCAGCAGATGGAAGCGCTGGCTCAGAAAGGCCCAAAAGGAATTTCCGCACAACTCTTCCAGCTTGGCCTCCAGCATATAGGACTGGGGTGGAGAAACAACAAACTCGATGATGGAGATGGAACCGCCGGGATTCTCCCACTTGTCGTGATAAAGCTGCCAGGCGCCTTCCACCGCGTGGAGGTAGCGAGGATCGCCCGTGGCGCGATAGAGGTCCATGTAAGCTTCCAGGTTCGTCAGCAAATAGCAATGGGGCCGATCGTAAGGGTATTGCCAGACGGCGCGGTCTTCGCGCGCCGCCAGTTGATCCATCCAGTAGTTCTCCTGGAAATATCGCTGAATCACCTGGATGTCCGCAGGCTTGCCCACGGGGGTAAAGTACATGCGCGTGTTGGCGATCATCCCCTGGCCGCCCTGGACGGCGAAACGCAGCAAGTGCGGCAAGTAAGAACACTGGTTAAACCAGTCAGAGTAGCCGCGCAGCAACTCAAACGCCTTGGGGTTTCCCGCGTAACCTGCCTCGATGAGGCCGTGCACCAACCAGGCACGCGTGTACGCGCCTCGTTCCGAGAAAAAAATCGTGTTCTCGGGATAGGCCATGATGTAACCGTTGGGCTGGCGGCATTGTGCAATGCCTTCCACGACGGCATCGAGACGCCGGCGGAGTTCCGGGTGATTGATCCAGCGCAGAGTGTTCCCCGCCGCCATGAGGAAGCGGCCAGCGTTCGAACCGGCAAGGTCTTCCTCCCAAAACTGGACGTCGTGCGTGGGCTGGACCGGAGGCTTGGCCATGCCCACTCGCTCGCGGAACTGGCGCAGGAGGTCATCAACCGAATAGGAGTTCAATAGATAAAGAATATTATCTTCCATGGCCGTCTGGAAAACGCCGCCGTCCAGTGTTACTCCGGTGAGCGGCACGCGGGCCTTGTGGACCGGAGGGTTCCAGGTGCTCGCGGCGGTGACGTTCTCGGAATGGTCCACGAAGGTGGTTTCTCCGCCCGGGCGCGCGGGCCGCGTCACCTGGGCAGCGTCGTGGTCATTTCCGTAAGTCGAGTCCACCGTGACGGGGCATAGCGCGGCGATTTCCTTCCCCCCGGAGTACACGTCCATCTTTCCCAGAGCCAGGTAGTAGCCACCGGCGACGCCGGTGAATCCACCCCCTGCGACATTCATCAGGCGCGTAGCCGTCAGGCGCACGTAACGGCCCGGGACGCCTTGCGCCGCATATTGTTGGATAAGGCCCCTCGGGTTGGCATAGTCCGCATCGGTGTGGTCCACGATGAGGGCGGGGTTATGAAACTCGGGTTCGCCCGAGCTTTCGATCCTGAAGCGGACCGGGAAACCCTCGCCCGCGTAATGCTCATCACGGCCGGGATAGCCTTTTTCGTTGGCCGGGTAAACCTTGACGAAATCAATCAGCCGGCTTTCGCCCAAGTCGATCTGGACGCAGGTTGTAGCATCCGCAGTTTTCGCGGGCTTCGAACGGTAGGCCCGATACGAGCTCGCGGGCGTGTTGGCCATCCACTCGCCGGCGGGGGCGGTAACAATCTGCTCCTCTGGCGGCGCAGCAGCGGCGTCGCCCGGCGTGAGGAGGGGGGAAGCCGCAATCCCCGCGCTCGCCAAGGTGGAAGTTTGCAGAAATCGACGTCTCGTCAGACTCATGGTTCGTACCCCCTGTTTGCTTCCCAAAACAGTCGTCAGTTTTCAATAAAATCCACGCCAGGCGGGACTACTTACTGACGGCTGAATACTGATGACTTTCCTTTGGTGCTGTCATTCTGAACCCGCATCTTGGGCGGAGAACCCCTGTAGTTTACTCTGTTCCCCGACTCCAGCAAAATGCCGCGGGTCGGTTTACCCTGAGCGGCAGAGCGAGATCCTGCGCTTCGCCTCAGAATGACAGCGAAGGGCTAGCATGACAGCGGGACCGTTGGTCTCCGCCCGCAGGGCAACTTGGACAGGGTTGATGTAAAATCGCCGGTGCATCGCGACATCCCAGAATTCGAGAGAGGGGAGACGAACCAATGAAGCCGACAAAACTTCTTATCCTTTTCTTAGTGCTCCTGGTTTCAACCAACCTCCGGGGGCAAGTAGGCAGCGAGAGGGGAATGCCGCGGCAGGTGGCCTCCGAGTATCCGGCGGAGTGGCCGCAGGGGCCCGGCCCCGAGTCTCTCCCCGCTTGGGCCAAACCGGGCACGATTCGCATTGCGCGCTGGGATGGAGGCCGCATCGAGGCCGCCAAAGCCATGCTCTCCGGTTGGCCGGGATTCAATCCGCCCATTCCCGACAATGTCTATACCATGTCGAACTGGTACGACCCGCAAACCATTCACCTGCTTCGCGACGGAGGAATCAACGTGGCGTGGGTCACCTTCAGCAACGGCTTCTCCATTCCCACGGAGCAAAACCACCGGGAACAACTGCGCCGCTACATTGCCGAGTGCCATCGCCAGGGAATCCACGTGATCGCGTATGAATCGGTTGCCAACATCTTCTGGGAAGACATGTTCGAGCAAGTTCCGGAGTCACGCGACTGGATTCAAAAGGACGCCGATGGCAAGCCCGTTCCTTACGGCTCGGGCGATTACTCAAAAATGGGCCGCGTTACTCGTTACATGGCGGATTTGGGCAACCCTCAGTGGCGCGATTATTTGAAAAAGCGCGTGGACCTGGCCATCGATGCCGGGGCCGACGCACTGATGTACGACAATAACTTCGGCGGCCACCTGGTGGACCTCTATCAGGATATCTACCGTTACGGCGCTGCGCGCAAGAAGGACTTCATGATGATGGGGAATTTCCATCAGAACAATTACGTCCTCAATCGTCTTATCAACTGCATGACGACCGAGGATGGCGCGGAACCCGGCGTCTATGATGAAGCGCACCTCCAGGGCCGGCGAGGGAGGCTGGACGCCGCGGCTCTTGTCTCCGTTGGCAACGGGCGGCTGGTGACCAACGTGGGCCTCTTCCGTATTTTCAACGCCTTGTCCCAGGGTTGGAAGCCGATGCTGGTTGAGGATGGTGGGCGCGAAGTTGGCGTCCGCGAAACCAATCCCATGCCGGCGCTGCGGGAACAACTGGCGTTGGCCGAGGCCATGAGCTTTGGCGTCGGCATGGAGGTGTTCGTCGAAGGAGGTTTCGCTCGCGTCCTGTTTCAGAACGACCCGAAGGCGATGACCATCTGGCGCGCCATCGGAACCTACAACCGATTCTTTGCGGAGCATGAGCAATATTACGCGGGAACGAAATCCCTGGCGCCTGTTGCGGTGGTGTTGGACGATCGCAGCGAAAGCGTGTCCCTCCTCGACGGACTGGCAGCGCGCCGCGTGCTGTTCGACGTCATTTACGAGAGCGACCTGACGGCGGAAAAACTCGCCCCTTACAAGGTTGTGGCGCTTCTCACCGCGCGGACCGTGCGGCAGCGCGCGCTATCGGCTCTTGAAACCTACGTGACCAGTGGCGGCAGAATAATTGCCGCAGGTGACGCGGCGACGCTCGACGAGACGCGGCAAAAGCGCGCGCAGCCCGAGTGGTTCGGGAAGCAAACCGGCAAGGGAGAATGCACCTATTCCGCGCAGATTCCACCGCTCGATAATTTGTCCAAGAGCCTGCGCGACGCCGCCGGGCCGGGACAAATCCAGGTGGAAGCCCCCGCGGATGTCCTCTACAACATCGTGCAACAGCCGGCAACCGGCCGCGTAATGATTCATTTCCTGAATTACGCACTCAATCCTTCCGGTGAAATCAAGGTTGTGTCGCAAAACAAATACGCGAGAATCAGCTTGCTCTCGCCTGACTCGGCGCAGGCCGTTCAACTTTCCATTCCTCCCGGAGTCCCGGCGGAAATGAAAGTGCCCCCAGTGCGAGTCTACTCTTTGTTGGTGCTGGAAACGCGCCCATCCAGACCCCTCAAGGCTGCGGACAAGCCTTAGGGGACGGACAGGGATTAAGCTCACCGAAGAGCCAAGCGCAGAGCATCCCGGACTTTTTTTGAGGGAGCAGGAATCTTGCGCACCTGATAGCGGCGGCACGCTTCCACCGTCTTCTTTAGGCTGTCGAGGTACGCGATGCAGGGCTCACAACTTTGCAGGTGACGCTCCAGCTCGCGGCAGTTCTTGGCAGGAAGCTCGACGTTCAGGTAATCCGAGAGCATCGCGAAGAGGTGTTTGCAGCGCCGGTCAGGCATGGCCTTTACCTTCCTCGCGTTTGGGATGCTCAAGGTAACCCGCGAGTGCATTGCGAACAAAGACGCGCGCCCGGTGAAGTCGCATCTTCGTGGTTTCCTCCGAAATCCCCATCACCTCCGCTACTTCCCGGGTATCGAGTTGTTCCATGTCGCGAAGGATCAAGACCAGACGGTAATGCTTGGGGAGCGCCAGGATGGCTTCTTCCAGCCTGCCTCGCAATTCCTGATTAAGGACAATCTCTTCCGGCGTAATCTGCCAGGCTTTCGTCCCCGCAGGTGATAGGACGGAATCCTTGGGCATCAAGGCATCCAGCGAGAGCATTTGCGCAGGGGCGAACTTGCTCTTCCGACGGCTCATCAAGCACTGGGTTTTGGCCACTTTGTAGAGCCATACGGACAGAGCGCGCGCGTCCGGAAACTCTCTGAGTTGTCGCGCGAGGCGGATGAGGGTTTCCTGAGCAGTGTCTTGAGCATCCTCGTGGCTTCCACAAACTTTCATTCCAAACCCGTAAACGACCCCTTGCAGGGTTTCGAGCGCACGCTCGGCCTCCTGGCGATTCCCGGACTTCAAGATTTCGAGCGCTTGTTCGATTTGATTATTCACTCAGGGCATTCTCCCAGCCAAACAACCTGCCATCACAAGTCATTTGTAGTATCGCACTTCCTCCATGGGAATGCGATTCCGCGGGGTCCAGTCGTCAGTTAACAGAGAAGGCGTTCTTGATTCTTACCCACCAGCGATTCTTACTGTAAACTGTGAGCTGACGACTGTCGACTGCCCTCATGATCTACCTCGACCACAACGCGACGACGCCCATTCTGCCGGAGGTGCTGGAAGCGATGATGCCGTACCTCACGACGGAATGGGGCAATCCGTCGAGCGCGTACAAATTTGGGTCAAGACTCAAGTCGGTGATCGAAACCGCCCGCGAACAGGTGGCGGAGTTGATTGGGGCGCACCCGATGGATGTGATCTTCACCTCGTGCGCGACGGAGAGCAACAACGCCGCCATCGCCGCCGCGCTGAAGGCCAACCCCACCAAACGGCATATCGTCACGTCCCAGGTGGAACACTCTTCGGTCCTGAATTACTGCATGGCGCTGGAAAAGGAAACCGGCAGCACCACCCCGGCGCAGCGCGCCACCCCTCCTCAACTGAGGAGGGGAGCTTTTACGAACTCCCCTCCTGATTCAGGAGGGGCCGGAGCGTTAGCGACGGGGGTGGTCACAGGAGGCCCTTACCGCGTCACCTACCTGCCGGTTGACCGCGAGGGCTTATTGAATTTGGCTGACCTTGAGGCTGCCATCACGGATGAGACCACCGTGGTGTCGCTCATGTGGGCGAACAACGAAACGGGTGTGTTATTCCCTGTCGAAAAGATCGCGGAAATCTGCCGGTCGCGAGGCGTGCTGTATCACTGCGACGCGGTGCAAGCAGCGGGCAAGGTGGAGATTGACGTACGAAAGGTTCCGGCGGACTACCTTTCGCTGACCGGCCACAAGTTTCATGCGCCGAAAGGGATTGGCGCGCTGTACGTCCGGCGCAAATCACCATTCTCGCCCTTGGTTCACGGCGGGCATCAAGAGCGTAATCGGCGAGGCGGCACGGAAAGTGTGCCGCTGATTGTCGGGATCGGTAGGGCAGCCGAACTGGCCCGCAAACATCTGCCTGAATACGAAAAGATAGTCCGCCCGCTGCGGGACGAACTGGAGGAAGGCATCTTGGGCTCGATTCCGGATACGGAGTTGAACGGCCACAAAATCCAGCGACTTGCCAATACGACCAACATCACATTTCACGGCATCGAGTCGGAGGCACTGTTAATACTGCTTGACAAGGAGGGTATCTGTGCCTCGTCCGGTTCGGCGTGCCTCGCAGATTCCGACGAACCCTCGCACGTCATCAAGGCGATGAAACCATCATCGGCGGCCTCTCGCCAGATGATTCGGTTTTCCACCAGCACAGGCCTCACACGTGAAGAGGTCCGAGTGGCTGTATCGGCGGGCCTGAAAGCCTTTCGGGCGCTCCTCGGAAATGGGGCACCTGTTCGTTGCACGCCCAGCGAAACCGTGGAGCTGGATTAGTTCGGAGCTGAGCCGACCAGAGGAATAAACTTAAGTAAGTAACACTTGGTCGGATCAGGAAAAACGGTGCCTAATAGACCCCGCCACCTCTGGGTTACGGATGCCCACTCGGCCTCGATGTGTGGACTGACGCTCCGGATCGATCGAATGATCTCCCCTGCGAGAGCGAACTTGAGTAAACTCCGAGCGAAGTACTTATGCTCTGGATCTGACGCGTAGCCTTGCAGGTCCGCGAGGAACTCTTCGAATGAGTTCTTTGCCTCAAGATCGGAAACATAGGTGGAAAATAAACCCTTGAATTCAAGATGTCGCGCCAAATCGCGGATCTCCCTGAAGCCCGCAAAGGGTGCGTAGTTGATCGCGTTTCTCTCTATGGCTTCATCTGATGGTTCGACGACGTAGGCTTTTCTCGCGACGGCCTCGTATTCCGTCCGAGGAACAGCATACCTGTCGTAGATCTCGTAATAGCGATACCACGGCGTCACATGATGCGGATTCCTGCCCACTTGGCGCGTTGTGATAAAGAACTCGTGGTCCCGTAGAGCTAAGGGCACAATCTGGACATGCAGGGCCGTGTCTAGATGAAGCGTTGTGATCGTTCGCCCCTGAAGACACAGCAGGCAGTGAACGCAAAAATAGCTCGCGTAATAATTCGTGACTCGCGCCCAAGTCTCCAGGCCTTTTTCCCCAAGAAGATATTGAGCCGCCGTGTTACACAAAGCTCGCTGCAAAAAGTCCAGCGCCTGGTTCATCAGGCATGAGGTGACATACCTGTCCCGAATACAGAGTCCGTTTGCTTTGATGGCGGCGGAGGTGAGCCCCTTGGATTTCAACCACGGACCAAGGTAGGCTGAAACAGATACGAGGTCGGGAACGAACTGGGATGTGGAAAAAGCTGCCTTCTGGTCTTCCGCAAGCCACGAGTGGGCCATCATGCTTTCTACGGGCGCTGTTGGAGTCTGAACGACCGCTGGCATTTCATTCCCCGAATACAACCTTCATAATTCGCTTCGTTAATTCCGTTATTCCGCCTTCGCCGACGTACGAGTAACCCTTCGCCTTAGCATCGGCGGTACTAAAAGAGAATCTTCTAAGGCTCCTCACATAAGGCTGGAAGTTGCCTTGATTGATCCTCAGGCCAGTTTTATCACTAAGGGTAACCCGTTTGCGTCTGAGGTCTGCGACGATTCGCTCCAGAAGGTTGAGCAGGGCAGATACCCCAACATACTTGCATAAGAAGAAGGCCTTGTTGTCCCACTCCACCGAGTACGAGTCGGAAATTGCTTTGAAGTATTCGAGCAAGACTTCTTGCTGCATGCGTTCCTCGAAGAAGTCCTCGTCCGTGCTAGCAAATAGATGGTCCTTCTTGAAGAGTTTTTTGAGAGCAGAAATAAAGGAGGATTGGCTGATGATCCGGTTGCCGGCGCCAACCATACCAATGCGGTCCTTCCATGGCGACCCCTCAGATTCGTTAAGAAGTACGACAAGGTCGTGGCATCGCTTATCCTCAAACGCGACGGACTCTTTGTCCCGCAACATGGGAATGAGGTCATAAACTAGGGAGGGATTTATTTTGCGCTGGTTTCCATTGATGGATCGGAAGATAAATGCCTTGCCAGAGTCGTCGAGGTTGATGAACGCCGTGACGACGACGTTGAGGTCGGTCTCGCCCGAGTACTCTGGACTAAACGCCCAGAGCCGATGCTGTCCGTCAATTACAAACGCTTCTCCTGCAGGGCGCTTGCAAATGTGGAGATGGCCGTTTCGGAATTCGCTGTCTGGGCTCAGACTGACAATGATGGCGTTCGGAAGTAGCGGAGGGTTTGATCCGGCCGAGGTCAGGAATTTACCTATTTCTCTCAGCCGGTCCGGACGTAGCCCGCGCTGGATTCCTTTCTTATTATATTGGGTCCGTTCGGATGTATATGCGATCTCCAGCAGTTTTTTCGCTGAGATGGCAAATACATAGAAGGTGGTGCCGCCCTGCGAGACTGGCATGGCTGCGACAGGATCCAAGTAATCAATTGGGTCGGGCCCCTTTGCCATGGCTACTCTCCTCCCTCCCTCCAGAACTGCCGGGCACCACTTGTTATCAGCTTGCCCTGTGAGCGCAGCACCGCTTCCCCCTTCTTGAGCTTCTGGTGAACCACGCCGCCCAGAATTGCTTTCTGGTCGGAATCGCTGAGCGTTTGGGGCGAGAAGTGTACGCCACACTCCGCTAGTTCCGCGAAGTTGGTTTCGTTGGTGCCGGTGGTCAGGAACTTGTCAGCGTCCTGCGACGCCAGCCAGACCGGGAAACCCCATGACCGCCCTTGGCGGGCGAGGCGGCTGAGCAGGCCACCCTTACTCTCTTTGGGCAGCAAGAGATGCGCCTCGTCCACGAACAGCACCATTTTCAAGGGCTGGATGTCGTTTTTGACGGCAAGTTGCTGGCTCAGCTTCTTGATGAGGAAGTTTAGGATGAGCGCGACAGCCAACGCTTTCGTGTCGCTGTCGTTGCCAAAATCCTTGAAGTCAACCACGAGCGAGCCACTCAACCATTCTTCTGGGCTGACCGCAGTCTGTGCGCTCGCGAACAGATTGCAATCCACGATTCGCTTCACAATTGAGAGTGGTACACCACTGATACCGTTACGCTCTAACTCCAAGAGCAGACTGGTGAAATCCGGAGTCGGCAACGCTTGGTAAGCGTCGCTTAATGCCTGCTGCTGATTTGCGCCGAGTTGCGCTGCGAAGGCTCGGATGAGGGCAGCAATTTCGTTTGCGATTTGGGCGTTTAGGGCCGGATTCGCATCCCGGTATAACGGGTTAATCGGCAATCCCTCACGTATCAGGCGGACGTAGCGTGCTCCGGTCTGCTCTAAGAATCGCGTGCGGTTCTTGCGCAGCTGCGCGTTGGTCGGGTCATCTTCCAACTCGCCCTTCATGTCAAAGAATACGAAGCGCACGCCATGGTCGGTGAGTTGGGCCAAGAGGTCAAGCGCCAGTTGGCTCTTACCGCTACCGGGCTGGCCGGAAATCACGAGCAGGCCGTTGGACGTGCCTGGGCCATTCATCGACCACTCCGGGGCATCAGCCAAGACTTTGAGTTTCACTTCGCTCTCGACCACCGGCATTGAGGGCGTTGCTGGCTTCACACTGCCGGCAAGTCCGATGTCGCCTCCAGTCAGTCTAAGCAACGCCGAGACGAACCGGGCTTGGTCGTTGCCGGATTCCGTCCATATCTGCCTCAAGCGTTGGCAGCCGTACTCGAAGTGCCGACGAAACTCCTGACGGTAGCCACCCTCATCGAGAGTGCGTCCGGCGCGGTGGTTCAATGCGGCGCGCACCAAATCCCGGAGATCATCGCCCACGACTTGCTCATCATTGAGGGTGACGCCTTTGGAGTCTTTGGGTTTGAATTCGGTGGGCACACCCTGACCCAAAGCAAGGAAGAGCGCCGCCCGTCCGACAATGGCTTGGTTGCGTGCCCCGACGCGGGCAAAGACGTTCTCGATGAACTCATGAGCTTCGCTGCTGGATTCGAATTTCATCTCGCTTTTCCTGTTCGCTTAGTCGGGATCTTCGCATCCCCAGCATCTTCAGAAAAAACCAAGTCCAGGGCGTAGCTATAAATCGGTAGCTGCTCCACCTGAACACCGAATTCCTTCTCGATCATCAGGTCAACGATGGCTTTTCCGTCGATCAGAACTATGGGCACTGCTCCGCGCCGAAAAGAAGCGGCCTCAGCACCTTGCGCGAACGTAGAGGATGTGAAGAAAATTCCCTGCTCGAATTCGCCCTGGATTGCCCCCCGGAATTTGTCGATTTCGGGTCGTCCAACTGTGTTCCGGTTGAACCTCTTACATTGAAAAGCGACGTTTAGATAAGCAAGCCCGACCTTTAGTTTGCCGTGGCCGTCGATCCCACCGTCCCTTGAATACTGTGTTACCTTCATGTCCACAAAACCATATGCTTCAAGAAGCCGCTTAGCGAAGTCCTCGAACGTGGAAGGATCAAGTCGCCGAATACGAAACAAGATCTTTGAGCGGAGTTCAGCTTGGTACCTTTGATGGATTGATTTGAGATCACGCAGCAAGGAACGGGAGGTGTCCTTCCCAGATTCCTTCTTCCCACTGCCGGGTTGCCGCACTGGCTGTTCGAGAAAGTAGTATTTGTCGTCGCCGAGAAGCTCAAAATGCTTTGTTTCTGACGCTGAAGGAAAATCGAGTCCTTTGCAATGGCGCCTGAGTTGGCTTGCTACCACATGAACCGGATTCTCCGCGTGAAAAGTATAAAGACCCGCTTCAACAATTGCATTGTAGGCTTCACGGATTGTCATCGGACCACCGTGAAGACGCATCGCTTCCTTAATCGCTTCGTTGATCGTCATATCCTTACAGGTCATGCCCGAAGTAGTCGCTCGTTATGCGCACCTCGTAGTTCTGGCTGTGGGGTTGCCCGTGCGGGTACAAAGTATACGCACGGGCAAAACGGTCACGAACTTCATCAAATAACGAGCCTTCAGGATCAATCTCAGCGTTCGTGCTGAGAATGATGGATTGGTGACCGCTGAGGTAAAGCTGGTCGAGCACGTTGGCTCGAACTTCTTTGTCGAGGCGAGCCAGTGGTGTGTCGACGACTAGGGGCGGCACGAGCTTAGCAAGGCGGCGAAGCGCTTCGTAAAACGCCAGCATTCGCACCTGTCGCTGACCAGCGGACGTATTAGTTTCTTCCCAGGTCACCTTCTTGCCGTCGCGACGCGCGAGCCAGCACTGCCAATGACTGTCGAATTCCATGCCCTCGAACTCGCGTTCTCGCTCGGTGATTTCGATCCACAACCTACCGACTTCTTCGGAGATCTTTCGCCGCATCTGAATTGCTGCGCGGTTGCGGATTTCGCCCGCGGCTTCCCGGAAGCGCGTCGCCATTGCCGCCAAGCTTTCTCCCCGCTCGGCACGCTCGGCAATTTCCCGTTGCGTCGTCTCTCGGCGTTTCAGATCCGCAAGCTCTGTCTCCAGACGAGCAATCTCCGCATCAATATCCGTTATGCGCGCGTTAATTTGATTGCGGCGAGTGTTGAGTCCGCCCCGGTTCTCATGGAGTTCCACACCGCGCTTATACGCCGCAGTGTTCTGCTGCATCTGCTTTAGCTTTTGGTCGAGTTCACGCAACTCCACGTCCATCTTCTCAATGCTCAGACACATCTCGGCCAAATCCTGAAGGTCACATTGAATTGCGGCCACGCGCGCTCGCACTTGGGCGCTGATATCGTTACGATCCGTCAAATAAATACGGTCGGGCATGCCCCGTGGCGGGGGGTGAAACAACCGATGGAGCGCGTCCTCCAGACGCTTCATGTAGAAGGACTCAATATCTGGCTTTAGCTTGAACTCTTCGGGGGCGTTCCCAAATACATCCTGTTTCACTTGCGGAATCTTTGGCTCGACTGTCGATCTGGCACCCTCCCAGCTGCGGCGACCTTCCTCGGAAAACAGGGCATCGTGCAATTGTCTTCGGTAGCTCCCCAGTAACGAGACCGGTAGCGCTGCCTCCCAAGCATCTGTGAGCCTGGTCTCCAGTTTGGCCTTGGCCTCGGATAGTTCGCCACGGCGTTTCTGAGCTTTTTCTACCTCCTCAGGGTCAACTGCACCAAGGGTTTTCAAATCGTCCTCAACTTCGAGTAATTCAACCTCTATCTCGCGTAGGTCTCGATCACTCACGGTGCGCTCTTTACGTCGCGTCTTCAGGATGCCCTCGGCAGTAATTACCTTGCCATTCAACTCGGCGAGCGTCGTTTCCGGGTCAGGGCCCCCCGTAGCGCTGAACACGCGCGGAATCTTGGAGTTGATCAGTTGACGCAAATCGTTCTCAAGTTCGCCGTATGTCCAAAGCCCGAGGATTCGACTCACGCCTTCGATGATGTCCTGTTGTCCCAAGTTGATGCTCTGACTCCGTTCAGCGTCAAAGAAGAAGAAACGCGCCAAATGTCGGGGCAAAAAAGCGTCCCGCAGTTTCTGGATCACTTGCTCGTCTTCGATTCTGCCCGGGTTGTCGGAACGAGTTGCGAAGTGTTCCCAAACTGGCGCTGAGTTGGGACGAAATCGTACCTCGCGTAAGAACTCGACCTTTCGACTACCTGCGTCATCGCGGCGACTGACAACGGCCTTAAGGCGCATCGTGTCCTGGCCTTCGGCCAGTGCGCGCCGATTCAGCGATTTTTCGAAATTGAAACCTGTCGCATCTGAAGCCGCCTCACCTTTCTTCAAATCGCCAACCCCGCTCTCACCAACCACTGCAAGGTACAAGGCGCGAAGTAAGTGAGTCTTGCCTGCCCCGGTCTTTCCGCCGACGAGTACTCCGCTCTTGCCTTCAAGACTTCGGAAGTCGAGCGTGTGCTCGCCGTAGAACGGCCCAAAGTTCTCCAGTGTGACCGAGTCGATATAGACCTCCGCCATGGTTAGCCCTTCTTCTCTGCGGTCTGGTCTGCCAAATCATCCTTCAAGATGTTGAGCAGGTCATCAGGGAGGCCGTGGGCGCGATGGCTTTCTATGTATTCCTCTACTTTCGCGACCATTCGTCGCAGCGTTTCAGGGTTTATGCCCTTCTCAGCGGCGACTTTGTCTTCCATTTCGCGCAAACGGGTGAGTTCACTCAAGTCGGCGTTCATGATGACACCTTTCTGCCGGTTGACGATGCGGGCCACGCCGCGCCCGTCGTCGGGGTCGCGGGCGGCTTTCCACATTTGCTGGATCAGTAGCAGCTCCTCGGGACTGATGAGCGGTAATTGAACCTCTTCCTGCAAGGCAAGCAATTTGGCCAGGAGTTCGCGGCGGGCGGAGATCAACAGTGGCCCGGGGCCCTGATTGCCGTTCATGCGGCGGGTGTCGCGTTTGCCGCTGGCGGGATCGCGGAAAAACAGGAGTCTTTCGCGGAATTCGATCAGTTTTTCCATGCGCTCGTCGCCGCTGGCGAGCAGTCCTTCGCTGGCCTTGTCGCGATCAACCACCGTACACGTCCAGCAGCCGAAGCGGCTGTTGCCGCAACTGGGGGTGCTGGTGTCAATCTGGATCGGGCACTCACCGTTGCTGGCGCTGGCGTAGAGCTTATAGAGGGGGCGATTGTCTCCACCCCAGGGGTTGGGCATCTGGAGCAGGTAGGCCCAAACCTCCTCGGTGGAGAGGAATTCAATGGGATTCGATACCCAGACGCGGGGCAAGTCAGGATGACGCCGCAACCCCTTGCGCGTTTGGCGGGCCGCCATGGTTTGGGCGCGGGTGGAGCTTTCGGCGCGGCGCGCTCCGAGTAGCAGGATGGCCTCTCCCCAATGGCCAACACGCTGCTTCACCAGGGCGTTGACCGGATCAATTTTCATCCGCTGCGTGCACCAGCGGAAGGTGCGGTTGGGCGGCGGGTAGCCCCGACCAATAATGTTGACCCAAAAGGATTCTTCGATGAGGGGCTTCAGCAGGTTGGCGTCAATATTCAGGTTGTTCTGCTCGGAGCACTTCCGCATGCGGTCCAGCGTGCCTTCGATCATTTCGGCGATGGCGGGAATCTCGACGCGCGTGTCCGTGCAAAGGACCGAGATGGGCTTTTTTCGCTGCTCGGCGGGGATGGACAGAACGGCGTCGAAAATTAGCGACGCCAGCATCGTACTGTCCTTGCCGCCGCTAAAACCGACCAGCCAGGGACGTGCATCTTCCAGGTAGAGCTGGCGGAGAGAAGCTTTGATCTCCTGGAACATCCTTGCTCCTGTCGGGGGGAGTATACACCCCCAGCATATATTTTCAAGTATTGTCTGTAAGATACCACCAATGGCACGTTGCGGAATAGCGCTGACATGTTTTTGCCGCTCGCCCCCTTCGAGAGCAAAAAGCCGCGAACCTCGGGGACAGGCGCGCTACGCTTCGTGAATGGCATTTCGCCGGGCCGAGCCAAAAAAACGCCCATCAAAGGGCATGTGGGTCAGCTTCTCTTCGAGTGGGCGGACTTCAGGATTTTCTGGGTGGTTTCGGCGACGAGGTCGCCCATGCGGGTGGTGGAAGTGGGACGAGCCTTGCCGGGAAGCTCTGCGGTGCGCACCCCGCGCTTGAGGATTCGCTCAATCGCCTGCTCGATGGCCGACGCGGCCGTTTCCATGCGCAAAGAGTAACGCAGCATCAAGGCTGCCGAGGCGATGGCAGCGAGAGGATTGGCGCGATTGCGTCCGGCGATGTCAGGCGCCGAACCATGAATCGGTTCATAGAGGGCCGAGTTTTCGCCCAGGCTGGCCGAGGGCAGCAGACCAATCGAGCCCGTCAGCATGGCGGCTTCGTCGCTCAGGATGTCGCCAAACATGTTGCCGGTCAGGACCACGTCGAAGCTGGTGGGCTTGTCGATCAACTGCATCGCGCAGTTATCCACGTACATATGGTCCAGTTCGACGTCTGGGTAGGAGCGGCCAAGGCGCGTGACCACCTCGCGCCATAACCGGGAAGATTCCAGCACGTTGGCCTTGTCGATGGACGTCACCTTGCGGCGGCGGAGTCGGGCCAACTGGAAAGCCCGGTGCGCCACACGCTCTACTTCGTGCTCGCGACAGATTTCCGTGTTCAGGCCAAAGCGCTCGCCGTTTTTGGAAAAAATGCCGCGTGGATTGCCAAAATAAATTCCCCCCATCAGGTCCCGTACGATGACGAGATCGGTTCCCCGCACGCGATCGGGCTTCAGCGCGGACATGTTGACGAGTGAGTCGATCACCCGCGCGGGGCGCAGATTGACATAAAGCCCCAGGCGCTGGCGGATTTGTAGCAAGCCTTGCTCCGGACGCAACTCGGGACGCTTGGTGTCCCATCGCGGGCCGCCTACGGCGCCCAAGAGGACTGCGTGCGCATTGTTGCATATAGAAATGGTTTCAGCAGGAAGTGGAGAAGCGGTCTGGTCAAGGGCGCACCCGCCAATTAGACCGCTTTGGAAGCGGAAGGTCGGGCCAATGATTTCCTCAATGGCCTTAAGGACTTTCACGGCTTCCGCCGTGACCTCAGGCCCAATCCCGTCTCCCGCCAACACAGCAATCCGATACAAGCTCTGCATATCGTTAATTATCTATATCTTACAGGATTAAGATGCGAAAATGCAAGGATTTATTGGGTTTATCGAGAGAAAGAATCGCGCTGGGGGAAGTCTGTTGATTTCCTAATATAAGCCGTTTATTTTCTTAATGTTGCGAGTGCGGCAAGGAGCAGAAAGTCTTAGCATTCTCACCTATTAACGGGGATTTTTGGTTTATCCACAGTGACTCCTTGCTCCCATGCGACACAAATACTTCCTCAAAAAAAACCGTAAAACATAAAGCTACGTAAGCTGAAAAAGCGCGACCTCAGTAGCCCCCTGGGAAGAACCTGTCCACGGCTTCGTTCTTGTGGATGGAAGCCGAGCCCACCGCCGCGGCGTCCTCCAGACGTTTCATTTCGTACGCGGCCTTGTTCGCGGCCTGCAAGTAGGAGCGCGCGGCGGCCTCGACGACACTGTGGCTGGTACATTTTCCCCCGAACTCGCGCCCTTCAAAGCGCGCACGGATGCGGACTTCCGCCACGCCGTCCGTGCCCGGGCCCACCGTGTGCACGGAGAAATCGGAAATAGTTCCCGGCACGCCGGTAATGCGGTCGATGGCGCGAAAGGCGGCATCGCACGGCCCTTCCCCGGTGGCCGAATCATGAAATGTCTCGCCGTCCTTTTCCAGCTCCACGGTGGCGGTGGCGCGTCCTTCGTTGGAGGAAACACTTTGGAAAAGTTTAAAGGAAAACATTTCAGGGAGGTGCTGGAATCCCTCATTCACGATGGCCAGCAGATCTTCGTCGTAAATGTTCTTCTTGCGATCCGCCAGTTGGGTGAAGAGGGCATAAGCGCGATCAATTTCGGGCTTCGTCAGTTGATATCCGAGTTCTTCGTAGCGCTTGGCCAACGCATGCCGGCCGGAGTGTTTCCCCAGCACGATGGAGTTCGACGGCATGCCCACGGTCTGCGGGGTAATGATCTCGTAAGTGATGGCATTCTTAAGGACGCCATCCTGGTGGATGCCCGCTTCGTGCGCGAAGGCGTTGCGGCCCACGATGGCCTTGTTGCGTTGCACGGTCACGCCCGTCAAGCGGGTCAACATCCGGCTGGAAGCGTAGAGCTCCTCGCTGTGGATTTCGGTGAAGACAGGCAGGGCGTCGCGCCGCACGTAGATGGTCATAACCACTTCTTCCAGTGCGGCGTTACCCGCGCGCTCGCCGATGCCATTAATGGTGCATTCCACCTGGCGCGCACCGCCGCGGATTCCCGCCAGCGTATTGGCCACCGCCATGCCCAAGTCGTTATGCGTGTGCGTGCTCAGAATGACGTGGTCCATGCCCGGCACGCGCGTCTGCACGTCCCGGAACATTTGTTCGTACTCCGGCTCCAGGCAAAACCCCACCGTGTCGGGCAGGTTCAGCACAGTGGCCCCGGCCTCCACGGCCGCGTGGCAGCACTCGATCAAGTAGCTGCGGTCGGTACGTCCCGCGTCCTCGGGAGAAAACTCCACGTCCTGGCACTTTGATTTGGCGTGGCCCACCGACCAACTGATCATCCTCAGGATTTCCTCGCGCGTCTTGTGCAGCTTGTATTCAAGATGAATGTCGGAGGTGGCGAGAAAGGTATGGATGCGCGGTCGCGCGGCGCCCTTCAACGCTTCCCAGGCGCGGTCGATGTCAAGCTCATTGGCGCGCGCCAACGCGGCGACAATGGGCCGCTGAATTTCCGCCGCGATGGCCTTCACCGCTTCAAAGTCTCCCTGGGAGGCAATGGGAAATCCCGCTTCCAGGATGTCGACGCCCAGGCGATCGAGCTGGCGGGCCATCTCGGTTTTTTCCGGCAGGTTCATGCTACACCCGGGAGATTGCTCGCCGTCGCGCAGGGTCGTATCGAAGATGAAAACTTTTTCCCGCATTTTACCTCCTGAAAGTAGGGGGTGGTGGCAGGGTCACTGTGGATAAACCACCACTGCCCAGCACAAACCAACCAGATCCAACCACCTTGGGCCCTCCACTCGCCCCTGATTGTCCGACCGGTCGGATGGCTGCGTCAAGTTTATAATTTTTCTGATATCATAAGCTCGACTTATAGGAGCTGGACCATGGAAATCACCCAGCTTGAAGCCTTCGTGGCCGTGGTGGAGGAGAAAAGCTTTTCGCGCGCCGCCGTCCGCATGTTGCGCACGCAGCCGGCCGTGAGTCAGGCCGTCCATCGCCTGGAGGAGTGGGCCGGTGAGCCGCTCCTCGACCGCTCCACCAAAAGTGGTGTGCTCACTGCCTCTGGCCGCCTCCTCTACGACTATGCCAAGAAGGTCCTGAACCTGCGCGAAGAAGCGCGTTCGGCCCTGGCGGAGCTACGGGCGCTCGAGAGTGGCAAGGTGACCATCGGCGCGAACGAGAGCACGGCGCTCTATCTACTTCCCGTCCTCAAGCGATTCCGCCAGCGCCATCCGCGGGTGCAGGTGGCGGTGAAGCGCAGCCTTTCACGCGAGATTCCCAGCGCCCTGCTTCGCTACGAAATCGACTTGGGCGTCCTCTCTTACAACCCGCAGAACCCGGACCTGGAATCGGCGGTGGTGAGCGTGGACGAACTCTGCCTGATCGCGCCGCGCAGCCATCGTCTGGCGCGCTCGGCGGGAGTCAGCATTCGCGAGCTCGGGCAGGAGCAGTTCATCGCGCACAACATATCTTCGCCTTACCGGCAGCGCGTCATCGAAGCCTTCGCTCGCCAGCATACGCCGCTCCAGATTGCCGCGGAGTTGCCCACCATCGAGACGATCAAGAAATTTGTCGGCATGGAGATGGGCCTCGCCTTTGTTCCGCGCATGTGCGTCCAGGAAGAGTTGGAGCGGCAAGAATTTGTCGCCGTGCCCGTGACCGACTTGCGCATCCAGCGCAAACTCCGGCTGATCTACCGCCGTCACGCCTCCCTCTCCGCCGCTGCGCAAGGCTTTCTCGAGGTCGCCCGCGCCCTGGCCGAAGATCAGCCGGCGGACCGAATTTCTGAAGGCTGATCCGCCGGCGATGCCCGCATTGTTCACCAGCACGTGCAGCTTTCCATGGGCTTCGCTGATCCGCTGAATGACGCGGCCTCCTGGATTCCTGTCCCTCCAAGCCTGGACAGCTGCCTCGCTGAGTGGGCGGGATATCGAGTAATCACCGCGGGGGCTGACGCTGATATGAAGTAAAGTCGGCATATTCAAACCTCCTTAATTGAATGTCACGCCGTTGCTCCCTAAACCTGCGTGCGTGCTCTGCGGGCAAGTTGCCGCAACAGCTGTCTCGTGAACACACCACAGCAGCGGAACTTGACCCCTTCGTTCATCAGCGCAACTAGCAGGTTTTCACCCTCCTGGCTGATGACTGTCAGGTTCTTCAAATCGACAACGAGTTCAAGGCCCTTC
>Ga0326727_10010048_pt1 | contig 22798 bp, 20 predicted proteins | sample MB2enrmetagenome_FD_207643 | JGI IMG/M metagenome (GOLD analysis project Ga0326727, IMG submission 207643) | Lab enriched peat soil microbial communities from McLean, Ithaca, NY, United States - MB29MY | ecosystem: Environmental > Terrestrial > Soil > Wetlands > Peat | place: USA: New York...
CGATTTGTAGTTTAGAGCCAAAATGTCTTTATTCTGTGTTAATCTGTGTAATCTGTGGTTGATTAACTGAGTACCTGAATCGTCACAAAAATAATGATTCGCAATTCAATTTGTAGGTATAATTTTTATACCTACAAAAACACCAAAATCCTGTAAAATCAGGGTTTGTTAATGTAGGTATAATTTTTCACGGGAACCAAGGTTATAGTGTTTTTAGACTTTCTGCAGCAGAATCATCTATACATAAAAAAATCCAATTCTCGTATATTTTAGAGTGAGTAGCGAATCGGCAAGAAGTCTAAGGGGATAATGCGGGGAGAAGGGAGAGGGACGCTTGAGAGAGATTGGCTTGCTTATTGTGAGTTTGGGTATCATTCTGATTGGTGCGGAAGCGTTTACCAATGGGATTGAATGGTTGGGGCAAAGATTAAAGCTTGGCGCAGGAGCTGTGGGAAGCATTCTGGCGGCCGTTGGGACAGCTTTGCCTGAGACCATGGTTCCGATTTTGGCCATTTTAAGCGGAGGAGCGGGCCCGGAAGGTTCGGAAATCGGCATTGGAGCTATTCTGGGTGCGCCCTTCATGCTGGCGACACTGGCCTTTTTTATCACAGGGCTAACGGCGCTATTGCTGCGACGGAAGAATCTGCCCCTTCTGCTTGAGGCTAAAGTCGTACAACGTGATTTGGGTTTTTTTCTCGTGGTCTATACGCTGGCCGTTTTAGCGTCCTTTTTGCCTACTCAACAGCTCAAGAACGGAACGGCATTGTTGTTGCTCATAGCTTATGGCCTATATGTATTCCAGACCCTTCGGGCGAGTAAGGGGGGGCAGCAGGAAAATTTGCCTCCGCTCTATATGGCAGCGCGGACCAATCCGACGCTGGCCATGATTTTGGCACAAATTATTTTAGCGTTAACAGCAATTGTTTTTGGGGCGCGTGGATTTGTCAATTCTGTGCAGCCCATTGCTGGATCATTGGGTATACCGGTCTTTGTGCTTTCTTTAATTATTACTCCGGTTGCGACAGAGTTGCCGGAGAAGTTTAATAGTGTGCTTTGGATTTGGCGTGGCAAAGACACGTTAGCTATGGGAAACTTAACCGGAGCTATGGTGTTTCAAAGTTCTGTGATTCCGGCGATCGGCATTGCCCTTACGCCCTGGAAGTTAGAGCCCTTGGCCTTGTGGAGTGCGTTTTTAGCTTTAGGGGCTACGCTGATCCCCTATCTTTCGCTTCGGCGAAAAGGAGTGATCTTTCCCACCAGTCTCCTGATCGGCGGGGTATTTTATCTTCTTTTTATTCTGACGGTATTTCACTTTTAGTTCCGGTAAACTCGGCAATTAGCATGCCTACAAAGACTAAGCCGGCGCCAATTAGTCCTTGGAGAGTGAAAATCTCGCCGGCAAAGAAAAAGGCAGAGATGGCGGAAAATACAGGTTCCATGGAGAAAATAAGGGCGGTATGAGTTGGCGTGGTGAACTGTTATTTTAAAAAGAAAGGCCGTAACGAGGATACGCAACGGCCTTTCTTTTTAAACAGATGGTTGTAGCAGAGTAATCACGCATTATCTAGTGTAACGGAACAAATGCCAACTGCAAAGAAGAAATTGTTAGCCTCTTCCGCCCTCGTTTGGCCCAGGCATTTCCGATTGAATTTCGGGGTTGTCCAGCGGAGAATAGGCTGGTGGTGGGGAACAGGGCAGTGGCGGCGGACACAGGCCACATTCGCTGCAATATTGCTGTTTTGCTTGACAGAACAAATGGTAATGACGTTCCTCATCGGCGGCTATTTCCATCAGAATACATTGAATCTCCGGGATGGGTATTCTTTGAGCGAGTTCAAGATACTCTCGATGGGCTTTGGCCTCATCGGCGATGTTCAGCTCAAGAAGTGCGCACAGTTCACTCGTATAGTTGATAAAACGGGAACGCCAATCGACCCAATGCCCACTTTTGAATGAACCATACCTTGGGTCAACGCCCAGATGGCGCAAGGCAATGGCTAATTTCTCCAGATGTCGTATTTCGTCATAGGCTATGGGTCTCAACAAAGTATCAAACTCCGGGCGGTCGAGGATAACGGCTTGATAGAGGTAGGTTGTGATGGCTGTTAATTCCGAATCCGTACCTGCATAAGCCTCATAGAGCCATAGGGCATATGTAAAGTTTGGTTCGGGAATTTCCTCTGGAGTAGGTTCATGGGTTTCCGAGACGGGGAGCAACAGAACTTGACCGGCATATATTCGATCAGGATGTTTTAAATGATTAAGTTGAATGACTTCTGCCATTTCGATGTTGTAGGCTTTAGAAATTTTAAAAATCGTATCGCCCGCTTGCACAATATAACGTGCATAATCCATTAGAACTCCCCCTTTTCATGCGTCATGCTACACTATATTCTCGAAAAACAAGAGTGATAATGGATAATAATGGGGCCGGAGCGGAATGTATTGGACAGGTTCGACGTATTTATAAGTTATAGAAGCTAGAAAACCAAAATATCTTAGGCCTTTGGGGCTTAAATTGAAAAGGAGGAATTGGGAATGGGTACCTATCTCTTAAGGGGGATCACAACGGCCTTGCTGGTTACGGTCTTAACTCTTTTTGCCGGAATAGTATGGGGTGCCGTGGGTCTGGGGGGGCTGACCACTTCTCGGCTGTTAGATATTGGACTTTTGGCAAGTTGTCTTGCCGGTGGATACCGTTCGGCAAAAGAAAGTGGCGAGTGGTGGATGGGTGGACTTGCCGGAGCAGGCTATGTTACAGTAGGGACGCTTTTACTGGCTCTATTTTTACCAATCCGCGGCTGGGGCTTTGTCCAAATCCTTGCTGAAGGTGCAATTATCGGTTTAGTGATAGGGGCGGTTGGCATGGGAGGTGTGCGAGAGGTAATTTTAGGTGCCGGTGTTGGGCAAGGAAGACGGAGTCAAGCGTTTTTTAAGCCTGCTTATGCAGGTGATGACACAGACGATTGCAGCAGCAGAGAGTTTGAGTGGGTTCCGGAGGGAAACCTCCGGGAAAGGAGAGATCCTTCGCCATCAATTTGGCTGGAGAGCGCGGAAGAAAAGTCTCAGGGGGCCTGCGGGCCAAAGAAAGATCCCAATAATTGTCCGGCTGTTGAATGGTCTTGGGATCACGAGGAGGGTAAACTATTATCGTTAGAAGCAGCTGATTCAGAATCTTTGCTGGTTTGGGGGACTGAGCAAGTTGGAAATGACGTGATTAGGAACGACATATTGGAAAATAACCGAGCAAGTCGAAAGAATACGTGCGAGCACAAAGAACGGGATGCGAGACCTTGGTGGGAAGAATAGGGGTGGATGATACGCGGACTGAGGTTTTTACTAAATAGTTTAAAAGCTTAGGAAGGATTTTGGCTTAATGGGCGAGAATATTTTAGATTAGGAAAGAAGATTAATATAGATATGAGTTCTTAGGGAATCTGGAGCGGGGCAGTATAGGGAATCTTAATTCTGCTTAAGGAATAGGGAGCATAGAGCACTGGGAGGTCGGAGAGGGATGGATTTTCACTTTAACCAGGACCAATTAATGTTGCAGAAAATGGTGCGCGATTTTGTTCAGGAGGAAATCGTTCCGCAAGCAGTAATCACAGATGAAACACATGAGTTTCCCTTAAAGACTATCCGTAAAATGGGCAAGCTCGGACTGATGGGGATTTCTATTCCGAAGGAATATGGTGGAGGGGGTGCTGATTTTTTATCCTATATTCTGGCTATCGAGGAAATTGCCAAAGGCTGTGCTTCGACAGCCGTAATTATGGTGCATACATCTGTAGAGAGTTTCCCGATTCTTTATTTTGGCACAGAGGAGCAAAAACAGAAATATTTGCCGAAGCTTGCCAAAGGACAGTTTATTGGGGCGTTTGCCTTGACGGAGGCTAATGCCGGTTCGGATGCGTCCAGTTTGCAAACGACTGCCGTGCGCAGAGGAGATCACTACATTCTCAACGGAAAAAAACGCTTTATCTCGAATGCCGGTTATGCGGATGTCTATTTGGTTATCGCCTCGACTGATCGCAACAGAGGGGCCCATGGAGTCACCGCTTTCCTGGTGGATAAAGACACCCCCGGGTTTATAGTTGGAAGAAGAGAGGAAAAAATGGGTCTGAATGGCTCGGCGACTTGTGAGTTGATTTTTGAAGATGCTTATGTGCCGGCGGAAAACCTCTTGGGAGAAGAAGGGCAAGGTTTTAAGGTTGCCATGTCTCTTCTGGATGGTGGACGGATCGGGATCGGCGCCCAGGCCTTAGGGATCGCCGAGGCAGCACTTGAGGCAGCACTTGCCTATTCGCAGGAACGGGTACAGTTTAAACAACTTATCGGCAACTTCCAAGGAATTCAATTCATGCTGGCGGATATGGCAACCCAAATCGAAGCGTCGAAGCTGCTGGTGTATCAGGCAGCCTCCCTGAGGATGGACGGACATTCCTATAGCAAAGAAGCCTCAATGGCCAAGATGTTTGCGAGCGATACTGCAGTTAAAGTGACCGCGGATGCGGTGCAAATTTTCGGTGGGTATGGCTACTGTAAGGAGTATAAGGTTGAACGTTATATGCGGGATGCCAAGATCACGCAAATTTACGAGGGAACGAATCAAATTCAGAGGATTTTAATTGCCAAGCACCTGAGAACTTAGGGGGATTTGCTGTTCGCAGGCCGAGAGAGACCAAACTGAATCGTTGAAGGGAAAGGAAGGAATAATGAGATAGCCAAGGATATGGTGGTTCTCTATGAAAAGCAATAGAGATAGAAAATTACTTAACAAAATTTTTGAAGAAGATACCGATATAGTGGGAGAATTGATTATGGAAAAGAATTAAAAGGAGGACACGAAAATGAATTTTCTTGAAGTGGTACAGGCCCGTCGGAGCCTGCGCAGTTATCTGAATAAGCCGGTTGAACGGGAAAAGTTGGAATATGTCTTGGAGTCTGCCCGGTTGGCGCCGTCCTGGAAAAACATGCAGTGTTGGCGCTTTATCGTCGTTGAAGACAGTGTCGGGAGGCAGGCCTTAGCCAATAGCATGGGGGAGAGCAATCCTGGGCGTAAAGCATTGACAGAAGCCCCAATCGTTATTGTGCTCTGCGCTGTACCCACTGAATCGGAGGTATGGGAAGGCAAGGACTTTATGATGCTTGATGCAGGGCTGGCAATGGAACATTTGCTGCTGGCTGCGACGGAACAGGGATTGGGGACCTGCTGGCAGGGCTTGTTTAGTGAAGAAAAAACCCGTGAAGCTTTAAATATTCCGCCCAATGTGCGGGTGGTGGCTATGACACCGCTGGGCTATGCTGCAGAGGAGCGGCGCCCGCGTCCGCGCAAAGCTATTACAGAGATTGTCTTCCATGAAAAATGGGGTCAAGTTTAAGTCTTGTTAGGCGACAGTCGAATTCAGTTAAAACTCTCTTTCTTCTCTAAAGGCGGAACACAAGGACGTGTTCCGCCTTGTATATTATTAGCAATGCAGCATAAACTATGTCCATTCAGACTTGGGCTAGCGAAAACTTGCTAATATACAACCTTGACGGGTAAAAAATTGCACAGTGAAGATGGAGGATTGGCCTTGTTGCTAGAAACTGCCCTGCTCGTAGTTGCCCTTTCAGCCTTGGGGGCACTCATTGCCGGAGTTGTAATGCTTGGCGCACTTTTTTTTGTCGGTAAACGATCGTTTCGCACCATCGTCCAACGGCTCTTTGGCTTGGTTGTGGAACGGCTGCTGGAAGACAAGTACCATGAAAATCTGATGGAACTTTGGGGTGCGGTTCGTCGCACGTCTGTACAAACTATCCTGGAAATCAGTTTACGGGCCGAGGAAGGAAAGCTTATCCAACGTCCGCTGGGTTCGCCAAAGCCGTTGCCCCATTACGATACTCTAATGTTTGTTCCCGGACAAATGGCGCGACTTCCTAAAGATGCAAGTACTCCGGTAAACATGAAGGTAACCCTGGGAACCAAAGTGGAAAAGCCTCTGAAAATTGAAATTCCGTTAATGATCTCCGCTATGGGCTATGGAGTGGGGATCAGCGAAGAAGCTAAACGAGCTTTAGCAAGGGCAGCAAAACAACTTGGGACCGCCACGAATTCCGGCGAGGGACCTTTTTTGAAAGAGGAGCGGGATGAGGCCGGAAAGTTCATTTGGCAAATAAGCCGAACTACCTGGGGGCATAGTCCGCAAGGTATTGCTTCAGCGGATATGATTGAAGTGCAGATGGGTCAGGGAGCCCGGATGGGACCATTTACCATAGAACCAAATTCGGTTAAGGGAAAAGCGCAAAAACTGATGAACATATCGCCGGTAGAATCGGTCGTAACTTCGGCGGTTATCTCAGGAATTAATACTCCTTGGGATTGGATAAAGTATGTTGCCGATTTGCGTTTAGAAGCGGCCGGAAAACCAATTGCCATTAAGATCATGGCCACTGGGGGTTTAGAAAGAGATTTGGCTGTCTGTTTGGAAGCGGATTTTAATGTCATTGTTCTTGATGGAGCTCAGGGAGGAGCTGCCGGTGCATCTCCACTGGTCTGCGATGATTTCGGAATTCCCAGTTTACTGGCCTTGGTCCGCGCAGAACGTTTTTTGCGTGAGCAGGGCGCTCGTGATGATGTGAGCTTGGTGGTTGCCGGTGGTTATGCTACGCCGGGGGAATGTTTAAAAGCCATAGCGCTGGGGGCCGATGCGATTTATCTGGGAACGGTTCCTCTGTTCGCACTGGTACATAAGCAAATTCACAAAGTTTTCCCCTGGGAACCCTTGACCCAATTGGTTTATTATGATTCCCCTTATAAGATACGGTTAGACATAAATTTAGCAAGTAAAAGTGTGGTGAATGTCCTAAAGTCTATGGCTACGGAGATGGAGGAGGGTGTGAGGGCTTTAGGAAAAACAGCTTTGTCTGAGCTTGGTCCCAACGATCTTGTGGCTTTAGACGAATGGACGGCACAGGTAACCGGGGTAAAGCGGGCGTATTCTTGGTAGGTTTGGGGCTTATGCGCCCTGCTTTTGACAATATTTATTATGCCGAGTATAATGAATAAAATAAAATATGCGTAATAAACTCGAAGAATGTGAGGAATAGCGTCAGTAAACCGTTCAGAGAGAAAGGCCGCTGCTGGGAGGCCTTTTCGGCAAGGCGCTAAGGTCGCACAGGAGGGGCAGGGGGGAATAAAGTACTCTCTGACGGAAAAACCCGTTAGTAAATGGCAAGCGCTGGGAAACGCAAGGTTCCTCAGAATAAAGGTGGTACCACGAAGCTTTTCGTCCTTTACCGGGATGAAAGGCTTTTTTAGTGGGGAGGAAGTTTCTTAGCCCGTTCGCACACGCTGCATTGCTATTCACTGGACGCTGCGGCTAAAACGCAAAACCCTTGGGTATTACTGCATGTGAACCGTTGCGTTTCTTAACGCCTTAGCGTCTGCGCTCATTGACGCAATTCCGCTAAAGTGCTTCACTTAGCTAAGAAACTTCCTCTGGTTTGGGGTCGACGGGGGGTGGAACGGACGGTGAGAACTTGACGCTGTTTGCGCTGATTGCGCAAATGCGCTTGCGGGATGTAAGTGGGGATGGTTTTGGCTTGCATTTGGCGAGTGAACCGTTTACGTTACTTGGTGTCTGCGCTCATTGACGCAATTCCGCTAAAGTGCTTCACTTAGCTAAGAAACTTCCTCTGGTTTGGGGTCGACGGGGGGTTGGAACGGACGGTGAGAACTTGACGCTGATTGCGCTGATTGCGCAAATGCGCTTGCGGGATGTAAGTGGGGATGGTTTTGGCTTGTATCTTTGCTTGTTGCTGAGTCAATAGCACATCTGTTTTACACTATCCAATTACATACTTTCTAAGTAAAGGAGCTTCCTTGGATTTAAGTTGACAAGGAGAGATATGGACTTGTTAGGTCCGACTTGAGTCAAGAAAGGACCGTCCCCGTTTGCGCCCTTATGAGTTGAGATAAAAGGAGTTAAGTAAATGGTAGAGAAGATTGAAAAAGTAGAAATGGCAAAAGCGTATGACTCCAGTTTAGTGGAGGGGAAGTGGTATCAGTATTGGGAGGAAAAGGGTTTTTTTCATGCTGAAGTGAACAAGGAGAAACCGGGGTTCAGTATTGTGATGCCTCCGCCTAATGTTACGGGTGCCCTTCATCTGGGGCATGCCATGGATAGTACGATTCAGGATATTTTGACGCGCTTTAAGCGGATGCAGGGCTATAATACGCTCTGGTTGCCGGGGACGGATCATGCCGGGATTGCCACACAAGCTAAGGTAGAGGAGCAGCTGGTTAAGGAAGGGACGAGTCGTGACGAACTGGGGCGGGAGAAGTTTGTAGAGAGGGTTTGGGAGTGGAAGAGGCAGTATGGTGGACGGATTACTCAGCAGTTGCGCCGTCTGGGTGCTTCTTGCGATTGGCAGCGGGAGCGCTTTACGATGGATGAAGGGTGCTCAGATGCGGTTCGGGAAGCGTTTGTCGATCTTTACAATAAAGGGTTAATTTACCGGGGAAATTATATTATCAATTGGTGTCCTAAATGTCATACGACTATTTCGGATATTGAGGTTGAACACGTGGACAGTGAAGGGCATTTATATCATCTTCGCTATCCGGTAAAGGACAGCGAGGAGGCTCTGGTTGTGGCAACCACCCGGCCGGAAACGATGCTTGGAGATACGGCTGTGGCTGTGCATCCTGACGATGAGCGATATCGTCACTTAATCGGGAAAACGTTGATTCTTCCGCTTATGGAGCGCGAAATTCCGATTATTGCCGATGATTATGTCGATCGTGAGTTTGGGACCGGTGCCGTGAAGATCACTCCCGCCCATGATCCTAACGACTTTGAAATAGGGCTTCGTCATCAGTTGCCGCAGATTGTCGTCTTAGACAAACAAGCCAGGATGAATGAAAATGCAGGTCGTTATCGAGGTATGGATCGTTTCGACGCTCGTAAGGCAGTCGTGGAAGATTTGAAAGAGGCAGGGGTCCTTGTCAAGATCGAGGCCCACGCCCATGCGGTTGGGGAATGTTATCGTTGTTCCAGCGTCATTGAACCGATGGTCAGTAAACAGTGGTTTGTGAAGATGGAGCCTCTGGCTAAGCCGGCAATTGAGGTTGTCCGCCAGGGGCGTTTAGAGTTTGTGCCGGATCGGTTTGATAAGATTTATTTGGGTTGGATGGAAAACATCAGGGATTGGTGTATTTCTCGGCAGCTGTGGTGGGGACACCGTATTCCGGTTTGGTATTGCGAAGCGTGCGGCAAGGAAATCTGTGCCAAGGACGATCCGTCGGTCTGTCCAACCTGCGGAGCTGACCGGCTGAGGCAAGATCCTGATGTCTTAGATACCTGGTTTTCTTCCGGACTTTGGCCCTTTTCCACCTTGGGTTGGCCGGAAAAAACTCTTGAATTAGAACAGTTCTATCCAACCTCGGTGTTGGTGACGGGCAGGGATATTATTTTCTTTTGGGTTGCGCGCATGATTTTCATGGCGCTGGAGTTCATGAACGAGGTTCCGTTCCCGAAAGTTATGATTCACGGATTGGTGCTGGATGCGAAGGGGCGGAAGATGAGCAAGTCCCTGGGCAATGGAGTTGACCCGATTGAAGTCATTGAACAGTATGGGGCAGATACTTTGCGGTTTATGCTGATTACGGGCAATACTCCGGGAAATGATCTCCGTTTTCATCCGGAACGGCTTGAGGCGACACGCAACTTCTCAAACAAGATTTGGAATGCTTCCCGTTATGTACTGATGAATTTAGAAGACTACGAGGAAGTGCCTCGTGGGGAACTCACCCTGGCTGACCGTTGGATTCTTTCCCGTTATGCAGCTACGGTGGAGAACGCCACGGCAGCCCTGGAAAACTTTGACTTGGGAGAAGCGGGCCGATTACTTTATGAGTTTATTTGGAACGAATTTTGTGACTGGTATATTGAGCTCACAAAGCCGCGTTTGTACAACAAGGAAGATGTATTGGCCCGGCGTACCGCACAGTCCATATTGTTCGAAGTCCTCGAAGGAACGTTGCGGCTGCTCCATCCCTATATGCCTTTCCTGACCGAAGAAATCTGGCAGAATCTCCCTGTGCAAGGTGAAAGCATCATGATGCAGCCCTGGCCGGAGGTACCTCTGTATCAAGATGCGCTGGCCGATCGGCAGATGACCTTACTTATGGAATCCATCAAAGCGATCCGCAACATTCGGGCAGAGATGAAAGTTGCCCCGGGACAGAAAGTAGAGATTATTATTCTGGCCTCGGAGGTGACCCAACGTGAGGTGCTTGAAAATGGGAAAGCAGATATTCTGAAATTAGCAGGAGGGGCCAGTGTAGAGTTGTTTGGAGTATTGGCAGAGAAACCTTCTCAAGCAGCCAGCGCAGTTTTGGAGGGAGTAGAAATTTATCTTCCTCTTAAAGGCCTGTTGGATCTGGATAAAGAAGTGGCTCGCTTGGAAAAGGAGATTGCTGTCGCGCTTCAGGATCAACAGATTCTGGAAGTGAAACTTAATAACCCCGGATTTACAGCTAAAGCACCAGCGTCTGTGGTGACCAAAGAACGGGAAAAACTTGAGGCGGTCCTGGTTCGCAAAGTTGCCTTAGAGGAACGTTTGAGAGAGATAAAGCAAAGCATTTAAAACGAAAACAGGGGGGAATGCGGGTATGTCCGAAAAAGATCTTGAAAAAAATTATCAAGAAAGCTTACAATACCTCGTCAACCTAACAACATTCGGCATGAATTTCGGCTTGGGACGCATCGAAGAACTGCTTAAACGGTTAGGGAACCCGGAAAAAGCCCTGCGCGTAATCCATGTGGGCGGTACGAACGGCAAGGGTTCGACAACGGTCATGATCGCTCGCATTTTAAAGAAATCAGGACACAGGGTTGGGGTTTTTACTTCGCCTCATATGCATGATTGGCGCGAACGCATGGTGATCAATGGTCAAATGATTCCTAAGGAAAAGGTTATTCAGCTGATCAAACGCGTGGTCCCGTTACTTGAAGAGATGGTTGCTGAAGGATTTGAGCATCCTACTGAGTTTGAGGTGAGTACCGCCCTGGCCCTGCTCTATTTTGCCGAGGAAAAGGTAGATTTTGCGGTGATTGAAGTCGGTTTAGGTGGGGCAATCGATTCGACAAATGTGGTTTCTCCGTTGGTTTCGGTAATTACGAATGTCGGGATGGATCACATGGAGTATTTAGGTTCCGATGTGGTTTCTATTGCCAAAGTAAAAGCGGGAATCATTAAACCACATTCGATCGCAGTAACGGCTGCTGAAAACCCGGATGTGATCCAGGTGTTGCGTGAACAAGCTAAGGCTGTGGGGGTTCCGTTATGGTTAGTGGGAGTAGATGTCCGCTGGGAAAGCAAGTGGAGCGGAGAACTGGAACAGGAATTTGATCTTATAGGGTTGCATTCGATTTACTCAAAGTTACGCCTGAGTTTGATTGGGGCACACCAACTTCGCAATGCTGCTACTGCGGTGACAGTCTGTGAAGTGCTGCAAAGTGAATACGGAGTAAAAATCCCCCGAGAGGCCATTTATACCGGATTGAGTGAAGTAGAGTGGCCGGGTCGTTTGGAACTACTCTCCTTGAAGCCCAAAATACTTCTGGATGGGGCGCATAATGTCGATGGGGCTATGGCGTTAACCCAGGCTATTCCCCTTTATATTCGGGATCGTCTCATACTTTGTTTGGGGATGTTGGCGGACAAGGAACGGGAAAAAGTAGTGGATATGCTAGTGCCCTTGGCTGACGAAATTATCATCACTCGTCCGGATTCACCACGTGCCGGGGATTGGAGAGCTCTGGGGAGTTTGGCAGAACAACATGGCCGGCCGGTGACTTGCCTGGAAAACCCTAAAGAAGCGGTTATTTTTGCCCTCAGTCGTCTTAGAGAAAATGACATGCTTTGTGTGACCGGTTCAATCTATATGCTGGCAGATGCTCGCCAAGCTTTAATTGAGAAATTGAAAAAATTGGCGGATTAACTAAATTAGAGAATAAGTGGCAGGAGTGACAAAAAAACTTAACATACAATTAACACAAACCCATAAAGATTTGATATAATACTCCGTGGAATGAAGCCGTTCTTTCTCGAATCTTCGTACCTCCTGATGGAAAATTGCGAAATTCGTCAGAAAATGAGATAGTTACCATGGAAACTGAAAATTTTTTTGTTGGGGGTTATTTTTTATGTTTGGTTTGTCACCAAAGGAAGATAAATTTTATCAACTTTTTGCCCAAAGCACCGAAATCATAACTAAATCTCTCAGAAGGTTGCAAGGAATTATGCAACAAGATTTCGTTTCCGCCGAAGACGCTGCTCAAATGCATCGGTTTGAACATGAAGCAGATAATGTCACCACCCAGATTTTAGAAAGGCTGAATTCTACATTTATTACCCCGCTGGATCGTGAGGATATCTATAAGCTGGCCCAGGTCCTGGATGATATTGTCGATTATTCCGAAGGTACTGTGGAACGCATGCTGCTTTACCGCACGGGTAAACCTTCGCTGGGAACCCAAGAACTTGTCCACCTGGTGGGATTGGCAGCCGAGCAAATCCAGACAGCCTTCGCTTGCTTGGGAAACATTCATTATAAAAAAACCAAGATCCAGGCTGCAGCTGAAGAGATCTATCACCTGGAAAGTGCGGGGGACAAGCTTTACCGACAAGAAGTAGCCCGCTTGTTCGAACACGAGAAAGACCCGATTGAGATTATCAAATGGAAAGAGATTCTGGAACATATTGAAGCAATGTTAGATCACTGTGAATCCATTGCTGATCTTCTCAAAAGTGTGGTTTTAAAATATGACTAATCTAGGTGCGATGCTAGTCGTTGTGGTATTTTTAGCCCTTACCTTCGACTACATCAATGGATTTCATGATACGGCCAATGCCATTGCCACGAGTGTTTCGACTCGGGCCTTAACTCCTAAACGGGCTGTGATTCTGGCCTCCGCCTTTAATCTCATCGGGGCTCTCTATAGTACCGGGGTGGCCCAAACGATTGCCAAAGACATTATTCTACCACAATTCGTGACCCAAGAGGTGGTCATTGCCGCTTTGCTCAGTGCCATCGCTTGGAATCTTGTCACTTGGTTGGTCGGAATTCCCAGCAGTTCTTCTCATGCCATTATTGGTGGCATGAGTGGGGCTGCCGTAGCTCGAGTCGGATTTGGCGTTTTGCAGTGGGAGGGTTTAGGCAAGATTTTAGCCGCGCTGATTTTCTCACCGATTGTGGGGATGGTGCTTGGTTTTATTATTATGAAGTTGTTGTCCATTATTTTTGCCCATTCTGCGCCGTCCCGTGTTAATCACGGATTTAAGAAAATGCAAATTTTTTCCGCGGGATTGTTAGCCTTTAATCATGGATCGAATGATGCTCAGAAATCGATGGGGATTATCACTATGGCTCTCATTGCGGCCGGTTTACAAGCCCAAACGCTTCTTGCCCCGCCACTTTGGGTGAAATTTGCCTGTGCTCTGGCAATGTCCCTGGGTACTGCTGCGGGAGGGTGGAAGATCATCCATACCATGGGCGGGAAAATCTTTAAACTGGAGCCGATCAATGGATTTGCCGCAGATTTAAGTTCATCGATTGTCATTTGGTCGGCAACTGTATTTCCGGGTCTCCATCTCCCTGTTTCTACGACTCATGTCGTTTCAGGCTCTATCATGGGGGTCGGGAGTGCCAAAAGAGTTTCTGCAGTGCGCTGGGGTGTGGCTCAACAAATGCTTGTCGCCTGGGTTGTAACGATTCCTACGACGTCTCTGCTTGCTGCATTTTTTTACACGATATTGTCAAAACTTTTTTAATAGACGTTTATTCGAGACCTGAGGCTCGAAGTCCGAAGCACAAGGCGAAATGGACAGAGTCCGCCCAAAAAATTAAAGCCTTAAAGTCCATTTCGTTCTTCGATTCGCAGAATCGAATTCAAAGTTCGAACCTCGCGCTTCGCCAAGGCCTTGGTCAGTTGATCAAAGGCCTTTTTCATTTAATTTTGAGAGTCTATTTCTTTCATTGCCCACATATCTTCCGGTAAAGGGTTGTCCAAGCAACATGGAGGGAGAAGGGGAACATGAAAGGTGTAGAACGAATCCGATTTGTCGTGATCTTGATCCTGGGGATGATGGCCCTGGGTTTATTGACCTGGGGTATTGGCAAGGTCTATTTGGAACTCGTAGGTCAATCCAGTCATGTAAAGGTAGAAGAAGCACAAAAAGGTCAAAAGGTATCAGATGTTCATGACAGCGCTGTGCTGGTCCTGCCGGAAGCGAGGTTCTGGACTTGTCAGGTTGGTGTCTTTCAAAGTGAAAGCAACGCACAGCTGAGCAAGGAAAAGCTTCAAGGGTCAGGCTTTGATGCTGAAGTGATCAGTGTCAATCCCTGGACAGTTGCCATTGGCCTAGGTCATTCGGCAGATGAACTTAAAGGGATGCGCCAGTCTTTTAACGAGAAGGGAATTCTCACGGTTCCCAAACAAATAGTGCTTCCGGAACGGACATTTCGTGTCGCAGGAAATGGTTCGCAACTAACCGTGGGACTGTTGACAAACGTCAATACTATATTGCAGAAGGGGTTGACAGCCGAAACTTTGACTGAAGAACAGCGGGTCTGGGAGGCCTTGGCTGGGGATCATCCGCCCAAAGATATGAATGTGCTTCATCAATTGTATAGCCGGGTTCGGGCAAAAACAAATTTTGAAGAACAAAGTGCAATGGGTTTAGCATTATATTTTGAAGCGCAGAGGGTTATTAATAAATATTCTGGTAAATAATAGAAATAAATGAAATGCTTAAATTGTGTTTTTCCCGGATAGTGATATAATTAACTATCTTTATTTTGGGAAATTATAGTTGAGAAATGAGGGAACTTATTGAAAACGCTAAAAATTCCAGAGGCGACAATTATTCGGCTGTCAGTTTACTCACGTCATCTGACTGAAGTTGATCGAAAGGGAATTATTACCACCTCATCGGGAGATATTGCTGATGGAGTTGGCGTTAGTCCTGCACAAGTACGCAAAGATTTGGCCTATTTTGGGGAGTTTGGGACTAGAGGTGTCGGGTATAACGTCAAAGATCTCCGTCAACATATTTTAAGGATTCTTGGTTTAAGCGTTGATTGGAGTGTTACTATAGTTGGAGTTGGAAATTTAGGGTTAGCTTTAAGTTCTTATAAAGGGTTTAGTGAACGAGGTTTTATTATTACCAGCATTTTCGACTCGGATCCTGCTAAGGTGGGGACCATGATTGGCGATGTGGAGGTTTTGCCGATAGAGCAATTAGAAGAAGTAGTAAAACGCAACCGGACACAGATCGGGATTGTTGCTGTGCCTGCGGTAGCGGCACAAGAAATCGCTGATCAATTGATTAAAGCCGGGGTACAAGCTATCTTGAACTTTGCCCCCGTGGTCTTGAATGTTCCGCCGGAGATCGAGCTTCGCAATGTGGATTTGGTGGTAAACCTTGAAGTGTTGACGTTCAATGTTGGGGCTCAATGGTTCTAATTGTTCTGTGATTGAACTGTTGTATATAAGGTGTACCTGTCGTATAATAGCACCATAAGAAGTGTATCTAGGGTTCCGCCGCAAGGGTCTGGACCGAGCGATACTGGTTGGATGGTGCCAACTACACCGTGTGGGAGAAAAGCCCCGTGGCAAGTTCTTTGGAACTCGGTACGGGGTTTTTTAGAGGTGCGTTTTAAGAATGAGGGGGGATGGGTATGAATCAAAACCAGGGGAAGAAGAAAATTATGGTTTACGATACTACGTTGCGGGATGGGGCACAGGGGGAAGGAATTCATTTTTCAACGCAAGATAAGTTGAGTTACGTGAAGCGGATTGAAGAGATGGGGAGTCTTTATGTGGAAGCGGGTTGGCCGGGTGCCAATCCACGGGATGAGGAGCTATTCCAGTTAGTGCACGAGCTGCACCTTCCCCAGACGCGCATCGCAGCGTTTGGGAGTACTTGTAAGGTAAAAGAGTCTCCGGAAAACAGCAATATCTTGTTGAATCTCTTGGCATCTAAAGCCAAAACAATTACAATTTTCGGTAAGTGTTGGGATCTGCATGTTCGTGATGTCTTGCGGACAACCAATGAGGAAAATCTCCGTTTGATTCGGGAATCGGTTTCTTTCTTGGTTTCCCAAGGACGGGAAGTTTTCTTTGACGGGGAACATTTTTTTGACGGATTTAAAGAGAACCCGGATTATGCCTTAAAGTGCATTGCAACTGCCCTTGAGGCCGGGGCAGCGATGGCTATTTTATGTGATACGAATGGGGGTTGCTTGCCCGGCGAAATCACTCAAGGGGTTAGGGCTGTCATGCAATCATTTTCGCCCCAAGAGCTTGGAATTCATGTCCATAATGATGGTGGTCTTGCTGTGGCCAATTCCTATGTCGCAGTAGAAGCTGGGGTAACCCAAATTCAGGGGACCTGGAATGGGTTTGGGGAACGGTGTGGCAATGCTAACTTAAGTACCCTGATTCCCTTGTTACAGATCAAAGGGGGATACTCAGTTGTTTCGGATTCAGCTTTGTTAAAGATCACCTCCTTTTCTCGCTTTGTGGCAGAGCTTACCAACGCGCCTTTTGATGACCGGCAACCGTACGTGGGCCGCAGCGCTTTTGCACATAAAGCGGGCATGCACGTAGATGCGATCCTCAAGAATCAACGATCTTTTGAGCACATGGATCCGGCTGAGGTCGGTAATGAGCGGCGCATTTTAATCTCAGATCAGGCTGGGAAAGCCAATATCTTAGAACGGTTACGGCGTTTTGAACCGGAAATAGGCAAAGATGACCCCCGTGTTGAGAAAGCTATGATCGAAATCAAGGAATTGGAGCATAGCGGGTTTCAATTTGAAGCAGCTGAAGGGAGTCTCGATCTGTTACTGTTGCGGATACTTGGGAAGTTCCCTGCTCCTCCGTTTGAGGTCTTAGATTATCATGTCTGGAGTGACCCCTTGCGAGGGGAACTCGATTCGGTTGCCGTAGTCAAGGTCAAAGTCGGTCAAGAGTCAGTGCAAATCGCTTCCGAAGGAAATGGTCCGGTCAATGCCTTGGATACGGCCTTGAGACAGGCTCTCATGGGTTTCTTCCCGATTCTGGGAGAAAGTGAACTGGTGGATTATAAGGTGAGAGTCTTGGACGGTTCGCGGGGAACAGAAGCTATAGTGCGCGTCATTATCGACACTCGCTTGGATCATGAAGATTGGGGGACGATCGGGGTATCCAAGAATATCTTAAAAGCCAGTGCTCAGGCCTTGCTTGATGCCCTTAATTGGACGATTTGGAGGGGGACTGCGAGAAAAGTCCTTGATCCTGCGACAACTGAGGCAGGTACGCGCTAGACAGTTGTTTGAAGCCTTAGCCTTGGAAGAGGATTTTTAGATAAATTTAAACCATTGGGAGTCTTTCTCCGGTTATAAAGGAAATGCAGAAGAGGCGCATACAGCCTTTTCTGCATTTCTTTATCTCTGCTCCGCATCTCTGACTGAGACGGAGGGGGCCCATCTTCTAAATGAAGTGAACTGCGGAGGAAAATAGAACAGTGTCGAACTTGCGTAGTAATGGGGAAGATGCTACACTTATACGTAGTCAATCAGGGACTATGGGCTCAAAGCTCAATTCCTATAGATGGAAGGAGAAAACACTATGGCGGTCGGGCGAAATTCCTCGGGGTCAGGAAGAACCGTATTGCTCATTTTGATCGGTGCTGCCCTTGGGACTTTGGTTGGATTTGGCTTGGAAAAATACGGCATTTTAGCACCATTTTTACGGCCAGCTGTCATTGATGTACCCTCCCACACTTACTTGGATTTCTTTTTTTTCTCCCTTTCCTTTGGTTTTCGTTTGAGTATTACCATCGCGACGATTTTGGGAGCACTTGGAGGATATTTATTGTCAAGGAAGTGGTAATATGCTCGTACTTGCTTCTTCATCCCCGCGGAGGGCTATGTTGCTTCGTGAGGGAGGTTACGCCTTTGAAACAGTTCAGGCTTCTGTTTCAGAAGTGTTGCCGGAAGGGATGCCGCCGGAAATCGGAGCTGGACATTTGGCTGTCCGCAAAGCCCAAGCTGGTTTGAGCCAGTGGTTAGACCGGGGCGGTAACCTTCAGGATGTTGTGTTAGGGGCGGATACGATGGTGGTCCTAGACGGTACCTGTATTTTAGGGAAGCCGTCAACACCGGCGGAAGCGGAAGAAATGCTTCAAAAGCTGAGTGGCAGGACGCATGCAGTATTGACCGGCGTGGCTTTAGTTTCCGGATTGGGGAGATTGGAAGTTGATGTAGTGAAAACTGTCGTCCGTTTCCGTCAACTACTAATTGGTGAAATTAAAGCGTATGTGCTCGGCGGAGAACCGATGGACAAGGCCGGAGCCTATGGAATTCAAGGGGAAGCAGGGAAATTTGTTGAGTCCTTTGAGGGATCATTGACAAATGTTATTGGCTTACCTATGGAATATCTTTTAGAACATCTTAGGGCGTGGGGGATTGGGCAGACAAATATTGCTTCACGCGAGGTGGAGGATGGACTATCAGCGTTTGAAAGATTTGCCGGAGGAACTTCTGCCACGTGAGCGACTCTACCAATCCGGGCCCGAAGTATTGTCTAACCGAGAAATTTTGGCGATCTTACTTCGCACGGGTATTAAAGGTGAAAATGTCTTGACGTTGGCAGAACGAATTTTGATAGAGGTCGGTGGACTTGCGGGGCTAGGAAAGCTGACAGTCCATGAGTTAGCCCAAATGCATGGCTTAGGGAAAGCAAAGTCGGCAGAGATTAAAGCCGCCTTGGAATTGGGGCGTCGTTCAGTTTCTGTTGATCCTATGTCACGACCGGTGGTCAATTCTCCACAAGATGTGGCTCATATAGTGATGGAAGAAATGCGGTTCCTTGATCGTGAGCATTTCCGCGTTGTTTCTTTATCGACGAAGAATCATGTTTTGGGGATCAGCCCTGTCTCAATCGGTTCACTCAATTCTTCTATGGTTCACCCACGGGAGTGTTTTAAAGAAGCGATACGGCGTAACTCAAACGCCATTATTTTATTGCACAATCATCCGAGCGGTGATCCGACTCCCAGCCAGGAGGATATTGAAGTCACACGTCGTTTGGCAGACGGGGGGAAGATTTTGGGGATTGAAGTACTTGACCATGTGATTATCGGAGATAATAGATTTATCAGTTTAAAGGAACGTGGAATCTTGTAGAGGTTCGATATTCGATGTTCGTGGTTCGAACTTTGAATTTGATTCCGCGAATCGAAGAACGGAATGGATGTTAAGGCTTTATTATACTGCGAACTTTGTTCGCTTCGCATTCGAACCACTAACCACGAACATCGAACCACGATTTTGGAAGGAGTTATAGCAAACCATGTTTAATTTTTTTAGCAGGGACTTAGGAATCGATTTAGGAACTGCGAATACATTGGTTCATGTTAAGGGAAAAGGAATTGTTGTACGGGAACCCTCTGTGGTGGCGATGGATATATCGACGAAGACCCCTTTGGCCGTCGGTGACAAAGCCAAAGAAATGATCGGGCGGACGCCTAGCAATATCGTAGCGATTCGCCCCTTGAAAGATGGGGTTATTTCTGATTTCAATGTTACACAAAAAATGCTGAAGTATTTCATTAGCCGTGCACTTGGAACAGAACACCCCTTTATACGTCCCCGGGTGGTTATTTGTGTACCTTCAGGTGTAACTCCGGTTGAGGAACGGGCTGTCAAAGAAGCAGCAATGGCTGCCGGAGCGAAGGACCCGATTATTTTAGAGGAGCCCATGGCTGCAGCTATCGGTGCCGGTCTCCCGGTCAGTGAACCGACCGGAAATATGATCGTAGACATTGGGGGAGGTACCACCGAAGTGGCTGTTATCTCCTTGGGTGGGATCGTGACCAGTCGTTCAATCCGAGTGGCGGGCGATGAAATGGATGACGCTATTGTCGCTCATATTAAGAGACGTTATAATTTAATGGTTGGATATCGGACAGCTGAAACCTTAAAATTTGAAATCGGGTTTGCCTATAGGGCAGAACCCGGAATGTTCACGGTACGCGGGCGGGATTTATTAACGGGACTCCCTAAAACTGTCGAAGTGACTTCGGAGGAAATTCAAGAAGCTCTTCAAGAGCCGGTCATGGCGATTGTCGATGCGGTGAAATCATGTTTGGAGAAAACTCCGCCGGAATTGTCTTCAGACATCATGGACCGCGGCATTATGATGGCCGGCGGAGGCTCTTTGCTCCGCAATCTTGACCGACTGATTTCGGATGAAACGGGTATTGCGGTGCATATGGCAGAGGACCCGTTATCCTGTGTTGTCAATGGAACGGGGTATGTCCTGGAAGATGCAGATATCCTTCGTAAAATTGCTGCCTCGCAAAAGAGTTAAGAACAGCGGGGAGGAGTTATGGTGGGGAAAAGAGTTAATGTAACGGGAATTGCGGTTCTCGTTTTCTTTCTGTTGTTAGGAGTACTGATTAGTATTCGGTTAACGGGGTTAGGCAGCAATTTCCCTAATCCAATTGGAGGAGTCCTGCAGCGAGTTTTAAGTCCGCTGGAAGAATCTATTCTTCGGTTAGGGAATGGAATTCGGGATAATACGAAGGTTGTATGGAATTTCCGAGAGGTACAGATTCAAAATGAAGCCCTTCGCAAGCAAGTGGAGCAATTAACGGGGGATAATTTAAAACTGAAAGAACAAATTTTGGCAGGTATACGTTATACTGAGCTCGATCAGGGGCAGTTTAGAAGCCCGTCACTCGATAAATTTGCCAAGATTGGGGCCAGTGTGATCAATCGCAACCCTATTACTTGGTATCGGACTTTGACTTTGAACCGTGGAAGTCAGGATGGGGTTACGGCGAATGACCCGGTCATCGGCGCTTTGGGGCTCGTCGGAAAGATTGTTTCCGTCTCGACGACTACTTCTGAAGTTTTGATGATCCTCGACGGGGAAGGGCAAGTAAGTGCCCTGGTGCGTGGCAGCACAGGTGAAGGAACATTCGGCATTGTGCAAGGGACTTATACGCGCGGTTCCCGCCTGACTTCGGAAGGAAATTTGCAAATGCTTTTTCACCGAGAGGATAATGTCAATGTTGGCGACCTCGTGTTTACTTCAGGCATTGGCGGGGTTTACCCCAAAGATGTCCCGATCGGGAAAGTAAGGGAAATTCAGCTCGACCCTTCGGGTTTGCTCAAAACCGCTTATATTGACCCATTGGTTGACTTTGATTCCTTAGAGGAGGCTTATATCGTTAAACCGATGGAGGGGAAATAATGCGTTACATTCTAATCGCGGTTATGTTTCTCCTGAGCTTGATTTTACCGGGAACGGTCTTTCATTTTTGGGCTTGGTCAGGGATTAAACCGGATTTGCTCATGCTCTTAACGATCTATATGGCCATGCATCACCGACTGCCTTCCAGTGTGTTATGGGGGCTGGGCGCGGGCTTATTGGAAGACTTATACTTAGGGCGATATATTGGCATGTATACGCTCACCCTCGCGGTGGTTGCCGTCTTAAGTTATTGGCTGGCGGAGCGCTGGTATCGAGATAATTTTCTTTTAACGACTTTTATGGTTTTTATCGTCACGATGGTAGGGCAAGTTGTGGTCGCCTTTTTGAGTCTGGGAGCCGGTCTTTATTGGTCTGTGGGAGACATCGGTCAGCTGGTGATAGGGGTTGCTCTGTACAACGCGATCCTTGTACCGGTTACCTACCCGCTGATTCACAGGTCCTTCCTTCACGGCTGGCTGCGCTATCGGCCGAGATATGAACGCTAGCGTTCATATCTCGAGGCACGATGATCGAGGCACGAATCGAGGCGAACAAGTTCGCAGGGCAATTTATAGCTTTGGAGTTCAATTTAAACTTCGATTCAGAGTTAGTGGATCGAGCCCAAAGTTAAATCCGTTCTTTGATTCGCAGAATCGAATTCACAATTCGAACCTCGAACCTCGTGCCTCGCCAAAAAACGTATCGAAGAGGAGTTTTTGGACATATGGATGAAAAAGAACGAAAACCTTATGCTCATCGTCTTTGGGGGTTAAATGTCGTAGTGGTTCTCGTTTTTTTGATTCTGGGTTTTAACCTTTGGCGGTTACAGATTACTCAAGGTTCCTATTATGCCGCCAAGGCACAGGGCAACGTTATGCAACTTGTGAAAATTCCTCCCACAAGAGGGGATATTGTGGACAAGAATGGCAAGATTTTAGTGACGAGTGTTCCGGAATTCGCGCTCAACTTGGACTGGTTGGATTTACAACAATCCAAGAATAGCAATTGGAAAGATGTTGTTCGGCGCCTAGCGACGTTTATTAAACAAGACTGGCCCAATCCCAATCAGTCCGTTGATTCGATTACCGAGGATATCTTAGCCAGCATTCAGAATCATCAATGGGAGCGCTATCGCCCTGTCACGATCTTGGCGCATGTTCCTCAAAATCTCCAAGCCATTATAGCCGAGCACCAGGATGAGCTTCCCGGCGTGAGTGTAGACGCTATCCCGGTTCGCTCTTATCCGCAGAAGATACTGGGAGGGCAGATGCTCGGTTATGTCCGTGAGATAGCCGACACGGAGATTGCCCAGTTTAATCAAAATACTGATGCGCAAAAAGCGAATTTTGAGTATGCGCAGGGGGATATGGTCGGTAAAATGGGGGTCGAAAAATCCTATGACTTTTGGTTGCGCGGTAAAGAGGGTATTCAACAGGTCGAAGTAGACAATAGTGCCCGCCCGGTTTATAAACAGGTGGTCCAAGTACCGGAAGCGGGCAAGA
>Ga0326727_10010051_pt1 | contig 22792 bp, 19 predicted proteins | sample MB2enrmetagenome_FD_207643 | JGI IMG/M metagenome (GOLD analysis project Ga0326727, IMG submission 207643) | Lab enriched peat soil microbial communities from McLean, Ithaca, NY, United States - MB29MY | ecosystem: Environmental > Terrestrial > Soil > Wetlands > Peat | place: USA: New York...
GGACGAGGGGGACTTCATAGCTGATCATTTGCGCGATGGCGCGCATCGCCCCCAGCAGCGAATATTTGTTTTGACTGGACCACCCCGCCATGAACACCGCCAGCTCGGAGGCGGAGCCGATGGCAAAGAAGAACAGAATCCCGGCGTCCAGTTCAACGGCGCTCATGTTGCGTCCGAAGGGCAAAACGGCGAAGGCCAGCCAGACCGGGACGGTCAGGGCCAGGGGCGCGAGAAAGTGCAGCGTCTTGTCGGCGGAGAACGGGACAATGTCCTCCTTGATGAGCATTTTGATGCCGTCGGCCAGGGGCTGGAACAGGCCGCAAGGGCCGACGCGATTGGGGCCGAAGCGATTCTGCATGCGGCCCAGGATTTTGCGCTCAAGGATGGTGGTGAGGGCAAAACAAGTGCCGAAGACCGCCATGAGACCGGCGATGTTGAGGATCATGGCGAGCAGGGGCCGGGCGGGCACGGGCGCCAGTCCCGCCAGGGCGCGCTGCAAGGAGACGAAGATTTGGTCCAAGGCATTCATACGGCGGAGGGGCCGGGAACGGCCTCCTTTTTGGCCTGGGCCTTGCGTTGTTCGGCGGCGCGCGCCGCATCCACGGCGGCCGCCTCGGTCGGATGAATTTTGCGGAAGTAATCGTTGGACTTGGCCAGGTCGGTCTTCTGAAGGACCATGTCGGGGTCGCTGCTGGACAACTCGAAGACGTGGTCCATTTTGATGGAATCGAACGGGCAGACCTCCGCGCAAATGCCGCACTCCATGCAGACGGCCATGTCGATGTTGAAGACCTTGGGTTGCAATTGCATTTTGCCGAGGTAATCCGGCTTTTTGGCGGTGTCCTTGACAATATGGATGCAATGGGCGGGGCACTCGGCCGCGCAGATGGAACAAGCCGTGCAACGCAACCCGGCCATCGGATCGTCGCCGTCATAGACCAGAAAGGGGATGGTGCGGGCGTTTTCCTGGGGCGGGAGTTTTTCCTCCGGGTACTGCACGGTGGTGAGGCGGGCGGGGTCGTAGTAGCTGCCCTGGAAATTACGCCAGGTTTCGACCAAGCCCCGAAGGATGCCGCGGCCCAACATCAGCGATCCACCTCCCCGAGCACGATATCAATGCTGCCCAGGATGATGACGACATCCGCGATGGAATGGCCGAGGCACATGTCTTCGAGGACGGTCAGGTTGACGAGGCTGGGAGGGCGGACGCGATAGCGCCAGGGGTTGGGCCCGCCGTCGCTGACCAGGTAGAAGCCCAGTTCGCCCTTGGGCGATTCAATCCGGCCATAGGCTTCGCCGGGTTTGGGGCGGAGATTGCGGAGCCTGGCTTTGGGGTCCATGACCGGACCGTTGGGGATGTCGCGCAGGGCCTGGTCGAGGATCTTGAGCGATTCCCGCATTTCCAGAATGCGCACCATGTAACGGTCGAAGACGTCCCCCTGCCCGCCCAGGGGGACGCGGAAGTTGAAGCGTTTGTAGAGGCCGTATTGATCCACTTTGCGGATGTCGTAATTGACTCCGGAGGCCCGCAAGCCGGGGCCGGTGACGCCGGCGTTGACGGCCAAGTCCGGCGGCAGGACGCCCACGCCCTGGCTGCGGGCGCGGAGGATTTCGTTTTCGCTCAAGAGCGCCTCAAAATGGTCGAGAAAAGGACCAAAACCGGCCACGACACCCGCCGCCTGCTTGAGCCAGCCGGGGGGCAGATCGCAGCGGCAGCCGCCAAAGCGGAGGTAATTGCACATCATGCGGGAGCCGCTCAAAGACTCGAAAAGGTCGAGGATTTTTTCCCGCTCGCGAAAGGCGTACATGAGCGGGGTGCCCAGCGCGCCCATGTCCTGCAACAAAAAGCCGGCCAGGCAAGCGTGGTTGAGCAGGCGGGTCAGTTCGCCGACAATGACGCGAATGTATTCGGCGCGCTCCGGCACGGCCAGCGCGGCCAGTTTCTCCACGCTCAACACGTAGGCCCAGTTGTTGGTCATGGAGCAGATGTAATCCAGGCGGTCGGTGTAGGGGATGGCGGCGAGGTAGCTGTTGTGCTCGGCGATTTTTTCGTGGTTGCGATGAAGGTAGCCGAAAACGGGCGTGAGTTTGACGACGGTTTCGCCGTCCAAAATGACATTCATCCGAAAGACGCCGTGGGTGGAGGGATGATGCGGCCCCAGGGCCACTTCGAGAAGGTCATGGCCGGGGGGGTCGCCGGCGGGACGGGGCGGAAGTTCCGGGGGCGGCGCGATCACGGCTCCGCCTCCGGGTCGCGGGCCGGCGCATAATCCTTGCGCATGGGGTGGCCGGCGAAGTTGTCCCACATCAGGAGGCGGCGCAGATCGGGATGGCCGTCAAATATAATGCCAAAGAGATCGAAGATTTCCCGCTCCTGGAACTCGCAACTGCGCCAGACGGGCGTGAGCGAAGGCAGCGTGACATGGGCGGCGCGGTCCCCGGTGCGGAGGCGGATGACCAGCGGGCCGTGGCCAAGCGCCATGGAATAGAGATGATAGACCGCTTCGAGAAAGGCGGGCGTCTTGCGCGCGGCGGGTTCGCCGGGTTTTGGCTTCTCCAACCTCTCCGGCCAATCCACGCCCGTGACGTTGGAGGCGTAATCGAAACGCAGTTCCGGATCGTCGCGCAAAAACCTGGCAATGTCACGCGCCCGCCCCGGCTCCAGCAGCAAAGAAGGCTGGCCGGCCGGGCTGCCGTTGGGAACCAGCTCCACCGGCGCGCCCGGGAAGGCGGCGGCGATGCGTTCTTTGATTTGTTCAGGAGTTGGCATCGGGGGTCCGGGGTTGGCGGAGGCGGGGTCCCACCAGGTCATGCGCTCCAAATTGCGGCACGGGAAACTCGCCGGAGGCGCTTTCCGGCAGGCGGGTCGGGCAGCCGGGGGCGGCGAGGCGCTGGCGGGCAATTTTCTCTTGCAAATGAATCAGGCCCTCCAGCAGGGCCTCGGGCCGTGGAGGGCAGCCGGGGATATAGACATCGACCGGGATATAGAGGTCGATCCCCTGCAGGACGTTGTAGCCGTCGCGGAAGGGGCCGCCGCAAATGGCGCAGGCGCCCATGGCGATGACGTATTTAGGTTCGGGCATCTGGTTGAAAAGGCGCACCACCTGGGGCGCCATTTTCTTGGTCACGGTGCCGGAAACAATCATCAGGTCGGCCTGGCGGGGCGAGGGCCGGAAGACCTCCGCGCCGAAGCGGGCCATGTCGAAGCGGGCCATGGAGGCGGCAATCATCTCAATGGCGCAACAAGCGAGGCCGAATTGCAAGGGCCACAAGGAGTTTTTCCGGCCCCAGTTGTAGAGGTCTTCGATGGTGGTCAGAACGATGCCGTGGGGGCTTAAATCGTTTTGAGGATGCGGGTTCATGGGGTCAATTCCTGGCCAACACTCCCCTGGCCCAGGCCCAGGCCAGCCCTTCCGCCAGCAAGAGAATGAAGAGCAACATCGCCAGGCAGGCGGCCAGGGAGAGGCCCTGGAAGGCCGCGGCGAACGGCAGCAGGAAGATCGTCTCGACATCGAAGACCAGGAAGATGATGCCGTAGAGATAATATTCGGATTTGAACTGCACCCATCCCGTGGGGCGGACCTCCAAGCCGCATTCGTAGGTGGCGTTTTTGACCGCGCCGGGCTTGGGCGGCGAGAAAGCGCGCGCCCAAAGCCAGGCGATGGCCAGCGGGGCGAGGGCGAAGAGCGCCGCCGCCAAGCCGAAAAGCGCCAGAAAGCAGTAGGGTCCCATGTTCATGGTGCGATGCCTGGTTTAAACCGCCAGCGGCTCGACGATAATCATTTGAGCAAGCTGCGAGCTTAGAGCCAGGCGCGCGTTGCACACCAGACAAATCAAGTTGGATTGGCGTGCCAGCAGCCGGATGACTTGCTGTTCGCCAAGCCCAATCTCCCGCAGGCGTTGCGTCACGGCCGGCGGAGCGGCCAGCTCCCTGATCCGCACCGGCACGCCCGGCTTGACGCGGCTGAGCGGGCAGGCGGGGGGCTGGCGGCGGCGGGCCGGGCGGCGGTCGGGCGCGTGATTTTCCAATGGAACGGTTTGGGCAAACGCTGACAAAGTTGCATCCATTACACGGGCAAGTTACAAGGCCGGTTCCAGGGCAACTCCACTTTATTTGCCATTAACGAGTCGTATTTTGGTTGTTACAAAATGCCCTTAAATGCCGCTCAGGCCGCTTTCGACCAATAAATGGTCAGTAATTCGCAAAACGGGTGTAGTTTAACCCCCTCCCATCGAGGATGCTGGCCCGAAGCGAGAAGGGCATTAGTGCCCATAATTTGGGGATAAGTTATGAGAGAAACGCAGAATCCGATGGGCGGCCTGGAGGGGGGAAGGAGGTCCGCATGATGTTTGTGGCTGGAATCAGCTTCAAAACGGCGCCGGTCGCCCTGCGCGAGCCATTGGCCGTGACGCCGTCGCGGCTGATCGAGACTGCGGCGCGCCTGAAACAGGAAGGCGGCCTATCCGAGTTAGTCCTTCTTTCCACCTGCAACCGTGTGGAGCTCTACGGCGTGATGGAGGATGCCGGGGACCCGGCCGGGCTGCTCGCCTCGCTCGCTCGCGCCGGGGTGGACGTCTCCCCCTATATTTATATTCACCAGGGCGAAGCCGCCGCGCGCCATCTCTTTGCGGTGGCCGGCGGCCTGGACTCGATGGTTTTGGGGGAAACGGAGATTACCGGGCAGATCAAGACCGCCTACGAGGCGGCCCGGGCCGCGAGCCTGACCGGGCGGGTCCTGAACGGCGCCTTCCAACGCGCCTTTCAAGTCGTCAAGGCCATCCGCACGAAGACGCAAATCGGGCGCGGGGCCACGTCGGTGGGCAGCGTGGCGGTGCAGTTGGCCGAGAAAATCCTGGGCGGCGATTTTCACGAGAAGACGGTGATGATCATTGGGGCGGGCAAGATGGGGTCGGCCTGCCTCCGGCACATCGCCAAGAAGGGCGTGCGCTCCATCATCGTGGCCAACCGCTCGCTGGAACACGCCGCGGAACTGGCGCGGGAATTCGGGGGGCGCGCAGTCAATTACATGGATAACGGTCTGGCGGCCATGTGCGAGGCGGACATTGTGGTGAGTTCGACGGGCTGCCCGGAAACGATCCTGGACCGGGAGGACGTGGAGGCGGTCATGCGGCAGCGGCCGCATCGGCCTTTGTTCCTCATCGACATTGCCGTGCCGCGGGACATCGCGGTGGAGGTGGAAGAGCTCGAAAACGTTTTTCTTTACAATATCGATCACCTGGAGCGGGTGATGCGCGAGAACACGCGGCTGCGGGAGCAGGCGCTGGCCCAATGCCGCGCAATCATCGAGGAACACACGACCGCCTTGATGGCCAGGCTCAACAGCGCTGCCGGGAGGCCGGAGACGCTCCAGGCGACGCCCTGCCCGGGGTGGGTCTTCCAGAGTCCCGTGGCCGGGTATGCGAAGTGATGATGCTGTTATGACCGATCCCCAACAACCCCGACGGAGAATTTAGAACACTCAAAAAAATGCGACTATGAAAACAACGAACCCCATGAGAATAGCCCGAGTCTGTTTATTGACAATTGCGCTAATCGGCGTCGTCGCCACGATGTCGGCGACAACGATTACGCCCTATGCCCTCAATGCCCGGATCAGCCCGCGGCCCCTGACCCCCAACGATGTGACCCTCTACGGGCTGCCGGCCAGCCTGGAAGTGTCAGGCGGGCTGGGCACGCTTGGCATCGGCACGCCGTCGTACCTGGAGGTGGATGTGACCATCAGCAACACCTATGCCTCGACGATCACCAATATCGTCTGGTCCTGCACGGGGCCGGCGGGGGCGGTGACGTTGACGGCCAGCCCGTTGCCAATGACGGTGCCGGTCTATTTGCCGTCGGACCGCCTGGTCTATCAGGTGTCACCGGCGAACGGCCGCGTGGAACTGCGCCCGACCGTGGCCGGTGAGTACACCGTCAGCGCCGCGGTCGAGGCCACCAGCGGGACGACCAACGTGAGCGTGACACTCAACGCGGCAACCTACGAGGGCGTGGAAGTGTGCGCGTTTTGCCATAGCGGAGGCCTGGTCGGCGTTCCCGACATGTATCCGTCCTGGTTGACGACGGGGCATGCCAGCATTTTTACTCAAGGCGTTGACGGCCTTATAGGGACTCATTACAGCGTGAGTTGCATCAAGTGTCACACCACCGGGTACGACACCAACGCCAGCGCGTTGGGGGATGGCGGCTTCTATGGGGTGCAGCAGGAGGATGGATGGACGTTCCCGACGAATTTGGCCAACACCAACGCGGCCATCAGCAACTTCTCGTCCATGCCGGTCAATCTGCAGCACGTAGCCAACATCACCTGCGAAAACTGCCACGGGCCGGGCAGCCTGCACGCCACCGCCTTTGGCGACACCAGCGCTCCCAACTGGCCATTGCTTGACATTCCTTATAATGCAGGGGCCTGCGAAGAATGCCACGACGACGCGCCCACCCACGCTTCAGGAACCCAGTGGTATGCCTCCAGCCACGCGGTGACGACGACCATTCCGACTTCAGAGGCGGCCAGCACCGCCCAGTATTGTGTGCGTTGCCACACAACGGCGGGATTTATTACCATCGTCTCCAATATCGCCGCCGGCAATGGCATTGTGACCTGCACCAACGTCGCCTACAACGCGATCGGTTGCCAGACCTGCCATGAGCCGCACGGATTGACCATCCCCACCAGCGACAACCACCTGATCCGCATCATGTCTTCGGTGACGTTTGGGGACGGCACAGTCGTCACCAACGGCGGGGAAGGCATCCTGTGCATGACGTGCCATCACAGCCGCGACGGGTCGGCAGTTACCAATGTGGCGAATTACCAAGCGGGGATTGCCACTTGGGCCGGAGGATCAACGCCTCCCAGCTCGCATGATTTTGGCCCGCACGACAATCCGCAGGGCGACATGATCGAAGGCATCAACGCCATTACTTATGGCTTGTCGATTCCCAGTTCCGCGCACCGCCTCACGGTGACGAACTCGTGCGTCGGCTGCCATATGCAGAGCATCGCATCATCCAGTCCCGGATTCCTCCTGTCCGGCGGCCATACATTTGAGATGAGTTACAAAACCTACACGACCAACGGCAGCACGGTCGTGACGAATACTACTGACCAGGTGGGGGTGTGCAACCAATGCCACGGCGGCATCACCAACTTCAACTTCCCGGTCGAGGATTACGCCAATGTCGGCACCGTCCTAGGCGTCCAAACCGAAGTTCAGATTCTGTTGAACGAGTTGTCCACCTTGCTGCCGAACTCGCAAGGCGTGGTGGACGGATCGGTCAAGACCAGTCTTTCAGTGAAGACCAACTGGACCACAGCGCAACTGCAAGCGGCCTACAACTGGCAGTTTGTCGCCAATGACGGCAGTCTGGGGGTTCACAACGCCCCCTATGCCACCGGCATTCTTAATGCCTCGATTGCCGACCTGACCGGCCCCTCCGTGCCGGGCAGTTATGACGCTTGGGCGACCAACTACTTTGGTTCGCTGACCAACGCCGGGGCGATGGCCTTTGCCGACCCGACGGGCGATGGCGTGCCGAACTGGCTGAAGTACGCCTTGGGGCTGAATCCACTGGTGGCGGACCAAGGGCTGACCCTGCTCCCGAACGGGGTTGTGTATGCCAACGGCTCCGAACTGGGGGGGAACACGCCGACCAACACCCTGGCCATCTCCACCGCCGCGGACATCACCTTCGACACGCTGCCGGGGACGACCTACCAGATCCAGGAAGTGACCTCGCTGAGCGACGGCTGGCAGAACGTGGGGAACGCGATTGTGGCGACCAACAGCGGATCGATGAGCTACTTGACGCCGACGGCGGGCAATCTGCAGCAGTACTTCCGGGTGGTGAGCTACCCCACGCCGTAACGTTGGAGCTTGTCTTATGAGCAATTGCAATTCACGTTATGGGCGGCCTCAGTCCATGAATGAATAGCAAGCCCATGAACGCGCCGCCAACACGGCCTGCTGGAACCGCGGGGAAAGGGACGCCCGGCGGAAGCGCCCGGTCCTGGCGAATGGTTCCGGCGCTGGCCTTCTTCCTGGCCGGCGCGGCCATGTCCGCCGCCTGGTTCTGCCGCGCCTCCTGGTATCGCGCCGACACGCAAACCCCGGCCATGGTGCTTTCGGGCGCGACCAAGGCGGTGTTGCAACAACTGGATGCGCCGGTCGAAATCCGGTTCTACTCCATGCTCGACCCCTCGAGCGTGCCTGAGGCCATGCAGGCATTTGCCGGCAGGGTGGACCAACTGCTCTCCCAATACGAGCAGGCCGGCGGGGGCCGCGTTCGCGTGGCGCGATCCAAGTCCTTCTCCAATCCGAGCGCCCGGGCCGCTGAAGCCGACGGCATCAACGCCTTCAACAACGACAAGGGCGCCAGTTGTTTCCTGGGCATCGCGGTGGTTTGCGAAGGGCAAAAGCAATCGCTGCCGCAGCTTGCGCCCGAGTGGGAACAGGCCTTGGAACCGGACGTGACCCGCGCCATCGCCCGCGCCGTCCAGTCCAGGCCCGTCATGTCGCCGCCAGTCCGCGTCGAAGCGGTGGCGCTGGATGCGGTCAGGAAGGCGATTCCCAATTTGGACACTGTGTCGCTGGAGGCCGGCACGCAAATGTTGCGCGAAGCGGCGCTGCTTCGGTTTCAAAAGGCGGCTGAGGATACGCAAAGCCGGGTGAACGAAGCCCAACAGCGCCTGCTCCAGGCCCAAGGCGAACCGTCGGGAGCCGGGCAGCAGGCTGCGGAGGAGGAGCTTCGGAAAGTCCAGGCGGAGGGGGCGCGCAAATTGCAGCAGATCGCCCATGATTCCAGCACGGAAATCGCGGCGTTGCAGCAATTGAAAAAGACCGCGCCGTGATGCCGGAACACTGATCGTATGGGCCTATCCCTGCATGGCGCGCGTGGAACGAATAGGACCAGATTCCTTTGGCTTGACCATTCGGTCTCCCTTTTTCTGTCGTTGGCATTCCTGGCGGCCGGCACGAACGTTGGCGGCCAGAACGTCCAGCATTTGAGCATTACCGTGCCGGGCGGGATGCCCGGAAGGCCGGTCATCACTGGAGTTGAAGTGCTGACCAACGGCGGCGAGGTTCACGGGGTGCAAGTGACCTGGGACGGGCCGTCCGGTTATTACCAGTTGTTGGAAAGTCCGGAAACGAATCATCCCGGCTGGGTGGCGCTGACCCGGCATAACGTGCTCTCCCGAAGAGCCACCGTCCCCGCCCGCTACAGCAATGCCTTTTTCACGGTCTCCGGCCCTACCGCCGACTACGCCGGGTCCCAAGCCTGCATCGAGTGCCATGCGCCGGTCCTGAACACCGTCATTCACACCCGGCACATGGCCGCGTTCAACAACGCCTTGTTCGCCTCCACGGGAGGCCGGACCAATCGCGCCTGCCTGGCTTGCCATACCGTCGGGTTCGAAGTGTCGAGCGGATTTGTCAGCGAGGCCGAGACGCCGCAGTTGGCGGGCGTGCAGTGCGAGAACTGCCACGGGCCGGCGGCCAATCATGCGGCCAATCCGGATGATCCAACGGTCCGGCCGCGCGTCGAAGTCGCTTCGCAGGTTTGCGGCGGCTGCCACAACGGGCCCTGGCATCCGACGTTTGATGAGTGGACCCACAGCGCCCACTCGCTGGCCACCAATTTCCTGATCACGAATTTCACCGCCGCCAATGAGGCCCGGATCACCAACCTGAACCTCAATACCGCCCGCGAAATCAATCATTGCGGCCGTTGCCACTCCGGGCCGGTGCGCGAAAGTTTGCTGGACGGCACGCCATTGCCCGTGGGAGACGCGAACATCGGGATTGTTTGTTCCACCTGCCACGACCCCCATCAAACCAACCGGAACCCCGCCCAGTTGCGCAATCCCCTCACCTCGACCAACGACTACTTCATGCCCGCCAACGGGAACTTCGCCAAACTCTACAATCCCAAGGCCAGCATTTGCGCCCAGTGCCACAATCATGCCGGGGCGTCGTGGACCAACAACGAGTGCGCGCCGCATTCTTCCCTGCAATACAACATGTTCCTGGCGAGCATCGGCGAACTTGACCCAAGCAATGCCATTCCGGCGAACTCGCACGCGCTCATCACCAATCAGTGCATCGGCTGCCACATGCAGACGACGGCCTTTGTGAGCACGAACCAGCCCGCCGTGACGGGGCACAGCTTCAAGGTCGATACCTACGGCGTATGCGTCGGCTGCCACAATGTTCCGGAGTCGTTCTTTCCGACCATTATCGGCATCCTGCAGGAAGGTTTCGAATACGAATGGGTCGGCGGCGTGACCAACCTCCTGAACACTTGGGCCGCCACCAAAGCTCCGCCGGCGCTGTGGGCCAAGTACGGCAACCGGGCATGGGAATACACCACGCCCGGCAATTTATCCCCGGGCGGCCGCGGGCCGGACGCCCAGGAGCAGCTTCTCATTCCCGAGAACATCCGCAAGGCCCGGTTTAATCTTTACGTCGTACAAAATGACGGCAGTATCGGCATCCACAATCCTGAGTATGCGGTCAGTCTCATGGTTGCCGCTGAGAACTGGATCGAGCAGGAATTGGAGCAGTGATTGGCCTGAATGAAGATCGCGTTGCCTGAATTTGCCAAGCGCCCGCCGGCGTGGCTGCGAGTGCTCACGCTCGCGGTCTTGCCGCCGGCCCTGCTCCTGCTGGTGATTTCGTGCGGCACGGTGACGCGATCGGTGGTGGTGCTACCGGATGTGCCCGGGGCCAAGTACATCGGCTCCAAGGAGTGCGAACAGTGCCACGAACAAATCTACAAGGGCTTCGCCACGGCCGATCATGCCCGGCTGATCGCCACCGGGACCAATGCGATCAGCGCCGGATGCGAATCATGCCATGGCCCTTGCAGCCTGCACTCGGATTCGGGCGGAGAGGTGTTGCCTCCCTACAGCTTTGCGTCGGGGCGCCCCCGTTCAAGCAGTTTCGGCGCGCGCGTCACCGTCCAACCGCCCCGCGCCACGGAAACGGTCTGTTACCAATGCCACGCCGAGGTGCGCGGCCAGTTTGGCCTCCCCACCCACCATCCAGTGACCGAAGACAAATTGAGCTGCTCGGCCTGCCATTCGCCGCACAAAGGCTCGATATACGTGGGGGGCGGCACGTCGATGCTGGCTGAAAACGACAGTTGTTTTCGCTGCCATCCCGCCCAGCGCGGACCTTTCATGTTCCAACACGAAGCCATGCACGAGGGATGCACCACTTGCCATGAGCCGCACGGGTCGGTCAATGCCAAGCTGCTGACGGTGCGCAACGCCAATCTCTGTTTAAAGTGCCATTTCCAGCAGTCGGTGGGGGGTGAGTTGTTCATTGGCGGTTCCGACCACACGCTGCGCGTGCAACAGGGCACCTGTTGGACGGCCGGCTGTCACGAGGCCGTTCATGGCTCCCGGGTCAGCTCCTCCCTGCGTTTCTAATCTGACCCGCCCGGCGCCATGAAAATCATCAACCCCTTCCTGAAAAAAAGAGGAGGCCGGGGCTGGCTGTGGTTGCCGGGGTTGGGCGTGGCGGCCTGGACGGCGCTGGCGGCGGACACCAACGCGCCGCCTCCGCTGACGCCGGAGCAGATGTTCGAAGGGGGAGCGACCGCTTACAACAACTGGATCGAGTTCTCCGCCGGCGGCAACCTGGTCAGCGGCAACAAAGCCAGCTTCGAACAACAGCACCAGATCGCCGGGTCGGCTTTTGGCGGGCTGGAGGGTTTCCATTTCGGGACCAATCTCGACAAGAAAACCACGCTGTCGCTGGACGGCCGGGCCATCGCCGACGAGCATGACTACAAGCTGAAGCTGGGCATCGAGCGCGAGAACACCGGCTATCTGCGTCTATCTTACAACGAGTACCGCACCTGGTCGGACGGGGACGGCGGTTTTTTCCCGCCGTCGGCAATGTTCTATCCGTTGTCCAAGGATGCGCTGGGTTTGGACCGCGGGGCCTTCACCGTGGAGGGGGGGCTGACGCCGGAAAAGGGGCTGAACGCCGTGTTCAAGTACACCCACACCTTCCGGGAGGGCGCGGACGATTCCACCATTTGGGGAGACTCGCATCCCAATTTTACGAGCCTGACGCAGGGACTCAGCCCGTCGTCTTACGACATCCACGAGCACGCCGACAGCTTTCAACTCGACCTTTCCGACCGCGTCAAGGAAATGGACCTGGGCCTGGGGCTGCACTTCGAGTCCGGACACATGAACGACACTCTGAAAATCACCGAATACCCGGGCGAACCCGTCCAGCAAAAGATCACCGACCAGCAAGGCACAAAGTACGACGTGTTTGATGTCCACACCTTCGCGGAAACATGGGTCAAGACCAATTTGCTGGTGTCGTCCGGTTTCGCCTACTCGCATTTGGACAATGATTTTTCCGGCAGCCGCATTTACGGCTCGGACTTCGACGCCGGCTACGCGCCCAACGCTCAGTACGGCTTGGGTTACTTCGACTTGGGCGGGAAATCGCACATGAATGAATACGTGGTGGACCTCAACCTGCTTTACAAGCCGGGGCCTTATTTCACCATCATCCCCTCCGTGCGGGTGCAAAAGGACAACGCCGACGCGGCATCCAGCGGCTTTGAAACCCTTGGCGCCTACTCGCCGGTGGCCTTCAACTCCTCCGGCGAGGCAGGGGACCTGGATGTGCGGGGCCGGCTGGACCTGGCCTACCGAGGCTTCACCAACTGGGTGCTGCATGCCCGCTTCGATATGACGGAGGTGGATGGAAACCTGGACCAATATGGCGGGCTGATCCCGGTCAATGGGATTGGTATTCCGGGCGTGCAAAGCCAGATCGACGAACGGAACTTCATCCAGCAATACAGCGCCGGGGCCAGGTGGTATCCTTCGCGCCGCGTCGCCCTCGATGTGGGCGGTTACTTCAAGCAGGACGATTACCACTATGTCAGCCCGGTGGACAGCACGCCGGACAACAGCGCCACCGCCTATCCGGGCTATCTGGCGATGCAGAGATTTGCCACTTACGACGGCAACCTCCGGCTGACCTTGAGGCTGCGGCAGAACCTGAGCTTGATCAGCCGCTATGACTACCAATGGTCCACCATCCGCACCGAGCCTGACTCGCTGGCCGGCCTGCCCACCGTCGAGTCCTCAGCCATGCAAAGCCATGTCATCGCGGAGAATGTCAGTTGGACCCCCTGGGTCCGCTTAAACCTGCAGGCCGGCTTGAACTATGTTTTGAGCGACACGACAACCCCGGCTTCCGATGTCACGCAAGCCATCCTCGACTCCCGCAACAATTATTGGACGGCGAACTTTACCTCGGGGCTGGTGCTGGACGACAAGACGGACCTGAATCTGAGCTACGTCTATTATCAGGCCGATGATTACGTGGACAATTCTCCCGCAGGGGCTTCCTACGGGGCCGGCGGCCATGAGCATTGTGTCACCCTGACACTCACCCGCCGGATCAGCGAGCGAATCCGTGTCTCTTTGAAGTATGGTTACTTCCGGTATCTGGACCAAGCGACGGGGGGGAACGCGGATTTTGGCGCCAACCTGGTCTATGCCACGTTACGCTATCGTTTTTGACAGCGGCCCGCGCCTTTTTTGTCCGGTGAACGCCAGGAATTGACAAACGCACAACCGCATGACCATAATGCAAAGGAAAAGATGAAGACTATGAAACACGCAAAACTCTCTCTGACGATTCTGGCCCTGGCGGCGGGGACGGCGGCCCTGGCGGCCGCCGACGCCAACGCCCTTTGGGAAAAGAGCTGCCAAAAATGCCACGGCGCGGATGGCAAAGGCGACACGAAAATGGGCAAGAAACTGGAAATCAAGGACCTGACCGACGCCAAATATCAGGCTTCCTTTACCGATGAGCAGGCGCACAAGGCCATCAAGGAAGGGATCAAGGACGGGGACAAGACCAAGATGAAGGCCAACGACGATTTGTCGGACGAGGAAATCAAGGCCCTCGTCGCCAAGGTCCGCGCCTACAAGAAATAGTCCCGGCGCGCCCGGAGGAGGGCGGAGCGGCTCTGCCCGTCACCGTTCCCTGTCAGGAGGGACAAGAGGCCGGCCAAACCGGTCTGTTGTCAAGAACATCCAAATCATTGTGCCGGCTTGCGACCGAGGAACAGATTTGCCGCTTGTGGTGTTTCTCGTTTTTGTCCAGGCTTGACTGCATGAGAATGAGCATCCCCGGAAACACGATTAATGCCATGTCGCGGCGGAACTTCCTGGTCCTCTCCGGGGTGGCGCCGGCCGCGCTGTTCGCCCAGGCGGCCTTGCCCGGCGCATTCGCCGCGACCGCCCCCGCCGCTGATGCCGCCGCCGCGCCGGCGCCAAAGAAACATCCCATTGGCTTGGAACTTTACTCGGTGCGAACCGAGCTGGCGCGGGACCTGCCCAACACGCTCAAGACCGTTGCTGGGATGGGCTATGAAGTCGTCGAGTTTTATGCGCCCTACTGCAAGTGGTCCGCGCCTTATGCCAAGGAGGTCCGCGCGGTGATGGATGACCTGGGCCTTCGCTGCTACTCCACGCACAACCCCATCCAATCGTTGACGCCGGGTGAGGGCATGGACCGGGCCGTTGAGTTGAACCAGATTCTTGGCTCCAGGATCCTCGTCCTCGCCAGCGCGCCGCACAACGTAAGCGGGCTGGATGGTTGGAAGAAGCTCTGCGAACAACTCAGCAGCGCCTCCAGCCAACTCAAACCGCACGGTTTGGCGGCAGGATTCCACAACCATCAGAGCGAGTGGGCGCCGCTGGACGGCCAGTTGCGCGCCATGGACGTGCTGGCCGCCAACACCCCAAAGGAGTTCGTCCTCCAGCTCGACGTCGGCACCTGCGTCGCGGCCGGCGCCGATCCCGTCGCCTGGATCAACGCCAATCCGGGCCGCATCCGCACCCTTCACCTCAAAGATTGGGCGCCCGGCGCCGCCGACCAGGAAAAGGGCTACCGCGTCCTCTTCGCCGAGGGGGTATGCCCGTGGAAGGCCATAATCGCAGCCGCCGAAGCCACGGGGGGAGCGGAGTATTACCTGATCGAACAGGAAGGCAGCCGCTACCCGGAGTTTGAGACCGCGCGCCGTTGCCTGGAGGCATGGAAAACAATGTCCAAGGCTTCCTGAACCAATGAATTTCGAGTCATGAAGGCGGGAAAGGCCGGCGGCAACAATTGACAGATATGAGAACGCCGCCCTCCGGGCAGGCTATACTAAAGTATGGCCCTGCCGTAACGCTAAGTCCTTCCTTTTTCTCTTCGACTCGCCACCCGGCAACCATTATATTTGTCAGGGAGATGTTAACAGACAAAATGAGGCACATGAAATCATCGATGGTTAAGATGTCGTCGGGCAGCGTGGCAAAGCTATGCTGTTTCATGATCGTAGTTTGCGCGGCTGCCGCATTGACTGCCGGATGCCACAAGGGCGCCACAGGGTCGACTGCCGCCAACCAAGGCATCGTGCCTACAGATCCCCAAATGGTGTCAAACTTGGACTATTTGTCGGTGCAATTGCGGCGCACTCTGAACCGGAGAGGCGCCACGATGCCCGCCAATTTTGACCAATTCGTGGAGGCGGCTCAAATCACGCCGCAGGCGCCGCCACCCGGACAAAAGTATGCCATCCGTAACATGCGTGTTATTTTAGTTGACGCAAACGCCAAATGAAAGAAAGTATGAAAAACATTCTCACGGTGCATTTTTTGAAGGGCCGCGCCCGCCGGGCATTCACCCTGATTGAGCTGCTGGTGGTCATCGCCATCATTGCGATCCTGGCGGCCATGCTCCTGCCGGCCCTGGCCAGGGCCAAGGCCAGTGCGGCCAAGATCAAATGTGCATCCAACCTCAGGCAGTTGGGCGCAGCCATCAGTCTCTTTGCCGGGGACAATAATGAGATGTTCCCACCGGCTGGGGATTGTACGGGCGCCAGTGGAGGATCCCCCGAGATTTCATACGATATGCTCGTCTTTTACTACATTAGCGGCGCACACTTGACCTACAATCAATTGCATGTCATTGAGGACAATAATGGCTGGCCCAGGGCCTCGGGTCCGGCGATTGTGCTCTGCCCGGCTGATACAGGACCGGACACAGGATGGGTGCTGAACAATGCTCAGGAGTACAACGACCCGATGGCGCGACGGACCTATGCCATGAACTCCATCGGCGTGATGAACCCGAATAATGGACAAACTATCGAGGCTACCGGCGGCTGGACTACTCCTCCCACCAGGCCCGGGCAGGCCTATGAGATACCTCCCGTTGTTGGGGGCATAGGCATCTTGTGGGGGACAGACGATCAGGCGGGCAATATTTGGAACGCGGCTGGTTACAAGACGTCTGTCGTACAGAAACCCGCCAATACCATTCTGCTGGCTGAGCACCCCTTTGGCCGCAACGTGGCGGACAATATATGGCCAGCCATCTGCATAGGCCCCTATGCAACCGACTCCGGTGACGCGAACGGGGACGAGGCTCAAGTAGCCCCAAACGACACGGATAATCAAGGGGCAGCCCTGCTCAAGAACCACGGCGGCACATTTAATTATCTTTGTCATGACAACCATGTACAGCCCATGACGATGCAGCAGACAGTCGGCCCCGGAAACACCAACGTCGACGGGCCGTGGAGTGTTCCGGCACAAAACGGCTTTCCGGCGGCCAACGGCTCGGGTCCACTGGGGTATTGGGTGATAACAAAACCGAACGGCAGCTATTGAACTTCCGTTCGGATCTCCGCCAGGCGCCAGGCATCAATCCAGATGGATGATCCCCCGCTGCAGGGCGGTGGTGGTGGCTTGGGTGCGGTCGTTGACCCCCAGCTTGGTCAGAATGTGTCCGACGTGGAGTTTGACCGTGACCTCGGCGATCGAGAGGTCGGAGGCAATCTCCTTGTTGCTCCGGCCTTTGACAATGAGTTGCAGCACTTCCACCTCGCGGGCGGTCAAGTCCGGATGACTCATGCGCTCGGCCAGCCGCGCACCGACCGCCGGCGAAATACAATGCCCGCCGGCATGGACGGACCGGATCGTGTCGATCAATTCCTTGCGCTCCACCGTTTTGAGGAGATAAGCCTTGGCCCCAACCTGCAGGGAGCGGTAGATGTCCTCCTCCCCGTCATGGGTGGAGAGCATGATGACGGAGGCGCCGGGGAATTGCTCGCAAATGGCCTTGGTCGCTTCCACCCCGCTCATGCCCGGAAGCTTCAAGTCCATTAAAACGATGTCGGGCTGGCATTGGCGATAGGCGGCAATGGCCTGTTCCCCGGTGGAAGCCTCCGCCTCCACCACCATGTCCGGTTCCACGTTGACCGACCCCGTCAGGCCCATGCGGACGACGAAATGATCGTCCACCACCATTACCCGAATCTTCTTTGTCGCATCATCTGTCATGGTCATGGCCGCGGCGCCGCGGCGGGAACTTTTTCTTTTTGATTCATGGGCGGCACGGCCCCGGCGCCCGACGCGGCCTGGTCAGCCACCGCCACCAGGATTTCCGTGCCCTGGCCGGGGGCGCTGACCGTCGAAAAAACCCCGCCGATCTTCCCCGCCCGCTCGCGCATGTCCAGCAGGCCAAAATGTCCACCCTCCACCGGGGCGTGGCAAGTCGTGTCGAACCCCACGCCGTCGTCGCAGACGCGCAGCCAGACCCGGCCTGGCTCGTAATTGAGCTTGATGACGATGTGCGAGGCGCGGGCATGTTTAAGGGCGTTGGTCAGCGCCTCCTGGGCGATGCGCAGGAGGTTGGTTTCGAGGGTGGCCGATAGTTTGCGGGGCTGGCCGGAGGCCTGCACCTCAATGGGGACCCGGGCGCTGCCGGTCACGAGCTTGGCCACCTCGGTCAGGGCTTCGAGCAGGTTGCTGTTCTCCAGGAGGTGGGAGCGCAGGTCCCAGACGGAGCGGCGGGCCTCGGCCAGGCTGCGGCGGCTCATGGTCCGCGCCATTTCGAGCAGTTGGCGGGCGGCCCCCGGCGCATTGTTGAATTGCGCCGCCACCGTGTCCAACTGAATGGTGATGCCCGCCAATTCCTGTTCCAGGGTGTCGTGGAATTCGCGGGCGATGCGCGTCCGCTCCTCCAGCGCCGCTTCGCGTTGGATTTTCTGCTGGATGATGGCCGTCTGCTCCCTCACCCGCCGGTCCAGCACGAACACCCATCCAAAGCCGCCCAGAACCGCCGCCCCCAGCATCCCCAGCGCCCAGCACAAGCGCGTCAAGGTCCACCAGGGAGGGTTGCTGAGCACCACTACGTCGTCGGCCGAGCGCAACAATAGTTGAAAGGCTTCGGGATGGCTGGGAAGCGAAGGATTCCAGTTCGCCACGGACTGGGCGAGGCAGACACCGGTCAATTCCAATTCGCTGCCATTCTGCAACTGCCGGATGCGGCTGTCGGTTTTAATGGTGTCCAAGTGCGCGCTCAAAACCAGGTTCTCCGACTCCAAAACCAGCACCTGCTCGTCGTAGCGGTCCACATGGTTGATCAACCGCCCGCGCAAGCGCACCAGAACGAAGTCGTAGTTTTCTGTCAGCAATTGTTCCGGCCCGACATCCAGCGGCTCTGGCGGCGGCCCGTGGCCAATGACTTGGAACACCGCGTCCTCCAGCACCGGCGCATATTGCCCCAGGACGGGAAATCCCATGACCTCGACAATGTCGCCCGGCACAACCGGGGTGCTTTGCTGGCTCTTCACGCAAAGAGTCGCGCCGCGGTCTTGCAGGAACAGGGACTCGCCCTTTTGTTCGGTGACCATCCCCCGCACTTTGACCCGCCGCCCGTAATAACCTTCCGAATTGAACTGCAGCAGCGAGCCCATGGGCACTTCCACCGGATTGCCCGGCGCAGGCGATTGGACGGTAACATCAGCGGGACTGCCCACGGACAGGTAGGGAGCGCGCAACTGCCGTTTACGGTTGTAGCGGGTGCGGCAAACGCCGCGCAGGCGCACCGTCGCGCAAACCAGCCGCTGGCCATTGGTTGCATCCAGTCGCTCCACCAATGCGCTCAGCCGCTGGCCATCGGCCAGCAAATCCACCCGCGCCCGGTCCAGGGTGGACGCAATCACCGACCGAACCACCCCGCGGACTTCCACCCACTGGCTGTCTTCTTTGCCACTGGCCAATTGCTCATACGAAACCTGTTGCGGCTCCGGCAACGGTTTGAGGCTCAACTTTCGCACCGTCAGCGCTTTGACGTATGGAACATAGTCGCCCGCGGTGGTGGCGCCCTCCACCTCGACTTCCTCCCCCACCGGCACATCGCCGGCAGAGCTTACGCCAATGAAGAGACCCGCGGTTGGGTCCTGCATGAAAAACCCCTGGTCCGCCCTCCAATCGGAAAAGGTCACCACGCCGCGCAGGTGGACTGGGTAATGCTTCTCGGCTTGCTGGGGGGTAAGCTCCCGCACTTGCTCCATGGTCGTCAGAGCAGCCGGCCCTTCCACCCCGGTTGCCGCGCCTGCGCCAGATGCCGCTAAAAAACAGGCCGCCAGGACCAGGCAGTCTCCCGACGTGCGACCCGGCTTGGTGCGCCTCGTTCTCACCCTGGCATCATGGCAGATTATCCCCCAAACATCAACCTCATTTGGGAAGGTTGAAACTGCCGCAAATCTGGCGTTCATTGTTAACGATAATCCTGGCTGCAGTTCGTCCGATGGTCAAGGCGGCACTGAGATTATTAAAAACATATACTTTAGTATTATGCTCTGATAATACTATTGTCTGCGTGACAATCTCTCCGATATCTGCGATAAATCCTGCATAGCATATGAAAAATCTTTTTCATCAGGCGGCGGTTTGTCGGAATTCGTCGCCAATGGCTAACCAGCAATGCTCATGACCTCAACTATAACAACCACAAAATAAAATATGAAAATACAAAAATTCATCACGACAGGAGTTGTGGCAGCCAGTGCTCTGATGCTGACAAGTTCAGTGCAGGCAGCAATACCCAATCTCACTTTCGATAACTTTGCCAGCAGCGCAGGCATAGGCAACTGGTACGGTTATGACAGCCCGGCTTACGTCTCGGGCAAGGCCGACCCCTACAACGGCAACGCAGGCTCGGCCTACTTTACGTACCAGTTTCAGGGCGCTCTCAACCCAACCTGCGGCGGCAATCTCAGCACCTGCTTCATTGGCTACAATGGAGGCAACCCGTGGTATGCTAATCCCACCGTCGATTTCTCCCAGTACCAGTCCATCCAGTTCGACGTGCTGTGGGACACGACCTCGACGCTGACGATCGACCAGTTCAACACGGGCACGAATTGGCCGGCCAGCTACCTGCCGACTTGGGCGCCCCAGAATTACATTGCCAGTTCAGATCTAGCCGGCGGAATTGAATTTTTACTCGCCTCTGGAGCTAACAGCGATGTGGATTTAAGCTCTATAAACCCGACGAGGATCCCGCTGAATGCCAACACCGGCTGGCGAACTGTCACCGTTCCGATTCCGAGTGTTTTTTACCCCGACATCAGCGCGGTCGAGGCCATTATCTTCAAGGGTTGGAGCGGCGTTTCCTGGGCTCCGTGTCAGGCCGCGACCGAACCTCTTGTTGTCTCGGCCAGTTTTTGGATTGATAACATCGTCCTGGTTGGGGGAGCTGTGCCGCCGCTTCCATCGATGACACCGCTGTTCCCTGCCGTTCCAGGGCTGAACCTCATGAACCTCACGACAGGCAACCAATTCTATGATCGCAACTGGGTCGTGGCGAATACCGAGTCCGGGCTGTCCTGGGCCGGAGCGTCAAACAACTCATTTACGCCGACCTATCCGGTCACCTATTCGTTCGAAATCAATTACTTCCCGGCGGGCCCGGCCAACTACAACGGGCCCATCGGCGACCTGATCCTGATTGCCAATCCCGCCAGTGCGCCTAACGCATACTCTGACTGGAATGGAAGCAACGTCTTGTGGATGCAAGTTCAGTCCACAAGCAACGGGTCGTGGACGACTATGTCGTATAAGACCAACTTGGGAGGGGCCAACGGCAACGAAAATGTCTCGTTCACTGTCGTTGGGTCAACGAATACCAACGGAGTGATAAGCGCGAACATTCTTGGAAATTATGCCTTGGTCTTCACGGATGCCAACGACGGCTATATCACAGTGCCCGACGGGACCACGGGAACTTTCAGCCTGGATCCGACTCTGAGTCCCCAGTTCATGGAAGGCACCGGCAGCAATCCGTTCGAAATCTTCTTCCTGTCCCAAGCCAACACGGCTAGTGCCATGAACCAGCCGATTGTGATCTGCAAAATGGCCATTAGTGGCGTGCCGGGTGGCTTCAGTGAAAACTTCGTCGGCGAAAGCGCCATGGTGAACGTGACCAACAGTGCGGCCCCTTCCCCGTCAAGCATATTCATTGTGCCAACCACTGTGGTTTATTGGGTTGACTGGACTGTGCCGGCAGCCGGGTTTGTCCTGGAAAACGCCCCGTCTCTCAATGGCCCGTGGCAGAACACCACCACCTACACCCCCCATCCGGGCTACGGGGAGTACCTGCAATTGATTGATCGCGCCGATCTGGTCAGCCCCACCAAGGACCAATACTTCCGCATTGTGAAGCACATTTATACGAACATCCTGGTGGCGCTGCCGGGCCAGACCTTCGTCAACGGCACCGGCGTGACGGGAACGCCCACCCCGATCATCAATGCCAGCTGCCCCGCCATCCTTGGACCGGAAACCGCCACAGCCTATGCGGTTGATGCCAACAACGTCCTGTGTACCGGCATCAATGGCGATAACGTTCTGCTGGAATGCACGACGGATTCGGCGGCCTCGGACGACTTCATATGCGACCTGACCAGCAGTAACTACGAGACCGCGACTATGGCCAGCGGCGTGGCGGACTTCAACCAGAGCGGGGCTGCCGCCTTCTTCTGGGGTAATGACGGGCTATGCCCGCCGGCGGCGGAGTCTGTCACGGTGATCGACCAGCAGGTGAACTTCACGAACACCAGTTCGCTGGTGTCGTTGGAGCAATAACCTTGAGGTTATAGTTTGACACGGCGGGCGCCGGTTCCTCCGGCGCCCGCTTTTTGTACCGACGCGCTTTTGCAAGAACGTTGACAAGCCTTGTTCAGCCCGCTACGGCCGGAGGCGGCGCTCGGAGAGGGGCAGAGGGCTGCCGGTCCGGTAGAGCTTCAGCTCCAATTCGAGTGTTTCAGCCAGGCCGCTGTTGGACTGGATCCTGGCCAAACGCAAGGCGTGCTGCGCTGTTTCCGCCGCTTCGGGGAATCGCCCGGTTTCGGCCAGGGCGGCGGCCAGGGTGTGAAGCGCGAGCGGGTTATTACCGCCGGTCAGCGCATTGGCCTGACGCGCCAGTTCCAGCGCGGTCCGGCCGTTGCGCAACGATGCCTGCGGAGCGGCGGCCAGAAGCCATGCCAGGTTGTTCAGCACTCCCGGGTCGCGCGACTCGGTTCGCAAGGCCTGCTGAAACTGGGCAAGCGCGCCGGCCACGTCCCCCTTTTTCAAAAGAGCGTTGCCCAAGTTGTTGTGGGCCCTGCCGTAGCCGGGGTTGAGCAGCAACGCCTTCTGCAGAGGAGGGATGGCTTCATCCACCCTGCCTTCTTGCAGAAGCGCGCCGCCAAGGTTGTTGCAGGCCTGGGCATAGTTGGGCGCGAGTTGCACCGCCTTTTGGTATTGGAGGATCGCGTCGTTCACCCTGCCCTTTTGCTGAAGGACGTTGCCGAGTTTGAAATGGGCCACGTAATTGCCGCTGGTGCAGGCGAGCGTCCGGCGCCACAAGGTTTCGCTGTCCTTCCAATACGTCGTCTGTTTCCAGG
>Ga0326727_10010053_pt1 | contig 22790 bp, 23 predicted proteins | sample MB2enrmetagenome_FD_207643 | JGI IMG/M metagenome (GOLD analysis project Ga0326727, IMG submission 207643) | Lab enriched peat soil microbial communities from McLean, Ithaca, NY, United States - MB29MY | ecosystem: Environmental > Terrestrial > Soil > Wetlands > Peat | place: USA: New York...
CTGGATTTCGATTCTGCTGTAAACGGCGGCCTTCATGCGCGGATGAAAGCCCCTGCCATGCCGGCCTGCTCCTTCCATCGTTGAGCGTTCACGCCCATCACCAGGAGCCACAAGGTCAGCGATATTGCCCCGAGGAAGCCGGGGACCAGATTGTAAGGGGATAGATAGTTTGCGAGCGGCGATGACAGAAAGGTCAGCCAACCCAAGCCTGCAAATGCCATCAGCACACCCAGAATACGAGGCAGAAAGGTTGACCTGAAAATGAGGTAGCCGATCAACAGATCATAAAATCCGACAAATACCAATTCGATGTTTACGCCCGGAGGATGCAAGTCAAGTTTTCCAAGGGTAAGTCCCAGAAGGTTTAAGAACGCCGCGAGCAAAGAGAGGCTCCTGTTCACCGGCTTAAATAACCCATACAAGAGCAGCGTCATAGCGATATAGCACGCCACCGCGATGAGTTCAGCTACGAAACCCAACCTGCCACGAGCGAAGAAATTGGCGAATATTCCCATCAGCAAGCAGAGCAAATAAAAAACGCCTGCGATTCTGGCTTTGAGGCGCGGCGACAATTTTTCGATTTCAGAGTTTGCCATTTCATCCTTCTTTCGATTTGAAATGTGTTTGGCGCTGCCGCGCCTGTTGCCGTTGAGTTCCAGTAGGATGAAACTACATACGAGTCGCCGCTGAAAAAGTTCCGTTTATCTCCAAGGGCCGATCAAGAACTTTGCTTTATTGCACTTAGAGAAGCGGGGGAGCCGATTGCAGCTTGCGGCGATTTGCCCATCTGCGGATGCGCGTTCTCGCCCAACGATAATGGCTGCTGGTCTGTGCGGCAATCCACCTCGCCAGCGGCCAAACGCGCAGCCAAGGATAGAGCTGCTTGCGAAAGAGCTTCTCCTCGGGAATTGAGCGCGCCAAGGCGAGCATCTTCACGTAGGTCGATTCGAACTCGTCGAGTATGACCTCGTATTTCTCGTTTTTCCATTTTCGATAGATGCGATCATTCAGGGCGGGCGTCTCAGTCCACTTCAGATCCTCAGCGGGAGTGCGCGGGTTTCCGCCCCGCAGGCCCTCCTCATACCATCCGAGAAACATCATCTTCCATTCGACCAGGTGGGCGAGGACATCCTTGGCGGACCATTCGTGACAGACACCGGGCAGCTCCCGCTCCTCAGCGCCGAGGCTTTCGATGCACTTCTTCAGCAGTCGGTACTCAGTTTCGATGGCATCAAGGAGTTCCTGCTTGGTTTTGGCGATGGGCATGTGAAGGCTCCGTTGATAATCCAATCAGATTGTATTGCACATTGCGAGTAGTATGGATGGGGCTCTACAAAATCACTTGACTTCCGTTACGTTACGCATTACACTCAGCTCATGATTCAATCGTTCCGCCACAAGGGGCTGAAACGCCTCTATGAGGACGACGACCCTCGCGGTGTTTTAGCGGAACATTTAACCAAACTGCGCAACATCCTGGCACGCCTGGATGCAGCCGGTTCGGTTGAGGATATGAACCTTCCGGGATTTAATCTGCACGCGCTGAAAAGGCAATATCAAGGCTTTTGGGCCGTCACGGTTCGAGCTAATTGGCGAGTGATTTTTCGATTTGTTGATGGTCATGTGTATGAAGTTGATTATCTGGATTACCACTAAGGAGTTTTTCTTATGCCGATGAAGAATCCACCGCATCCCGGTAGTGTTGTTCTGTGCGAGTGCATTGAGCCGCTGGGCATCACGATTACGCAAGCGGCGCAGGCCTTGGGCGTTACACGCACCACGCTGTCCGAATTGGTTAACGGCAGGCGTGGCATTTCGCCGGAGATGGCCATACGGCTCTCCCAGGTCTTCGGCGGCAGCGCGGAGAGTTGGATTACGCAACAGGCTCAATATGAGCTTGCGCAGATTCCCGCTGGACAGATCCGGCTAAAGCGGCTGGCCGTGGCGTGAAGATCATCTATGATTCTTGTATAGCCCAAGAATCCAGACTGAGGCACCCGACTTTTGAAGTACAAGGCTCTTCTGGAAAATCAATCGAAATGGAGAATCCAGCGCCCATATTCCGCATCTATCGCCCTAACTGGGCATGGCGAACTTTTGCCATTCTCTTTTTAGGCTTCGCCTTGGCCTTTGTGATCGCGATGCTCGAGGGGCTAGTTTCCGGGCGTTCGGAACCTAAGCCGATGGAATTGGCAATTGGTGTTGTGCTCTTCATCGCGGGTGTAGGAATGGCGGTACTCTTATTTACGACAGTCGTATGTTTCACGCAAGACACGATCGAAAAACGCAATCTTCTCGGAATCATAAGTCTCCCGCTGAACGGAATTCGAGGCCGGAGGGAATATGTTGTTCGGGGTGATGAAGGAGGAGGCACTCCTTATTTAAGGCTCGTGCCAGATGATGATCGGTTGCCGACGCTCGACTTTGCGAAGAATTACAGTTTCGACGATGCATTTTTTCGTTGGTCCTACGGACTTCGCGATCTCGACGCGGAAGACAAGCATGTGCACAAGGATTCTAACTTCGGCCTCGTCTGATTAGTGCCCCGGTATCATGCCCCAGAGCATGACCAGCGTCATACCGATGACGATGATGCTGGTGGCCCAGGCGATTACATTCCAGAGACGTGAGTTTTTGTATTCTCCCATCAGGTCCTGGCGATTGATAAGCATCAGCATGAGGATGATAACCAATGGAAGCAGGACGCCGTTGAGAACTTGCGAGAGGATGGCGACGTTGATCAGTTGCGCGTCGGGTAAAAGCAGCACGGTCAGCGCGCCGCCCACGATCAGCAGCGAATAGAGCCAGTAGAAGAAGGGCGCTTCCTTGAAGGTTTTGTCCACGCCGGATTCGACGCCCAGGCCCTCGCAGACGGTATAGGCGGTGGATATGGGCAGAATCGAAGCGGCGAAGATCGAGGCGTTGAAGAGGCCGAAGGCGAAGAGTATGAAAGCATAGTCGCCGGCCAGGGGGCGCATGGCCTCGGCGGCGTCCGCGGCTGTCTGAATGGCGCCCATGCCGTGGATGTAGAGCGTGGCGGCGCAGGCGACGATGATGAACCAGGCAACGATGTCGGTGAAGAAGCTGCCGACGATCACGTCGAGACGCGAGGCGGCGTAGTCTTTGACGCGAATGCCTTTTTCGACGATGGAGGATTGCAGATAGAACTGCATCCACGGGGCGATGGTGGTGCCGACCACGCCGATGGCCATATACATATAGGCCTTGTCGCTCCAAACCGATTTGGCGGGCAACTGGACGGTGGCCAGAATCGCGTCGTGCCAACTGGGTTGCGAGAGCACCCCGGCAAAGATGTAGGAGATATAAACCAGCGAGGCTATGATGAAGATTTTTTCCGTGCTTTTGTAGGTGCCGCGCACCACCATGTACCAGACCAGCGCCGCGCAAAAAGGCACGGAGATGTACCGGGAGACGTGAAAGAGGCGCATGGAGCCGGCGATGCCGATGAACTCTGTGACTACATTGGTGTAGTTGACGACGACCAGCAGGACCATGAGGATGACGGTGAGGCGCAAGCCGAATTCCTCACGGATCAGGTCGCTGAGGCCCTTGCCGGTAACCACTCCCATGCGGGCGCACATCTCCTGCACCACGATGAGAGCGATAGTGATGGGAATGATGGTCCACAGCAGGGTATAGCCGTATTGCGCGCCGGCCTGGGAGTAGGTGAGGATTCCGCCGGAGTCGTTGTCGACGTTGGCTGTTATGAATCCGGGGCCGAGAACGGCCAAAAACAGCAGTATCCGGATTCGCCAACGCTTCAACATTCGGGCCGGTTCCTATTGTGGAGTCATAGAGAGTCTGTTCTCGCTGCCTTTCTGACCATAACAGGCCGGGGGCATGGGGTGGAAAGCTATGCGGCGGTAAATGTGGGAAGGGATAAAAAATAGTTGACAAAATAAAGCTATCTTGGTACATTGGTACATATGTACTAGGAGGATTGTATGCTGCAAGAACCGCAAAATCGTGAACCCGTTATCGTGGAGCGCGTCCAGACCGGCGTGCGCATGGAAAAACGCTTGCTGAAGGTGCTCAAGGCCGTTGCCGAGCTGAAGGAGATGACGCTGGGCGACTTGTTGGAAGGGATCGTGCTGCACGCCTTTGAGGGCAAGCTGGTTCCCTTCTCCCCGCAAACGTTGAAGGAGATTGAGCAGTTCAAGTCTATTTACGGGATGACGCTGAAAGCCAGCGACAGCCACAACCTGAAGGAGAAGAGGCTATCTGCGGTGGGGCAGACGCCTGCGGCCAGGAGATCGTAGGTGTTCTTCGACTCCCCAGACCCTTCGCAAAGCTAAGGGTCTGGAAAGTTCAGGATGACAGATCAAGAATAGGTCACACGGTCCTGTAACCGGACAGACCGTCAGGCAGTGACGTAAACCATCTCGGACGAGTCGGTGGCAACGGTGTCGTCCGTAAGGCTGAGCAGGGACGCGATCACGTCAGCGGCGCCATAGGATGTGCGGCCGGGCGTGAGGAACTGCGCAACGGTATTCAGATCGTCGCCCACTGTGACCAAGGCCGGCTCTTCCATGAGATCGCCCTTGCGCGCCTGAGCATGGCCGATGTTGGCCAGCAGGGCGTTGCAGAGGCACTTGCGTCCCACCGTCTCTTCGACCTTGCCACCCTTGGCAACGTAGTTGGCCACCGGCTCGGCGGAGCAGCGGTAGCCGATCTTGCCATCCGGCATGGCATAGGACTCGCGCAGCAAGCCTATGTCGCAGACCCTGGTCCGCGTCGCGGCTACCTCCGGATCGGAATACGAGCCTTGCAATAGCGCCACCTTGAACGGAAAACCGGTGGGCGAGGCTACCGGATCGGTGAAGACCTCTCCGGTGCCTGTGGTGGCTTGAGATAGAAGTGAATTTTTGAGATCGGGACGCAGGCCCGACTCCCGCGAGAAGGCAAACGCGGTGCCCACCTGCACACCGGCGGCGCCCTGGTCCAGCGCAAAACGCACGCTCTTCGCATTGCCGTATCCGCCGGCCAGCCAGAAGGGCACGCCCAACGCGCGCAGGCCTGCAAGGTCCACTTGATCGCGCTCGCCGTAAACCGGCTCACCGGCAGCGTTGAGCAACAGCTTGCCGCGCGGCGGCGCATTGTGTCCACCCGCCGTGGGGCTTTCGATGACCAGGCCATCAACACGGCCGCTGGCCCGGCGCAGCATGGTAGTGGCCAGTGTGTTGGAACTGACGATGGCCAAAAAGCGCGGCCGGTCGAGAACAGGAAGCGGGCCTTCGACGTAGTCGGCAGGGTCAAAACGCATGGCCGTGTCGGCATCCGGCGCGGCGCCCGTGACCGCAAGGCGGTACTCTGCCGGACGGAGACCCGCTAGGGCGTCCAATACTCCGGGAATGTGGAGCGGAATGCCCGCGCCCATGAGCACGTAACCCACGCCGGCCAGCATAGCGCCGTAGATGGAGGAGAGGTGCGGCATCTGTACCTTCTCAAGATAATTGATGCCCACGGAATTCCTGTGATCCTGACGAGCCAGATAGACTTCGACGAAGTTGCTCACGATGCACAGCTCGACCACCTTGCGCAGTTCGCGGCGCTGATGCATGGGCGGGAGCGGATAAGGCGCACCCGCGGCCTTGCCTCCGGGAATGTAGTACTCGTCCCAGACGCGCTTGGCCATCTCAGGAAAGGGGAAGGCATCCAGCCCGCGGCGCATATCTCCGCCAGGATCGCCATCGGCGAGGCGGCGGACAAAGAGCGAATCAAGCGCGGTTCCTGAAACCACGCCGAGCTGACCGAGTTTGGAGACAGCATTTGCCAGGCGCCAGTTCGAAACGCCAACACCCATACCGCCCTGAATGATTTTGGGGAACTGCATCATCTCTGAATTGTTTCATAGATCGGGCTGAATCTCTATATTTCTCTGGAATGAGAAACAAAAAAAGAACTGCGAGTGAGCAATACTGCACACATAATCCCGAAATGAAAGACTTACGGGATGCGCCAGATGGTTGGAGCGGGAAGGAACGGGATTGACATGCTGCCGTTCAGACGGCAGGCCTTAAGCTCATGCCACCCGTAACAGGCGCTGTGGCATGCCCGCTAGCATTTGGTATCGTACGCATCTTCGACGCGAGGAAAACAGGCAAAACACATGAAGATCAGCATATTCCATACAACAAAAATAATCAGCGCGAACCGCGTCTCATCCGGAAGAGGAGCCTCTGCTTCCCCCACATATCTGGCCGACAAAACAATCATGGTTTTCAGCACGATAGCCCCGGATTGGAACATCATGCCCCAGCGGATAATCGAGACCCAGAATTTATCCAAATTCCACAATTTCCATGCGCTGGCAAGATAAATCAGTCCAAAAATCAGGAAAATAATGGGAAGGCCCTGGGCATAGGCACCCACAGATCCGCCGCTTACAGCCAGAGCGGGCTGAACCTCCCGTGGAAGAAGACTGAAGATAATGCCTGGCCGGGCGATGAGAAAAGACGCCACACCCGAATCGGGGTCGCTCCATGGAACCAGGGCAAGGAGCAAGTTAACCCCAGCCCGAATCACAAGGTATGCGCAGATCAACCGGACGAAAAACGGCTGCGCGCTCTTCGCCTTCGACATCGGAATAAGGTCTGAAGGCATTTCGAAGGGTGTCGGCGTAATTCCATGCATCCGCCGCGGTCTAGCGTCTTTTTGTTGTGCAGACATGTTTTCCTCCTACTCCTTCTTCCTGTCTTGCGTAAAGTCGCCGCAGACTGGCAGATTCAGGCTGGGCGGAATTCAGATGCACATTTGTATTTGACGAGTTCGTAGGAAGTGTAGCACAGATGTATTGCAGCTAGTTTAGAGATTTTCTCGCAGGAAACTGATGACGTGATCGGCCTGTACGACGCCTACCATCCGGTTCTGCGAATCGACCACGGCCAGGGCGTGAAGGTTGTACTTGTCGAAAAGTTCGGCCAACTCATTCTGGTGCAGGCCGATGGGGCAGGAAAGGACGCGAGCTTCTGTCAGCGTGGAAATGCGCGTATCCGGCTGGGCCATGACAAGCCTGGCGAGGGGGATGGCGCCGCGCAGCACACGGTGCTCGTCGAGCAGATAGATTTCGGTGACGCTCTCCGGGTCGCCGTCGAAGGCGCGCAGGGCATCGACGGCCTGGGCCACGGTCGCGTCCTTGCTCAGGGCAACAAAATCAGTGGTCATGCAGCCGGCGGCGGACTTCTCGTCGAACTCAAGTAACTCCTCGACCTCCTGCCGCTCCTCCGGCTCCATCTCTTCGAGGATGGCGTCGGACTGCTCTTCGGGCAACTCGGCCAGCAGATCGGCGGCGGCCCCGGGATCCATCTCCTCGACGATGTCGGCGATCTTCTCCTCGCCGAGTTTTTCGAGGAGCGACTTTTGCAGGCGAGGCTCAACCTCTTCGAGAGTTTCGGCGGCCACATCTTCGTCCAGCGAGGTAAAGATGACCTCGCGCTCGGCGGGAGCAAGGTCTTCGAGAATATCGGCCAGGTCGGAGGGATGCATCTCGGCCAGACGCTCATACTCGATACGCAGCTTTACGCGGCGCGCGGGATCTACCTCGATGACATCGACAAACTCCCAGGGGATGCAGCGGGCAACGAATTTGCGTGAGAGCTTCTCCAGCATGGCGCGCGTCAGCAGGCCCTTGAAGACGCGGCGAAAGGCGCCGCGCAATCCCACCTCAACCTCGCAAACGCGCAGCAGGTGAGCCGCGCCCTGCCCCATCCATTCCAGATCGACGTCGTTGACGCGGACCACCTTGCGGCCGTGAATGTCGATGATCTGGCGGTCGATCAGGTCCTGCTTCAGATAGAGATAATTTCCCTGATCCTCCAGCGGCGCCATGGCGCCTGCCGAGCGCAGCTCCAGAGAGCCGGCGGGAGTCTCCATCACATCCTGCGAGGGCACGATGCACAGGCCATCCCGGGTCTTGAGCACCAGGCCGGCTACTTTGCCGGCATCTTCGCCGGTGGCCACGGCGATGTCCTTCAGCCGCCCGCGCAGGAGGCCGTGGGAATCGGTCACCGGGGTGCCGAGCAGCGCCGTCAGGCTGATGCGGGCTGTGGTGCGGGGACGCATGATGTGAGTGTATCGCTTTGGGGGCAGTTTACGCCGCAGGGCGGCTTCGGGGATATCGCCTTCATGATTTACAAAATACAGGGCTGATCGCCATCCCGGGAAATTTTCATACAGCAGCATACGAGATCGGAATATATGGCCCATCAATGAATCGAATAATTCGTAGCTCTCGCAAAATGGACGGCCACCATGTTACGGCCATGTTCTTTGGCTTCATACATTGCCGCGTCTGCGCTGCGCATCATTGCTTCCCAGTTGCCCTGCGTCTCATCAAGCTGGGCCACGCCGGCGCTGACGGTAAATTTGATAGGCCCGGTCTCGAAGGGTATTTCGAGCTCTTCAAGGGCCTGCCTGACACGCTCCGCAGTGAGGATGCCGGCGGAGACAGTAGTGTCCGGCAGTAGGATGGCAAACTCCTCGCCTCCCGTTCGCGCAAACGAATCCTGGCCGCGCAGCATGGTTTTCACCTGGCTCACCAATGCCTGCAACGCGCGGTCGCCCGCGGCATGTCCACGCTTATCATTCAGGCGCTTGAAGTGATCGATGTCAATGATGATGGTGCACAGCGGGCTGCCATGCCGTATGCTGCGCGCCGCCTCGCGCAGGGCCGCTTCTTCCATCGCTCTGCGATTCATTGCCCCGGTGAGGTAATCAGTGCGTGCCTGCTCGGCGAGTTCTCTGTCCAACTCAGTTACAAAAAACCAGAGATCGCACATCACCATGAAGGTGGCGAGAAAAGCCATGGCGGCCAGAGAATACAGCCATCGCGGGTCGGCATGGGCATTGACCGTCTCCCACGGCCGCGCATAGATCATGTTGGTCAGAGCGGCCCGGTAGGCCGCCACGCACATGGCTGCGCACAATATGACCGCATAGACTCGCGACACCGCTGTAAACGGCCCACTCCTCCCATGCTTCAATAGAATCCACACGGACGCGCCGCACACCGCGACAAAGGAAATATTGGTAAGATTGCCGCCGTACGGGATTCTCAGGAAAAACATGGCGGTATAGATCACCAGCACCATCCCGACAATAATCCAGGGCCAGCGGCTCCGCATCGGCTTGCGCACCACAAACCAGCGCAGGCCTATCAACTGCAACATGAAGGAGACGACGTAAAGCTGGTTGGCGATCATACTGCTGAGTACGATGGGCACTTTTCCTTCCAGGCCCTGCAGAATCAGCTTGGCCAGGCCGACGATCAGCCCGCCCGCAAACCAGGCGATTCCCGTCACGCGCCGGTTATACCACGCAAGCAGGCTAAGGCACACCGTAAATACGGTTACCGTGGCGATGTTCGCGAAGAAATAGGTTCCATAATCCATATTCGCAAAGACAGACGGTATCGCGATTCCCAGATGTTATTGAGAAAGCAGAACTTTGTGAGGCGCCTCGTTGAAGCGATTCTCCAGCGTTCTCTACAATACCTATCTGCTGTATCGGCTGATATCTTTATTTATTCGTCACCAAAATAAGGACACAGGTGTAACTTGAATGATCATTTTGGGAGATCAAAAGCCACGATATGACTCATTTCAAAGCAATTTTACGGACTTCTCGCTTCTATTCAACATCCGGGCCTTCCTGCGCCACTTCCCGCGCGAGGAGCGATTGCGCCATATGCCTGCTGGAATCATGTCAATGCTTGATATCCAATAGATCCGAGCATACGTTTTTCATAAGGGCTTCGGCTTGCAAGCCGAAGGATATTCTCATGGACCAGATGAATGTCTCGATCACAGACCATCTTGCGGGGTATGTTCGAGCCAGAGTCAAGAGCGGACGTTACAACAATGCCAGCGAGGTGGTGCGCGAGGCTTTGCGCCGCATGGAGGAAGCGGATCAGCGCGCCTTGCGCATCGCCGCTCCCACCGTCGAGGACGTGCTGACCGATTTCACCGCCAACCAGACCGAGGCCATCCGCAGGCGCGTTCTGGAAAGCATCGGCGAGGATAAGCGTGGCGAATATACCGAATACGAGGGCCGCGCAGGCCTTGAAGCGCTTGCCGCCGATGTGGTCGAGCGCGGGCGAGAACGGTTGAATCGGACCCGGTGATGCGTATCCGAGTAATCAAAACCGCACGGCGCGATCTGGACGCCATCTATGACTACTGGGCAGAACGCGCCGGCCCTGATATCGCCCGAGATTTGATCTATTCCATTACAGACTTATTTGCTTTGCTCACCGAATATCCGTATGCCGGCCGCGCTTGCGATGAGATTGCACCCGGCGTCCGCGTCTTCCCGACCGGCAAATATCTGATCTATTACCAAAAAGAGCGGAGCTTGATTAAGATTCTTCATATTCTGCATTGAGCAAGAGACCAAGCCCGCGTGTTCAAGATCAATTGGCGGCGATTTATCTCGGGAAGGCCAGAACGGCACACCAGGATGACCAAGCTCAGGAAAGCCATCTTTACCCTTGCCCGCAGCGCTCAGGAGATTCTTCTCGTTTGCCACAGGCGGGCCTGACTGTCACAATGACAAAATCAGACATACGCTGATTTTGGCCCACACGCGACGATGAAAATCTGCCCGCAATGCGATACCGGCTATTCCGACAACGCCGTCACCTGCCCCACCCATGGCGGTTTGCTGAGCGAGATTATCGACCTGCGGCCGGGAATGCTGGTGCGCAAGACCTATCGCATCGTCCGGCTGCTGGGCAAGGGCGGAATGGGTTCGGTTTACCTGGCGCGGCACGAGTTGATGGACGCGCCGCGGGCGCTGAAATTCCTGTCCAACGAGCTGAACAACGACGAGGCTTTCACCCGCCGCTTCCTGCGCGAAGGGCGGATGCTGCGCCAGGTGCGGCACAAGAACGTGGTGGACTGCGGAGACCTGGAACGGGCCGAAGACGAGCGGCTGTTTTTCGCCATGGAGTTTGTGGACGGTCCGGATTTGCGTGGTCTGCTGCATGAGGCCGGCGGGCGGCTGGAGGTGGCCGAGGCGCTCCGGATTGCGCGCGGCATTGCCGAGGGACTGGGGGCGGCGCACGCGCTGGGAATGGTGCACCGGGACATCAAGCCGGAGAACGTGCTGATGGCGCGGAACAAGTCCGGCTGGACGCCCAAGATCGCCGACTTCGGGATTGTGGCTACGGTGGAGATCAGCACCGTCTACAAGACCACGCGCGGCAGCCTGCTGACGCCGCCCTACGCCGCGCCGGAGCAGTGGCGGGGCACGCGCTCGAGCGAACTGGACGGGCGAACGGACCTGTATGCGTTGGGCGGAGTGCTCTTCGAGATGCTAACCGGGCAGACGGTCTTCGAGGCGGAAAACTATGAGGGCTGGCTTTTTGCGCATTTGCAGACGCCGCCGCGGCCTCCCAGCAGCCTGCGTCCGGAGCTGGCCGGCTGGAATGGGCTGGACGCGCTGGTACTGCGCTTGCTGGCCAAGGACCGCGAAGACCGGCCCAGGGACGTGACCGAGTTGCTGGGTCTGCTGGACACGGTGCGGCCAACGGCCCCGGAGAGGCAGCCAACGGTGCCCGAAATTCGGCGGGTTACCCAGGTGGAGGAAGACAGCCTCCGTGCAGATCGAAACCAGGTCGGGTCCAAAATGCTGGCCGGTGTTCTGGACAACACCTATGCGGACTCCCCATTTCGTCACGATTGGTGGCAATACGACGGCGACCCGGACGATGCTTGCCTGACTCTTCGCCAAGAGGCTGGATCGCGCGTGCCGCGGTACTTTGTCTTCCGTAGCGATGACACGCGAAAGGCTGTCCGATATCCCTTGCTGGACCGGGATATTCAGTATCCTTCGCTGAACCAGCAATTGCCCGGCCTGCGACTGGGTGATCGCTTCTGTGGAATTACCTTTCGCGCCCGTAGCGATTTTCACTGGTACCTCTGGATCTACACCCATGAGGGCCGTGGGCATTACTTAGCCTATTGGCCCAAGCAGATGCAGCGGGAACTCATCTGTGGGAACGAATGGACTGTGCCTGTCGATCCAGCCCTGCTGGATGGCAACTGGCATACGCTGATCGCCGATCTGCGCGAAGAGGTAGAAGCGGGCTTTCAAGAGAAGTATGCCTTTCTCTCGTCTTTCTGGTTCCGCGGCGATGTCGATATCGCCAACATCTTCGTTTCCAGCGACCTGAATCGCTTGAAACGGTCGGTGATCGACCCAGTCGGAGCGTTGAGTCCGCCGACGCCTTCAGCCAGAGACCAGAAGCCCCGCCAAAACTACGGCCTGAACCCCGGCCAAATTACACGGCTGAGTCCGGAACTGCACACGATGCCGGAAACGGAGGCGAAAAAGCCCCGGCGAAGGGCGAAATGGCTTCCTGAGGTAATCATCGTCGCGGTCGTCTTGATGGTCTTTTTCTTTTCCTGGCGGCAATCCAGGACCCGGGATTCCAATTTGTCTTCCGTGACACCCACGCAGACATCGTCCGGCACAGAAGCGCAGCCTGCGCAGGACACGATCTACCAGCAAGCCAAGTCATTGAGCGACCAGGGACACTATCGGCAAGCGATTCCGCTTCTCGACCAATCCTGCAATACCGGAGATATGCAGGCATGCAGCGATCTCGGCCACTTGTTCGACTGGGCGCCTCACTTTACCGATGCCGACAGCGTAACCCAGGATTTCTCCCGTGCCGTGAAGCTCTATACAAAAGCCTGCGATGCGGGCAATGCCGACGGTTGCTTAGGTCTCGGCTTTTCGTACGATCAAGGACGCGGTGTCCGCCAGGATCAGATCCGCTCGGCGGCTCTCTATACCAAAGCGTGCGATGGCAATAATAGTGCGGCATGCAACAACCTGGGAGTTCAATTGATGAATGGCATGGGAGTAAAGGAAGACAAAGTGAGAGCGCGGGAAGTTCTTCAGAAGGGCTGTTCGCTGGGCGACCAGACGGCCTGCGAATGGCTCAAGCAACTATAGAAGCGCGCCGCCTCTTGACACAATCTAATCCAACCTTGAAACTGCCTTCAGGCCGCTGAAGTCAGCGGACACAATGCTTCCGGGCGCGTTCCGGAAAGAACGGAGACGAAGCCGGTGAGCGAAGCACAGGCAGGACGGCTGAATCTTCGGCTGAATTCGACCATGGAAAGCGTCGCGCAGGTGGAGGCGGCAGCGGATAAACTGGCCGCCGAGGCCGGCCTGGACGAGGACGAACGCTTCCACGTGACGATGGCCGCGCGCGAGGCCGCGGTAAACGCCATTCTGCACGGCAACGAATACGACCCTGCCAAGCAGGTTACCGCCAGCTTTGAGAACACCGGCTCGGCGCTGGTGATTACCATCGCCGACCAGGGCAAGGGACTGAACCCGGAGACGCTTCCCGACCCGCTGGCCCCGGAGAACCTTTTACGCGGCGCGGGGCGCGGCATCTTTCTGATTCGGGCGTTCATGGATGAGGTATACTTTCGGCAACTGCATCCCGGAACCGAGCTGACGCTGGTCAAACATCTGGTTCCGGCCGGCCCGTGAACATGACGCGTCTACTGCCTGCCCTGGCGGCGGATGGATGAAATTGTTTTGTAGCATAGCGCTGGAGGCAGAGAAATTTCAACACATCCCAGAACTTTTGAAGTGCGATAATCGTAATACAAACAAGGAGGAATATCCGTGGCATTGACAATTGCATCCCGTGAAGTGGCTGGAGTCAACATTTTGGATCTTAGCGGGCGAATCACCCTGGGCGAGGGCAGCGTGCAACTGCGCGACGCCGTTCGCGGCCTGATTGGCCAGGGAAAGAAGAAGATCCTGCTCAACCTGGGAGATGTAAATTACATCGATAGCTCGGGGCTGGGCGAGCTGGTGAGCGCCTATACCACCGCCAAGAATCAGCAGGCCGATGTCAAGCTGCTGAACCTGACCAAGAAGGTTCACGATCTTTTACAGTTGACCAAGCTGGTCACCGTGTTCGAAATCAAGGACGACGAGGCCAGCGCCATCGCCTCCTTCAAATAGACGAAATCTCGATCACCCCAACCTGGGCAGCAGCCCAGTTGAACCCCATCAAAAAAAGGCCATTCCACGGCGCGGGATGGCCTTTTTTGCGCATGTGTGTCATTCAAGGAGGTTCAGACAAGCATGGAAGCCGGTTCCGGAATGCGGATCACCGGCATGTCAACCGCCGCCATTTGCTGCGCATGGGTATGAGCGCCGCAGGTGAGCCGGTGGACAAAGTGGTAGGGCGGCCAGGGACCGGAGAGCTGCATCCGATACTCCCGCATCGAGGCACAGGTGGTGGAGAACTTGTTCAGATAGCGCTCCACGCATTTGCGGTCGATCAGATGGGCTATATCCAGCGTCATCTTGCATTTATCGGTCAATCGGCAACTAACCTCCTCGTCCAGAGGCACAAAAAGCCGGTGCATCTGAAAGCTGACGGCGCGGGCACGGGTTTGGCGCTCGCGCTGGCGGGTGGCGTTCTCGCGCAGGTTGGTGAAATACTCCTGGTTTGGACCATCAACCGGCAGGCGCTTGCCGGCGGCATGGCCGCCGCAGTCGTCCACCATAATTTTCAAGTGCATCTCGGCCTTGCCGCGCAGCTTGTCGATGTGGCCCATAAACTGGCGCTGGTTGGAGCGAATGGACTTGCGCAGGCATTCGTCGTCGCGAAAGACGGTACCAAAACGGAAGGGCAGCACGGTGGAGTGCTGGAAACAATCGGCGATGACGCGGGCGTGGTCCACGCCGGATTTCTGGTTGAAGGCTTCGGTAGGGTTGTGTTCGCTTACGATAACGGCCAGTTCGCTGGCGGGGTAAAGAAAAACCTGGTTTCCGCTGACTCCGAGAATTGATTCCATCGGAATGGGTTTGCGATGACGGGCCAATTCAGGAAATGCTTGCTTTTCACCTATACAGTAGGCATACCATGCCATGAGAAGACACTCCGTCTCCGTGCGCCGGAAAGCGCCACTCGTTGGTGAAGCTCTGGGAACGTAGAAACAACAGCATAGAAGACAATCGACCGGGGGATCGAGTAAAGACCCGGATAACTTGCCCGATAGTAGTCTTATGAAAATACGGCTGGCAATATCCGGCATCACATAGTAGTGATACAGGCAGCAAAACATTACAAGTCCGTATTGACATAAGCAAAATATCAGTTGACGACACGAATATTCGTTCAATTTAGGGCAGCCAGACCGCCTGGGTCGCTATCTGAAATTGCCATTCTGTCGCTTTCCGGGGTCAAATCCAGGAGGAATTCGAGCGTCCCGCGATCATCGGCGTTGCCTGCCGGGTCACTGCGCCGCACTACCCGTTTCGAGTATTCTCATCGAAGGAGAGGTACGTGAAACCAGCCCTTGCCCATACGTTGCGTAGTTTGCAACACAACATTCTGGCCGGCATCATCACCATCGGACCCCTGTTCGTAACCTACCTGATCTTCAGCTTCCTACTGAGCGAACTGGCCAAGGCCGGCATGCCGGTGATCAAGCTGTTAGCGGCGATATTCCCGGTGAACTGGCTCCTCCATCCCTTGATGCAGCTGGTTCTATCCATCGTGCTGACCCTGGCGATGCTTTACGTGGTGGGCCGGGTCACGGCCCTTGTGATCGGCCAGCAGGCATTCAGCATTTTCGAAGCCCTGCTGGAGCGGCTGCCTTTTGTGGCCAAGGTCTATACATCGGTGCGCCAGTTGCTGGACAGCATGATGGCCAAAAAAGAATCCAGCCAGCGCGTGGTGCTGGTGGATTTTCTTATCCAGGGCCAGAAAAGCATCGGGTTCCTGACCCGCACGCTGACCGACGAGACGACCGGCGAACTGTTGGCCGCGGTCCTGGTGCCCTGCGCCATCAACCCGACCTCGGCCTTTTTGCAGATTCTGCCGATGTCGCGAGTCACGGAGACTGGCCTGACAATGGAGGAGGCGATGAGCATGATCATGACCGGCGGAGCGGTGGGGCCGGAGAGTATCCGCTTCACTCAGCCGGCGATTGCTGCGGGGAAGAACGCTACGCCGCCTGCGCCCCCGGCTTGACCCTGGACAATGACTTGTCCTTTGCTGCAAGCCAGATATCGTGCTTGTTCTGGAGATTCAACCAGAACTGCGCGGAGCAGCCGAAGTAGGCGCTGAGACGCATGGCTGTGTCGGCCGTGATCGACCTCTTGCCGAGAACAATATCATTCACGCGCGGCGCGGAAACGTGCAGGTCTTTTGCCAGCCGGTAGCTGGAAAGCCCCAGCGGCTCCATGAACTCCGTCTTGAGAATCTCGCCGGGATGAATCGAGTTGGCAAAAGGAATCTTCTTCATCGCGTCTCTTAGCTTGCCGGTTCATCCACAGCCAGCGTTTCTCCGGCGTGACCGCTTTCCGCGGCCGCCTTGCGCAGGCTGACATGCTCGAAACGAGCCCAGACGAGGCCCACGGGCGCGATGCTGAGAAAGGAGACCGCCAGCAGCGTGGCGGCGCAGGCAGTGGCCGGCTCGGCTGCCACGCCAAAGATGCCAAAAATAGCGGCAGCCACCACGCCAATCTGCGTAAACCAGCCCAGCACCGGCAGTTGAAATCCGCTGACCGCCATGCCGGAGGCCATGACCAGGACGCACTTAGCCAGCGTCAGCCCTTTCGGTTCCGGGCTGGCGACAAAGGCCGTGATGATCTCTACATAGGCCAGGGTAATCAGCAGCCACATGCCCAGCGAGAGCGAGGAGGCAAGACCGAAATCTGAGTAAGAACGCAGCGTATCCAATCCGGCGCGAAAGGCGCGAATCTTATCGCCGATGGCGCGGCCCAGTCCTTTGGAGATAACGCTGAAGGCGTCTTCGAGAAACGCTGCCGCCACTCCGCCCGTGAGGCGCACGGCGACCAGAAAGAAGGCGCCCGCTACGGTAGTGGCAAGCACCCAGCGGCAGCCTTCCTTGATGATTTCCGGGTGAGGCAGCGCGTCCGCCGGAGCCAACAGAATGACAGAGCAGAAAATCAGAGCCATTGTGCCGGCATCAAAGAGGCGCTCAACGATGTAAACGGCAATCTGGTTGCTGAGCGGCAGGCCGGTCTTCTTTGAGACCAGGTAGGGCCGCACGGGATCGGCGATGCGACCGATGAGCGCGACCGCGGTGAAGCCCATGACCTGCGTTCCAAGCAGCGAAAACAGAGGCACCTTTTTGATGTGGCGAATCAGCAGCGCCCAGCGCACCGCGCGAAAAGCGTAACCGATGTAGATGCAACCAAAGGCGATGCCGATCTTGCGCCAGTCAGCCAGCTTGAGTTGAGAGACAAAGACGCCAAAGTCAAAGTGAATCCTGTCGCGCCCCCAAATAACCAGCGCAACCAGCGCCAAAAACACCACCGACCCTAAAATCAACTCACGCTTCTTCAAGACTTCTCCGTTCCCGCTGTCATGAATCTCTGCTGAGTCTAGTTTCTCATCTGTGCATGAGAAATCGTTAGCGGCCAGGCTTATCTTGCACGGGTGCTGCGGCCTGCCTGGCTTGCGCGGCCACACGCTTCGCCTCCGCTTCGCGCGCCAGCACGCGGCGGTTAAACTCATGAATCACGCGCGCCACATAGGCTCGCGTCTCGCGGTAGGGTGGAATGCCGTGGTACTTGTCCACCGCCTCGGGGCCGGCGTTATAGGCTGCCAGAGCCTGCGCCAGGTTGTCGTGGTAGCGGGTGAGCAACTGATCGAGGTAGGCCGCGCCACCGCGCAGATTTTCGTCTGCCTTGAAGCTGTCCGCGACGCCCAGGTCTTTGGCGGTGGCGGGCATCAATTGCGTCAGTCCGCGGGCGCCGGCGCGGCTCACGGCGCGTGTGTCCCCGCCGCTCTCGGCATTCACCAGGCTGGCCAGCAGGTCCACGTCGAGGTTGTGTTCATGGCCGGCCCGGGTGAGCATCTCGTCGAGATCCGCCGGAGAGAGCTTTCCGTCGGCCTTGGTTTGGTGGATGGCTTGGGAAGATGGAAGCTGTGTGAGCTTCGGCGGCTTTATCGGATCGGGAACCGTCTCGACGCTGACAATATCTTCAGGAAGCCGGTCGATGTAGTTGTCCTCGCCTGGGCTGAGGTATAGCCGGACACGGCCCTCGATTGATGCGTGATGGTCGCAATCTATCTCGAAGCCATTGCGCAGGGTGATGCGCTCGGCAGCATGGGCGGATGGAGCCAGAGCCGCAACAGCTGCGATGACCGCGATGAATTTGCGAAATGTAGAGAGATGGCCCAAAAGCCTACCTCATATGACCAGCCTAATATAAGGGGCCGGAGCGCGGCGCATTCCATCCTGGCCAGGGGTACTCCACCCCAACAAAGGCCGTATTCATTTGCGTTAGATTAACCTGCCACCCTCACTTTTCACTTGCGACGAGGCGGCGGACCATCCATATTCATAATTTCCACATTTCGAATACCGGCCACAGAAGATCGCAGGAAGAAAAGTGAGGTATACTGCTTGATGCCGGGAACCAAGTGGAAATCCTGGCTGAAAGGTCGCGATGAAGCTCACTACTCATCTTCTCTGCGGTGTCGCCGCACTGGTTTTTACCGTGGCAGGAGTTCCACTGGAAGCCGCTACAACTGAGTACACCTACACGGGAAACACGTTCACTACGGTGGGCGGAACTCCCGAGTTCTTCACCACAAGCGATTTCATAACGGCCACCATCACGCTGGACGGCTCTGTAACAGATGGTACGGTGACGTCGAACAATTGGCTGTCCTGGTCGGTATCGAGCGCCGGCTTGACCGTCACGTCGAGTTCCATCATCGATGGTTTCCCCGCTCAGATCGAGAGTGTCGCAAGTCTTTGGGGCAGCGGTCCTACGCAGGCATACATCACGCTTTCCGGCGGCGCGGTGACAGACTGGAACATATACACCGTCGCTCAGAGTTCTGGAGATCTCTACGTTCTGCTTAGCGATTGGGATGGAACGAGCGCCCAAGATATCGCGGGCGAGCTCAACTGGGGTAGCAATCCCACCCTCCCGTACGGGGAGGTCGCAACTGCGGGATCCTGGTCCCTCGCTTCCGAGCCCGGGTCGGTTGTTCCGGAGCCATTCACTCTCGGTACGATGTCCTGCGGCGCGTTCTTGCTGGCGCTCGCGCGGCGCCGGCGCGGCAGCGCCGCAAAGTAGCGCTGCAAAGCGTTACGCTCTTGCGATGACTGTTGGCTTCGGCTGTTAGGCTGCCCGCGCCGAGCCGATCAGCACCTGGGCGCCGGCCCGCTCGGCGTCGAGATGACGTATCAATTCGAATTAGGACTGAATGGGTCCGAAATAAAACCAGCGTTCATCAAGAGTGCTCGGGCGAGAAAAGCCGGCGTGAAATGTGGAAAGAGGCGCTGAGCATTCTCGATAACCGCGTATAAACTGAGTCAGTTGGACATTGGCACTGCGGTCATGCTCTTTTAAAATATCAACCTATGCAGAGTTCGTTTATATTCACGGACCATAATCCGCTCTAATCCCTTTTACAAGCGGCGTCGCGCCTGGCGATGGCGGCTTCCAGCACCGCGGCCACGCCGTCCTCATTGTTGGGCGGGGCCTGCTTCCAGCCGCGCGTCATGGCCAGTGTGCGCAGCTCCTGCGCGGCATTGCCCATCATCACGCCCTGCCCGGCCCACTCCAGCATATCCACATCGTTCCAGTTGTCGCCGATGGCCATGGTCTCTTTGCGATCCACGCCCAGCAGGGCTGCGAGTTTTTCGAGCGCCCAGCCTTTGGAGACGCCCCGAGGCAGCAGGTCCAGAATGGATATATCGCGCGCCGCATACTCGGTCTTGATGCATTCGCACGAGCCGGCCCACTTGCTGGCCTTGAGCGCCTGCTCGGCCTGGCGCATCGGAGCCACGCCGCCGCATACCATCCCTTGAATAGGGTCTTCGCCGTCCACCAGCGCATCTTCCAGCGGCTTGGCCACCTCGATGGCATTGCGGTTGGCCTCAACCCACAGCGCGATGCGTCCGTTCGCCTGTTCCAGATCTTCAAGCACCAGTTCGCCGCGTCCAGGACGATCAAAGGTGAAGACCAGAGCCCCAAAGGGCCGCAACAACTGGCACAGTCCACGCGCAGTTTCAGTCGGGAGGTGGCAGCGGGCCAGAGAGTCTCCGCCCAGGGTGCGGATCACTGCTCCATTGGACGTGATGAGGGGGGTATCCGCTCTAAGGCCGAGGCCTTCAAGCAGCGGCGTGGTGTAGGCTGTGCGTCGTCCGGTGGCGATGGCCACGGTGATGCCCGCCTCCTCTGCGGCCTTGAGCGCGCGGGCTGTGCGCGGGCTGATGACCTGCGCAAAGGTGGGCAAAAGCGTGCCGTCCATGTCGATGGCCGCCAGCCGAACGGGAGGGTGCATAGCGTTAGTGTACCGGGCGCCTGCCCCACCACAGGTGCCTGAGAAACCACAAACTCCATGGCCACTGCGGGTGACCCATCCTTCCTGCGTCCTTTGCGGGATGGGTGGGATTCCATAGTCCCCATGGCGCGCAAGCGCCGTCTGCCGCACCGCAGGTAATTGCCTGGACGACCAGTCCTTTGCACTCCCACATGGCGCGCTGCCGCACCCAGAAAGAATGAAAATAGGAGCTCCGTCTAAGTTGTTGATTCCACGTTGAAGCAACTCCTATTTTCACTGCAGATAATTACCCTCCCTAGGCGCACGATGGCAGAATGAACAAAAGTGAGCTACCCTCGGTTCGGTCTATCAGGAATCCGCCCGGTCTATACCTTTTAGGTACCCCACCCCCCCCTTTATATTTTTCCACCCCCCTGAAACCTTGCAGATTATTTTTAACCCGTTTGAAATCAACGCATGTGGAAAATTTCTCACCCCAAAATATCCCACATGGTGAGATTTGGCTTCTGATAATCACCGGAAAAATCCGGTTTTTCACCTCCAAACAGCTCCGAAATCGGGTTTTTAGAACCACGGATTCTCTAGCTTGGTCGGATGAGGGCTGGAATCGAGCTCCGGTTTGGCGGTCACTTGGGCGGAGCGGGAGCGAGCGGCGCGGCAAGTGCATCCTTTACCAGCACCGCAAAGCGCGGAAAAGCGAAGCCGCCGGCCGCGTCGTCGATCACGTTCAACTGGCACACGTATTGGCCGGCCTTGAGACCGCTGAGCGGAACATCTAACTCGATGGCCACCGCGTCGCGGCCCTCTACGTTGATGGCGCGGGCCTGAACTAGCGTCGTTTCATACACCTTCGTCGAGCCTTGAATCAATTCCAGGCTGCTGAGCAAGTTGATGCCCGGTTTCGTCCCCTTTGACTGGTTTTCAGCCGCTTTTTCGTGCGCCGGCGAGTAGATTTCATAGAGCAAATAAAGGTGCTGGTCCCGGCGGAAGACGTGGCTGATGTTGGGCACGTACTCTTCGCCGCCGCGAACCAGAGGTGTGGTTTTCTTGCTCGGTTGGCGCATTGACGCCAGCACGATGGAACTCATTTTGAGCGGCGCCTTCCTCATCTCCGGCAGCGTGATTTCGGCCTCGAAGGAGCCCATCTGTCCGGTTTGGTTTTCGCGCACCACAAATTTAAGGTGATACTTTCCCGGCGGCAGGTTGAAGCTGGTGGTGTACTGGATATTTTTCTGCCGCGCCTGCAAAGCCGGATCGAGATTCAGTTTCACCGTCTCGCGCGCGTGGCCGATGGGCCGCTTGGCTTCGTCGATGACCGTACCGATAATGTCCAGCATGGCCTTATCCTTGTCGCCGCCCTTGACAAAAGGAACCTGCGAGCCGGGCACGATCAGCGAAACCGGCACATAGAAGCGATTCTCGTCGAGGCGGAAGTACAGCGCGTCCAGGTAGACGGCCATGTCGGTAGCCGGCAAATCGCTGGCTAGCTGCTCTTCCAGGTCGCGCTCATGGTCTTCCTTGCCGGCGTGCTGAAAGTCGGCCGGCGCATAGTAGCCGGGCCGGTATTCCAGCTTCACTCCGGGCCGGTTCACCTTGATGGTCAGTTTGCGATAGCGTCCGTCGCGCGCCGGATTCGAGCTGCGGAAGCCGATGGCGTAGTAAGCCGATGTGTCGCGCTGCACCTGCGCAAATGCCGGAGCAAAATCATTGGAATCGAGGAAGGCCTTGCCGCCCGTGTCGACGCTGAGCGTGCTCATGACTTCCTGCGTGGCGAAGTTGGCGTTCATGTTGTTGGTGAGCGCGCCGCTGTTGAAGGCTCCTGTCCCGCGCAGGCTGCCGGTGGAGGCGTCGCCTAGCGGCGAAACGGCCTGCAAGCCGCGCGTGTCTACGGAATAAATCGCCAGGTTGGCGCGCACCGCGGCGTTAATGGCTGCCCGCAACGAAGCCTGATTCTCGATGCCGTCACGCTGAATGCCGCCGGAAAAGTACAGCAGCGATTTCTTCTCGGTAATCTTTTCCAGCGACTTGGCGACAGCTTTCAGCGCAAACAATTCGCGGTCGGTGTTGAGGTCGTTGTATTCGCTTTCGTCGGGTGTGTAGCCGGTCGCGTCTTCCACCTGGTTGGTGTTCGCCGTTGCGCCCTCGGCGTAGCCCTGCCCTTCAGTTCCATTGTAGACGGCAACCTCGTTGATCAGCGCTTGTTTGTCGGCGGTAAAATCCTGGTCCACTTTGAGCGTGTTGCCCAGCGAGATCAGCGCCACCAAGTCGGCGGGCTGCATCTTCGTGCGCAGAAACTCCTGTGCCGCCGCCACGCTGCGGTCCAGGTCCTCGGGCTGCATCGAGGTCAGGTCGAAGAACATCACGATCAGCCGGTGATTGCGCAGGTCTTCGGGCTTGGCAACGACAACGGCCTTGTTCACGCTGCTTCCCGTGGCCAGTCCGCTGACCGTGG
>Ga0326727_10010054_pt1 | contig 22790 bp, 24 predicted proteins | sample MB2enrmetagenome_FD_207643 | JGI IMG/M metagenome (GOLD analysis project Ga0326727, IMG submission 207643) | Lab enriched peat soil microbial communities from McLean, Ithaca, NY, United States - MB29MY | ecosystem: Environmental > Terrestrial > Soil > Wetlands > Peat | place: USA: New York...
TGAGTTTGGCGGCCTTGGGCTAAGAGGCGTCCCTACCGCTGCGCCTCGGCGGTGCTTGCGGCCCCTTCAGGGGCCGCCCCGTTCCCTATAAGGAGCTTCGAGACCTTCGCGGAGACGGCCTTTTCTATCTGCCGCGCCCGCTCGCGGGATATGTTGAAGTGGTCCCCTATCTCCTGGAGCGTGACCGGCTCGTCGGTCATGATGCGGTGCTCGAAGATGTAGAGCTCTCTTTCGTTGAGGGCCCGCCTGAACTCGGCGATCTTCCGGGATGCTATCCCTTTCTTTTCCCTATCCTCTACCATCTCTTCGACGTTCCCGTCCGACTTCACCAGGTCCATCATCGTCTCTTCGCCGTCCTCATAGAGGGGCTGGTCGAGGGAGACGTCCGTCATCGACAGCCTTCTTTCCATGTCTTCCACGTCCGCCTGCGTGACGTCCAGGTTGTGCGCCAGGAGCTGGGGCGCGGGCAAGACGCCCTTGGCCTCCAGCCGTCTCTTCTCCTTTTCGAGGCCGTAGAAAAGCTTCTTCTGGCTGTCCGTGGTGCCGACCTTGACCATGCTCCAGTTGTTCCTGATATACTTCAGGATATAGGCCCTGATCCAGAACGATGCGTACGTCGAGAACTTGGTCCCCTTGTAAGGGTTGTACTTCTTCACCGCCTGCATCAGGCCGATATTGCCCTCCTGGATGAGGTCGCGGACGTTCATGTAGGTGTTATAATAGCCTAGGGCGATCTTGACCACGAGCTTCAGGTTCGACAGGACGAGCAGGCGGGCAGCGTCCTTGTCCTTCTCCTTGAATATCCTCTCGGCGAGCTCCTTCTCCTCCGCCCTGGAGAGGAGGGGATACCGCGAGATCTCCGCAAGGTACTGCTTGAGGGGGTCGAAGCTGGCGGGAAGAGAGCTCCTCCCCGCCGGCATCTCTTCTTTTTCGATTCTTTCCATCTCTTCCATGGGCAATAAGTTATCACGTCGGCGCCTGCCGTTCAACTGAAAGGGGAAGAGAGCGCAGGGAATGCTCGGAAACGGCCGGGCGCCTTGCGTCCTTTAAAACGACAGCATCACGCGGCGCCGGGGAGAGGCGGCACTCGCACGTTCAGGGGCTTGCCCGGAAAACGGATGGGACGCGCAACCGTCAGTCTTTGGGAAAGCAGATATCGGCGCCTTCAGGCACGTCGCAGTAAAGCCCCGGCTGCCGCCCGGCTGCTGCGCCCTGCCCGTCCTGCCCGGCCGGACGCCTCGTCTTGCAGACCTTCGACATGATGAATGCCGCTCCTGCTCCGACAGCGCCGCCCAGAATGAAGGCAGCGACTGCCTTGCCCACGTTCGCCTGTTTTTCCATGGCAACCTCCTCTTTCTTCGTAATCTAAGACCGTGGCCTCCACTCTGCAACAAAGGGCCGCCCCGTTTCTTTCATGCAGGAGCGCAGGGAGAGGATAGAGTTGCTGAAAGGCGGGGTTTTACTTCCGCCTTTCAGCGAGGAGGGGAAGTGGGGAGGGGGACATGGCGCGAAGCCATGTCAAGTAGGCGTTTTTGCATTGGGCTGGACGGCGGCCGCCATGGCCTGCAGGTCGTGTATCCTGTTCATCCAGCCCTTCATATATCGCCCGTAACGGTCGGGCCTCATCCGGCCGAGGCGCGCATAGCGCGCGGAGCGCATCTGCAAATAGGCGCCGGCGTCGCCCCCCGACGTCCGGAGTATCTTCCGCGCAGCCGCGGGGCTGTTCATATACGTGTCGAAATGGACGACCGCAAGCCTGGGCGGCAACGCCTGGGCGCCCGATTCGGCCCAGAGCTTGCTGTATATCTCTTCGGCCTGCGCCTGCGTCATATTCCTGACGCTCCCTTGATAACCGAGGCGCTCGGCGGTGGACTGGCGTATCCCGTACCTGGACGACTCGCCCCCATCGACCGCCACGTACGCTTTGCCCTCGTGGTCGAGGACAAAGCGGAGGGCCGCTTTCATCGCGTCGCCCCCTGCGGCGGGAAGGGCATCAGGACGGGCGCTGGCGTTCGGGCTGTTCTGGGCGGCCCGCGCAGAATCTGCCGTCCGGGGGCCTGATGCGGCGACCCGCGCCATGCACGTCGCCAATAAATTGACAAAGGCGCCCATGCTGTCGGCAGCCGGGACGGGAGGCCTGTCAATCGCCCTCCCTTCCTGGTCGGCGAACGGAGAAAACCCCGCAATGATTATCACTCCGCCTTCTCCATGGGTGTCATTATAGGTGCCCAATATGCAATCACTGTGCCGGAGAAGACACAGCCCTTTGTCTGCGCCGGCTCGGCGCATAATAACGTAATAACGGGTAATGACGGGAAAATCTGGACGCCCCCTGCGCGGCGGGTCCGGCCCCTGAAGCAGGTAGCCGGAAGATGGGCGAGGGCTAAGATGACGTTTTGCGTCATTAAACCGTCGGGCGCCTGCCGTAAGCGCAAAAATCGGTGGCTGCCCGGGGCCGCTTCTGTTATAATATGGGCTGGCTTTATTTTGCATCCGGTATCGCTAAGCCCCAAAGGACCAAGGAGTCCCGTTATGGCGACAAAAGACCGATTCAGCCTATCAGCATGGATAGAAGAGTCTGTCAGGGACTTTGCGAAATCCCCGGAAAATAGCCTCCGTAATAAAGAGAACGAGCCTGCCTTCGATATGCCGCTGGTCGGTTTTTCGAGCGGGGCCGATCCCCTCTATGGGAAGCTCAAGGAGATGATAGGGTCTTTCTTCTGGACGCCGCTGGAGATATTCAGCCTGACGTTCCCCGACCTCTGGATCACTGCCGACCAGCTTACCGTCATCTCCTGGGTGCTGCCCATGACGCGGGCGACGAAGGCGGATACGAGGAAGGAGAAGGTTTACGCCTCAGAGCGCTGGTACAGGGCGAGGAGGTTCGGGGAGGAATTCAACGTCAAGCTCCGCAACCACGTTGCTGCCAAGCTGACCGAGGCGGGCTACCAGGCGGTCGCCCCCCAGAACTCGCCTGCATGGTCGATCAAGATGTCGGACGGGTACGGCATGGCATCTTGCTGGTCGGAGAGGCATGCGGCCTTCGTCTCCGGGCTGGGCACCTTCGGCCTGTGCGACGGGCTGATTACGCCGGTCGGGAAGGCGATGCGGTGCGGGTCCGTCATAGCGCGCCTCTCCGTGCCGCCCACGCCCCGGCCTTACGACGATTATCATGCGTACTGCCTCTTCTTCACGCAGGGGCAATGCGGCAAGTGCATTGGGCGCTGCCCGGTCGGGGCGATCACCGAGGCAGGGCATGACAAACTGAAATGCAAGGAGTACATCGACACGGTCCAGACAGCCCATGCCAGGGAGGTGTACGGCCTTGAGGCATACGGCTGCGGCCTGTGCCAGACGAAAGTCCCCTGCGAGTCGCGCATACCCTCCGTCAAGGCAAAAGACGAACCCGCCTAAGCCGGGCCGTGCCGCACATCGTCTAATAGCATAACCGACGTCCTAATATCCTACCCCAGAATACAGTAAAACCCGCTCTTACCGCCGGCAGTTATTGGGGCTCAGCGCCCCCTCCACCGGCCAAGCCGGATCGGGGTACCCGCTTTAGCGGGTCGTCCCCCCTCAGACAGGCAAAGAATATGCGCTTTATACGATTGCGGTGGCCAGAAGTATTCCGCATTTCTCCTCTCGCAACAGCCATGGGTCCCTCATAATTGTTGACACCGCCGCGCTCGCCCCTCTACAATGTGGTGAAGGAGGGTGGGCCATGCATTACGCCTGGGTCATAGCTGCTACGGGTTTCCTCGTCACCGTTCTCGCGCACGGGTTCGGCAGGATGTCCTACTCGGTCATCCTGCCGTCCATGAAGGACGGGCTGGCGCTCAGTTACACGCAGTTGGGCTCCATCGCAACGGGCAACTTCATCGGCTACCTGTGCCTTGCCATCATCGGCGGCTTCCTGGCCGCCCGCTTCGGCGTGCGCAGGGTCGTTTTCGTATCCCTCGTTGTTATCGGCGTCAGCCTCTTCCTCACGGGCCTGTCGAATTCCTTCCCCTTTGCCTTTTTCATGCGGCTCTTGACCGGAGCGGGGAACGGGGGCGCCTATGTGCCCATCATGGCGCTGCCCGCCGCGTGGTTCGTCATGAAGCGAAGGGGGCTTGCCACGGGCATCGTCTCTGCGGGCATCGGCAGCGGCCTCTTCATTTCCGGGATCATGCTCCCGCCCATCATCGCCGCCTTCGGCCGCGAAGGGTGGCGATATGCCTGGTTCGTCCTGGGGGTTGCCGTCTTCGTGCTCGCCTTCGTCTGCTTCGCCTTCCTGCGGGACAACCCGAAGGAAAAAGGCCTGGGCATATACGGAGGGGAAGGCGGGCAGCAGCCGGCCGCCCAAGGGCCGAGGGTCACCCTCTTTTCCGCGTTCAGGGACGTCGTGGTCGAGCCGGAGATATGGAAGCTGGGAGGGGTCTACTTCATGTACGGCTTTTCCTATATCATCTACCTCACGTTCTTCGTCGCCTACCTTACCAAGGAGATGCAGGTGCCGTCGCTGACCGCGGGCCGGATATTCGGCGTACTGGGCATCTTCAGCATCTTCTGCGGCGTGATCTTCGGGTGGGTCTCCGACGTATTGGGCCGCAGGCAGGGCTCTATGCTCGCGTATCTTACGCTGGCCCTTTCCTATCTCATTTTCGCGTTCTGGAGGGACTACACGGGTTATTACCTCTCAGCCGTCGTCTTCGGGATCGCCGCCTTCTCCATACCGACGATCATGGCGGCTGCCGCCGGAGACGCGGTGGGCGGGAGGCTCGCGCCGGCGGGTCTCGGCTTCATCACGCTCTTCTTCGGCATCGGGCAGGCCCTGGGGCCGATGATAGGGGGCTACATCAAGGACGCGACAGGCACCTTCACCTATGCCTTCCTCCTTTCGGTGGCGGTATCGCTCGTGGGGGCCGTTGGCGCGCTTGTGCTGAAGAGGAGGGAAGTCTCCGGCGTCACCAAGAAAAGGCCGGCCTCCGCATAACCTTTCTGGCAGCGCCTCTTTTCGGTGGTTATATTACTTATATCTTTCGGCTCAAGGGCGCTGCCCGAAAACCGACACTGAAATCCAAGGAGGGAATTATATGTACACCGCGAAGGACTACGGCAAGCTGATAGGGATGGGGGGTTTCAGCGATACGCTGCTCAACAACCACTTCACCCTTTACCAGGGCTACGTGACCAACACGAACAAGCTCCTCGACACGTTCGGCCAGCTCAAGGACCTGTCTACGCCTGAGTTCGCCGAGTTGCACCGCAGGCTCGGATGGGAGTTCAACGGCATGAGGCTCCATGAATACTATTTTGAGAACCTCGGTGGCAAGGGGATGGAGAAGGACGGCAAGCTGGCGAAGAAGCTGGCCGAGGACTTCGGGGGCCTCGACGCGTGGGAGAAGGATTTCAGGGCCGTCGGCGCCATGCGGGGCATCGGTTGGGCCGCCCTTTACCAGGACGTTACTAACGGCAAACTCATCAATTTCTGGATCAACGAGCACGACCAGGGCCACCCCGCAAGCTGTTCCCTGATCCTCATCATGGACGTCTTCGAGCACGCTTACATGCTCGATTACGGCACGAAGAGGCCTGGATACATAGACGCCTTCTTCAAGAACGTGAACTGGCAGACGGCAGAGGCGCGGCTCAAATAGCGTCCCACCCGCAAAGAACGCGCCGGGCGGGGCAGGTCGGGCCTCGTCCGGCGTTTTTTCGCCGTCTCATCGCCTCGCCGCCCGAAAGGGGCCTTACGGCCTCGTCGCCCAGAAGCCGTAGACGAGATCGACGAGGGCGGCCATGCTGTCGCCGTGAATCACGTTCGTGATGGCTGCCTGGGACGTGCCGCCGAGCATGGCGTTCACCTTGTCGGCCGCGCGAGACTCCGATATGAGAATGGCCGGTATGTCCATGGCGTAGGCGAAGCCCAGCTCAAAGGCGACCCCCGTGTCTGCATGGTCCACTGCTGCGATCACGACGAAGCAGTCCTCCATCAGGCGGCAGCAGACCGATGCGATGGCGGTCGCGTAGCGCGTCCTGTGCTCGCTTGTGTCCTCTACGTTCGGGGCGAAGTCGAAGGGATCGACGACCTCGGGCGTCGGCGCCCCTTTCTCGATGTGCTTCTTCTCCACTGCGAAACGGAAGGTTTCGAGGAAGCGCGCCTTGAATTCTTTCTGCGGGTCCGTGAATGCCGGGTGAGCGAAATAGATCTTCATACAGCCTTGCCCTCCTATCGTAAGGGGTCTTTGACCGAAAGCCCTACTTCCGTTGCGCCCCAGCCGCCCGCCTCCGGGCCGGCCAGGCGGAACCACTCGACCGCCGGCAGGCGGGCGAGGACTGCGTGCACGGTGGCCCTGAGTTGACCCGTGCCCTTTCCATGGACGATCCTGACGCGGAGTATCCCACGCTCCCGGCACGCCTCAAGGTAGTCTGCGACCAGGGCCTTCACCTCGCGGGGGTTGAAGGTGTGGAGGTCGAGGACCCCGTCGATGGGGTACTCGACGACCTCCGGCTCGTCCGGGCGTCTATCTGCCATGCGTATAGTATATAACCGAGACGGGGGGAGGGCAAAGGGGCAAATGCGGAATACGCCCGGCGGTAAGAGCGGGCTATACTGTATTTGTGGGGTGGGATATTAAGACGTAGGTTCTGCTATAAAGAGCTCGGGGTGGCGACGTTCAAACCATGCTTTTATGAGATCGTAAAGTTCTTTGGCCAAAACGAACATCTCCTCGGCTTCGCGCTCCGATACGCCGCCTGCCCGGTCATAACCGGCGACGTTCCTCTTCTTTCTAAGAACGTCAAAGCGAACCACGATGTTTCGTTCGGCGCCGATGGTAAGGGCGAGGGATTGAATGACTCTATAATGATGGGCGTCGCGGCCCGCGCGATACCCGCATGCCGCGAGGGCTGCGGCGGCCAACTGGAGAGCCGCGTTGTACGCGATGTTGAGCCTCCAATCCGCGCTGAGACCCTCTGTGCGGCAGTCCTTCAGGTCGCGATCGGCTATCCCGAAGAGCTCCGAAATCTCGGAGGCGCTTGTTTCATGCGCGACGAGCCAGCCCTTGCTGAGCCAGTCTTTGAAGCTCATCTTCCTTTCCTATAAGAAATATCTTCGGTTCTTTCATAACCGTCCTTAGGAAATGGTGTCCATGCTTCACTCTGTGAGAAAACTCGTCGACCGCATAGACTGTTGGGTTGATTTCCCGTCCCGTTTTCTCCTGGGCTTCATGAAGCGCGGAAACAACTTCTTCAAACGCGGCGTCCCCCACTACCATCACGTCGACGTCGCTTGACGCCGTCTCCGTTCCCCTTGCCGTGGAGCCGTGAATGAAGGCCCAGCATATCCGCCCCGTAAGGGGGGCCAATGCCTTCTGTAAAGCTTCTCCGAAGCCCATTGTCTTGGCTACGATGCCCTTGAGCTCATGAAAGATGGGACATGACGTATTTGCCCTGAAAAAAATGTGGTTGCCCTGCCTCGTGCGTTCGATAATGCCTGCTTCCGACAATGCCGCAAGCTCCCGCTGGAGCGCCCCCGTTCCGAGACCGGTCAACCTGGCAAGCTGCCGGATATAGAAGGCCTGGTCGGCATTGCCGAAAAGCACGGAAAGCACCTCTCTTCGGGCCTTGCCGAAAAGGGTTGTCGAGAGCCGGCCCCTTGCTGTCCTCATAATGGGTACAATTGTACCCTTTCAGAGTACAGAATGCAAGAGGACAATCCTAGCCTCTTGCGACGCGGGCAGCCACCGCGATTAACCCCGCTGAGGGACGATGACGAACGTCCCACAGGTTGCCGAAATGGGAAAGTAGGCCGTGAGTAACTTACGGAAGTTAAGAACGTTCCCACAACGCTGCCGTCAGGTCCCCTCTGCCAACCAAATATAACAGCTTACCGGACGAGACCATCTGTTCAACCCTTCCCAAAAACCTTTTTGAAATTACTGCATGTTGTGATAAGCCAATCAAACGCCCCCGCCCATGTCGCCGAGTCGGAAAACCGGAAAGCAGAAAATACTCTTATGCGGCTCGCCTTTTTCCCCGGAAGTTCCTGCCAGTCAAGCAGCCCTGACAAGTTTAGTACTTTCTCTATATCGGCTTTGCGCGAAAAGAGCTCTTTATATAGCTTTTTGGAATCTGGGATATAAAGTTCACAACCTACCTTATTCCCCTGCGTATATAGGGTAAGTGCAACGTTGCAGTCTGAACGCCCGATAGCCACGTCAAACCAGTGCTGGGGGCGTGGAGTTCTCAATCTTAGGCCAGGTTCCTTTTTAGAAGCATAATCCTTCAGTTGTTGCCAGAATTTAAGTTGCTCGGAGCGGGGGCCGCTGACGTTTACCTTCCCTCCGGTGTCCTCTGCCGGTTCTCCTTTCGATACTTTCTGCTCCGGCGTTCCCTCTTGTATCTTATCCTTGATAAATTCCTCTAGCGCAGCCCTCACGGCATCGGCGAGCACCTTGGTTTTACTCTGAGTTACAGGCCCCGATAGGTCCATTTGGCTGGCAAGGACTTTGACAAAAGCGGGAGAAGGCCCGGTAGTAAACTCCTTATCGAGAATAGCCTTTATCTCATTGATACGTCGGCGCGTCTTAGCTCCGCCTATGATGACTTCAGGATCAAAATGGTCATTGTGGAACTTCAATACCTCCGTCAACTCCGTGCTCTCGTTTATGTCGAACTCGAAAAAGGGTTTATCGTCCAAAATATTGTCTTTGTCAAGATCCGTGTAGAATTTGTAACGGATGCCATTGGTCAGTACGGCAAATTTAGCCCCGGTATTGGCGGCAAAATACTTGTAGAGTTGTGCGTAAAGTGACTTCTCGCAACCCGATATATCATCATTGCACGACTTACACTCAATCAACATGATTGGCTGGCCGCCCCTCTTTACGGCGTAATCGACCTTTTCCTTGGTCCCCACACCTGCGCCAAATTCAGGCTCCACCTCATCAAGGTCAAAAACGTTGTACCCAAGAGCCTGAATAAAGGGCATTATGAGGGCTTGCTTGGTGGCTTCTTCGCTCACATTTTTGTTTCTCTTGACCTTTGCGGCGACCTCTTTCAGCGTTCTGATTTGCTCCTTTAACTCCATGCCCCATCCTCGCGGCGGTGACCAGGCGGCTGTATGCTCTAAAAGATACTCCCCATCTGTCCTGTTTTTCACGTGATACCACGAAGCGGACAATTTGTCAATCTATAAGTCGAATTTAGCAAAGTAGAAATGTCCAGTGCGACATCTTATGGTGCATTTCATGGTGCCCATCTTGTGGTACACATGATTACCGCTTCAGCTCTTCATCATTTCCGGCCGCCCACAAAACCCGAAATTGACCCGGCCGAATACATATGCTACAACTGTGCACTGCTTATACAAGGAGCCGCCATGGATGACGAGATAAGGAAACGGACGCAGGAGACCGCCGGCAAGCTCTTCGGAAAAGGTATCAAGATGGACCCGCCGTACCGGACGTGGAAGGAGTTCGACAGGGACCTGGCGAACGACCTTTCCATGTTCATCACGGGCAACCTCTACTCAAGGAGCGTGCTTACCCTCCCGGAGAGGCAGATGGCGGCCTGCGCGATGCTGGCCGCCCTGGGCGCGGCGTCCGAGCTGCGTCTCCACGTAAACGCGGCCCTCAACGTGGGCTGCGACCCGAGGAAGCTTGCCGAGGTCTTCTTTCAGCTTGCCCCCTACGGCGGTATGCCGAAGGTGAACGAGGCCCTTGCCGTTTACAGGGACGTACTGAAGGAACGGGGCGAGTGGCCGCTGAAGTAACAGAAGGCCGGCGGCGGCAAACCCGGCCGCCATGGCCCGCCGGCGCGCCGCCACGGGAGGTTTGTGGCCGCGCGGGCCGTCTTTTCGGGGAGACTTAAAAGATAACCTCAAGATAACCTCTCGCAGCTATAGACATACAACGCGCAAGGTAGTACACTATTCCACTGACCGAATCCGCAGTTCAACTATAGAAAATACCGAAAGCGAGGACTGGAGCATATGTTAGAAGAAACAGTGGCAACGGGCATGATTGACGACCCCGTAGAGGAAGGCGGCAGGCCCGAGGAGGACTTCGCTGCCCTCTTTGAAAAAGAGAGCAGGATGCCTGGAAGGCTTGACCCTGGCCAGAAGATCAAGACGACCGTGATAAGCGTCTCGGGCGATCTGGTCTACGTGGACCTCGGCGGCAAGAGCGAAGGGGTCATCAATCTTTCCGAGTTTGTGAAGGAAGACGGGACGTGCGTCGTCCAGCCGGGGGATGAAGTGGATGCCTTTTTCATCTCCGTGCAGAACGGCACTAAGCGCCTCACCACCCGGATGCGCGGCTATTCGACCCTGGACGTGGCCGGCATCCGCGATGCGTTCAACGCGGGCCTGCCCGTCACAGGCAAGGTGAGGGCGTCGGTCAAAGGCGGCTACGACGTCTCGGTGGGCGGCGTAAGGTGTTTCTGCCCCTTTTCCCAGATGGATTTGAGGGTGAGCAGGGACAGCAGCCAATACATCGGCCAGACGTTCGACTTCAAGGTAGTCGAGTTCGAGGGCGACGGGCGGAACGTCGTCCTCTCGCGCCGGGCGCTCCTCGAAGAAGAGCGGCAGGCGCGCATGGAGCGCTTCAAAGAGACCCTCAGCACGGGCATGGAGCTGACCGGGACGGTCCGGTCCGTCCAGGGCTTCGGCGCGTTCGTCGATCTGGGCGGCGTAGACGGCCTCGTCCCTGCGAGCGAGATCGGCTGGGACAGGGCCGAAAAGCCTTCTGACGTGCTCTCCGTGGGCCAGGAGGTCATGGTAAAGGTGATCGGCCTCGACTGGGCCAAGAACCGACTCACCTTAAGCCTCAAGGCGCTCCAGGCGGACCCCTGGGAGGGCGTAGCCGAGAGGTATACCGTCGATTCGAGGGTGAAGGGCGTCATCGTGAGGCTAGCCCCGTTCGGGGCGTTTGTCAACCTGGAGCCGGGCGTGGACGGCCTGATCCATATCTCCAACCTGGGCGCCGGAAGGCACGTAAACCACCCCAAGGAGATCGTGGAGGTGGGGCAGTGGGTGGAGCCCCAGGTATTGGCCGTGGACGAGGCAAACAAAAAGATTTCCCTGACCCTTGAGCAGCCCAAGGAAGAGGTGCCCCTGCCGGAGGTCGGAGAAGTGGTCGAGGGCGCGGTGGAGCGCGTCATGCCTTACGGCATCTTCCTGAAGCTCGACAGCGGGGCGAGCGGCCTCATCCCCAACTCGGAGATGGCCACACCCAAAGGCTCGAACCACAGCCGCATGTTCCCGCCGGGGACGCGGATGCAGGTTATCGTCATAGGGTCGGACAAGCAGACAGGGAAGGTCTCCTTAAGCCGGAGCGCGGTCTCCGAAAAGCAGGAGCGGGACGACTTCAAGCGCTACCGGACATCGCGCAAGCAGGACGACGACGTCCAGGCGGGCTTAAGCAGCTTCGGCGAGCTATTGCAGAAGCACCTGCAAGGGAAGAAAAAGCGGTAGGAAACGCCGCATTTGGAAAGAGTGAGGCGCGCGCCCACGAAGGACGCGCGCCTTTTTTTATTCTATCCACCTCACGGTCTTGTCGATCCCTTCCCGGGGCGATACGAAACGGTTTACCGGGTGCGACTCGTCGGGGTAGCCGATGGCGACGCCGATTACGACATCCTTGTTCTCCGGGATATTCAGGGCGTCCTTCACCTCGTCTCCGTAAGCGGCGATCAGCCCTATGGGGCAGGTCGATAGGCCCATGTCGCAGGCCGCGAGCAGCAGGTAGCCGAGGAGAATGCCGATGTCCACCAGGCGGGCCTTTGAGAAGGCGTTGTCGATGCAGATGATCGCAGCGACGGGCGCCCCGTAGAAGTTACAGCTCCCCTCGTTTATGTACGTGTTGAAATCTGACCCCACCTTGTCGAGGTAGGGCTTCATCCCTACGAATGACGCGACGCCCCGCGCGGTGAAGACCTCCGCCAGGGGCTTGACGTTTCCGGGGCTGCACTGTATCTGCTTCTCTCCGTATGACTTGAGGAGCCTCCTGCTCAGCCTTTCCCGCTCCTCGTCCATGACGACCGTGATTTCCCACGGCTGAAGGTTTATGGCGGACGGCGCCCGGACGGCCAGGCGGAGGAGCTCCTCCACCTTCTGCCTGGGGACAGGCTCGCCCCTGAAGGCCCGCACGCTCGTGCGCGCTCTTACGATCTCGGAAAGCTCCATAATCCCTCCTTGAGGCGGCCAGGCCCTTATTTGGCGTAGGCGCCCGTCGGCTTATCGCTCATGCTCACGATAATGCTCTTGACCTGCGAGTAGTAGTCGAGGGCCACCTTGTGGTTCTCCCGGCCGATCCCCGATTTTTTGTATCCCCCGAAAGGCGTGTGCGGAGGGGTCCCCGCGTAGCAGTTCACCCACATGCGGCCCGTGCGGACCGCGCGGGCAACACGGAGTGCGCGGTTGACGTCCCGCGTCCATACGCCACCGCCGAGGCCGTAATCACTGTCATTGGCCATGCGGATGACCTCGTCTTCGTCCCTGAACCTGATGACTGCCAGGACCGGCCCGAATATCTCCTCCCGGGCGATGCGCATCTTGTTATCGACTTCGGCAAAAATGGTAGGCTGGATGAAAAAGCCCTTGTCCAGCCCTTTCTCCGTGACGCGGTTGCCGCCGCAGACGAGCCTGGCCCCTTCGTCATGCCCGAGCTTTATGTAGGCCATTACCTTCTTGAACTGGCTTTCGTTGATGACGGGCCCCATCATCGTCGCCTCCTCCCAGGACAGGCCTACCTTCACACTGTTGAAGAGAGCCGTCACCTGGGCCAGGAACTTGTCGTAGATCTCCTCGTGGACGAAGGCGCGGGAGCCGGAAAGGCAGATCTGCCCCGCGTTCCTCAGGATCCCCAGGGCTGCCCCCTCGACTGCCTTTTCCCACGGGCAGTCCGGGAAGAATATGTTGGCTGATTTCCCGCCCAGCTCCAGGGTGACGGGGATCAGCTTCCTGGCCGCCGCCCCTGCGATGGAGTAGCCGACCTCGGTCGAGCCGGTAAAGGAAAACTTGGCGATGTCGGGGTGGTCCAGGAGGTATTGGCCCGTCTTAGAGCCGAGGCCGTTGATGACGTTGATCGTCCCTGCCGGCAATACCTGGGACATCAGCTTCGCCAGCTCGAGCATGGAGAGGGGCGTCTCGGAGGACGGCTTGATTACTAATGTATCCCCGACCGCGAGGGCCGGGGCGATCTTCCATGACGACAGGACAAGCGGCACGTTCCACGCGGTGATCGCGCCGACTACCCCAAGGGGCTCGCGGACGATCATGCTCAGCGCATCCTTCTCCAGAAAGACCGCGCCGCCTTCCTCGGCCCTGACGACCCCGGCAAAATAGCGAAAGATATCGGCCACGCGGGGGACCATCGTCCGCGTGTCCCGTATGGGCAGCCCGTTGTCCAATGTTTCGATGAGGGCCAGCCTCTCCGCATTCTTCTCAATCATGTCGGCGATCTTGAGGAGCATCCCCGCCCGCTGGGCGACGCCCGTATCTTTCCATGTCTCGAAGGCCGTCCATGCCGCCTTTACGGCCAGATCGACGTCTTCCTTCCCGGCGGCTGCACAGGTGGAGAGCAGCTCCCCGTTACAGGGGCTGAAGGTCCCGAAGGTCTCGCCCTTCTTCCCGTCAACCCACTTCCCGCCGATAAACAGCTTGTAGCTCTTATCCAGGTCCGCCTTCATTTGATTCTCCTTTCATGTACGTGCTGTTCTAGCTTGGTTGATGTATTGCCCTATCCGTTTCGCGGACTTACAGGCCAACGATATAATGTTGTATACTACATGGGTTGATGGTGTCAAATGCTTCAAGGAGGGGGTAGGGGCCGGGTTAATTCCGCGTCCTTCGTGTCGTTTTTCTCGGCGCGGTTCTTCACATACGCAAAAAGTATGCTGCGTCGCGCACCGTTTGAGCTTGACAATAGGCCAAGGATATCGTACCATATGTGGTACGTAAGGAGGTGGACCACATGACGGCATTATCGGCATCGGATGCCAGGAAGCGGCTCTATAAGCTGGTTGATGAAGTTAAGGAGACGCACAGACCTGTTCAGATAGTGGGGAAGAGGAGTTCTGCCGTTCTGATATCCGAGGAAGACTGGCGGGCCATAGAGGAGACCTTATATCTTGATTCCATACCGGGTATGCGGGAATCGATCAGGAAAGGCCTGAAGACGCCCGTGGAAGAATGCGACGAGGACGCCGGCTGGTGAGCTGGTGTATAGTATTCACCAAGCAGGCGAAGAAGGACGCAAAGAAGATAGCCCGGTCGGGTCTCAAGTCCGCGGTCTTGCACCTGTCAGACATCCTGCGCGAAGACCCTTACTGTAGCAACCCGTCGTATGAAAGGCTGCTGGGAGATCTGAGCGGTGCTTACTCCCGGCGCATCAATATACAACATCGGCTAGTCTACCAGGTACTTGACGATATCAAGACCGTGAAAATTATCAGGATGTGGACGCACTACGAGTAGCAATGCATTCAACAAACTATTCGGGTGCACGGGTGATGGTTATTGTATCTGTAATGTAGGGTGATGTTTATAATACGCGGCAAAAGGATCTCTAAAGTATGGATACCCGTAAAGACCACTATTCTCCAATGCTCTTCGAGCTGACGATGCGAATGTTCGTTGGTGAAGCAGCATACAATATCGCAGGCCAAGTGTTCAACGAGAAAGACCGAAAGGAAATGGTATCGAAAAGCCCTGAGGAGAATCATCAAGACTATCCAAGAAATCGAGACATCAACCAGACACAAAGAGACGATGGCCCATTATAGCGAAAGCGCTTTAAAGCTTCTTTCGGAAACCCCTCTAAATGAAACTAAACTGACCCTTTATCTTTTTTGTCTTGTCGGCTCGTTGCTTGGGTTTGTTCCAACTGCGACGACTCCAGTTTACCTTCCAACTGAATACACGGAGGCTATTGGTAGTGGCGTTGACATCATTGAGCTGATGCAGAATTATAGGGAGAACTCCGTTTCTATTCGTAAGAAACTGATTAGTCAGCTCAAAGAAAGCGGCCTTGACGACTATCAGATCAGTGTGGTGTTTAATACCACGGTGTATCAGGTTAAGAAATTGCTGAAAAACCTGTAATAAGATGTTACAACGGTGATGTGGATGCATCCGATGGGCCGATGAAATAGAAAACTCGTTCTTTCCGGCCGGGGGATTGTCGATGGATTTTTCGCTGTTTTCGATGGCGCCCGACGAGACTGTACAGTTGAAGTACGTCGAGGAGGCGCGCCGAGAAAACGGCGGAAAAGGCGCGAAAAGGTCCCGGCCGAGTATGCCCGCTTATATGCCGGGCGAAAAACGCCCGGTATATAAGCGGAGGAGAACAATACATTATGATACGTGCTAAATTATGGCTCAGATGTGCCGCCATGCACGACCCCGTCACCCCCACCCTTGTCGAGCCCGCCATCGTAGGCTGGGAAGCCAAGAACCGCGCGATCAACCTCACCATCGAGCGTGCCTTCAACGGCGAGGAGCTGCTGCGCCGCATGAAGGGCTGGGTCACCACCGAGCCTGACAAAGTGATCGAGGTCGTCAGGAAATACGGGCGGCTCAAGGTGCTCGACGACACCGAGCTTGTCGTCGAGCTGGAAGAGCAGGCCGCCTTCGACGGTCTCCAGGCGAGCCTCGCCGAGGCGTTTAAGGGAGAGGTGGACATCGAGATGGTCACGCGCAAGAAGGCCTAGCCCGCCGTTGCCGCCGGCCCGGGCGCTGCGCAAGATCAGATCCCCCCTTCTCGGCCTTGCCCGCCGGAGGTTTCTCTATTATATTAGCTAGTGGCGACGGGCCGCAGGAAAAGTCCGGGATAGACGCCCGACGCGGCCGCCGCAAGCCGCAAAAAATGTGAGCCAGGAGGCAGATAGATGGGTGCGGAGACACGGGAATTCAAAACCGAGATCAAGCAGCTTCTTGATCTCATGATACACTCCCTTTATTCACACAAAGAGGTCTTCTTGAGGGAGCTTATCTCCAATGCGTCGGATGCGATAGACCGCGCGAGGTACGAGTCGCTTACGAACGCAGCCGTCCAGGAGAGCGACAGGGAATGGACGATCCGCATCACTGCGGACAAGGAAAAGGGCACCCTGACGGTCAGCGACAACGGCATCGGCATGACGAAGGACGAGGCGGTGGAGGCCCTGGGGACCATCGCGCGCTCCGGCACGAGGGAGTTCCTCCAGACCCTCCAGGGTAAAGAGATCAAGGACAACCCCGAATTGATAGGCCAGTTCGGCGTCGGGTTCTATTCCTCTTTCATGGTGGCCGACAGGATCACCGTCCTTTCGCGGAAGGCGGGGTCGGGGGGCACGACGGGCGTCAGGTGGGAATCGACGGGGGACGGCAGCTTCACCTTCGAGGACGCGGAGAAGAAAGGGAAGGGGACGGACGTCATACTCCACCTCCGTGAAGAGGATAAAGAGTACCTTGAGGAATGGGAGATCCGCGACATCGTCCACCGCTATTCCGATTTCATCGAGCACCCCGTCGTCATGGAAGTGGAAAGGGAGAGACCGAGCGAGCTGGACAAGTCGAAGACGGTCAAGCTCAGGGAGGACGTCACCCTCAACTCGCAGAAGGCCGTCTGGCTCCGGGACAGGTCGGAAGTTACGCCCGAGGATTACAACCAGTTCTACAAGCACATCTCCCACGACACGGAAGACCCCCTGCAGGTGATCCACTACAAGGCGGAGGGCACCTCCGAGTTCACCGGCCTGCTCTATATCCCGTCCAGGCCGCCCTTCGACATATTCTGGAAAGAGTACAAGATGGGGCCGATGCTCTACGTGAAGCGGGTGCGGATCACGGAGCACTGCGAGGAGCTGCTGCCGCCGTACCTGCGCTTCGTCCGGGGGGTCGTCGATTCCTCGGACCTGCCCCTCAACATATCGCGGGAGATGCTGCAAAACAACAGGCAGGTGGAGGTCATCAAGGGGAGCATCACCAAGAAGGTGCTCGACACCCTCGCCGAGATGAAGAAGGACGAGCCGGAGAAGTACAGCTCGTTCTACAAGCATTTCGGCGCGGTCCTTAAAGAGGGCCTTTACTACGACTTCGCCAGGAGGGAGGCGCTGGCCGACCTCCTCCTTTTCGCATCGACGAAGGCCGAAAAGGAGGCGACCAGGACCCTTCAGGAATACGTGGAAGGGATGAAAGAGGAGCAGGAAGCGATCTACTACATGCCCGCCACGTCCTTCGATGAGGCGGTCAAGTCGCCTTACCTCGAAGCCTTCCGCGCGAAGGACTACGAAGTGCTCATCATGCTGGACGAGGTGGACAACTTCGTCATGCCGGGCTTCTCGTATAAAGAGAAGCAGTTGAGGTCGATCATAGCGGGCGACGTCGATCTCGACAAGTCGGAAAAAGAAGAAAAGGAGAAGGCGCGGAAGAAATACCGGAAGCTCCTCGACCTCATCAAGGAAGAGCTTGCCGACGACGTGAAGGACGTGCGCCTCTCGGGGAGGCTGAAGGATTCGGCGTGCCTGCTGGTAAGCGAAGAAGGCGGCATCAACCCGCAGATGGAGCGGGTCCTGAAGGCGATGGGGCAGAGCGTGCCGGACAGCAAGAGGATACTGGAGATCAACGGCGACCACCCGCTCTTTGCGGCGATGAACGGCCTATTCGAGAAGGACAAGGAAAGCCCCGTGCTGCGCCGGTACGCCAGGCTCCTCTACGACCAGGCGCTCCTCCTGGAAGGGTCGCGGCCGAAAGACCCGGCGGCCTTCGCGCGGGCGGTTGCCGACCTGATGGCGGAGGGGCTGAAGACGGCCTGAAGGCAGCGGAAGCATTGCGGCTCAGGCGGCTCACGCAGCGCAGCCGGCCCCTGGAGGTGTCAGTGGCCTATGATTACGACCTTATTGTAGTCGGCGGCGGCGCGGCAGGGCTTGTAGCCGCCAAGCTGGGGGCGGGCCTCGGCAAGCGGGTCGCCGTCGTAGAGAAGAGCAGGCTCGGCGGCGAATGCACCCTTTACGGCTGCGTGCCGAGCAAGACCCTTATAAAGACGGCCAGGGTCGCCCGCGTGATCGATAACATGGGCAATGTGGGGCTGGCGTCAGGCCGGCCCGTGCCCATCGATAAGAGCAATGTTTTCCCCCGCGTGCGCTCCGTTGTCGAGAAGGTATATCAGGGCCATAGGCCGGAGGTCCTGGAGCGCCTTGGGATTCGTGTTTTTATCGGGCAGACGCGCTTCTTGGACAACCATCGCATCGAAACGGACGGGGCCGTCCTCTCCGCCCGCAGCTTCGTCATCTGCACAGGCTCCGGCCCCCTCGTGCTCCCTATCCCCGGCATCGATACGGTCCCTTACCTGACCAACAAGACGCTCTTCGACCTGGACGACGCGCCCGCCTCCATGGCCGTCCTCGGAGCCGGCCCTATCGGCATGGAGATGGCCCAGGCGTTCGCCTACCTGGGGACCGCCGTGACCGTGATCGAAGCGGGCGGGCAGGTCCTGGCCAGGGAAGACGGGGAGCTGACGAAGCTCCTGGCAGGCCGCATGGCGGCCCAGGGCATCACTCTGCTCACGGGCACGAAGGCGATCGGCGTGGAGCGGAAGGGCGGCGGCGTGGAGGTCGCAGTCGAGGACGCATCTGGAGGCGAGCGGAGCGTCGCAGCGGAGAAGCTTCTTGTAGCCGTGGGGCGCAAACCCAATATCGAGGGCCTCGGCCTGGAGGCCGCCGGGGTCGATTATACGCAAAAAGGCATCCTGGCAGACGCACACATGCGGACGACGGCGCCCAATATCTACACCTGCGGGGACGTGACCGGGCCTTATCAGTTCTCCCACATGGCAGAATACCAGGCGAGGATCGCGGCGCGCAACGCCCTCATCCCCTTCAAGGCGCGGGCCGATTACGCCAATTATATCTGGTGCACCTTCACCGACCCTGAGTTCGCCCACGCGGGTCTGACGGAAGAAGAGGCGGCCGCGCTGCACGGGGCGGTGCGCGTCTACAGGTGGCGCTACGCGGATACGGACCGGGGGCGGACGGAAGCCGAGGAGTTCGGGATGGCCAAGTTCATCTGCGACCGCAAGGGCAGGCTGCTGGGCGCCCATATCCTCGGAGAACGGGCCGGTGAGCTTATCCACGAGGCGCAGATCGTGAGGACCCTCGGCATACCCTTCCACAAGCTCGACTCCGTCATCCACGTCTACCCGACGCTGACCGATGTGGTGCGCCAGCCCGCCAAGCTGGCCCATATCGACAAGCTTCAAAACAGCCTGCTCGTGCGCATCGCCAAGCGGCTATTCGGTTGAGGGGCCCGGTTCTTTGCCCCTAGGCCTATACAAAAGCTAACCGCGGGGAGAGCGTTACGCGGCTTGCTTTGTCATCGTGTTCGTTGCGGATCCTCACTTGCGGAAGACATGCGCTCCGGCTCGCGCCTCCACGACTTCGCGCCGTCTACCAAAATAGCTCAGGCCCCCGCAAAACCCGGATTGCAGTCGTCGAAACGAAACCTGAGCCGCGAGGTTCAATTCTTATTGACTACGAATTTTATGGCGTGATAGAGTGGGAGAGATGCGTGAAAAAATGTGCTCAGGTTATCTGTAAGGGGGTTGCAGATGGGGAAAATGGACGTGCATATTGGGGAAATGCTGGCCAGGAACGCGCGGATGTATCCGGACGACCTGGCGCTCGTGGAGAGGGCGCCGGCCGCGGGTAAGCGCAGCCGGATCACCTGGAAGGAGTTCAGCGACAGGGCGGACAAGTTCTCGAACGTGCTGCGGGCAAAGGGCATCGAGAAGGGCGACAAGGTCGTCCATTTCATGAACAACTCGATCGACTGGCTCATAGCCTATTTCGGAATCGTCAGGACGGGCGCGTGGGTCGTGCCCCTCAACTTCCGCTTCACCGCGGAGGACCTGAAGTATTGCTCGGACGTGGCGCAGCCGAAGGCGATGGTCTTCGACGAGGAGTTCGTGCCGAGGATCGACGCGGTCAAAGATCAGCTCCCGGCGCGGGACTACATCTGCTTCGGCAAGAAAATCCCATCCTACGCGGAGGACTTCACGAAGCTCGTCGAAGGGGCGCCTGCGACGCGCCTGGCAACGGAGATCGCCTTCGACGACCCCTGCGGCCTCTATTTCACGTCGGGGACGACGGGGCAGCCCAAGCCCATACTCCTTACGCATAAGAACATGGCGTCCGCCTGCATCACGGAGAACGCCCACCACCGGCAGACGAAGAAGGACATGTTCATCCTCATACCCCCGCTCTACCATACGGGGGCGAAGATGCACTGGTTCGGCAGCTTCGTCGTGGGCGCACCCGCCGTCATACTGAAAGGCGTGTCGCCGCAGTGGGTGCTTGAGGCGGTGAGCGAGGAGGGCGGGACCATCGTCTGGCTCCTCGTGCCGTGGGCGCAGGACATCCTGTTGAAGCTCGACAGCGGGGAGCTTAAGCAGTCCGACTATAAGCTCGACCAGTGGCGGCTCATGCACATAGGCGCGCAGCCCGTACCGGCGAGCCTGATTATGCACTGGCGGAAATATTTCCCGAAGATGGACTACGACACGAACTTCGGCCTCTCCGAATCGACGGGGCCGGGGTGCGTCCACCTCGGCATGGAGAACACCCACAAGGTCGGCGCCATAGGGGTGCCCGGCTTCAACTGGGAGGCCCGCATCGTTGACGAGGAGGGCAGGGACGTGCCGAAAGGCGAGCCGGGGGAGCTGATCGTCAGGGGCGACGGCGTCATGCGGGAGTATTACGGCAATCCGGAGGCCACGGCGAAGGCCCTGCGCGACGGATGGCTCTACACGGGCGACATGACGCGGTACGACGAGGACGGCTTCATCTGGATCGTGGACAGGAAGAAGGACGTCATTATTACCGGCGGGGAGAACGTCTTCCCCGTGGAGGTCGAGGACTTCCTGCATACGAACCCGAAGATAAGGGACGCGGCCGTTATCGGCCTGCCCGACGAGCGGCTGGGGGAGATCGTGGTGGCCATCGTGGACGTCGTGCCCGGCAAGGAGATCACAGAGGCGGAGGTGCTCGCATTTTGCGAGCCCCTGCCTAAGTACAAGAGGCCCAGGAAGATCTTCCTGGACCAGGTGCCCAGGAACCCTACGGGCAAGATCGAGAAGCCGAAGCTCCGTAAAAAATTCAGCGGGAAGGAAGAGGCGTTCAAAATCTGATTTGACTGAGTATCCTTCAGCACTCGAAGAGACGATCAGGTACAGGTTTAAGGACCGGGACCTCCTTGCCCAGGCGATCACCCACGCCTCGTTCGTGAACGACAGGAGGTCCCTGGCCAAGTCGGAAAACGAGAAGCTCGAATACCTGGGCGACGCCATCCTCAATTCCGTCATCAGCATCCTCCTCTTTCGCAGGTACGGAGAGCAGAACGAGGGCTTCCTGAGCAACGCGCGCTCATGCCTCGTCAGGAGGGGGACGCTCACCGAGATCGCCCGCCTCATCAGCCTGGACGAGCACATGTCCTACGGGAACGGGAAGGGGGGCCTGCCGGACGACTCGAAGGTTCTCTCGAACATGCTCGAGGCGCTGATCGGCGCGGTCTATCTCGACGGGGGCTTCCGGGTCGCAACGCGCGTCGTAAGGCGGCTCTTCTGGCCGTATTTCGACGAGACGAGGCTCCAGGAGAAAAGCCCGAAAAACGCGCTCCAGGAGTATTCCCAGAAGAAATGGGGCATACTGCCGAGATACCGGCTGACAAAAAAAACGCGGGAAGGCTTCAGCGTTTATGTCTACGTCGGCAAGGAGCTGAAGGCGAAGGGCGTCGGCAAGAGCAAGCGGCGGGCCGAGCAGAACGCGGCAAGCCTCCTCCTGAAGCAGATCGAAGCGCAATGATCGCACCCATTTTTTTGCCGCACCTGGGGTGTGGGCAGCGATGCTCGTACTGCAACCAGGACCACATAACGGGGGGGCAGGACGCGCCGCTCGAAGAGCGGATCGCCGGGCTTTTTGCCACGCTCTCGCGCCCCGCCGAGGTCGCCTTATACGGCGGGGATATACTGGGGCTGCCGCCGGGGGAGATCGAGGCCCTTTTTCGTCTCCTCGACCCGTACCGGGACAAGATCGCCGCCATACGCATATCGGTCAGGCCGCGCACCGTCGCACGCGCCGTCGTTTCGCTCCTCAGGAGATACGGCGTGCGGACGATAGAGCTAGGCGCTCCGACGTTCAACGACGCCATCCTTGCCCGCCTGAACAGGGGGCACACCGCGGAAGACGCGCGCCGGGCCTGCTCTTTCTGGCGCGACGCGGGGTTCGAGACGGGCTTGCAGGTGATGGTGGGCCTTCCCGGCGAGACGGCGCACGACGTGCGGGAGACGGCGGCCAACATTATCGACCTGGCCCCCGCCTTTATACGCATCTATCCTCTCGTCGTCGTCGAGGACACGCCGCTGTGTAGGGACTTCCGGGAGGGCCGCTTCTCGCCCGATGCCCTTGAGACGGCCGTCGAAAAGTCCGCCTTTATCTATGTGAGTGCCTGGGCGCGCGGCATAAGGACCATAAAGATGGGCCTCACGGCGAACGAGGCGCTCCGGGAAAAGACTGCGGCCGGCCCCTTCCATCCGGCCTTCGGCTACCTCGTCAAATCGGAGGCCTTCTGCCGCGCGGTCCTTGCGCGGGTTGCCTCGGCGGGTCTTGCGGCGGGCGCGCGCCTGTCGGTCAACCGGCGGGACGTAGCTCATGTCACGGGCTACAGGCGGGCCAATGCCGGAAGGCTTACCGAAGCGGGGATCGCGCCTGAGTGGAGGGAGGCGGCGGGCATCGAAGAAGGCCGTTTCGTGATCGAGTCTGGCGGAAAAACG
>Ga0326727_10010055_pt1 | contig 22787 bp, 15 predicted proteins | sample MB2enrmetagenome_FD_207643 | JGI IMG/M metagenome (GOLD analysis project Ga0326727, IMG submission 207643) | Lab enriched peat soil microbial communities from McLean, Ithaca, NY, United States - MB29MY | ecosystem: Environmental > Terrestrial > Soil > Wetlands > Peat | place: USA: New York...
GACGCCCGACCCCAAGCGGATCCAAGCCCTGCGGGGCATGGAGCGCGGCGACCTCGCCCGCCGGGTGGACCAACTCGCCGCCTGTATCCAGCAGGCACTCGCACTTCCCGAGCGGCAATGCCCGCCGCGCGGAGCCCGCGAGCCGAAATTGCAGCTTTCGGTGCTGGGGCAATTCCTGTTCGCCGCGCTCAGCAGCCTGTGCCGCCAGGCGCAACTCGCGCCGGGGCTGGTCGGCGGCCCCAACGACATCCGCGACTGGATCGCCTGCCGTGCCACCGCCGGCCGCCCGGGAAGCCACCCGCCGCGGTTGGCCCTGGGTTGGCGGGCCGAATTCGTCGGCCGCTTGCTGGAAGATCTGCTGGCCGGCAAACTCTCGGTCCGCGTCGGCGATCCCGCTTCCGACCATCCGCTGCTGCTGGAAGAACTGGCAAGAGAATGACGTGCCTCAGCTTCGACGCCAATCCGGGCGTCCCGCACGAGGCCCCCCAGCGGCGGCTCGTCGAGGACTTTGGACACAAGGCCCAGCGGACCCGCAACGCTGTCCGGGCCTTCTACGACGCCCTGCTCTCGAGCGACGACGTCGCCGGCGCCGCCGTCGGGCAATGGCATGACCTGTTCTCCAAGCTCGGCGTCTCGCCGCAGCCAAGCTCCAAACTGCCGGTTGGGGTCTTGGCACGCTGGTGCGGACTTGTTACTGACGCCCCGCGGCCGGAACTGCTACTACTGGCCCTGCAAAACTGGTGCGGCCTGGTGGTCCAGTTGTTGACCGGGCACATGCTGGCTGCCGTGGGCCATCGGGCATCGCCGGTCGAATGCTTGCTGGGGACCGTGGCGGGGCCCGAGTTCCAGGACGCGCTGGGGCGGCTGGTCGGCCGCGAGGCCGCCACCGCCGACGATCCTGTTGCCCAGCGCGATTTATGGCTTGCTTGGTACGCAACTTCATGCCCCGCGCCGCTCCAGCGGGTGATCCGGGAATTGGCCGCCCGGGTCGTCGAGTATCGCGCCGACTGGTGGCTTGCCCGCGGCAGCGAGGGCTGCGACCTCTGGAAACCCCTGTATCAGGACCTCTTTCCCCACCGGCTGCGGCACGGCCTGGGCGAATACTACACCCCCGACTGGTTGGCCGAACACGTACTCGACCAGGTCGGCTACCACGGCCAGCCGGGGGCGCGGCTGCTGGACCCGGCCTGCGGCAGCGGCACGTTCCTGGTCGCGGCTATCCGCCGGCTGCGCAAGAACCTGGGGAAAGAAGCCTCCCCGTTGCAGGCGATCCTGAATAACGTGGTCGGGCTGGACCTGCATCCGCTGGCGGCGATCACCTCCCGGGCCAATTACCTCCTGGCGGTGGCCGACTTGCTGCCGCTTGCGGCTCCGCCCGACATCCCGCTGTACGTGTGCGATTCGATCCTGAACGGGCCGGGCCCCGCCGCACTGGGCAACGGCTTCGATTACGTGGTGGGCAACCCGCCCTGGATCGCCTGGGACAACCTGCCCACGGATTACCGGCTGGCAACCCGGCCGCTCTGGCAGAACTACGGGCTGTTCTCGCTGGGGGCTCGCGAGGCCCGGCACGGCGGCGGCAAGAAGGACCTCGCCATGCTGATGCTCTACGTCGCCGCCGATCGCTATCTTCGGCCGGGCGGCCGCCTGGGCATGGTCGTTACCCAGACCGTGTTCCAGACGCGCGGGGCAGGGGACGGCTTCCGGCGCTTCCGCCTGGGGCCCGACGGCCCGTGGCTCGCCGTCCTGCGGGTGGACGACCTCGTGGCGCGCCGCCCTTTCGGCGACGCCGCCAACTGGTCCAGTACGCTCGTGCTGGAGAAAGGCCGCCCGACGCAGTACCCAGTGCCCTATGTGAAGTGGTCGTCAACCGGCCAACAGCAGCTCCACCGAGCCAGCCCTATCGCCGCGGACCGGCCGGGCTCCCCCTGGCTCGTCGTGCCGGAAAGCCAACGTCCTGGCGAGCTGGCCCGGCTGGTCGGCCGCTCGGACTACTCGGCCCACCTGGGGGCCAACAGCGGAGGCGCCAACGCGGTCTATTGGCTGGAAGTGCTGGGTCGCGCCGCGGGCGGCGTGCGGGTCCGCAACCTCGCCGCCAACGGCAAAACGGCGGTGGAAACAGTGGAAACGGTCATCGAGCCGCAGTTGCTCTACCCCCTGATCCGCTGGACCGACGTGGATCGCTATCGTGCGGGTCCCTCGGCGTACCTCCTCTTGCCTCAAGACGCTGCGACCCGCGCCGGCGTGGACCCGGCCTGGCTCCAGCGGGAATTGCCCCGGACATACGCGTATTTGCGGCGGTTCGAGCCGCTCCTGGTCCGCCGGGCCGCCTACCGCCGCTACCAGGCCGAGAAGCCTTTCTATTCGATGTACAACGTCGGGCCATACACGCTGGCCCCAATCAAGGTGATCTGGCGGCGGATGGACCGGCGGATTCGCGCGGCGGTGGTCGAGCCGGTCGACGACCCTTGGCTGGGACCGCGGCCGGTGGTACCCCAGGAGACGTGCGTATTGGTGGCCTGCAACTCGGCCGGCGAGGCCCACTATTTGTGTGCCGTGCTGAACAGCTCGCTCGTCGGCAGCCTGGTGGCCGCGCACAGCGTGGCGGGCGGCAAGGGCTTCGGCACGCCGGGCATCCTGGACGTGCTGCCCATTCGCTCGTTCGACCCTGCCGACCCGCGGCACGCCGCCCTGGCCGCCTGCAGCCGCCGAGCCCACCAGGACGCGGCCGACGTCGACCGCCAGATCGACCAACTCCTGGACAACCTGTGGGGCGCGAGCTGAGGATCGCCTACGGAAGATGCCAGCGCGAGGATCACGGGGGCAGCAGGGCAATCGTTTCCTTGATCGCGCTGGCGTGTACGACGATGCCCAGCCCCAAGCGGTGCCTGAACTTCCATGTCTGATAGGCCATTTTGATTTCCTCGTCCAGGAATTGCTGTTCCGAGACCAGCCCGAGAATGAGCTGCACCCGGCCCTCCTGAGTCTTTCCCCCGTAGAAGCGATTGTTCTCGGCGAGGTAAACAGCCGCTCCGCTATCGCCCTCAAAGCTATTGAAAGCGAAGAAAAAGGTCCTGGTGGTCTTGGTCGGCAACAAGGGATAACTGGCGACACAGCCGCTGCGCACAACGGCGAATCCCCCCTCGTTCGCCTCGAACTCGTTCGCGTGGGGAAAACCGATGGCCCGCAGCGTATCGCCGGGATGGACCTCGTACTTCTGCAGCTCGTTGTCGGATGCGAGCAGTTCAGTGGGCAGGTGAGGAACGCGCACGTCGGCGGGAGGCGACACGTACATCACCGCCACGTCCGCAGTGGGATGCTTCGTCCACAGGTTTTTTCCCGCTTGGCGAACCTTGAGCGGCATCGGCGACTTGGCATAACGGCCGTCCGCCGTCTGTTTGCGGAAGTGTAGCGTAGCCTCATCGCCCCGCATCTGATCGAACACGTGCCTGGCAGTCACCAGGATGAACTGCGTCTTGTTCGCATCGGCGGCGACCACGCTGTGCGTGGTGCCCGGCCGCGTCAAAATGAATGCCGTGGCCGTGGAACCCGGATTGGCCAGCTTGAACGTGGACAACATCAGTTGTGTGTCGAGATCGCTCTTTTCGGCAGCGGGAGTTTTCTCGGCAACCGCAGCGGCGAGCAGCAGAATCATGGAGCCGGTGAAGAGTCGCATCGTTGATCTCCAGCACAAGTTCCTCTACCCCATTCTTAGTATACCGCCAAAGAGGCCCTTGGTATACGGGCAGGGAGGGTTTTGCCAAGACGGCTGCGTGCCGCAAGCCGACGCGAGACTCGCTGAAAAGCCGTCCGGCGCGCCACAGGAACCTGCCGGTCACGCGGTAGAGATGGCCCCGCGGCAACTCGGGATGGGGTGATCGCGGGACGCACTCGCCAAGCTACGTTTGCAGGTCGAGCAGGAAGCCGCTGACCGATTGGTTGCCGCCCGCAGTACCCGAAATCTGCGAGAGCAGGTCGGCAAGTTGCTGGCTGGACGATTGCTGACTCGCCGTCGTGCAGGTCGTGCTGCTAGCCGTACCGCTCAGGGCATCCGTGTCGGACGTTTGCTGCGAGCTCGTGCTGTCGCCGCTTTGCCCGACACTGCCGCCATGGTGGTGATGATGATGGTGGTGCGCCCCTTGAGCCTGCCCGGTAGACTGCGATTGCTGCGATTGCAACGTCTGCGGATTGATCCCGTTGTTCTGAAGGACCTGATCCACCGCATTCTGGATGGCCGAGTCGAGGTTCGACGTGCTGCCCGATTGTTCGACACCCTGGACGGCAGTGGTGATGGCCGCGGCAAGCTGGTCTTGCAGGCTGGTGCCGGTCGAGGCCGTGGTACCGGTCGAGCCCGTAGTGCCGGAGGCGGCACTTGTGGACTGGACGGTGCTGTTGGCCGCGCCCGACTGAGAGGCGAGCTGCGAGAGGTACTGGAACGGGTTGTAATTCAGGCTGCCGACGGCGGAGATACCGGACATGGACTTCGCTCCAACACGGGGGGACGGACCACCCACAATTGTTAAGCCACATTAAGTTTTTGCACTTCTTGAATCGGCATTCTTAGTGAGCCTACTTTACAAGGAGGGCACTCCGGGTGAGTTCCGGCTTGCGTCAAGCGGGCTTGGCGTCTGCCGTAAGATATTGACCAATAGCAGTCGCAGCAATCGCCCCGAACCGCCGCCAATTCAACCCTGGCTTGCACGGCCGGTCGGACGATGCTCAGAAGCGGCCCTGGCCCAGAACCCCCACGTCTCCGGCCCAATGCGGCCGCCATAGTCCTGATACACCCCTTCCAGCGCGGCGAAGAAGGCCCGGGCGTCGTCTTCAAGACCCAATAGCCCCAGGCAGGTGAGGATGCGGGTGATCCGTAAGTAGTTGTGGTTGTGCGGAGTCAGCCAGCCGCTGCGCTCCTCCCAGGCGGCCGAGCGGACGACCCGGCCGCCCTGGATTTCAAAACCATAGAAGGCCAGCATTTTCTTGAGGGCCTCCAGAAGCCGCTTCTGCAGGACTTCGCTCCCGCGGAAAGTCTCGATATCCTGCTGCGAGAGCAGCGGGGCCCGGGGGTTGAACGCGCTCGCCTCCCGCAACGGAAACAGCCACTGGATATAGTCGTGGACCGCCTCTTGCTCCTGGTAGGTGAAGTCCAGGATTCCCGCGATCGTCCGGCCCGAGGAATCGTGGGCTTCGCCCGAGTAGAATTGGATCAACCTGGTCGGTTCCATAACTCGCCCTCCGGAAGGGCAGTCCCGCCCGTTCGGCGGACGCTCCACTATTCTTGGGCATGGAGTGCCGCTCTACTTCTTCTCCTGCCGCCCGATTTTCTGCAAGGCCTGCGATGCGGCCCAACGGACCTGGTAATCTCTGTCGTCTTGCAGGCGGACAAGGGCTGGCACCGCCGGCTTGCCTTCGGGCCCGATTCTGCCGAGCGCCCACGCGGCGGCCTGCCGAATGTCCGCGTGTTCATCCGCAAGTAATGGCAAGAGGGCCGGCACGGCGCCTTTGGCTCCTGGGCCGATCCAGGCCACGGCCCGGGCCGCGCTCGACCGAACGAGCCAGTCCTCGTCCGCTAGCACCTTGGAGATCGCGGGGATGGCGCTCTTGGCGTCCGGGCCTATGCCTCCCAGGGCACCGGCGGCCGCGCCGCGGACCGCCGCGTCGCGGTCCCCGAGCGACCGCACGAGGGCGGGCAGAGCGGCTTTCGCCCCGGGGCCGATACATCCCAGGGCCGAAGCCGCCTCCTCGCGCACTCCCACGTCCTCATCCTCATCCTCCAACGATTTGGCGAGGGCGGCGACGCGCGGCGCCACCTGCGCAGCGGTGCTGGCAATTCCCGCCTGTGCCCTGACGCTGCCGAGGCCGTGGGCGGCAGCCTCCCGAAGGTATGGCATGTGGTTGCCGAGCAAGCCGAGGAGAGACGGGACCGCCTCGGGACCAATGTCCCCCAGGGCGCACGCTGCACGGAACCCGACACCTTTATTCCTGTCCTTGACCGACTCCCTGAGGAGCGGAATTGCCGCGGGACCAATCTGCCCCAGGGCGCCGATGGCGTCCAGTCGCACCTCAAGGCTCTTGTCCTTGAGCGGTCCCTTCAACGCCGGAATTGCCGCGGGACCGATCCGGCCGAGGGCCTTGATGGCACATCGCTGTAGACCCTCATCCTTGCCACTGGCCAATTCGGCGAGGGCCGGCACGGCGGCGCTGGCCGCAGGGCCGATTTTTCCCAGGGCCCCGCTCGCGGCCTCCGAAAGCCCCGAGTCTTTTAGCGAGGCAACGAGGGCCGGGACGGCGACCTTGGCCCCCGGACCGATCTTGCCGAGGGCTTCGGCAATGGCGTGCCGAGCCTCCCCGGACTCGCTCACGAGCAACTCGGCGAGGGCTGCGGCGGCGATCTTGGCCTCAGGGCCGATCTCCCCCAGAGCGGATGCCGCGTATTGCCGAACCTCGCCGTCCTTGTCCTTCAGCAACTCCGTGAGAATCTGGAGCGCCGGCCTGACCTCAGGGCCCATGTCCGCGAGGGTGCCGGCGGCAGCCCGCCGAATCGTGGAATCCCCTCGTTGGAGCAAGCCCGTGAGGCGGGGGATAGCCGCGGGGCCTATCTGTCCCAGGGCCGCTGCGGCGGCCCAGAGGGCCTCTCCATCCTCCCGGTTGACCAGGTCTGCGAGGGGATCAATGGCCGCTCTCGCCTCGGGCCCGATCTTGCCGAGGGCCTCGGCGGCGTAGCAGCGAATTGTCTTATCCTCGTCCTTGAGTAATCCGGCCAGCGCGGGCACGGCCGCCTTCGCGTCGGGGCCCACTCCCCCGAGCGCCTGGACACCGTCCCCCCGAAGCTTCTCGTTCTTGAGCGATTCGGCGAGGACGGGGACCGCCTGCGGGCCAATCATGCCCAGGGCGTAGACGGCGAGGCGCGGGAGGGGCGAATCCTTTTCCCTGAGCGATTCGGCCAGGGCCGGAATTGCCCCCGCCGCCTCGGGACCGATTTTTCCCAGGGCCACGGCGGCGGCCTCCCGAACCTGCTCGTCGTCGTCCTTTAGCGCTCTCGACAAGGCCGCCGCCGCGACTCTCGCTGCCGGCCCGATCTCGCGCACGGCCTTCGCGGCACCCCCCACCGGCGCACTGTCATCCGTGAGCGACGCAATTTCCTCCGGAGGCGGTGGCTTCCTGGCGTCGGCGGCGATCGCGCCTAGTGCCTCGGCAGCGGCCCCGCGAACCTGGGCATCCTTGTCCGCAAGCAGTTCCGCGATGGCGGGGATGGCGACCCTGGCCTCGCTGCCGATGGCCCCCAACCCCCCTATGGCGATCTGCCGGGCGCGGCCGTCCTTTTCCTTCAACAGTCCCATGAGGGGCGGGAGGGCAGCCGGGCCGATCCGCCGCAGGGCCTGGCCAGCGGCCTCGTTGCCGTAAGGCCCCACCAATCCGGCGATCGCAGGCACGGCGCTCTGCGCGCCGGGACCAATTTCCCCTAGTGTCTGAGCACCTAGCCATCGGAGGTTTTCATCTTTGTCGCTGAGCAATCCGGTAAGGGCCGCTACGGCTGTCTCGGCGGAGGGAGCTATCCGTACCAGGGCCTCGGCAGCCGCAGAACGGACCGGCTCATTATTATCCCTGAGCAGATCGATAAGAGTGGGGACGGCGGCGCTCGCCCCAGGGCCGAATTCCTCCAGTTCGCGGGTGGCGGCGCACCGAACCGTGGCATCCTTGTCCCTGAGCAACCCGGAAAGAACGGGCAGCAAGGCTTTCGCCGGGGGGCGGTTCCAAAACAAGGCCGAAACAGCGCTCCGTCGAACCAACGCGTCCGGGTCTCTGAGTGACTCGATGATCGCGGGCGCAGCGCTGCGGCCAATCGTGACGAGGGCCGTTGAGGCGGCCTCGCGGACATGCTCGTCGCGGTCCTTCAGCAATCGCACGAGGGCGGGGATGGCGCCCCTGGCCTCGTCGCCTGCGTCGCCCAGCGCGTAGGCCGCTTCCACGCGAACCCGCCCCTCCTTGTCCCCCAGTAGCCCCAGCAGGGCAGGAATCGCCGGGGGACCGATCACCCTCAGGCACTCGGCGGCGATCTGCCGAGTATCCCCGTCTTTGTCCTTGCTCTGTGCGACCCAGTAGCTAAGGGGCCTACCCTCGCACTCGGGCTCAGGCTCCTGGGCACGGGGTGCGGGCGCCCGTTGCGGCTCAGCGCCAAAGCAAACGGCGACAACTACGAAGGTCAACAGCAAGCCGAGAGTTTTCATGTTCAATCTCCCCTGCCCGTCCTTTATCGCGAATTACCAGGACGGCGGATGCGCGGGGCTGAACTCGTCGAGGATCTCGATTTCCTCCGCGGGCACCTTGGCGATGATGTGGCTGCCGGCGAAACCGTAATAGCGGCGCCACTTGCCGCCTACCAGAACCTCTTCCGCCTGCCAAATATAGCCCTCGCGGTCGAAGAACTCCTTGGGCACGTGATCCCATTTGGCGAGGCCTTTTGCGTCTGCTTCCTTGGGCCACTCCATGTACCCTGGCTCCCGGAAAGGAAACTGCCTGAGCGTCTTCCAACGCGCGATACTGGGGTACGGCTTGAGTGGAACGGCGCGCACCTGGGCCTCGGGCCGGTCACGCAGCGAAAAAATGGCCCGGCCGTCGGCAACATCTTCCGGCGTCGCCGGCCGCGAAAGCGGGGCAAGATAAAAGCGCGGCCGATAGGGAAAGAAGACGGCCTCGGCCGGAAGACCTTGGCGAAGATCGCGGAAGCAATGGCCCCAGCGGTCGATGAACGCGGCGAGCTCCGCCAGGGCGGCGTCGCGCTTCTTCTCCGGCCAGTATAGCTCGAAGCGTGGGGAACCCGCCAGTTCCGCGATGGACAACGCGCACTTGTCGCACGCCCTGAGCGGCTGCCTGGCGGACTTCGGCAACTCACGCTCCGGGGCGTAGGGCGAGCGGTTGCCCGTCGTAATGGCCGCCCCAAAATTGCCAGGAATACCGCCGACCTCAACCGTCGCCTCGTCGTGATCAAAAGTGACCGTGCCGATCGGCGCGGCGTCGGTCAGCTCACGCTTCAGCAGCTCGCGGAACTCCGGGACCACCAAGAGCGGCGAGGCCCACGACACCTGCCAACCGCGGCCGTCCGCGCGATTGGGGTGCCAAGGCGATTCCTTCGGAAGAAACGCCCAATGGGCCACCCCGGCCAGTTTTGGGTTTTCCGGATGGCGCCAGACGGGGAGAAACTCGCCAAACCACGCCTGCCGGGCGTATTCGGCGGGTACCCCCCGGATCCACGCGGCGTAATCGTCGACGACGGTGTCGTCGCCGGCCTGAGCGCCGGCTTCGGCGAGCAGGGTCAGCGAATCGGCTACGTATTGCTCGATTGTGCTGTTGCTGACGCCTCCACCTGATAACTGCGCCTGGTAGTCCTTAAACCGGCGGTGGATGGCCGGGAGGGCTGCCTTGCGGTCCCACCTTGCCAGGCACACGGTCAACTCGCAGGCGGATCGCATCGCACCGTCGGCGACGTCGGCGTCCGGAGAGCTCGCCAACTTTGCGATATCATCGGCCCTTCGGGCCATCGACTCCGCAACGCTGGGATTCTTCCGGCTGCGCAGTGCTTCGCCCGCCAGCGGCGGGCTCTCCTCCTCGGGCTCGTAGCCGGGCGCTGCCTCCACGTGTGGGCGCTCCGCGGCCGCGGGGGGTGGCGCAACCGGCTCCACGATAGCTCCCGCCACCTCTAACCACTGCGTTGGCGTAGCCTCTCGGTCGGCCAGCACTCCCAGCCAAACTTCCTCCCCGGTTCGGCCCTTGTGCCTCTGCCAGAAGCGGCGGATTTCGTCGGCCACCGCGCGGCGCTCCTGCGGCGTTAGCTCGGGTCCACAGCGGTACCCGTGCTCTGTCTTCGGCCCGAAAACGTCGACCTTGAGAATGCCCCGCAAAGCGGCGAACGCCGCCTCGTCGACCGCGATGAGGTCGCAGCCCTGCGGCACGAACTTGCCATGGTAAACGACCGCCAGGGTTAGCCGGCGGTCGCTGGCCAGGCACTCCAACAGCGGCTCCACGGCGGGTGGTCCCTCTTTGATGAGCGCCTTGACAACCGGCGACCCGGCGACCAGCACGTCGCGGCTGCTAAAGTACGCAAAGGGAGGAAAGTCGTCCGCGTCGACCACTTCCAGGTCGCGCACCAGCGCTGCGATCCGCTGGGGCTGGTCGGGGAATTTCTGTAACCCAACGTCCAGCGCCCGCTCGACCGGCTTGGCCTGCAGACGGCGGCTTTCGTCCTCCACTAAGCGGACTGGCGAATCCGCGAAGCCGAGATACAGCGCCTCCCGCTGTCGGATCGAATTTCGGCCGGTCGTATGCGAGGGTCCCCGCCGGGCAGCAATCCGCTCGGCGGCCTCCTGCATCGCCACCAGCATCCTGGCACTGGTAAGGGAGATCACGTGGTCGCCCAGGAGATGCGCGCCGGTGGCACGCTTGTACAGCGCCCAGCCCCACTCCTCGGTAAACAGCAGGTAAGGATCGCCAGTTTGCCAGTTTGTCGCCCGCGATTGTTCGACCCATGCCTTCCAAACGCGCTCGGCAAGGGCCCCCTCGCCAAGGCGGCATAGCAGGCAGCTCTTTAGCGCGAGCAGCGAGTTGTGGGACACGATCTCCACCTCGGGACACTCGCGCGCCAAAAAGTGCGGCCCGCCGACGAAAAGACGGCTGTTGCGCAGCCCCACGTCGTGCGGGTCCATCTTGGCGGCCGCGGCCAGTATTGCCTCGACATCCGCCTTGAAGTCTGCCGCCGGGCCGAGCTCGACCACGGGATAGACCAGCCCGTCCCATGCCACGGCAAAACGCTGCTGACCCTGCTTCTCGCCCGGGGCTTGCGGGATCGCCCAGGCGTGGGCGGCGACCAACCTGCCGCCGCAGGCGAATTTCACCTGGCGGTACTCGCAGCCGCGGGGATCGGCAAAGCCGTGCCGGACAAGCTCTTCGAGTGCGCTCGTCCATTTCTCCGAAAGCCCGCTGGCAGGCGGCTTCCAGGGCTTGCCCTGCTCGGGCGGCAGCGGGAGGGCCGTCCCCATAAACAAGGGCGCCGGCTCCTGGGCACGGTGTGCGGGCGTCCACTGCGGCTCGGCACCAAAGCAAACGGCGACAACTACGAAGGCCAACAGCAAGCCGAGAGTTTTCATGTTCAACCTCCCCTGCCCCTCCTCTATGATACTCCGGTTCGGCAGGCTCCATGAAGGGGTGCCCGCGTTTTGGAGTCGGGCGGGGCAAACTCCACAGGGGGGTTGCCAAACGTGGCGAAATCGGGCACATTAAGGGTTGTTCAGCAGGCGAGCCTGCCCGAACGTCCCGCCTGATTCCCGCCCGCCGCATGATTGGGGCTTTCCGATGCCAGCCAAAGCCCTTTTGGCCGTCGCGCTGGGGCTAGCCGCCTGCGGCTTGCTTGTGGCCCGAGCGGCCCCACCGGCCGCGGACCCGGGGGATGCCGCCGCGAAGTCTGAGGATACCTCGGCAAAGGCCAAGAATGCCCCCGGAAAATCCGGCCCTCACCCCCTGCCCCTCTCCCGGAGGGAGAGGGGAGCCGAGAACGCAAAGCCTAAGGATGCCCCTGCGGCAAAGCCCGTGGCCGCGCCGCTGCGGATGGAATCGCACTGGGTCGACGAGGAGCCGCTGGCGGGCACCGTCTTGTTCCGGCCGGACGTGATGCCGCTATTGAGCCGGGCCGGCTGCAACCAGGTCGATTGCCACGGCGGCTTCCGCGGCAAGGGCGGGCTGAAGCTCTCGCTGTTCGGGGCCGACGCCGAGTCGGACTACGAGGCGGTCACCCGCGGCGGCAAGGGCCGCCGGATCAATCCGGTCGAGCCCCGCCAGAGCCTGCTCTTGCTGAAGGCGGCGGGCGCGGTCAAGCACGGCGGCGCGCAGCGGCTGGAGCCCGACTCGAAGGACTACGCCCTGCTGGCCTCCTGGGTCGCCCAAGGCACCCGCTGGGACGATGCCCGGCTGCCCAAGCTCGTCGCGCTGCGGGCCGGGCCGAAGGAGCAGATCCTCGCCGCGGGCCAATCCGGCCGGCTCACCGCCACCGCGGTGTTTTCCGACGGCACGGAGAAAGAGGTCACCACCCAGGCCGTGTTGCGGCCCTCGGACCCGAAGGTGATCGGGCTGGGGCCGGCTGGGACAGTCAAGGCGCTGGCCCCGGGCGAGTCCACGGTCCTGGTAAGCTACATGCGGCAACCGGACGTCTGCCGCGTGATCGTGCCCCACACCCTGCCGGGCGGATTCCCCGAGGTCCAGCCGCTGGGCAAGATCGACGAACTGGTGCTGGCCAAGCTCAAGAAGCTGGGACTGCCGCCAGCGGAACTCTGTGCGGATGAGGTCTTCCTGCGGCGGGTCTACCTGGACGTGATCGGCGTCCTGCCCACGGCGGACGAAGCCCGCACGTTCCTGGCCGACAAGGACCCCGACAAGCGGCGGAAGCTGATCGACCGCCTGCTGGAGCGCGACGAGTTCGCCGACTTCTGGGCCCTGAAATGGGGCGATCTGTTGAAGATCAAGAGCGAGTATCCCAGCCGGCTGTGGCCGAAGGCGGTGGAGACGTATTATCCCTGGCTGCGGGAGAGCATCGCCCGCAACCAGCCCTACGACCAGTTCGTGCGCGAGCTGCTTGTGGCCACGGGGAGCAACTTCCGCATCGGCCCGGCCAACTATTTTCGCGCCGTGCCCAACAAGGACCCGCAGACGATCGCCGAATCGACGGCGCTGGTGTTCATGGGGGTGCGGATCGGCTGCGCCCGCTGCCACGGCCATCCCACGGAGAACTGGTCGCTGGACGACAATTTGGGGCTGGCCGCCTTCTTCGCCCAGGTGGCCTACAAGCCGACCAGCGAATGGAAAGAGGAGATCGTCTACCTCAATCCCAAGGGCGTGCTGCGGCATCCGAAGAGCAAGGCGGCGGTGCGGCCGAAGTTCCTGGGCGCGGCGGCGCCGGAGATTGCTCCCGGCGAGGACCCGCGCGTGAGCCTGGCCCGCTGGCTCACCGCGCCGGAGAATCCGTGGTTCGCCAAGAACATCGTCAACCGCATCTGGTTCTGGCTGCTGGGGCGGGGGATCGTCCACGAGCCCGACGACCTGCGCCCGACGAACCCGCCGGAGAACCCCGAGCTGCTGGCCTATCTGGAGCAGGAGTTGGTCGGCCACGGCTACGACCTGCGGCACATTTATCGCCTGGTCTTGAACTCGCGGACGTACCAGCTTTCGTCGCACCCCAACCCGGCCAGCGCCGACGACGCCATCCACTTTTCCCGCTACTACCCGAAGCGGCTGGGGGCCGAGCAGCTCCTGGACGCGATCGTGGCGGTGACGGGGGTTCCGGACCGTTTTTCCAGCCGCATCCCGGAGCCGTACACGAACCTTCCGCCGGGCCACCGGGCCGAGCAGCTTTCGGACGGAAACATCGAGGAGGCCCCTTTCGCCTTCCTGGAGCTCTTCGGCCGGCCGCCGCGGGATACCGCCTACGAGGAGGAGCGCTGCTCCGCCCCCTCGCTCCGCCAGGCCCTGTACTTCGTCAATTCGGAGCACCTCGAAGGGAAGATCGCCGTCAGCGAGCGGCTCAAGCAGCTCGCCGCGCCGGGCAAGAGCGATGCGGAGGTCGTCGAGGAAATCTACTTTGCCATGCTCGCGCGGCCGCCGCGCGAGCCAGAGCGGCACACCGCCGCCGAGTACTTGGCCCGCAACAAGTCCGCCCGGGCGCAGGCCGTGCGGGACCTGGTCTGGGCAGTCTTCAATACCAAGGAATTCCTGTTCATCCATTAGACTTCGTCGCGCCGCCGCTGTGGGGTCTCGCTGGCCGCCCCGAAGGCGAGGACTCCGCAAAGCGGAACCCCTGCATTACGCCGGTTTCAATTCGCATCGGACGGCCGGGCGTGCCGTTGCAAAGGCGATCCAAGTCGCCTCGCGTGGAGTGCTCAAATACCAGGGGCCGCAGGAATGAGCCCGCCTCCGCTTCGTTGGGTGTTGCCTCCTGCCGGTCGCATGACCGGCCCTCTCTCCGCGGTATGCTCGTGCCCGTCCGCTGGATGCGGCCGCTGATCGCAAGTCGTGGCCTGCGCTATGCTTACGGAGCGGCGCAGGGCCTGCCGCCGTTCTTGCAGCGACGATTTTCCGGGTTCGGAAGCCGCTGCGAGACACCCGCTTGGACGGCCGGGTCAAGGCAGCCGCGCCCCTGGCGGCGTAGCTTGGATCGGCACCGCACTTTTCCGGAAACGGCGCCGGTCGTGACACCCGGCCCTTATCGCCCGCTTTGCGAAGCCGGTGCGTCTTGCGGGAACCCGCAAGAACGTGCGCCTATTGCTACTATCCGGGGCGTCGATCCGCCTTACCATGAAGACAGACGCGGTGGCACTGAAGACGGACAACGAACATGAAGACATCCCAAGACACCCTGTTTGTCGTCGACGATGATCCCAAGGCACGCAAGGCCATGGCGGCGCTGGCGTCGTCGCTGAAAATCAGGTGCGAGACGTTCGCTTCCGCCGAGGAATTCCTGGATCGTTATGACCCTTCTTTGAGAGGCTGTGCGCTTGTCGATTTTCGCCTGGGCGGCATGGACGGCCTGAAATTGCAGGATCGCCTGCGGGCCCTGGACAGCGTGCTGGGCGTGGTGCTGATCAGTGCTTACGCCGACGCGCCCTTGGTGGCTTGCGCCATGCGGGGCGGGGCGGTGGCCTTTATCGAGAAGCCCTATCAGAACGACGACCTGGCCGACGCAATCCGCACGGCGATGGACCGTAGCGGATACGCGCGGCGGCCGACGCCGAAGTCTGCCGCTGGCGGGTCCCCGGGAAGTCTCTCGAACGCGGTGCGCGGTGCGCCGCATCAAGGATAAGTTCTGGAATGGAGCAGCAGCAACGGAGCAGGGACATGAAATCTCTTCAAGGCCATTTTCTGGTGGCGGCTCTGCATCAGCACGATCCCATTTTCGCGAGGGCGGTCATCCTGGTAGTGCAACACAGCCGGCGGGCGGCCTTCGGCGTCATCGTGGATGACAGCAGCGAAAACCGCGGCCGCCGCGAGCAACGCAACTTCAAGCGGCGCCTGCCCGCAAGAGCCAGGCTCTACTTCGGCGGTCCCGTGACGGGGCCCTTGATGGCCGTCCACACGCGGGCCTTGTTCGCTGAGCGGCAACTCCTGCCGGGGGTGTTCTTCTCCGCCACGGAGAAGAACGTGCTCTCGCTCATGGGACAAACCGAGCACCTCTGCAAGGTCTTCACCGGCTATGCCGGTTGGGGTCCGGGGCAATTGGATTACGAGCTGGAGCAGGGCATTTGGCGGGTTGTTCCCGCCACGCCCGCGCAGATCTTCTCCGACGGCCGCGATCTCTGGCAACAGCTTTCCAGACAGGTGTCGCGGTTGCAATTGCAAACCGTTTTCAACATGAAGCACATTCCGGCAGACCCGTTGCTGAACTGAGAGATTGCAGGCGTCTTGTCGCAATTCGTAGCGCATCGCCACAAGCGCAGCAAGGAAAGGGCCGAAGCCATGACACGCTGCCGATCCGAGGCCGGACGCGGGCATCCCGCGTGCGGCGCCAAGCTGCCGCTCGCCGCGGGAAGAGAACCCCCCTGGTCAAAACGGCCGGATGAAGACCTGTTGGTCGAATACACGCGGAAGGGGACTCGACAGGCGTTCGAGGAGCTCGTCCGCCGCTACGAGCGGCCGTTGTACAGCTACCTGCGCAGGTATTTGGGCGACAACGGCCTGGCCGAGGACGCCTTTCAGGCCACCTTTCTGACGGTCCACCTCCGCCGCCACGAATTCGATCCGCGGCGACAGTTCCGGCCATGGGTTTACCGTATTGCCAGAACGCGGGCCATCGACCTGTTCCGGCAGAACCGGCGACATGGCCGGCTCATCCTGGATGCGCGGTCGCGGGGCCATGATCCCCGCGCGGATGGGCGGCCCCTGGAGGATTTGCCGGACGTGCGGGCGCTGTCCCCGTCGGATCGGTTGGAGACGAGCGAAGACCGCGAGCGACTCAGGCGGTTGGTCGATTCACTCCCGGCCCGCCTGCGGGGCGTTCTCGTCCTGGTCATGCTGCACGGTGCTGCATACCAGGAGGCCGCCGACACGCTGGGCATCCCGCTGGGCACCGTCAAGAGTCGTTTGCACGAAGCGCTGCTCCGCCTGCGGAAAACCCCGGTTGCCGCGGCCTGAGGCCCCTCTTCCCGGACGTGTTGAGCCCGGTCGCGTTTTGCAGCAGAAAAGCCTGTAGAAAGGTAACGCGGCCGTCCGTTTAGTGCCTCATGCGGAGCAGCCGGTTCGGGGTGCGCGCCTGCCTCGGCTGCGCCACCACCATATTGGGGGTGGATCCGGCCTGGAAGTTCGCTCTGCGTTGTCAGGAGAATACTCATGATTCGTTCGTTTCGACTCGCTGCGATGGCGTTGGCAGCGTCGGCCGTGATCGTCCTATGCGCCGCGGCGCTTGCCCAACCGGGCCTCGGCCCTGGCGGGCCCGGCTTCGGAGGACCGGGTGGTACGCCGCCGTCGAGCACCATGCTGCTCGGGTTCGCCGAAGTCCAGAAGGAAATCGCACTGAGCGACACCCAGAAGAAGCAGGTGGCAGGATTGCTGCAGGACCTCCAGGAGCAGATACGATCGGCGTTTGGGAGCCTCAACTTCCAGGAACTCCAGGGCCTTGGCCAGGAAGAACGCGAGAAGCGTTTCGCCGAGGTGCGCACGAAGGCCGACGAGGCCGCAAAGCAGGGTGAACGAAAGCTCGGCAAGATTCTGGATGCGAAGCAGCTCGAGCGACTCAGCCAGTTGCAGTTGCAACTGGAGGGTCCGGGCGCGCTCGGTCGCCCGGAAATCGCTGCACAACTCGGCCTGAGCGCGGAGCAGCAAGCGAGAATCAGGGAGCAGGAGCCGAGTGAAAGGGTGCAGGCCGAGATCGTTGCCATCCTGACCGACCAACAGCAAGCCAAGTGGTCCGCAATGCAGGGCAAGGAGTTCCAATTCCCACTGCCGCCGGGCCCCGGCCGCGGGTTCTCATCGGCCGGCGGCGACGTAGTCGCCCTGGAGTCCGTCAAGACCCGGCTTCGTGCCAGTGACGAAGAGTGGAAGGTAATCGGACCCAAACTGCGCAAGCTCATTGCCGCTCGTCAGGCGGCGGAGGCCGGCATCAACACCGGCAGCTCGGGCGAGGGTCGCAGCCCGCGCGGCGGCTTCGGCGGTCCACCGAATCGAGGACGCGGCGGCGGTCCGGACCGGCCGGGTGGCCCCGCTTTCGGCCCCGACAGTTTCGCGGGCCCAGCCGATTTCGGCCCGCGTGGATTCGGACCGCCGGGTGGCTTCGGACCGGGCGGACCCGGGCCGGGTGGCTTCGGGCCGCCGCCGGCTGGCTTCGGGCCGCCGCCGGCTGGCTTCGGGCCAGATGGGCCGGGGCCGGGGGGGGTCAGGCCTCCCGAGGATCCCGGCCGGGGTAACGCCGATCCTGCGGCGCGCGGCACGCCGAGCAAGCCCGGCAGCGATCGGCCGCCCGGCGGTGGACCGCCGCCAGGATTCGGCGGCCGCGACAGCGTCCTCACGTTGGCGCTGGCCGATCTTCAGGCTGCCTTGGCCGACGCCCAGACTACCCCCGAGCAACTCCAGGACAAAGTCAACGCCCTGCGCACTGCGCGCCGCAAGGCCCGGGACAAGTTGCAGGCCGCGCAGCAGGAACTCCTGGAACTGCTCACCCCCGATCAAGAGGCCGTGTTGCTCGGCCTCGGCTACATCGACTGATCCGAGTGTCCGGCCATCCCGCTGGCATCCCTCGATTATTCCGGAGTATCCGATGTTGTGCCCTGAAAGGTCATGCGTGCGAAGCCTGCTCGTCGTCTCACTGTCGGCGTGCCTGCTGTTCCTGTGGCTGACAAGTCCGGCGCAGGCTTATATCGACCTGGCACCGACGCTCGCGAAAATCATTTCAGAATCGAAGAAGATCGCGCTGGTCGAGGTCGTGGCGTTCAGCCGGGAGAAGCGTGTGGTGGTCCTGAAGGAGGTCCTCGCGCTGAAAGGGGAGATCTCGTCAAACCCGCTTGTGCACGTTGTGGCGTCGGGCGGGCGGCCGACGATCCCGCGTCCGATCCTGCAATGGGCTTCGCCCGGCGCGCGGGCCGTCCTGTTCAGCGCCCGCAACATAGCCTTGGTCTGCCTGGGCCAGGGCTGGTACCAGGTGCATTCGCCGGGCAATGGCCCGTGGACGTTGGGCAAGGATCGCCCTGATCTGCCGTTGGCATACTATGGGACGGTGTCGCGGCTGGTGGAAAGCGTCGGGCTGATGACCGCGGGCAAGGACGCCGTCCTGACGGTCGTGGCCCATGGGGCGGACAACGAGGGAGCCAGTTTCGACCTGGCGCTGAACCGCGCCAGCGTGCCCGGACTGGTGAGGGTCGAGCGCATCCGCGCCAGCGCGAAGATGCCGCCGATGGTGATGGCCGCGTCGGCGAACCCCGCGTACGTTGTCGGCCCGGGGCCGGTCGACGAGGGGGACCTGCCGGCGCTCGTGGCGAAGCTCGATACCGCGGATCCTATGGTGTCCGCCGAAGCGGCCAACGATCTGCGGTGCCTCGGCCGCAAGGCCGGCGCCGCGGCGGTACCCCTGGCGGAGCTGCTCCAACACACGGTGCCGCAAGTGCGGCTGTCGGCGGCCGCCGCGCTGGTGCGCATCGACCCCAAAGACGCGCGTGCCCTCACAGTGCTCTCGCGGGGCCTGCAGAGCGCCAATCCGGCCGAGCGCCGCGAGGCGGCTAGGGCCACGGGCTTGGCCGGCCCCGGGGCGGCCGCCCTGGCTGCGAAGCTCGCGGGCCTGTTGCAGGACCCCGATGAGCCGCTGCGGGTCGTCGCGCTGCAGGCCATCTCCATGCTTGGACCGGCCGCCGCCGATGCGGCCCAAACCGTTACGCCGCTCTTGGACGATCCCGAGTTGGCGATCGACGCCGCAGATGCGCTGGGCCGCATCGGTGCGCCTGCCCGCCCCGCCTTGCAGCGTCTGGCACAAATGCTGTCGGTCAAGGAGCCGGCCGTGCGCTGGGCGGCCGTGCGGGCGATGTCGCAGATCGGCGGCGAGCACGCCCATCCGGCGGTCGACTTCATGGTCCGCGCCCTGCGGGACGCGTCCGAGGTGGACGGCTACAACATAATGATCTACCTGGCCCTGTTGGGCCCGGTCGCCAAGGATGCTGCGCCGACAGTCCGGAACACGCGGATCAAACATCCGCTGCTCCCCTCGGCAACCCTCTGGGCGATGGAGTTGGACAAGAGTCTTCCTTGGGCGGGCCGCGGGCGGTTTGGGCCGCCGGGTCCCGGCGGTCCCGGCGGCGAAGGTCCGGACCTCGGTTCCTTGGTCTACGAGGCCTTCGTCCACGAGCTGGGGGAACGGCTCCGTCCCTCCGCCCGCCTGTTGGCCCGGAAGATCATGGATGGCACGGCCGGCGACGTGCCCGCGTGGGGTTACAAGATCCTGGCGACCTGCCCCGCCACGGCGATCGACCTCCTCGCGCCCCATCTGGCAGACAAAGACATCGCGATGCGCGAGCGCGCGGCCGTGGCCCTGGGTTATATGGGCGCGGCCGCCGCACCGGGAATCGACCGGGTCAAAGCCGCATTGAGCAAGGCCGCGACCGATCGCGAGCAGCGCCTGCTCGCATGGTGCCTCCGGGAAATCAGTCGCGAGTGAGCATCGCTGCGACCTTTGCTCGGGGAAGTCTACTTGCCCATGAGATGATCGAGCACGGCCCATTCCAGGCCTTCGTAGTCGCGGGCGGCGATGCACTGCCGCTCGATATCCTTGGGGAAGGTGCGGACCTTCTCGACCAGGCGGAGGAAGATCGCGCGGCTGTTGGTCAGGTGGCGGCAGGCAAGGTCGGCCGGCTGGGTCCGCATGGCCTTCACGTCCAGGCCCACGAAGCGCCCGCTGGCCGGGTAGCCGCCCAGCTCCAGCACGCGGACCTGGTTGTAGGCCCCGCGAAGGTTCGCCGCGGCGAACGACTTGTCCTGGTCGAACTTCAGGCCGTTCTGGTCGTTCAGGTGTACGCTCCAGAGCTTGCCCAGCGAGAGGGCGAAGGCCATTTCGTCCGACGGATCGAGCCCGGCCAACAGGGCATGGGCCGTCTCGATCAGCCCGCCGACCCGCTTGGGATCGACGGCCTGGCCGGCCAGGGCCAGGGCGTGACCGATCGTCGGCACGTAGGCATGGTCCATCGGCTCGTTGGGCTTCGGCTCGATGGCGATCTCCACGTGGTCGTTATAGCGGAGCACCTCGTTGATCGCCTGCAACTGCCGGCCATAGGCTTCGATGGCGTTCTTGGCTTCACGGATGTAGGTGCCCTCGCGGGCGAGCCAGAGCACGATCAGCTTGGTGCCCAGGCAGTCGGCAATGTCGGCGGTTCGTTTCAGGCGGTCGGCAGCCCAGCGACGGTCCTCCGCCGAGTTGGACGTGAAGCCGCCGTCGATTCCCCTGGGGCTCTCCCACAGCCGCGGCGCGACGAACTCGGCCGTCAACCCCTCGCCGTCGAGGACCTTGCGGACTTCGCGGGCTTCCTGCTCGACCTGGGCCGGCGACTTGTCGTCCACGTCCGGCACCGCGTCGTCGTCGTGAAACTGCACGCCGTCGAAGCCAAGCTGCTTGTAGAACTTGATCTTGCGGGCGAAACTCAGGCTGGGGCGGACGGGCGGCCCGAAGGGATCGGCGCCCTCGTGAATGTTCCACGGCCCGAACGAAAAACGGTAGTCGGCTGCCATGATCGCATGTTCTCCTTGTTGCTGATTGGGGGCTTCATTTCACCGGCTCTTCAATCCATCGCCGGTAGCAGGGACCACACAGATAGAGCACGAGCCGCCGATAGACCTGGTCGAGCAACTCTTGCTCGGACAATTCCCGCATCTGCTCGAACAGCCGGGCTATTTCCCGTTGCGGATCGTGTTGCAGGTCCTCTTCGGAAAAGCTGGGCGGCGTGGGATCGGCCAGGGCCTCGATCCGCACCACGTAGAAGTTGCCCTTCCCCGGCGTCAGCTCGGCGTCACAACGGGCGCAGAGCAGCGCGGCTTGACCGGGTTGGCTGGGGCCATACATGGACGTATTGTACGGTATCCCGCCGGTGCTGTGCAGGAGGGGCGGCGGCCCATATCCGCGGTCGCCCCGGGCGCGGCCCGCTGCCGCCCATGCCCCGCGTCACGGCTGCTTTTCGCCGCCCTTGAGGCTCAGCGCGTAGAGATACCGCATCGAAGCCACGTACAGCACGCCGTTGGCTGCCACCGGCGAACTGTAGCAGCCGCTGCCGATCTTGATCGTCCGCAGCAGATGCTTCTCTCTGCCGAGGGCGAAGGCCAGCAGTCCGCGGCTGGTTGGCACGTAGAGGCGGCCGTCGGCCACGAGCGTCGAGCCCCAGATCCGCCCGTTGACCTCGTGCGTCCAGCAGGCCTGGCCGGTGGCGGCGTCCACGCAGTGGACCACACCGAACGTCTCGCCGACGTAGAGCAGTCCGCCAGCCACGGAGACGGTGGACATGCTGCGTCCGATGTGACCGTAGCTCCAGACAAGGCGCCCCTTGACCGGATCGATGCAAACGAGGTTGCCCTTGCCCTCGCCGCGTTGGGGATCGCGGCCGATGGTGACGTAGACGCGGCCGGCGGCCCAGGCCGGCGTGCCCACGATCTCGCTCGGACCGTTTTCCTCGCGGTAGCCGACGGGCCTGCCATTGCGGAACTTGCACTCCGGCGGCACGCAATCGACCGCCCAGACTTTCTTGAGCGTGGCCGGCTTGCCGTCGCCTGGCGGGGTGACCGGTTCGAACGCGTAGCACAGGCCGTCGCCCGCGCCGAAGAGGATCAGCGTCTTGCCGCCGGCCTGGCAGAGCGAAGGGCTGGACCACTGGCCCTTGAAGAGCCGCGTGCCGATCCGCTCGTCGTCCCGGGCCACCAGGCGGCCGGTGCGTTTGTCCAGGACGATCAAGCTCGGGGCGAGGGGGTTGAGCACCTTGTTCTCCGCGCCGTTGATGCCGTTGCCCGTACAAACGTAAACATAGTCGCCGTACACGAGCGGCGAACAGGCCGTGGCGTCGTGCGGATGGGCGTCAAGCTGCTCGAAGATGTTGTAGCGCCAGATGATGTCGGCGTCGGTCGGCCGCAGTTGGACGGTGGGCCGCTGCCCGGCGGGGGCGTCGTCGGCCGCGGCCAGGTACGAGGCCTCGTCCAGAAACGGCCCGTCGTTGCCGTTGGCCAACCCCGCCACGTCCAGGCACAGCACGTCGGTGCGATGGCTGACCACGTAAGCGCGATTGCCCTCGACGGCGACCGAGGAGCAGACGCCGTAACCGTTGTCGGAATGGGGCGCGCGGCGCTCCGGCAGGCGGGGCATCGCCAGCTCCCAGAGCAGCTTGCCCGTCTGCTCGTCCAGCGCGAGCAAGCGGCCGCCGGCGTCGTCGCCGTTCCAGGTGGTCTTGCCGTCGCGGGAAACGGTGTTATTGGTGCCGACGAAGACCCTCCCACCGGCGACAGTCGGGGTCCCGTGGGTTCGCGCGCCGAGCTTCACGACCCATTTGACATAAGGTCCGCTCAGCGGCTCGTTGCCGGATTTCTCTTTCTCGCCGGCGGGCTGAAAGCCGTCGGGGAGCCCTTTCTCCTGCGAGACCATGTTGCGCTGGGGCGTCCCGCCCCACTGGGGCCAGTCTCCTCCCGCGGCCGGCAAGCTCCGTGCGAGGACCATCGAACCGAGGCAAAGCAGCAGGGCTGGCTTCATGAAACTTCTCCTTGCCAAACGGCATTCTTTCCGCCTGGGGAGGGTGGACCGGCGGATGTGG
>Ga0326727_10010056_pt1 | contig 22785 bp, 18 predicted proteins | sample MB2enrmetagenome_FD_207643 | JGI IMG/M metagenome (GOLD analysis project Ga0326727, IMG submission 207643) | Lab enriched peat soil microbial communities from McLean, Ithaca, NY, United States - MB29MY | ecosystem: Environmental > Terrestrial > Soil > Wetlands > Peat | place: USA: New York...
TGCGAAATTGCAGTAGTGGGCTGTGAGGGGCTGCCCGCCGCTTTGGTCAACTCCTGATAAGTCGGCCAGTGTTTGGCGATAACTATTGGTAAAAGCCCTTCACACAAGCAATCAGCGCATAAGCGCCCACCACATGCAGTGTTGACCAACGCCGACCAACTCTTGGACGGTCGGCCACTCGGAAGTTGGTCTACACCACCGGGGACTACTCCTGCCCAGTGTAATTCTTTCCACTTGCCTGTCCTGGCAGGCGGACCCTTATCCTTCTTTCCGGAATCAGCGCCGGCTGAAGGAGAGTCAGTTCTAGTCGTGGCCGGGTTCGAGAGCGAATTCCAGCGCCTTTGCGGCGTGTAGCAGCGCCGTGTTGAAGAGGGGCAAATCGCAGTGTTGCGGTTGCACGAGCAAGGGTATCTCCGTGCATCCGAGGACAATTCCCTCTGCGCCCCGGCCGCCGAGACCTGTGATGATATCCAGAAACAGCCGCCGCGAGTCGGGGCGGATCTCGCCTCGGCACAATTGCTGATAAATCACTTCGTTCATCCGTTGCTGATCGCCGGGTTCCGGAACCAGCACCGTGATTCCCGATCGCTCCAGCCCATCACGAAAGAATCGCTCGCTCATGGTGAAAACTGTGCCGAGCAAGCCTACGGACCGAAGCCGTGCCGCCAGAATGGATTCCGCCGTGGCTTGCACGATGCTGAGCAGAGGCATATGTACGGCACGCTGCACTTCGTCGAAGACAATGTGCATCGTATTGGTTGCGAGTAAAACTAATGCAGGGGGACACCGTGAAGCAAGACGGTCGCCTGGCAATCGTCCAGGGTGGCGCCTTAACCTGTCTCGCCTCGAAGCGACCTACGCCAAAGCTCACCTTCCGGATTCAGAATACATTGGCCCTCACCAAGGTCCAATGGCAAGAAACGTGCTCGTCATACTGGGAGGAGAATTGTGTCCATGAGCCCTAAGAGAGTCTTGATTGTAGGCGGCGTGGCAGGCGGAGCATCGTGCGCCGCAAGGCTGAGGCGGCTCGACGAAAAAGCCGAGATCGTAGTGTTTGAGAGAGGGCTATACCCATCATTTGCAAATTGCGGCTTGCCCTACTACGTCGGCGGCGCCATCTCCGATGAAGCAAAGCTGCTGGTGGCCACGCCGGATCTATTGCGCGCCCGTTTCAACCTCGAGGTTCGCACAGAGCATGAGGTTCTTGGCATCAATCGCGAGGCGAGAAATATTGAGGTCAAAGACCTTAGGAGCGGTTCTGTCGCTCACGAGGTTTATGACGCACTCGTTCTCTCGCCCGGCGCAGTGCCCGCGCGGCCGCCCCTTCCCGGAATCGACCTGGGGGGTGTTTTCACGCTTCGAACCATACCTGACAGCCGGGCCATAGGCGCCTGGATTCAAGAAACCAACTCCAAGAAAGCGGTGGTTGCCGGCGGCGGGTTCATCGGACTCGAAATGGCCGAAAATCTGACACGCCGCGGTCTGAACGTCACGATCGTAGAGATGCTTGACCAGGTCATGCCTCCGCTCGACCGTGAGATGGCTGAATATGTTTACGTTCACCTTCTGGACAACCGCGTCTCGGTTTATCTCGCAGATGCTGTGGCGCGATTCAACGGGAGCGATGAGAAGGTGACTTCGGTCGAGACAAAGAGTGGCGCGAGAATTCAGGCTGATATCGTCATCCTTTCTATCGGCATCAAACCCGAGACCAGGCTCGCAAAGGACGCAGGACTGGAACTGGGCTCGCGAGGAGGCATTCGTGTTGACGAATCGATGAGGACCAGCGACCCTTATATCTGGGCCGTTGGTGACGCAGTGGAGGTCCGCGATGCCGTGACGGGCGAGTTCTGCCTTGCGCCGCTGGCCGGACCAGCCAACCGGCAAGGACGAATTGCAGCCGAGGCGATCTGCGGCAGGCCGGCGCGATTCCGCGGGGTGCAAGCGACGGCGGTCTGCGGCGTGTTCGGATTGACCGTCGCGATGACCGGGGCCAGCGAAAGACGCTTGCTTCAGGCCGAGGACACCGATTACGAGGCAGTTTACCTGCATCCCACTAACCACGCCAGTTACTATCCAGGCGCGAAGGTAATACACCTGAAATTGCTTTTCCGGATTTCTGACGGCTTGATCCTGGGGGCTCAGGCGGTGGGCGAAGAGGGGGTGGAACGCCGGATCGACGTCATTTCCTTGGCCATCCAAAAGCGCGCGACAGTCTTCGATCTCGAAGAAGCGGAATTGTGCTATGCACCCCAGTTTGGCATGGCCAAAGATCCTGTGAACCTGGCGGGCATGGTAGCTGCGAACGTTCTGCGCGGCGACGTTAGCCTGGCGAAGTGGAGCGAGCTACCGAATTGCGATGCTTTTCTGCTTGACGTTCGCGAGGATGAAGAGTTCAAGCGCGGCTCGATTGACGGCGCGATCAACATCCCACTCGATCAACTCCGCCAAAGGCTGTGTGAGCTCCCCAAGAACCGCCCGATTTGGGTCAACTGCGCCAAAGGGCAGCGATCCTACTACGCAGTGCGAGTGCTCGAACAGTACGGCTTTGACGCCCGTAACCTGTCCGGCGGCTACAACACGTGGGAGGCTTGGTACCCGGACGGGTTGCCCTCTCGAGAGGGAGCACAAGCTGAAGAGCATCCCTCACGAGATCGAGCGGCATGAAAAGCCGGGCCGCAAAACTTCATGTGCTGACTTGAGGGCTTGTTGGGATATTGCCCGTCGCGGTAGAGGGTCAGTTTGCTGTAGCGGCGCTCTCTGAGCGCCGGAACTCCTTGGGAATGCAAGACCGGCGGTCAGAGACCGCCGCTACAAGAATCAACCTGACCCACTATCCCCGAGGCCAGATCAAAGAATCTGGCAATCACGCCTTTGCCCACCTGTTCGATTACGAGACGCCGCTCCTTTGATTCCTCGATCAACCCACTCGGCAGGTGTTCTTGCCATGCCGACCAGATGCCCGAATCTGGCTCGAGGTGGAACTGTAAACCGTAGGCGCAATTTCCGAAGCGGAATGCCTGGTGGGGATAGTCCCGACTCGAGGCAAGCAGCGTAGCTCCTTGAGGCAGGTCGAAGGTGTCGCCATGCCAATGGAACACAGGAACGGTTGGCCCGGCGGGACCCATAAGCGGATCATCGTTTCCCGCCCGAGTAAGTTGGACGGACCCAAAACCGATTTCCGGTTTGTGGCCGGGAAATACTCTCGCCCCAAGCGCGCTGGCGAGCAACTGCGCACCGAGGCAGACGCCGAGCACCGGACGACCGCGCGCAACCAACTCTCGAATGAGCTTGCATTCGCTCTCGAGAAAGCCATACTTGCCGGTCTCATAAACGCCCATCGGCCCGCCCATCACGACCAACCCATCCACCTCGCCCGGCGGCGGCATCCCGGCCCCCAGATCGAGCCGCCGAATTTCTGTGCGCAAACCTCGCGCCTTGGCTTCGGAAGCGATCAGACCGGGGCCTTCCCAAGCCACATTCTGCAGTATTAGCCAGAGATAAGTCATGAAGTCTTTATTTACCAGTCTGGGAAGCATTTGGCAAGCGCTGGTTATGCAAGCAGAGTTACAGCCAAATAAGGCTAAGTGATTGAAAAATGGGGTGGGTGACGGGATTCGAACCCGCGACGTCCAGATCCACAGTCTGGCGCTCTACCAGCTGAGCTACACCCACCACAACTGCGGCTACACTGGCAAGTTGCCTTAACACCTTTGTAGCATCCGGGGAGGGATAGTGTCAATGCGATCGGAAACCTGGTAGTGGGTCAGATTGCTGTAGCGGCGCTCTCCGAGCGCCGGAACTCCTTGAAGATTCGAGACCGGCGGTCAGAGACTGCCGCTACAATATCAAATGGCGAGGCAATATCGCCGCATGGAAGGACGCAAAGTAGGGCCCCGTCGTAGAATTTTGGCTGCGCTCAGCCCGGCCACGATAGTTGCCAGAAGGGATTGAGTCAAGCGGCGTTCGAGCGCCTGTCGAGCGCCGCTACCCGACCTGCTCGCCTTTTGGGCGTTGACCGGGCAGGCGGAGAGTCTTGATGAATTCGCCTTCGCCGCACACAGTCATGCCTGAAAATCGTTTGAACCATTTGCCCTCAGGGACTTCCGGTTCGGCGTCTAGCCACTTGGCAAGGAGCTCAATGCCGCCACAGGCGCGGCAGCAGGTTGGCGCACTCGAAACCCTGCTCGAAAAAGGGTAATATACTGGTTGGAGCTATGAACGGCCTCTTGCGGAACAATGGAGTTGTCGAGAGTTGCTTTGGCAATACGATAATTGGCGGTTACCGTACTCTGCGAGGACTCGCATACCGCTCCGGGCTCACGTTAGTGATAGCAGCTCTGGGATTACTCGTTCTTGCGCCCTGCCCCGCTTGGACGCTGGGCGACGATGCCGCCGCGTGCTGGACACCGGACAGTTACCCTATTGCCAGCCTCACTTTTGCCGGCAATGAGGGGCGGTCCGGGCGATGGGCGGTTCCCTGCCCGTTTCTTCCGACCCTCGCTTCAGACGTCACGCACGCCTCGGCAGCCGGACCGGGGCAGACCCCGAGCACAAGCTCCCCGGCGTCGTCCCCAGATGAGGCCCATCGACGGCAGTCGGACGTAAATCCGCTAACGGGTCTGGCCGAAGCATCTCTATCGAATTACACTCCCTTGACCGGTTCTCAGCGCTGGAAGCTCTACGTTAATATGACGTATGGCTCCGTCGGCCCCTACCTGAGCCCGCTCGTGAACGCTGCGGTGCTTGACCAAACCAACAGCACGCCTCGCCAATGGGGCGGCGGGTTCGCAGGTTTTGGGAGAAGGCTGGCTTCGCGCACCGGTAACGCTATTCTTCAGGGTACGTTTCAAGCGCCTTTGGCAGCCCTCCTGCATGAAGATGTCCGCTACATTCCCACCAGTCACCGCACCTTCGAGCGCCGAGCCCTCCACGCTATCCTTTACAGTTTCCTCACCTACAACAATAATGGCCATCCAACCTTGAACGTGGCCAATCTCGCCGCAACTTATGCCTCGACGGCAGTGACCACGGCTTGGCTTCCCGGCATCGGAAACCCGGTGAAATACACATTCACCAATGCATCTGAACAGATGGCGCTCAGCTTCCCACTTAATGTGGTCCAGGAGTTCTGGCCGGAAATCCGGCACTATATTCTCCGGCGGCATTAGGCTGGCGCCACTCCGAGCCAAGCGAGGAATCTCGGCCTGGCTCGGGTCGGATGGGGGAAGGAAATGCCAGAGCGAGATTACTCGCTTGGCTCGGAATGACGGAGGATTTTCAAAGCGGCGAAGCATCTCGTGCCGTCCGATTCCGTCAAAATAGGGTAATATGGTGATTCAACTAAAATTCGGGCGGTTGGCTTAAGGCGCGGAGGGTGGCACCAGGTTTATTCAACTATATGTTAATTGACCGACAGACAGTCTGCCGAGGAGATTGCTGACCTGATGTCTAATCACAATCCCCGGCCACTCGGCTGTCTGCGGTCCATCCTATTCACCCTTGCGCTGGGGCTGTCTCACGGACTGCTGGCGCAAACGATGGGAGAGGCCCCACTTTCGGCCCTTTGGCAAGTGCAGACCCAACCCGGGAACGATCAGGGAGTTGTCCAAAACCAACCGGCTCCGGCCAGCGCCCCGGCTACCCCACAAACCCAGCCCACTACTTCGCAAGACCCAACCAAACCCGCGGATGCTCCCAGCGCCGGACAAAGCCAAACTAGCACAAACTCCAAACATCCGAAAAATGACCGGATTTTCTTTGCTCTGCCCAACTACTTGACAATAGAGGACTCGGCCGTTCTGCCTCCGATGACAACCCGGGAAAAGTTCAAGACCGTGGCGGAGGGGTGCTTCGATCCCGTTGAGGTCGTGTTCATCGGCATCGAAGCCGGTATTGGTCAAGCCGACAACACAAACCCCACCTATCATCAGGGGTTTATCGGTTATTCCAAACGCTTCGGGACAGCGTACGCCGACGCCATCATTGGGAATTTCGGCACGGGCGCCATATTTCCCACTTTGCTGCGGCAGGACCCGCGCTACTACCAAATGGGAAAAGGGAATTTCTTTCGCCGTGCAGCGTACGCCGGCGGGCGGGTTCTTTTCACGCGCTCAGACTCATCGGGAAAGGTCCAGTTCAATTTCTCCGAATTTCTCGGCAATGGTCTGGCGGCGGGCCTCGCCAATGCGTATCACCCGCAACCCCACACACTCGCAAGCAACGCCGACGTTTTGGGGACGCAAGTTCTGTTGGATGTCGCCGGTTACGAGTTAAAAGAGTTTTGGCCGGACATTCGTCACCTTCTTCTGCGCCTCCACCACAAGCCGTGATTCATCTACCAGATCAACTTGAGTCCAAATTGAATCTGCCGTGACGTTGTGGAAGTGCTGGTGATGACGCCCGCCGTGGGGGAGGGTGTCCCGGTTGCGGATGTGAATACGATCAAGTTTGGGGTATTGAAGTTGGCGCGGTTCAAAATGTTGAAGAACTCCGCCCGAAACTGGAGACCCAGTTTTTCTGTGATTCTCGTATCCTTGAGCAACGAGAAGTCGAACGTAGCGAGCCCTGGACCTATAAAGGTGTCTCGTCCAACGTTTCCGAAGGTTCCGTTAGGCGGGACTTTGAAGGCGTCAGGGTTGAAGTACCGGTTCGGACTTCCCAGAATCACGTTGCCACTGAAGGCAGGATTTAGCGACGGACGCACGGGGTTGCGCGTATCACCGTTATTGGACGGATTGAAGCTCAGTTGCGGAGTGAACGGGAAACCGTCCTGCAAGGTCACGATGCTATTCAGGGCCCACCCGCTCGAGAGCGTATTACGCCAGCCGTCGTAGTCATTCGCGAAGGCCTTTCCCCGTCCGAGCGGCAACTGGTAGGATCCGTTAATCACTCCCACATTTCTGACGTCATAGGTGGCCAGTCCCCATTCGGTGTGGAGGTGGAAGGGATTCATCACCAACCCCGGAGCATTGGCGGCTGCGGTGGCGTTAAGGGAATCTCCGTTATCGAGAGCCTTCGACCAAGTGTAAACTCCCCGCAAGGTTAAGCCCTCGCTGAAGCGGTGAGTCACGTCCAATTGCAGGGCATTGTAGGAACTCACCCCCTCCGAAAACCAACTCCAAGTGTTCGCCAGAGCAGGATTGGCCTTCGGCGTTCCACTCGGGATGTAGTACGTCCCTGCCGGCAGAGAGGCCGGGCAAGGGGCTGCAGGGCAAATAGTAGGAAAAGGCTCGTTGGCGTCCAAGCTGAGGATTTCATGGTATCCGTGCGAACCCACGTAACCGATGGTGAACGAGGTGTTGGGGGTTAACTCCCGCTCCATTCTGAGAGAGTAGGAAACGAGAGTGGGGGTGTCTAGGCTGGGTTGAATCCCGCCCGGCACCACCTTGGCCGCGGAGGGCACGGGAGCGCTGGGCACGAGCGGGAGCTCGGAGACTGGCCGACTCGCAATGCTGTAAGTTGGGTTGAAGGGCGCATTCTGGTCGAGCCGGTACCCCAGCGCGTCTTGAAGATCATTGTACATCCCGGCTCCGGCGCGAATGGCAGTCTTCGCGCCGAAAGGACTCCACGCCAATCCGATTCGCGGTTGGGCCAGGAACTTGGCGCTGTTGGAGGTGAAGACTGAGCTCGCCACTCGCGGTTGCGTCACAATCACCCCATTGCTGAAAACATAATTAGCGCCGCGCCCAAAAGCTTCATTCCAGCCGTTGGTAAATTCGTCGCGGAAACCGAGCGAAAGCGTCAACTTGGGAGTCAGCCGCAGGTCGTCGGTGACATACCATGCGCCGAGAAACGAGCGCCAGCCCAGGGGTGTGGGCGTGGGATCAAACAAGAAAGTGCCTACCGTGCCTTGGAGAAAAGTCGTCAGACTTGTAAATGTCGCCTGTCCGAACTGGCTTAGGGCGAGATTCTCATTGGAATCGAGCCGTTGGAGCCACACGCCCGCGCTGATCCGATGGCGCCCTTTCGTGAGTGTTACGCGATCCTCGTAAGTGAACAGATTGCGAGCGATGTCCAGGTTGCTTCCATTGTTGCTGCCGGCCAGGCTCAATTGCGCGGCCGGATTCGATGCGGCGCTACCGCCGATCACCACCGCGCCCACCGGGCGGCCAACCAGGAAGCTCGTGACACTTGCCGCGGGAGTGTTGGGCGTGGGTTCTCCGGTGTAGTAATAGCTGGCGCGAGAATAGCCGAAGCGCGCGGTGTTGAGCAGCGTAGGGGTGAATATGTGGGTCTCTTGAAGGCTTACGACCTGTTCCCGAAGGCTCTCCAGGTCCGTGCTATAAGGATTAATGGTGGGTGAATTATCCGCGCTATCGTCCACAGTGTAGACGCCGCTCAGGGAATCTTCGTCAGAGAAGATGTGGTCGAGCCGCGTGGTCCCGAAATCCTCGCGAATCGTCTGTAGAGGGTTGCTGAACGCTTCGGCGATGCCACCGAAGTCCGGCGCGTTGGGGCTTTGCACAGGCCACAAGCTTAGCAGTGTCCCGACGCCCGGCGCCACTCCCACGTTCACCGTCGTGCCGTTTGGACCCGGCAATAGGCCCTGGCGCGCATTGTTGTCCGGAACGAGCGTCACATCCGTTAGTCCCAAGTGTTGCCGGAAGCCCTCGTAATTGCCAAAAAGAAAGGTCTTGTCCTCTCTTACAGGTCCTCCTAAGGAACCTCCAAACTGGTTTCGAGCGAAATGCGGGATGGCGTGATCGAAGAAATTGCGAGCATCCAGGTCGCTGTTGCGCAGAAATTCGAACGCCGACCCGTGCCAAGCGTTCGTTCCGGATTGGGTGATAATAGTGACTTGGCCGCCAGGCCGCTTGCCGTACTGTGCGCCGTAAGTGTCGGACAGGAGGTTAAACTCCCGCACCGCGTCTACGCCCAGCAATTCCTGGCTTGTGCCACCAGGCTGCATATTGTTCTCTGCGGCGCCCGTGTACTCCACTCCGTTCAGCAAGAAGAGGTTCTGCTGCGGTCGGTTGCCGGAAACCGAAAACATGTTGCCGACGGTCGAGTTGGAAATCCCCACCCCGCCGGTTTTCTCCCAGGTGAAGTTGACGACCCCGGGATTAAGAGTAAGAAGCTCATCGTAACTTCTCCCGTTCAGGGGCAGGTCCTTGACTTGCCGCTCTCCTACTAATCCCGACGTCTGAGTCGTCGTGGCACTGACCAAGGGCGCTTCTCCACTCACAGTCACTTGCTGCCGGACTTCTCCCAGTTGCAGCACCAGATCGACCGCGGCCTCCTGTCCGACAGCCAGTGTGATACCCGTGCGCACCTCCGTTTGGAACCCGTCCTTCTGTGCCGTTACTTCATACCGCCCAATGGGAAGCGAGAGCACGCTGTAGTGCCCTGTCACGTCGCTCACAGCGTCACGAATCGCTCCGGTCTCGAGGTTCTGCGCGGCCACCTGCACGCCCGCCAATGCGCCCCCCGATGAGTCCACGATGGTTCCCGAAATCACTCCGGACACTTGAGCCCGAGCTGTCGAGGTCACCAGAAGGGTGAAGATCATCGCTGAGCAGACAATGCCAGTCCACGTGGCGCATACCCTTGCCCGTTTCTGCGAAAGACTCATGAATGTTAGTTCCTCCCTGATTCTTTTATTGTATAGTGGTTTGCGCACTTACAGTCAATTAAAACCATCTTAAATATACGATAATATACGAATAGTCATAGGATGGTCGATGGCGTGCTGGCCTGTGGTGCGGGCGTTGCGCCCGTCGTGGTACTATGCGCAACGGATGATTGCCGAAATCTCTCCCGAATTCTACGACGTCCAAGGTCGAAGGGTATTTGCTCCCGGCACACGCGCCTGGCGAGCCGGATTCCGCCCGACGGCTCACATGGGGCGATACTTGGCTCACCCACTGAAGACCGAGTGCAAGGACTTCACAGAAATGCGCAGGTTTCTTTCCGTTTGTCGCGGCCGCGAGATGGCCTATGTCCAGAAGCGGGATTATTGGCAGCCGCCCGACGAATTTGAGGCGAGAAAGGCGGGCGACTGTGTGGACTTCGGGCTGTGGGCCTGGCGACAGGTTCTCGCCATGGGCTACGCTGCGCGCTTTGTGGGGGGCAAGCATGGCAAGCTCGGCGAAGGGCATGCCTGGGTGACGTTCGAGAAGGATGGCAAGTACTTTCTGTTAGAACCTCAGTATTGGCCGTTAGGCCTTAGGATGCCACGCGCGTCCACCTTGCGCTATCATCCCAGATTCTCAGTCGCATGGGATGGCAATAAGATCCAATACTTCGAACATCAGGGCCGCAGCACAGACCCGCCGCTACGCAGCGTGCCAGGACTCGTTGCTGAATGGGTCTGGATCTGGGCTCGTTATTGGGTCCAATTCGCCTATAGATTCCCTATTGCTATGACCCGGCGCGCAGCCACAAAGTTTCGCGGCAGGTAGTGTTGCAGGCGCCCCTTTTTGCAGTCCCTCCGAGGGCGACTGCGAAAGACAGCAGCCTGTTTTCGTGCACTGGCCCAAAACCGCCAGCCCATCCGGTGCATTCCGGCCACCATCTCACCCTGCTCTCCTTTGTTTGTGTGGAGTTACGGTAGCTTTGCGAATGGTACCTAAATTGCCATTACACATCCCGAAGCTGGACCAGTCGGTCCAGCGCGAAACCAAGAATCTCGGTGGTTGAAACTTAACCAGGAGACGATACGATGAAAATCCAACGACTTATTGTAGGTAGCGTGGTTTTAGCTGCACTGTGCATGCCGCTGGTAAGGGCTCAGTCGGACAGCAGCACCCCCAATCAGCCTGAGACAATTCAACAACGAAAGAAAAACCAGCAGGATCGCATTGCCAACGGAGTTCAGAGCGGGCAGCTCACGGCGGGCGAAACGAAGAACCTGGAAAACAAAGAAGCCAATCTGAATAAGGAAGAACGTCAAATGCGCGCGGGCGATGACGGCAAATTGACCGCAGCCGACCGCGCCAAACTGAACAATCAGCAGAACCGCTTGTCCAACAAGATTTACCAGGACAAGCACAATGCCAACACGGCGCATTACGGCAACGGCGAGATCGGGCAACGGCGGGAAAACCAGCAAGATCGAATCGCGCAGGGAATTCGGAGCGGCCAGTTGACTCCTCGGGAAGCTTCGAACCTGGAGAACAAAGAGCAGGGCGTGAACCGTGAGCTCAAGGGCATGCGCCAAGCCAATGGCGGGAAGCTAAGCAACGCCGACCGCAAAGCCGTTAATCAACAACAGAACAAACTCTCAAAGCAGATCTACAACAAAAAGCACAACGCCAGCAAGGGCTATTAGCCACTCAACGCATCCTAGGGGCGGCCCTTGTGGCCGCCCTTCATCAAGCAGCCGCCCACTGCAATTCAGGATCGGCGGTTAGACACCGCCGCGACAAGTTTGTTATCCATCCATTCCAGAATCAGCTTTCTCATCTCCGGCAACTCAACGTGGGCGCAATCGAAAAGGTCGATCCGGCAGTCGCTGACCTTGCCGTGTACTCGATACAGCGCCAACAGATGATCCCGGATGCGCTCGACACCGGCGGGCGGCGTCAATCCGTCCTGCCGGCCGTTCACGCTCAGCCGGGGTCGCGGAACAATCAGCTCATTGATTTCGGAAGTCTGGAAGTGTTTCAGCAACGAGGGAACGTAGTAATAAATCCCATGGCCCTTCAGGTTGTGAGTCCTGATCAATTCCTCGAAATCGGTGAGGCAGCATATATCCACGCACAGGCGGAGACGCGGCTCGAGGGCCGCCAACCACCATGCCTTGGTCGCGCCCATTGACATGCCCAGCGCTCCTAGCCTGTGGGGATCGACCTCCGGGCGGCTAGCCAGGTAATCGAGCGCCCGGAATTCGTCGAACATCATCATGCCCCAGAGCACCTGTCCCCGCCACAGCATCAGCTTGAAAGCATCCTCTTCGCCCGTGCGGCCCTCGGCTTCGTGTTTGCGTTCGCCGAAACACCAGCTATCGATGGCCAGCGTCACGATTCCCTTTTCCGCGCAGACCGGCGCATAAGCGGGCTGGGCTTCCGCGCCGCTAAGAAGTTGTTCCTTCCCCAGCTCATACATTCCGCCGTGCCAGTGGATGTACAACAGTCCGGGAGCCCGCTCCTGGCGTTTGTCCGGAATCAAAAGGAGCGCCGGGACCGGCTCCATGCCATTGAGATCCAGGACCAGCCGTTCCAGTGTGTAGCCATCGTGCCGCTCACTTTTCACCAGCGACGGTGGACCCGGCTTGTGGTCCCAAGGCAAGTCACCAAGCAGGCTCCAGAGTTCCTGGCGGCGCCTCGCTTGGAAAGCGGAAAATGAGTCGCCGGCCGGAGGCTGGCCTTGCCCGCACGCTGACGCTTCAGCTCCCAGCGCCAGCATGGCGGCGGATTGTTTGAGAAAATCACGCCGATCAGCGAAAGTCATGAAGCGTCCCCCATCAGTGAAATGTAGGCCATCCCTTCTTATTACACCGGTGGTGAGCTGTCAAGTGGCAGACCCAGCACTAAGTGTGGAGGTAATTGGCAGCGACTTCGTGATAGAATGCGCCGTTGGGATGCGTCCCACTAGCGCGTTGTTGCGGCATGACTACTTTTCTCTTCTGGAACACGAACAAGAAGCCCGTTGAAGAGGCAATTGCCGCGCTGGTTGAAATGCACATGGTGGATGTGTTGATCCTGGCTGAGTCCTCTGCCCGCCCTGTCGAGCTCTTAGAGAGGCTTAATCAGCTTGGGAAACAGGGCTTCCACCTGACCTTTGGACTCTCGAAGGGGATCATCGTGTTCACAGGATTCTCTTCGCAACTCGTCCATCCAGTATACGAGACGGATAGGATTTCAATCCGGCGTCTGGCCCTTCCGGCGCGTCTCGAGATACTGCTCGCCCTAGTCCACTTTCCGAGCAAATTATTCTGGTCTGAGGACAGCCAAGCCTTTGAATGCACCGAACTCGCGAGGCAAATAAGAATTCAGGAGGACGAGGCGGGCCATAACAGAACTGTGTTGGTGGGAGACCTGAATATGAACCCGTTCGAATCCGGGTTGGTCTCTGCCGCAGGGCTAAACGCTGTAATGACCCGCGACTTGGCGGGACGGCGTTTCCGGACGGTACAATCAAAGCAGTACCCCTTTTTCTACAATCCAATGTGGAATCACTTCGGGGATCGGCACGATGGGCCTCCTGGAACGTATTATTACGAGAGAAGTGAGCACGTCTGCCATTTCTGGAACATTTTCGATCAAGTATTGTTTCGCCCTGACCTTGTCAACCGCTGTCCATCCGACGGTGTGAGAATATTGACCCGGGCAGGAGACCGGTCGTTGCTGTCGGAAGACGGGACGCCGAACACGCGACTGGCTTCCGATCATCTGCCCTTACTGTTTGAATTGGACTTATAATGATAGAGAGGATGACCCATGCCAAACGGAAATGAGGACCTGTGGCCAGCCGATGTAGAAACGAGCACCATTGTGCCGCCGCTGGCCATCTTGCGTCGGCAAGCGGCTGCATTAGGTGAGAGAACCCAAGGCCTCCTTGAAGGTCAAGTCGAGACGTTCACGAAAGGCGACGAATTCACACAGGTCTTCTACGTTGTCGCGCCGTCCCTGGATTACAGATACAAGTTATTCGAGGTTCGGCATGGTGTCGAGGGTTATCCTGTGTATACCACGACCGAGGGTCGAAGGCCCGTTTTCCCCAGGTTCGGCACGGGTCCCGCCCCACTGAAACTAGACACTCCAGACGAGTTCGTCGACTGGCTAAAGCAAGTGCTTAATTCCGACGAAACCAAACGTGTGATCGGCAGCCTCCTTTCTCAGGTAAAGGCTTGAGCCCTGCTTTGGGCCGGCGCAGAGAAAATCTGCGCTCCGAGGCATTTCTTGCGCTGGAGGGTTGGAGAGTTCTGTACTGGGGCAGCCGCGGAGGTGTCAGCAGCTAGCTTTCAGCCTTTGGCGAGCTACCGGCGGGTGGTGCTTCCTGAGAGCTGAAAGCTGATAGCTGACGGCTTCTGGGCAGCACGACGGCGAAGGTCGTCCCTTCTTCTTCGGACGAAGTGAAGCTAAGCGAGCCGCCCAGGTAACGCTCCGTGATGAGCTTCGCGCTGTACGTCCCGATTCCACGGCCCACCGGGGATTTGGTGGAGAAGGACCGGCGGAATACTTGCAGCCGGACCGCCTCTGGCATAGCAGCCTCATTGTGCACCCGGAAAACGGCCGCGCCCTGGTTTTGAAAGTCGAGGCTTACCCGCTCGCCTTCGACTGAGGCCTCGAGGGCATTCTTCACCAGGTTGATGAGCACTCGTTTAAGTAGCAGCTTGTCGGTGATGATCGATGACGGCCCGCCTATTTCCTTGACCACCACTTCCCTTCCTCGACTCAGCGGATGATTGGCATAAAGCTCGCAAATGCTTTTCAGTATTTCTCGCGCATCGAGAGGCGCCATGTGCACCGCGAGCTCCCCACGCTCGGCGGCGGCCAGATCTTTACCCGCTTCGATCTCTTCGATCAAGTACTTGACCAGTTGAAAAGCCAACTGGCTGGTTTCCTGGCGATACTGATCGGACAAGGCAGGCAGAACCTCCAGCATATTGCGCACCCCCGCTGCCGTGTTTAACACATCATGGTAAAACATCCGCTCCAGCACGGCGCGGCGCTTTTCATCGCCGATATCGTTGAGGGCGAAGACCGTGAACCTCCCATCCAGGTCGAGAGTGGAGGCCGTGACGCGCAGATCGAGCGCGCGCTCGCCCTCCTCGGTCTGCAGCGTGATCGTACATTCATGAACATCCTGGACGCCCGTTCGCTGGCTGTCCAGGATGGCATTCAGCGCCCCGCAAGTCCCGCAAAACTGCGATGTGCCGCATCCACAGTCTCCCTCCCGCCAGTGGGTGCAGTTGAAAGCCTCGCCGATCCGTAGTCCCAGAAGTTCATCCTCGCGCCGATTCAGGGTTCGGCAAAGTTTTTGGTTGGACGCCACAATCTGGCGGCATTCATTCAGGATGACCGCCGGCGTCGGAAAAGCGTTCAGAAGGTCGCGCAGATGGGGAATGGCCGAGAGGTTTTGGTGTTCGGTTTTGATTTTTTCGAGATCTTCACGTCTCGCGCGATCCGAAACGGTTGCAGGGGAATCTGACATGGTCGCACTCCTCGTCCGGAACGGTTAGTGGGATGGCTTCCAGCGCAGGATAGGCCTACGAGCCGCAGCAACTTCGTCCAGGCGGGTGACGCGGGTGGTGTAGGGCGCCTTGAGCGCTAATTCCGGATTCTCCTCAACTTCTTGGGCAATGGAGACCATGGCATAGATGAAGGCGTCCAATTCTTCTTTGCTGGCGCTCTCCGTAGGCTCGATCATGAGCGCGCCGGGAACAATCAAAGGAAAAGCGGTGGTGTAAGGATGAAAGCCGTAATCGATTAACCGCTTGGCGATGTCGCCGGTGCGGACGCCACGCGCCGCCTGGCGCCGGTCAGAGAATACACACTCATGCATTAGCGTGCAGTAAGAGGCAAGGTCGTAGTGCTCCTTCAACCTGCTCATCACGTAGTTGGCGTTCAGCACGGCGTCCTGCGCCGTCTGGCGCAAGCCGTCGAAGCCATTCGCCTGGATAAAAGCCAGCGCGCGCACCGCCATGCCGAAGTTGCCGTAAAAGGCGCGCACCCGCCCGATGCTTCGAGGCCGGTCGAAGTTCAGACGCAACGATCCGTCCGGCCCCTGCTCGACGACGGGCAAGGGCAAGTAAGGCTCGAGGAGTTTCTTCACCGCCACCGGTCCCGAGCCCGGACCGCCGCCGCCATGAGGCGTGCTGAAAGTCTTGTGCAGATTAAGGTGCATCACATCCACACCGAAGTCCGCCGGGCGCGCCACGCCCACCAGCGCGTTCATGTTGGCGCCATCCATATACATGAGGCCGCCGCGCGAATGCACCAAGTCAGCGATTTCCCGGATGCGCGATTCAAAGACGCCCAGGGTATTGGGATTGGTGAGCATCAATGCCGCAACCTCATCGGTCATGGCGCGTTCGAGTTCGGCGAGGTCAATGCAGCCGCACTCATCCGATTTGATATTCCGAACTTCGTAGCCTGCGATTGTGGCGCTGGCCGGATTCGTTCCATGGGCCGAGTCGGGAATCAGGATGTACTGGCGAGGGTTGCCACGCTCGGCCAGGCACTCCCGGATCATCAGGAGGCCCGTCAGTTCGCCTTGCGCGCCTGCCGCGGGCTGGAGCGTGATCGCGTCCATGCCCGTGATTTCCTCGAGGCAGCGCGCGGTTTCGTGCAGAATGCCCAGGCAACCTTGGACCAGCGCTTCGGGCGCGTAGGGGTGGTCGGTAGCCAGGCCTTCCAGGCGCGCCACCTCTTCATTGATCCGCGGATTGTATTTCATCGTGCACGAACCCAGCGGATACAAACCCGTATCCACTCCGTAGTTCCAAGAGGACAGGCGCGTGAAGTGACGGATGACTTCCAGTTCCGAGAGTTCCGGAAAGCCCTCCACTTCGCTGCGGCTAAGCTCCGCGCCCAGAAGCTCTTCCACTGAAACGGAGGGCACGTCGAGTGGCGGAAAATCCACGCCGGCCTTTCCGGGAGTGCTCCTCTCGAAGATCAGTCTTTCGTTCCGGGTGACGTGAGGCCGCGCCTCACGGATGCGATTTTCCATAACCATGTGTAAGAATTTTCCCCTGCTTCAATCTCAGGCGCCGCCGGCCGTCCTGCACCCTGCAAATTCAGCCCCCGCGCCGTTGCTTTCGGCTTCGGATTCCAGTCCCGCCGCCCGCCGGAACACCTCCACGGTGCGTTCAATCGCCTCCCGGCTGACCGTTTCGGTAACACAAACCAACAGGTGGTTTCGGAGTTCAGGATAGAAGCGTGCCAGGTTGAGACCGCCGATGATCTTTTGCTTCTGCAAATCAGCTAGCAACTCTTCGGCATCGCAGGGCGTCCTGACCACAAACTCGTTGAAGTGTGGTCCGCCAAATGGCATGGCCACGCCCGGGATGGCCGCAAGCTGCCGCGCTGCGTAATGCGCCTTGGCCAGATTCTGTTCCGCCAGCTTTCGCAATCCGTTTTTCCCCATTAGGCTGAGGTAAATGGTCACCGCCAGGGCACACAGAGACTGGTTCGTGCAGATGTTCGAGGTAGCTTTTTCGCGCCGGATGTGTTGCTCGCGCGTGGCGAGGGTCAAAACGAAACCGCGGCGGCCATCCCGGTCCACCGTCTGGCCCACCAGCCGGCCCGGCATTTGTCTCAAGAACTTCTCCTTCGCGGTCAGAAAACCAACGTACGGCCCGCCGAAAGCCACTCCCACGCCAAACGATTGCGCCTCTCCGCAGACGATGTCCGCCTCTCGGGGCGGCTTGACCAGCGCCAGCGACAAGGGTTCGGCGATAGTCACAATGAGCAGCGCACCGCTGCGATGCACCGTCCCCGCAATCTTGGCAGTGCGTTCCAGAGTGCCGAAGAAGTTGGGCGATTGCACAACCACCGCAGCCGTCTCCGCGTTGAGCGCGGCTTCCAGCCCGGCGAGATCGAGCTGGCCTGATGCTTCGTGAGGAATTTGCTGGATCTCGGTTCCCTGCTGCCGGACGTATGTCCTCAGCACCTCGCCGTATTCGGGGTGAAGCGTGCGGGCAAGCAGCACGCGCTGGCGGCGTGTGACGCGCATGGCCATCAGGACGGCCTCTGTGGTGGCCGTCGAGCCGTCGTAAAGCGAAGCGTTGCCGACCTCCATTCCCGTGAGTTGCGTCATCAGGGTCTGGAACTCAAACATCGCCTGCAAAGTACCCTGGGCAATTTCCGCCTGGTAAGGCGTGTACGCGGTAAAGAATTCGCCTCGCGAAAGAAGCGCGTTAACGGCCGCCGGAACGTAATGCCTGTATGCCCCGGCGCCCAAAAGCGAGACATACTCACGTGTGCTCCGGCTCGCGGCCTGGCGGAAAAATTCCAGAATCTCCGGCTCGGAGAGAGGCCCCGGCAGGTTAAGCCGCCCTTGGAGCCGCACTTCCTCCGGGATCCTGTCGAAAAACTCTTCCACGCTGCTCCGGCCGGTGGCTTTCAGCATGGCAGCGCGGTCGGAGTCTGAGTTAGGCAAATAGCGCATTACTTTTCCTTTTGGATATAAGCTTCGTACTCGTCGGCGGTCATCAGCTTTTCGATCTCGCTTCGATCGGAGAGCCGCACCTGGATCAGCCAGGCGCCGCCGTGGGGATCGGTGTTCAGCATTTCCGGGTTGTTCTGAAGCTTAGCGTTCACGGCAGAGACCTCTCCGCTGACCGGGGAGAAAATCTCCGACACCGCCTTTACGGACTCGACCGTCCCCAGGCTCTCGTTGGCGGCCACGTGTTCGCCGGGCTTCGCAACCTCAACGTATACGATGTCGCCCAGTTCCTTTTGGGCGTAGTCGGTAATGCCGATGGTGCCGATTTCTTCGTCCACTCGGATCCACTCGTGCTCCTTGGTGTAGAGAAACTCTTGTGGGTACATGGATTCTCACTCTCTATCGGGCGATCGGGTGAACTGCCGAAAACGGAAACTCGAAACTCGCGGCGATTTTCGAATTCCGATTTTCGAGTTTCGGTTTTCGGCGGTTCACCCGACTTCCCGATTGCCTACTTCGGTCTCTTGTAAAAGGGCAGGGGAACAATGCGTGCCCCCGCCCGTTTGCCGCGAATTTCCACTTCAATCTCTCCGCCCACCTGAGCCTGCGATGGGGAGAGGAACGCCATGCCGATGTTTTTCTTCAAAAACGGCGCGTATGAACCACTGGTCACCCTGCCCGCGATCTTGCCCGTGAGGTAAACATTATAACCGTCACGCGCAATTCCCGGGGCCGTCATTTCAAATCCCACCAGTTTCTTGCGCGTGCCATGGGTTTGTTGCTCAAGAAGCACATCACGACCGATGAACTCACCTTTCTCCAGCTTCACAATCCATGCCAGGTTGGCTTCGAGCAAGGTAGTTTCTTCATCGAGCTCATGACCGTACAGAGGGTAACCGGCCTCCAACCGGAGGGTGTTCCTGGCGCCCAAACCTGCAGGAACCAATCCCTCAGGCTTGCCGGCTTCCATCAGAGTATTCCAAACCTTCTCCGAGTCGGCGTGGGGGAAGTAGAATTCAAATCCATCTTCGCCCGTATACCCGGTGCGCGCCAGCAGGCCCTCCACGCCGCAGCACCGAGCACAGCAAAACCAATAGTACCTGAGCCCCGCGATGCCGGCGTCTGTTACTTTGGAAATGATCTGCGAGGCGCGCGGACCTTGCAGGGCAAGCTGCGAATACTCGCCCGAAACGTTACGCACCTCCGCCCCGGCGGAATTGTGCTGGATGATCCAATCGAAATCCTTGTCGGTGTTCGCCGCGTTGACGCAGATGAAATAGCGATCGCCGGCCAAGCGGTGCACGACGCAGTCATCCACGGCGCTCCCTTGTGGATGCATCAAGGCGCTGTATTGTGCCTGAAAATCCCTCAGGCGAGACGCGTCGTTCGAGGTGACGTACTGGAGGAGCGACAAAGCGCGGGGCCCGCTGACCTCGATCTCCCCCATGTGACTTACATCGAAAAGCCCTGCCGCCCTGCGCACTGCGAGGTGCTCCTGGATAATGCCGGAATATTCGACCGGCATCTCCCAGCCCCCGAACTCCACCATCTTGGCCCCAAGCGCCTTGTGCAGTCCGTTGAGCGCCGTGCGCTTTAGTGCCAGTCCCGCAGGCGCCGCCAAGCTATCTTCCTCAAGCGACATAAGCTGTCAATACAGATTAATTCACCGTGGCCCTTGGTAGTGTTCCAGTTTGCCGTGGCAGAACTCTCCGGGCGCCGTAGAATTCGGGATCGGCGGTCAGAGAATGCTGCGACAAACTCCAAGCCGACACGCCACTCAACCCTTCCCTATTGCGCGGATTTCTTGGTAGTACGGCGTTTAGTTGGCGCGGGCTTCTCCTTCGCGGGTGGTTTATCCGGCAGCGGGTTTGGGTCGGTAACCTCGCCCACCACTGTCACGATCAAGTTGGGTGTGGCGGTATAGGAATCCATTGTTCCCTTGAATCGGATCAGGTCACCCGGAGCAAGGTTCTTGACGTTCGCCTGCTTGCTGTCCTTCAACTCGATGTCGTAGACACCCGGCGTGGCCTTGGACTGGTCAAGGATGTCGATACGCACCAGGTAAGCGCCGGGATCCGTCCCTTTCTCCACGCTATCCACACTCCCTCCGAATTCCAGGGGTTGTCCTTTAAGCGCATCCCACTGTTTTTGCGCGAGCTCCCCACCGAGCTTGAGAGGGTAGGTCATGTCGTTGAACTGATCAATCAATGGGTTGCCGGTGTGCTTCGGTGCTTCCATCGGGGCCACTTTGAACCCCGCGGGCGGGTTCGCAGAAGTGGCGGCCTGGGTCTCAATGTCTTGCAGTCCCTGCTCGTTGCCGTGATATCCGACGTAGGTCTGTTTGAGATACTTCTCAAATTCGGCGGCATTCGTGTCGTTTGCCGCTTTAGCCAAATCGTAGGCGCGCGCGATATACCAGATCCCATTATCGTAATCGTGAGGATTCGAATACAGGTACGCCAAGCCCATGCGGTAGAAAACGTATTCGTCGCTGGGGTTATCCTCGGCGGCGGCTTTATCGGAAGTGATGGCGCCTGCGTAGTCTTTGCGTTGCAGGTCCACAAACCCGATGGTTCCGTTGAAGATATCCCGGAGGCCCTTAACCGCCTGGTTAAACTGATCTTCCGGAACATTGGCGGGCTTTTGGAGCTTCTGCACTACTTCGAGTCCGTGCTTGGCATTGGCCTCCGCCTCGCTCAGCTTCGCGTCATGGTCAGGCGCATCGGCCTTGTACATAAACGGAAATACGAAGCACAAGTAGCTTAAGGCGTCGGGGTTATCAGGGTTAGCCTCCAGAACCTTGTGGGCCGCGTCGATCGCCTTGTCCGGCTGGTTCTGCGGCCGGTAAGTCTGCATCTCAATGACGTAGGCGCCTTCCTTGAAATCCGAGTTGGCATATTTCGAGAGGAACGCTTCGGCCAATTGGATTCTCTTGTTGGGATCCTTTTCGTTCGCCATGGCCATGTACGCGTCGTATTCTTCCCTGCTCTTCCAACTCGGGGCCTTTGCTGCTTGCGGAGGTGCGTTCAATTGATGAGCGAATAATCGCCCTTCGACGTTCTGCACTCGGACCGCTGCTTGCGCCATAGATGCCGACACCAGAAGGCTGGCTAGCAGGGTGAAGCTCCAAAATGCGGTTCTTTTCCTCATGGGGAAGCTACCTCAGTGTTTGGGTTTTGACTCCCTCGAGAGTCCGGGCGCGCTTTATCTCGTTTCCTTCTTCAAACCCTACGGTCCGCGCACACCGTAAGTGTTTGATGCGAATCTTAAAATGACGTATTCCAAATATCAAGGATTGAGAAACATTTCAAGCAAAATCTTATTCAGCTTCTCCAATCCTGTCCGTCCAGGTTCTTCATCTGTTGACTTGGATGCTGGGGGCAGGAGAGAAATAACCTCCCCCCTGACCTATATAATAGCATTTTTCGGGCGGATGCGCCGGTGAACAGTGTTTTCTTTGGAGTGCGGGAGTGAGAATGATCGCCCTCTCCTTGGGGGGGGCCTGTGGCTGGTGAAACGGCGACATAACCCTCGCCGCCGGCGCGATACAGATAGGTTTTCAAGGTACTTTTCTCCTTTGTTTGGATTTTTGAAGCCCTTTGTTCCTACCGGAGGTTTAACGGGCAGAAGTAGTATGGTTTGACCAACCGCGAGTGGTTAACTTACTGTCATTTCAAAGTCTGATTTGCCAGTTCCAAGTAGCTGGGCGAAATGCTCAGCATCCACAGCCGGGCTGAAGTAGTAGCCCTGTCCCTCGTTACAGCGCTCGCTCTGAAGGAATGCGAGCTGCTCTCGCTTTTCTACGCCCTCCGCAACAACTCGCTTCTTCAGGGTCTTGCCCACGCTCATCACTGCGCCGAGGAATGCGGCGTCGTTTGCGCTGGTACTAATCTCGTGCACGAACGACTGATCGATCTTTAGGGTGTCGATCGGAAACCGCCTCAGATAGCTCAAGTTGGAATTCCCAGTGCCGAAGTCATCAATCGCGAGCCGCACCCCCATGGCTTTAAGTGCCAGGAGCACGGAGATAGTGAACTCGTCGTCCGGCATGAGAACGCTTTCGGTCAGTTCGAGCTCGAGATAGCGCGATTCCAGGCGAGTATCCTTCAGGATGCCGCAAACCCCTTCGAGAAAGGTCTTGGCCCGGAGCTCTACCGCGGAGATGTTGACCGCCACTGGCACCGACCGCAGCCCGGCATCCATCCAGGCTCGGGATTGTCTGCATGCTTCGTGCAGGACCCACCGGCCGATCGGCACGATGAGGCTGCAGTCTTCAGCGAAAGGCACGAACTGCGCCGGAAGGATGAGCCCTCGATCCGGGTCCATCCAGCGTATGAGCGCCTCCGCGCCGGTAATTGCTCCTGTCCCAAGATTTACCACCGGCTGGTAATGCAACAAAAACTCCTGCCGCTCCAGGGCGCGACCCAGGCTACTTTCGAGGAATTGCCGCTCGACGGCCCGGACGTTCATGTTCTGCTCGAAGAAATGGTAGTTGTTGTTCCCCTTTCCCTTGGCCTGGTACATCGCGGTGTCCGCACTCTTGATCAGCGTATCCGCATCCTGACCGTCTTGGGGGTAGATACTGATCCCAATGCTCGCGGTCAAATGCACATTACGCTCGGAGATGGCATACGGCATCGCAAGCGCAGCGAGTATCTTTTCCGCACTGAAGGCCGCATCTCCCGCGTGCGCGACTTCTGAAAGCAATATCACGAATTCATCCCCACCGTG
>Ga0326727_10010058_pt1 | contig 22782 bp, 21 predicted proteins | sample MB2enrmetagenome_FD_207643 | JGI IMG/M metagenome (GOLD analysis project Ga0326727, IMG submission 207643) | Lab enriched peat soil microbial communities from McLean, Ithaca, NY, United States - MB29MY | ecosystem: Environmental > Terrestrial > Soil > Wetlands > Peat | place: USA: New York...
GTGGCGCTTCCGGCAACGAGAACCAGCAGCGCAAACAGACAACAACCTAAAATGCTCAGCTTACGGATAGACCTAGTCATCGTGAGCTCCTTCGAACTTTCAAATAGCATCTCGATCCCCTCGAGATTGCGGGACGCCTCCCCCGAAAAGCGCCTAGTGCCGTTCCAACTTGTTTCAGCAAATCCCTTCGAGAATACTCTCTCCGTGTTGGCGTCAAATGCTTGGACCGTCACTTGGCGCAAACAATTGGAACGGCACTAGGGACACCAGGATATAGATTTAGAGCAACATACTCATCTGCGTGGGGATAATCAAGGAATTGCTTATCAAATATTTTAATTCATCGGATGCGTGCGGCCGCTGCATCGAAGGGTCAAGCCTCGCCCGCCAAGCCGGCGCTCGGAGCCAAGCTGCGGCTCGCTAGTTCCCCGGTGATGCGCTACATTGAAGGATTGCACTGCGGGGCAGCAACGGCTCCGTAGTAAGTCGATTTTCCCATGGCACAAGAACTCCCATCGCTGGTGATTGTCGGGCGGCCCAATGTGGGTAAGTCCACGCTCTTTAACCGTTTAACGGGCTCACGGCGAGCGATTGTCACCGATGAACCGGGGATCACGCGCGACCGCATGTACGGCAAATCGGAATGGCGCGGGCGCACAGTGGAAGTGGTGGACACGGGCGGACTAGTCCCCGACGACAAGGCCCTGATCCCTACGGAGATTCTGCGGCAGGCGCGCGTGGCCATTGAAAAGGCGGCGCTGCTGGTGTTGGTGGTGGACAGCCAGGCCGGGCTGACGCCGCTCGATCAAGAGCTGGGGCGGCTCTTGCGAGGCACAGGCAAGCCGTTCGTCGTGGCGGTGAACAAAGTCGATTCGCAGCAGCAGGAGGTCCTTGCCGCGACGTTTTATTCGCTGGGTGTGCCGGTATTTCCGATAGCAGCGGAGCACGGCACCGGCGTGGACGACCTGCTGGATGCCGCACTGGATCAGTTTTATGGCGCCGCAGCGGGGGGCACACAACCGGCCGCCGCCGTTTCCAGCGACACTCCTCTTGAAGAGGCCAAGCCGACCGAGATCGCCATCATAGGGCGGCCCAACGTGGGCAAATCAACGCTGCTGAATCAGATGGCGGGCGAGGAGCGTTCCATCGTTTCGCCGATTCCAGGCACGACGATGGACAACGTGGATACCGAGGTGGTGCGAAACGGGCGGACCTACCGGTTCGTGGATACCGCGGGAATTCGCCGCAAGGGCAAGACCAAGCTCGTGGCGGAAAAGTTGAGCGTGGTGATGGCGCGGCGCGGACTGGAACGCGCGGATGTGGCCATTCTCGTGATTGACGGCGAGCAAGGAGTCACGCAAGGCGATGCCACCATTGCCAGCTATGCGGAGCAGTCGGGACGCTCGGTCATCATCGTGGTGAACAAGTGGGATCTGGCCGTGGAAGCCGCGCAGCGCGCCGCAGACGAGTCCGCGAAATCCGCGCGGGGCAAAGCGAAACGCGCCGAAGGCACTGCCCCGCCCCGCATCGTGGATAAGGGCAAACTGCTCGTTGAATATGAGGCCATGGTGCAGGAAAAATTCAAATTCCTGAGCTATGCCCCGATCGTGTTCCTTTCCGCCAAGACGGGCGAGCGCATACCGAAGCTCTTCCCGCTGATCGATCAGGTGGCAGCGGCGCGCATCCGGAAAATCTCCACGGGGGAGTTGAACCGCTGGTTGAAAGAAGACGTGGACCTTAGCCGCGCCTCGACTCCGAAGGCGCGGCCGGTGCGGATTTACTACATGACGCAGGCCAAGGTGGCGCCGCCCGTTTTTCTGCTGTTCACCAACCAGAAGAAGCCATTGCACTTCAGCTTCGAGCGATTCCTGGAGAATCAGTTGCGCGCGAAGTGGAACTTTCTGGGTACGCCCGTGCGGTTCGCGCAGAGGCTGCGCAAACGCGGGGAGCGCTCGTCGCCTGCGGAAGAAGAATGAGGTGGGCTCCGCGCGCGGCTATAGACTATGGAGGATGCGAAAAAAGCCATCAGAGAAGCTTCAGGGGCTGAAGCCCACTGATTCTGCAACGGCTATGTGGGGGCTGAAGCCCCACCTCCTAAAGAGCGGCGTATTGCTGGAGACTGTGTAGCTGGGCTCTGGACCTTCTGATAGACTCACACCGAAAGCGCGGGAGTTCCTGTTCGCGCTCGGAAGATGAACAGCGCGGCCACAGCAGTTAGCGAAGAAACGCGTCTCTACCGCATCGGGGAGGTCAGCCGGATCGCGGAGCTGAAGCCGTTTGTGTTGCGCTACTGGGAGACGGAGTTTCCCATGTTGCAGCCGGTGAAGAGTCCCCGCGGGCACCGGTTGTACCGCCAGGATGATGTGGACCTGGTGCTGAAGATCAAGCGGCTGCTTTACGATGAAGGATTCACCATCGCCGGAGCGAGGCGGCACTTGCGGGAATCGAGGGGGAATGGAACGGGCGGCGAGTCCGCGGCGATCGAACATTTGGCGCACGCCACGGCGGAATTGCCCGGCGCACGGCTGAACCGCAAGTTGCTTCTGGACTTGCGTGATGCGCTGCGCAGTTTCTTGACGCTGCTCGAAGGCAAGTGATACCGTTTAGGTAGTTGTAGGCGGCCGAAATAGGTGGCCGCGGCGGTCGGGGCGTAGCGCAGCCTGGTAGCGCGCACGCTTGGGGTGCGTGAGGTCCCCGGTTCAAATCCGGGCGCCCCGACCATCTTTTTGCCCATCAGTGAAATTCCAGGCTGCTTCTCGTGATCGGCGTTAAGTGTGCCTTCCCGTGGTTTTTTCTAATTCTATGGTGACGCCCGCTAAGCCAACCCTTCCCGTGCTCGGGGTTGCGTGACTTAAAGTAGCGGCGGCTCGCTGCACGTCGCGGTCAACCCCTGTATCGGATTACAATGTTAAATATCGAGAGTGCGCGCAAACGTGAAGAAGCCAAGTGTGCTGTTGACGAATGATGATGGATACCAGGCGGAGGGGCTGAAGGCACTGGCGGAAGAATTGCGGGAATTTGCGCACGTGGCAATCGTAGCGCCGAGTTGGGAACGCAGCGGGTCGGCCCAATCGTTGACGCTGCGGCAGCCCATCGTCTGCCACAAGATTGCCGAGAACCAATGGGCCGTTGACGGCACGCCCGCGGATTGCGTGATTGTGGCGCTGCACAAATTGCTGCCGGAGCAGCCGGACCTGGTGATCTCCGGGATCAATCATGGCGCCAACCTGGGCGAAAACGTGTATTACTCCGGCACGGTGGGCGCGGCACGCGAGGCCGTGATCCATCACGTGCACGGGCTAGCGGTGTCACTCTGCTCCAAGAAAGTGAATGCGGATTTTGTGCCGACGGCGCGATTGGCAAAACAAACTGCGGAACTCATCCTCAGCGAAGGATTGCCGGAGCAGGTGTTGCTGAATATTAATGTGCCGGAAGGCTGGAAGGGCGCGGTGCGCTTGACGCGGCAATCAAAGAAAATCACCCGGACAGTGTTGCGCGAAGGCGAGGATCCCAGGGGGAGCCCGTACTTCTGGCTGAGCGAGCAGCGCATCGACCGGGATATGGAACTGGACGCGGATTCGGATTACGCGGCGATTTTTGCGGGAGAGGCGTCCGTGACGCCGCTGCACCTGGACCCGACGCATGCGCAATCGTTGAACCACTTATCGCATTGGGTCTCAAAATTGAGGCAGTCGTAGCAAGCCTCGGGGTTGTCCTTGGCCACGATTTCAAACATGCCCCGGCCTTTAGTGAATACCCTGGCCGGGCGTCGGGGTAGGGGATAAAGCGAAGATCTCAGATCAACTCGCGCCTTTCAATCTCGCGAAATAGGCGGGTGCTTAGCCCTTCTTCAAGCGGCGCCGGGGAGTGTCGGTGGGTTTGCTGATGGCTTTCCGCCGCGCTTTTTCTTCGTAGAGATCCTGGTCGGCTTCCGCCAGCAATCTTTCCACGCGCTCGCCTTCCCCGTAATAGATGGAAATGCCGATGCTCGCGGAGATTGGCGGCTGTTCCTGATCGGCAGCAAGGGTATCGCGAATGCGCTGGGCGACGCGCTGTGCTTCTTCATCGCGCGCTTCCGGCAGCACCAAGGCGAACTCGTCGCCACCATAGCGCGCAGCGGTATCAATGGCACGGCAATAGAATCGCAAGATATCCGCAACGCGACAGAGGGCGCGGCTGCCAACCAGATGCCCATAGGTATCGTTTATTTTCTTCAGCCCATCAAGGTCCAAGAGGAGCACCGCAAAAGGACGCCCCGTGCGCAGGGTGCGCTCCGTCTCCGTGTCCAGCACATCGAGGAGCCTGCGGTAATTTGCCAGGCCCGTCAGAGGATCGCTGGCAGCCAGGTGCCGGACTTTTTCAAAAACGTGCGCGCTGTCGAGGAGCGCCCCGCCTAACAAAATTATATAGCTGGCCATATTCATGGCTTGTGCGAAGACGAAGGGCCCGTCCAACAACTTCTCCGATTGGCAAGCGGCGAGTTGGGCGGCCAGATTGAGCCAGACGGCCCCGAAGATCGAGTGGTCAAAAGCGGAATCCACCAGGTATTTCCGCCGACTATAGCCGGCCAGCGCCACCAGGAAAATCAATGCGGGCAGAAGATGCAGTGGATTGGGAATGATGGCATGGGGATTACGTGAAACCTCCGGCGGGAGTTTGCGCAAAGAGGCCGTGATGAGGTACGTGAATGAGAGGACGCCGAACAGCGCGCCGGCGATTTCCAGGCGCGGATGCCGCGAACGGGGCAGAAAATGTTCCACGACCAGCGCCGCCACGAATAAAATCGCAAGGAGCAACCGGCTGATCCACCAAGCCACGGGCGCAAGAAAAAACCACATCTGCGATTCATGCATCCACTGGAAAAAGAGAACGCTGGAAACGGTCAGGGTTGCGCCAGAGAGAAGGAAACCCGATCCCAGAATGAGGGAAATGCGGTCCTGGGTGCCCTGGAACCGGACCAGCGCTACCGCGGCAAAAACAAATGCGAAGAGCCCCGTGGTGATTTGCAGATAGCCCTGAAGAATCGGATCGGACGATAGAGCAAGCCCGCGCAGCCAGTACGCGGCCAGAAGAATAAGCAGGAAGCCGCCCACGTGGAGCAACACCCGATGAAACTGACGGCGATCGAATCGCAGGGCAAAGTCGCCCATTCTGCATTCCTTCGGACTTCAACGAATAAGTACAGTCTTCCTGACTATTATTAGAAGCGATTCTGGCGCGGGGCGTTGCGCTCGAAAACTTCTCCTGTGAGCCAAGAGATACCGGCTGTGGAGATGGAGCGACTGTACCAAAGGACAGGGTGGCAAACGAGCGAATGGCGCCTTGCGAAGCTCTGGAGTCGCGGGGCTTCGCCATGCGGCGTTTCACGCGGAAATGGGATTGTTCGTAACCGCAGGTTCCGCCGGGGCGAAGCAGGAAAAAAGGCTTGCGCTAGGAACCGCCTTTCCTCAAAATAGCTTTATTGAATCGTTTCAATATACGAGGCACCCCTTGCTGAGGCCTGCCACCAGCAGAATCAAGACCACCGGGAAACGCCAACCGTCCCCTGGCGCACACACGCTCGCGGAGATTCTTTCTCAGCCATCTATCTGGGAAGAGACGGACAGGCAACTCCGCGACTCGGGTGCGCTCGACCGGCTGGCGGCGACGTTTTCTCCCCGCAGCCCCTGGCTCTTTGTCGGCTGCGGCTCCAGTTACCTCCTCTCCCGTCTCATCGCTGCGCTCTGGACGAGGCATTTCTACATTCCCGCCACGGGGATTCCGGCCTCCGAACTGCTCTTCGCACCGGAGGAGACTTTGCGGCGGATCGGCGCGGAGCAGATCGTGCTGATGTCACGCTCCGGGGAAACCACGGAAGTCCTGCGCGCTGCCGAATTGCTGCAAGCCCACAAGACCGTGCAAACACTTGGCGTCACCTGCAATCCGCGAAGCCCGCTGGAAGGCCTCTGCACGCACACCTTCAAGCTGACCTGGGCGGACGAAAAGAGCACCGTGATGACGCGGTCATTCACGGCCATTCTGCTGGCGTTCCAACGCCTCGGGTTGCAATTCGTCGGCGACCATCTGCTCAGCTCCGCGTTGGATCAGTTGCCGCAGCGCGGTCAGGCGTGGCTTGATGGCCATGCCCGGAAGATCCAGGAATTCTCGGCCAAGCGCAAGTTCGACGACTACGTTTTCCTGGGACAAGGAATTCATTACTGGCTGGCAGAAGAAGCGGCGCTGAAAGTCACGGAGATGTCATCGTCTTATGCCCAGGTATATCACTCGATGGAATTCCGGCACGGGCCGCGTTCCATTGCCGGGCCAAATACGTTGATCACTCTGTTTGTTTCCGAGGCCGCGGCAGAAGCAGAAACCGTGCTTGCCCGCGAGTTGAAGGAATTGGGCGCGGTGATCTGCGTGATTGCCAACCGGGCCGCTCCGAATCTTCGGGACTGCAGCGACTTGCTGATCGAACTCGCACTGGACGTGCCGGAGTTTGCGCGATACGCTGTCACCGCCATTCCCGCGCATCTCTTGGGAACAGCGGTAGGTCTGCGCAAGGGACTCAACCCTGACGCACCGAAAAATCTGACGCGCGCCGTGGTTCTCTCGCACGTTGGGAATCGTCCGGCGAAAAGGAGAGGTGCTTGAGCACGGAGGCCAGCACCACGAACGCGGGACCTCGCCTGCGGCGCACGCTCACACTTCGAGATCTGATTCTCTACGGCGTCATCGTGATCCAGCCCGTCGCGCCGATGTCCGTTTTTGGCGTGCTTAGCAACCGCGGCCACGGCCACGTTGTCACCGCCATTCTGATTGCCATGGTGGCGATGCTCTTCACCGGCATCAGTTATGGCCGCATGGCGCGCGCGTATCCCAGCGCCGGTTCGGCCTTCACTTATGTGGCGCAGGAGGTCAATCCAGCGCTCGGCTACGTCACCGGGTGGAGCATGGTGATGGACTACATGCTGAACCCGCTGATTTGCACGATTTGGTGCGCGGAGCAGACTCACCAATTCGCGCCCGGCATTCCCTTGTGGGGGTGGAAAGTTTTTTTCGCCATCGTGTTCACCCTTCTGAATATTCAGGGAATCAAGACCTCGGCGCGTATCAATACCATCATGGCCATTTTTATGGGCGTGGTTGTCGCCGTCATTTTCGCAGCCGCAGCACGCTACATCCTGGGCCATCCGCACGCCGAGCAGGGCTTCTTTACCCGGCCCTTCTACGATCCTCGTACGTTTACCTACGCCGGGCTGTTTGGATGCACGTCCATCGCGGTGCTGACGTATATCGGATTCGACGGTATTTCCACGCTTTCAGAGGAAGCGGAAAATCCGCGGCGGAATATTCTGCTGGCGACGGTGATGACCTGTCTGGTGATCGGCCTGCTCTCCGCTGTGGAAGTTTACGTCGCACAACTGATCTGGCCCGCGGTGGAAAAATTCCCCGACCTCGATACGGCTTATGTTTATGTCGCGGCGCGCGCATGGAAACCACTTTTCCCGATCGTCGGCTTCACCCTGCTGCTGGCCAACTTCGGCTCCGGCATGGGCGCGCAAATTGGCGCGGCGCGGCTGCTGTATGGCATGGGGCGCAGTAATGCCCTGCCCAAATCGTTTTTTGGTGTTGTGGACGAGCGCCACCGCGTTCCACGCAACAACGTTGTATTCGTCGGCGGTGTGGCCCTGCTCGGCGCGTTTCTGCTGTCCTACGAACGCGGAGCGGAGATGCTGAATTTCGGCGCGCTCATCGCCTTTATGGGCGTGAATTTCGCGGCATTCCTCCGCTACTACGTGCGCGCCCAGGAAAAGAAATTGACCAATCTGGTGCCACCCGTGTTGGGCTTTTTCATTTGCCTGGCGCTCTGGCTGAATCTCAGCCGCCCCGCTAAACTCTATGGTTCGATCTGGATGGCCGCGGGTATCCTCTTCGGCATTTGGAAAACCAGGGGCTTCCGGGAACAGCTTTCCTTTGAACTGCCTCCCGAGGAATAATCCCAGGTGACGCGGTAGATCCAGTCTAAGGAGGAAACGCCACCGTGAAACGTAGCCACGGGAAACCCCGCCTCATCACCATGCGGGACGTTGCCAAAGCCTCTGGCTTTTCTCCCGCCACTGTTTCCATTGTCCTCAATAACGCGCCTCTGGCGCGCTACATCGCTTCCACAACCCGGCAGCGCATCGAAGAAACCGCCAAGCGCCTTGGTTATCGCCCCAACGTGATGGCGCGCTTCCTTCGCAGCAAGCGCAGCCAAAGCATTGGCGTGGTGCTGTTCGATGTCACTGACCCGTTTTGCACGCCGATTTTGCGCGGCATCGAAAATGGACTTTATCCCGTGGGCTACCTGCCGATCTTTGCCGATGCCCACAACCAGCGCGATCGTTTTGAGCGTTACCTGGAAATGCTGCTCGAACGCCACGTGGATGGCCTGATCGTTGTGGCCAATTGGCTCCTCGTCGACATTAAAGTCCTGGCCGACCTGAACAAGCGCGAAATTCCCGCCGCCACCATCGGCTGGGAACTTCCCGGAACTCAGTTGAGCTCGGTGATGGTGGATAACGAGGCGGGCGGGCGGCTGGCGCTGGAGCATCTTTACCAGTTGGGTCACCACCGCATCGCCGTCATTCGCGGTCCCAAACGGCTGATTGACTCCGCGCCTCGTTGGCGAGGCATCCAGAAATTTGCGCAGTCCGTGAAGCTCAAACTTGATTCCGGCCTCGAACTCCAGCTCCCCGACGTCTTTGATCCCAATTCCAGTTTCGAGCACGGCTTCCGCCTGACGGAAGAACTGCTGCGTGACAAGAAGAAGTTTACGGCGCTTCTAGCTTTCGACGACATCACCGCTCTCGGCGCCATCCGCGCCCTGGCCAAAGCCGGGATTCGCGTGCCGGAGGATTGTTCGGTAATCGGCTTTGATGACGTCGCCATTGCCGGGCTTTCCGCGCCCGCTCTCACCACGGTGCGCCAGCCGCTCGAAACGATGGGCAACGTTGCCGTGAACATCGTCCTGGAGGCGATCAAGGCCGGCCACGAAAACCGCGACTGGTCTGTCGTCTCCCAGAAGCTCCATCCCGAGTTGGTGATGCGCGAGTCAACGCGGCCGATCTGAGTAGAGCAAAACAGTGGATCAGGCGATCGCTACTGGCGCCACGTTGAATCCATCCGCCGCGAGATCAGGTTTCCCCTTGCCCGGATCGCTTTTCCCGACGCGCACGGTAGGGCCAAGGAAAAAGGCGCCCCGGCTCAGCCGAGACGCCCGAGATTTTCCAATTGTCTTTGATTAGGCGCCGGGCGGCAGGAAGACAGCCGCAGGGACTAAGAATTCCACTTCCGGAAGTTCCGTCTTTACTTTCACGTTCTGATACTTCCCTTTCGGGCCGCCAAAGGCCGCGAAGGTCAGCAGGTACTGGTTGCGGAGATGCTCCGCGATCTCCTCGAAGTAGGGCTTGAGGCTAACCGGCTCGCCAGGCCCGAGATAAAACATCTCGGCCCCGGTGTCATCAGACAACTTGGCCAGGTTGTTCTGTGCGTTCGCCACGTAATAGAAACTACGGCCACGGTGTCCAGCACTCGGATAGTAAATGCTCCAGATGTTGGTGTTCTGCCGCTCCGCTCTTTGAATCACGCTATCAAGATCCGGGCTGAAGGGACCAAACCCCGGTCCGCGGAAGAAATCGATACCTGAAGAGATCAAAAGGATGGAACGCCGGGGCCCGGTTTGCGGCCAACGTTTCAGAAGGTCCAAGGTGCCGAGATAGGGACTGGAGCCGATCGCGCCTGTGCCGATGGGAATGCGAAGCGCTTTGGCCGCCAGCTCATGATCGGCGGTGAATTCCTGCGCGATTTGTGTCGTGTTGTCGCGGATGTATCCCACCGCAATGTGCGTGGTTGCCGGCTGAGCCATGATGAATTCTTTGAGGTCACTCCACTGGCCCGCTGCAGCGTTAACGATGGAGTCGTCGATTAGGATGGCCAGGAACAGGTTGTCGTCCTTTTTCCAGTCGGCGATTTGCTTGCGTTCCTTGCCGGTGAAAAATTGGACATCATCCTTCGCGATCGGTGGCGTTCCCTCCTTCTTTCCGACCGCTGTCACTGTAAATGTCGCCGTTCCGGATGCGGCCACCTTGGTTTGTGCCTGGGCTATCCCGACGGCAACAAACAGGAGTGCCCCGAGGAACACCCCCAATTTCCCAACCGTGCTATGGTGTTTCATTCTCGTCCTCCTCTTTCCTTCCTTTTCCGTACTTGAAAACCTCTCTCATTTGATGCAGAAATGTCACTTTTTGCTTATACAACGTCTGCCATAAAAAAGTCAGCCATTTCAAGTTGCAGCCGCGGACGCGGAAGCTCTGGCTCCCTCGGTGTCCAGCTCCCCTTCTCCATAACACGCAGGATTCCGCAAGGCGCGCGTGCCGCATTTCATGAATATGGTCTAGAATGGGGCCGCGGATCGTTTCCTTTCGCTCCTGTTTCCCACGGAGGCATAAAAGGCCCATGGCGCTGATGCGCTCGATGCTGCTCGCCGCTTCGCAAAATGTGTGGTTGCGCGAACACGCGGTGAATTACCCTTTCGTGCGTCGCAGCGTGTCGCGTTTCATGCCCGGCGAAACACTGGAGGCAGCGCTTGCCGCGGCACAGGCCCTGCATCTGAAGAATCTCGGCAGCATCTTTACCCATCTGGGCGAAAACGTTAGCGACCGCGACGAAGCGCGAAAGGTGACCGAACACTATCTGGAAGTTCTCGACCACATTCACCAATCGAATCTTCCCACCGAAGTTTCCGTGAAGCTCACGCAACTGGGCTTGGACCTTTCCCCCGAGTTTTGCCGCGACAATCTCGAACAGATCATTCGGCGCGAATCGCCCTCCGCCACCGTCTGGGTGGACATGGAAGCAAGCAATTATGTTGATGCGACGCTGAACATTTACAAGAGCACGCTGAAGAGTCATCCGAATGTTGGCCTTTGCCTGCAGTCCTATCTCCACCGGACACAAAAGGACTTGGCCGATCTGCTGCCGTTGCACCCCGCCATTCGCCTGGTCAAGGGCGCATACAAGGAACCACCGGAAATCGCTTTTCCGAAGAAGGCGGACGTCGACGAAAATTACTTCGTAATCGCGCAGGAATTGCTGCGCACGCAATCGGCTGGAGGATGCGCCCGGGCCGCTTTCGGGACCCACGATGTCGCCCTCATTCGGCGTCTGGCAGATTTCGCCAGCCAACAGGGCTATGCGAAATCCAGTCTCGAAGTGCAAATGCTCTATGGCATTCAGCGCGCGGAACAGGAACGCCTGGCGCGCGAAGGCTACCGCTCGATCGTTCTCGTGGCCTACGGCTCGTATTGGTATCCCTGGTTTGTACGGCGCCTCGCGGAACGCCCCGCCAATTTGTGGTTCATGCTCCGCAATGTTTTTTCTTCTTAGCTCCCGGAAAGGAACCTTTGGCCGAAGGCTTCAACTACAAGGGAGATTCGTGGGACGACTTGCGGCCGCACCTCTGGAATTTCTTCCAGGCGGTGCGCACACGGAAACCAGTGGCCGAAGATGTGGTGTTCGGACACCACGCGGCGCTGGCGTGCCACATGTCCAATGATTCGTATTTCCGGAAGAGCGCGGTGACGTGGGACGCCGCCTCCGGCCAGATCAAGAGTTGAACCTCGCGGAATTTTCGGCTGGGATTTCTTGAAAATGGCGCTGAAGCTCAGCCCCCTTGTTTATTTGGCGCGGTGAAATTCGACGTAGTCCCGGCCTTTATACAGGCGGTATTTGCCGGCGTCGGCGGTGGAGAGGACCTGTAGGGGCACAGGGTGCTTGATCTCTTTGTCGTTGGTAGAGGTGACCTGGAACAGATCGTTGGAGCCCAGATCCATGACCACAAACTTGTCGCCTTCGAGAAAGCCAACGCCATAGGCGCCGGGCTTCAGTGTCTGCCCGCCGATTGAGAGGGTGACTTCGTTGATGAGATAGGCCTGGTACTTTTCACGAATACTTGTGGAGTAACCGGAATTGTCCACCAGACTGGCAAGAACGTAGAACCCGTCGGCGTAGCGCACGCCGCCCGTGTTGCGCAGTTGCGTGGTGGCAGTCTGCCCGCGGAAGAATACCTTCTCCGGCAAGATCTTGGGAGTGATGTCGGCTGCCTTTAGCACAGCTTCCTTGGCCGGGGCGGCTTCCATGGTCTTTTGGGCCTGGGCATAGGCCATGCCGGACACGATCAGCAGCAAACTGGCGAACAACAAAAGGGCGAGGCGTACCTTCATAAGATTCTCCTCCAGTATCGAATGGATTGGGTGGAACACTGGATTGTACCTCTTTTTCAGGCATTCCAGTGCAAAACGCCTCGGACGCCCGGTAACAGGGGCGAGCCAAATCCCCGCACGGCAGAACGCTAACGACTTGAGCAGCTACAGCGAGACGGACGTGCAATGGGCTTTGCACTGGCCGAGCCAAAGATAATCAACATCGCCAATGGGAGCGGCAGTGGAGAGGGATCGGACTGAAGGATCAACCGTGATGTGAACGCTGGCGCCAAATCTGGCGCCACGTCAACAAAGCAGCGAAACCACAGCCCGCCAACACTGGAAACAACGGCACACCCTTCGAAACCAAAAGATACGAAGCGAAAAAGCAAGCCGCGAGAAGGAACTGCCATTTGTATTTCATTTCCAAACCAAATACATCCAGGAGATGCCCAAGAGCAACAACAGAAACGCGATCGCGGGTTTCCTCAGCGATTGAGTCCAACGCGGCCGGGTTAGGCCTTTGCGTCTGAGCCGGCGTACCTCGCAAAGTTGACGGCGGGCGAGCGCCAGCTCCCACTCGTTTCGGGCCAAGTCCAGCGCCCTGGAGGTTTCCTCCTCCGCACGGTCAATGACCCGCAAGCGAAACAGCAGTTCGGCGTACTTGAGTTGGGCTAAGAAATTCTCCGGTTCGATGCGCCGCGCGTCCTCGAGCGCGTCCATCGACCGGTAAACGTCGTAGTTCATGGCGTGTGCAATGCCAAGGCAGGTGCGCATGTCCGCGTTGTCCGGATTCTGCGCACAAGCTTCCGCGAGCGACGCGATGAATTCCGCCAACTTCTCCGGCGGGACCGCATGGGGATCTCGCCAAGGAAATGCCGGCAAGTGGCTCGGCCGCAAACGGGGAGAGAGCCCTTCGGTCCTGAGTTGAATTGCTGTAGTCATAGTGGCCATTTGCATGCGCTCCTCAAGCTTAGGACTTCAGCTCGAATTCCGGATAGGCCAGCGCGCCCATTTCCGGAAGGTCGAGGCCTTCCAACTCTGATTTGGCGGAAGCGCGTTGCCCAACCAGCAGGTCCACCACGAAGGCGAAGATGAAGCTGAGTGTGAACACGAAACCGAGCAGCGTGGCCACGCCGATCAGTTGGGCAACCAGTTGGCTCGCGTCGCCGTAGAACAGCCCGGTCACGGATCCGTTCACGCCATTCCATGCGCCGCCATAGTTGCTTTTGCCGTCGGCAAACAGTCCGAGTGAAATCACACCCCAGATGCCGCAGGTTCCGTGTACGGAGACCGCACCTACCGGGTCGTCCACTTGCAGAACGCGTTCGACAAAGGCGACGGAGAGACATACCAGAACGCCCGCGACCAGCCCGATGATCACCGCGCCTACTGGATTCACAAAGCCCGAAGGGGCAGTTATCGCCACCAGCCCGGCCAAGAATCCGTTTCCCGTCATCGAGGCGTCCGGCTTCTTATACATGAACCACATGTACAGCATGGCGCTGATCATACCCATGGCGCTTGCCAGCATGGTGTTCACGGCGATGGAACCGATGCGCAGATTGCCGCTGCCCGAAGCACCCAGGGTAGAGCCGGGGTTAAAGCCGAACCAGCCGAAGGCCAGGATCAGGCAGCCGGTGAGGACCAGCACGATATCGTGGGCCAGTATGACTTGCGGTCTTCCCTCACGAGAGAACTTGCCGATGCGCGGGCCAAGGATCATGGCAATCGCCAAGGCGCTGAGGCCGCCCACCGCGTGTACCACCCCCGATCCGGCGAAATCGCAATACCCCTTGCCAAGACCGAAGTTGGTGCCGAGATTCGCGAGCCACCCACCACCCCAAGCCCAGTTCGCGTAAAGCGGGTACGTAAAGGCCGCGAAGAGGAACGAGGTCACGATAAAGGCGGAGAACTTCCAGCGCTCGACAGCCGCTCCCGTGGGTATTGTTGCTCCGGTGTCCATGAACACCATCTGGAACAGGAACAGCACCATCACGCCCACGTCGTAGGTTCCCTTATGCATGAGGAATAGCCCATGCTGTCCGAACAGTCCAAAGGGCTTGCCGAAAATCGTCGCGGTGAATTCCGCGCCGAGCGGAGCAGTGCCGCCTAAGTTGGCGACAGCGCCCACTCCTCCCATCTGGATGGCGAAGCCAATGAGCCAATAGGCAAACATGCCGATGCCATACACGGCCATATTCATCATCATGGTGTGATTGGCATTCTTGGCGCGGGCCAAACCAGTCTCCAGCAGCGCAAAACCCAACTGCATAAACATGACGAGGTAGCCGGTAATCAGCGTCCAGACAAAATTGACGGCGATTTTGTTTTGCCCCACTTGGTTTGCCAGATCGCCTATCGTCAGGCCTTTCTTGGGGTCACTCACGGTGACGTCGCTTGCATTACCCGTGAGAGACCCGTCCGGATCGCCTTTGGCGCGCGCGTCTACCGACGGCACTGGCGTACCCGCCAAATCGGCATCCAGGATCGCTTTCGGCACCGGGGGCGGTGGCATTGCAGCCGTTGCCGCAGGAGCCGTTGCCGGGGCGGCAGCGGGCGCCTGTGCAAGAGCTAGCGGCGCGATACAGAACGCCGCGAACAACACCACGAGCAGCCTCCTCGTCGAGTTTTTCATCCTTGCCCTCATCCCTTCTTCCAAATTGCGTTCTTGAGATAGGCCTTGTTGAGCACACCCATAATTCCGAACAGGCTCACCGCCAGTCCCACGAGCACCATCGCCAGCCGTCCTCCGACTGAGGAAGTCACAGCTAGGCTGAGCACGCTGATCGCAAATCCCAATAGCGTCAGAAGTATTCCGACAAGAATCATGGCCCGTTTTCCTCAATTCTCCGCTTGTTCAAGCGGCTTGATTTTTCGAAATATGGCCAGCGATCCGGCCAGAAAGGCCGCGGCAACGAGGTAGAGAAGAGCACTTCCTGCGTAAATTGCCCCGGCTAGAGCCGTAAACGCAAGCAGGAAGACCGTGACCCCGATTGCTTGTGTGGAATTTGCTCCCATTGCGTTTTCCCTCCATGTTTGAAATCAATACAGCACACTAGCATCTGCAAAACCGAATCAGACGTGAAGTCTGCCCTGCCGGAAGAGAACTTGGGCGGGCGAGGACGGAAATGCCTGCTAATGACGCTCGTAGCACACAACATCTGATCGAGCAGAAGCTCATCTAGTGTCCTAATTTCTTCCCCCACTCTTGGAAAAACTGAGCCTAAGAACCCGAGAAAACGTTCCAACGATGCTTGGCGGAGAAATGTAGCGGCGGAACCTTGGGATTGCCAACGCAAACTTTCTATTGGCGAAATCGATAATTTGTGGTTGGCGCGGCGCGCAAGGGCGTGCATTATCGCTGCCACGAAGCTTGCCAGTCCCCAGGCGCGGGTGCGCCTTCCAGAAGCGCGGTACTTTCTTCCGAGAGGGGAAATGCATGAAGAAAATCGAGGCAATCATTCAACCGTCGCGGTTTGAGTCCGTGAAGGCGGCCCTGCGAGAAATTGGAATCGAAGGAATCACGGTATCGGAAGTACGGGGACACGGTCGGCAAAAGGGCCACACGGAGACGTATCGCGGACGCGAGTACTCCGTTGACCTTTTGCCAAAGGTAAAACTCGAGTTGGCTTTGCCGGAGGCGCAGACGGCGCAGGTCATCAATGCCATCCTGCAAGCAGCGAAGACCGGAAAGATCGGCGACGGCAAGATTTTCGTTTCCACGCTGGATGACGCCATTCGCATCCGGAATGGGGAACGCGGAGAAGGCGCGCTCTGACGGACACAACTGGCCACCTTGGATCGGCCCGAGGTGTTGCGGGGGAAGCCTCGCGGCATCCTTCCTACGCCAGCATGCTCTTCTGCTCGCTCAGAACGGATTGTGCGGATTAACTCGCGGTGGAAGCGGGACTTGCAGACCACGTGTGGACTATCAAGGAAATTGTAAGCCTACTCGATACAGCCAAAGCCCAGCATGTGGCCTAGCGGGGCAATTTTGGAGCTCTTTCAAATCCAACTAGAAAGGTAATTTCACTTCCTTTGATTGCAAGAATTTCTGCCCATGCCATTATTCCGCCCTTCTCATCCCCACCCATAAATCCACCTAGGTTTCCGACTCTTTTCCAACCCCCCGTTTCTGCGCCAGTTATCATCAGCTTTTTGTCTTTTATCAAGTCCGGTAGGCGAATCGCAATCCGATCAGCGGTATTCTGTGTAATTCGCACAGGTCTAAAATCAAATTGATATGCCTCTAAACCTTTCCGAGTTTCGTATGGGGTCACGGCATTCGTGACATAATCAACGTCAAAAACCACATATCCCAGAGGATATTTAGTGAGGAGGTCATCCTTTTGATTCCGGGCCTTAAGCAGAGATTCAATCGCCTTTAGTTGTTCGTGAGTTCCAGGGTCGCTGGGACTAATAACAACAACATTGCCACTTCCAACGATGTTGGGGCTATTCGCGCCTTGACTGCTTTGTTGAACATCTGGCTTCTTGGGCCGCTCTTGTTGCATGTTATTGCTATCAGCCTTCGCTTCGCGCTGACCAATTAAGCGAATACCTTCCGACGTGCCGACACCGACAAGCCCAAATATCACGAAAGTGATAATTCCCCGTGTATAGAAGCCGTCGTACGTCACATAAGACCACATAAGTACCTTCCCAATTATCCAGAATGCGGTCAAGGAGAAAAGTATCCGTGCAGCCGTGAATTTCTTGAATTCATCGGCTACCAAGAGACACCCCGCGGCGAAAAGAATTCCCGCTCCAAATGGGAATACTTCCCAACCGAATAGGTATTCGAGGATCGGGTGCATCAACAGGAAAGAGTACACCAACGAGTGAGGCAAACTGTACCACTACTTTCGGGAACTATCCCTTTGAGTCCACAGTTTTTGCCTTAGTGAGCGATAGCCACGAGCAAGCCGATAACGGCACACACGACGAAGACTACAACAAAGAATATCCCGACATTTCTGATGGTACGAAGCAGTCGGCGAATGTCCGTAAGGACGATGACGGCAATTTTCTCTTCAGAAAGCGGCCACTTCTCTGTATTCTCTGCTTCTTTGTCGTCTGGACGGATTGCCCAAGGCTTGTATGCGGTAGCTAGAATTACCTCTTCATCTGTCATATGGCTGATTTTCATTCTATTTCTCCTTGTTGAGGTGGGATTTCAAGTTAGCCAAAAAGTGGTCGGAATACGAACTATGGCTGAACACCCTGCACGAGAAGCCTCCGTCTGCCGGGGCGAAGTTGATGACCATATCCACATCCCCCAGAAACGCCTTCTGATGAGATTCATTTGGATTTTGTCGTCTAACAGCAAGGCATACGGCTTCTCGCTTGCGAATTGCTCGGTCTCTGGAAAGACTACAGAGCACGGCTTGGGTATCGTTATGGTCTTTGGCTTGGCGCAAAGCGGTGCGGCGAATATCGCCGCCATTGCGAGAACTGCTATGATGATTTTTACTTTCGTTTCCTCCCACCCCCAGTATGCAGCGTTCCTGAGGATTTTAGCTATCTGTGGACTCAAAGGGATAATTCCCCTACTTTCAGGCTTTGATTGACAGGTCACCTGCCCGGCATGTATCAATTGAAGTCGTCAGCCCTGCCCCGAATGCATTTCGACGCCCTAGCACTTTTACCGGAACACCTTCGAGCGGGGATGGATGCTCAGTGAATGCTCCAGAGAGGTCTCCATGCGCCGCCCGCAATTTCTTTTAACCCTGATCGCTGACGTAGCCGTGACACTTTTCCTCGTGTCTCTTGCCTTGGCGGCAACACCGCTGACGATCAGCAATCTCCGGTGCGAATATAAGTCCAACCCTGTCGGTATCGATATCCTGCAGCCCCGGCTCAGTTGGGAAGTGGTTTCCTCGGAGCGTGGCACGCTGCAGACGGCATACCAGATCCGCCTGGCCACTTCCGAAGAGAATCTGGCGAAAAACAAACTGCTCTGGGATTCCGGCAAACAAGCCTCGGATGCTTCCATTCATGTTGTCTACCAGGGGCCCGCGCTCGAAACCGGCCGCCGCTACTTCTGGCAGGTCCGCGTCACGGACAATCTGGGCCGCACCTCGGATTGGAGCGAACCCGCCTTCTGGGAAATGGGTCTGCTCCACGATTCGGACTGGCAAGCGCGCTGGATCACTCCCAATCTTCAGGAAGACACCTCGAAATCGAATCCCGTGCCAATGCTCCGCCGTGAATTTCAGGTGAAGAAGGACGTTGTCAGCGCCCGTCTGTATGCATCGGCCATGGGACTTTACCAATTGGAACTGAATGGAAAGCGAGTCGGCGATCAATACTTCACGCCCGGCTGGACCGCGTACGATTTTCGCTATCAATATCAGACTTACGACATCACGTTGGATTTGAAGACTGGTGCAAATTGCCTGGGCGCTTTGTTGGGGGACGGGTGGTACCGCGGAAATATGACTTGGGATAATAGGCGGAATTCGTACGGTACGCGGCTGGGATTGCTGGCGCAGCTCGTGATTACCTATAAGGACGGCAAGAAGCAAATCGTCGGCTCGGACGAAAACTGGAAGGCGACGACGGGCCCAATCCTTCTCTCGGACATCTACGATGGCGAGACGTATGACGCGCGCTTGGAGCGCGCAGGCTGGAGCACGCCCGGCTACGACGACAATGATTGGAAGGGCGTTTCGCTGCTCGATTCCCCAAAGGCCAAGCTGGTTGCTCCCGCCGGCCCGGCCGTGCACGAAATCCAGGAACTCAAGCCTATAAAAATTCTGAAAACTCCGGCTGGCGATACGGTCATTGACATGGGGCAGAACATGGTCGGCTGGATGCGCTTTCATGTGACCGCGCCCGCAGGCACAACTATTACGCTGAGACACGCTGAGGTTTTGGACAGCGCTGGCAATTTCTACACGGAAAATCTTCGTTCCGCGAAGGAGACTATTCGCTATACCACCAAGGGCCAGGGCATCGAAAGTTTTGAACCTCACTTCACGTTTCAGGGGTTCCGTTATGTCGCTGTGAGCGGTTGGCCCGGCGAACCCTCACTCGATGACTTCACGGGCGTGGTGGTTCATTCGGCGATCCAGCCCTCCAGTACTTTTGAGACTTCTAATGAATTGCTGAACAAGCTTCAACACAACATCATCTGGGGGCAAAAAGGAAATTTCCTCGACGTCCCCACGGATTGCCCGCAGCGAGACGAGCGCCTGGGTTGGACCGGTGACGCCCAGGTCTTTGCCCGCACCGCTTCCTTCAATCACGATACCGCCGCGTTTTATACCAAATGGCTCAAGGATCTCGCCCTCGATCAAGAGGATGACGGTGCGGTCCCGCACGTGATTCCCAATGTGCTGTCGCATCGCACGCGCAAGGGAGAGTCCGGCTCGACTGGTTGGGCCGATGTTTCAATCGTCGTGCCGTGGACGATGTATCTCTCCTACGGTGATCGCCGCATTCTGGAAGAACAATACCCAAGCATGAAAGTCTGGGTGGAATACATGCGGCGCGAAGCGGGCGATCACTACATCTGGAACAGCGGTCACAATTTTGGTGATTGGCTGGCTTTCGCCACCACCGATCCCGGTTATCCGGGCGCAACCACGGACAAGGACTTGATCCAGACGGCGTACTTCGCGCGGTCCACGGCTTTGCTTCAGCAAACTGCGCAAATCCTCGGTAAAACGGAGGACGCAGCTACCTACGCTGCTTTGCTGGAAAAGATCAAAGGCGCTTTTCAAAAGGAATTCGTCACGCCGAATGGCCGCCTTTCCTCCAACACGCAGACGGCGTATTCGCTTGCACTGGCTTTTGATCTTCTGCCCGAAGCCCAACGGAAAATCGCCGCGGAGCGCCTGGCGCAAGACGTTAGGAGATTTGGGCATCTCACCACGGGATTTCTCGGCACACCGCTGCTTTGCCAGGTCCTCAGCGACTACGGCTATCTCGATGAAGCCTACATGCTGCTGAACCGCAAGGAGTATCCCTCGTGGTTGTACCCCGTCACGAAGGGCGCAACGACCATCTGGGAGCGCTGGGACGGCATCAAGCCCGACGGCTCCTTCCAGGACAAGAGCATGAACTCCTTCAATCACTATGCCTACGGCGCCATCGGCGAATGGATGTATCGCGTTTCGGCCGGAATCGATATTGACCCGCAACAACCGGGCTACAAGCACATCCTGATTGAGCCGCGGCCTGGCGGCGGCTTGACGTTTGTAAAAGCGTCCGTGCACAGCATGTATGGCCAGGTCGCCAGCGCGTGGGAGATCAAAGACGGCAAATTCACGCTTCACGTGGAAATCCCTGCCAACACGACGGCCACGGTGCGTCTGCCCAAAGCCAAATTGGCGCAGGTCACCGAAAATGGAGCATCGCTCCAAGCGAGCCCCAGCGTTTCCCACGCGCAGCAGTTGGAAGACGCCGTTACCGCGGAGATCGGCTCCGGCAGTTATGTGTTTGAATCGAAGTATTAGGAACAATCGTAAGGGCGAGTAGATTTGAACTTGATTTGTGTTGCGGCCGTTCGAGTCGTTACCGGGCTCTAACTTTCTAGCCGAGGGAAGTTTCCTGAAGGGAGATCGCATGTTTCACAATTCACGGTTGCCAAGTTTTCGCCTAGGGAACGCCCGTAACCAAGCCGGGCGCATCGTCTGTATTTTCGGCTTTGCACTGTGCATGCTCACTGCCACTTCACGAAATCAGGCCTTATCCGCGGACGAGGCCACAGCGCAACCTTCCACGGTGCTGGCTGCGGTGGATCACCGGCATACCGTCAGTCTGGATGGCGCGTGGCACGTGATTGTTGATCCCTATGGAGACGGTTTGTACGACTCGAATGGAAAAGCCCAAAGCGCCGGATTTGCAAGAAATCTGGCACAAACCGATTCCACGGGCCCGATCGAGTACAACTTCGCGAAGTCCTCCACCCTGCAAGTTCCAGGGGACTGGAACACGCAACGCGAGTCGCTGATGCTCTACGAAGGGCCGCTTTGGTACGAAAAGGATTTCGAGTACCACAAAGCCCCGGGCAAGCGCGTCTTCCTGCACATTGGAGCGGCAAATTATCGCTCCTATCTCTGGATCAATGGCCACGCCATCTGCGAACACGAAGGAGGCTTTACCGGATTCGATTGCGAAATCACGCAAGCCCTTCGAGACGGAAATAACTTTGCCGTCATCGCGGTGGACAGCACCAGGCTCGCGGATGGCGTGCCAACACTGAAGACGGACTGGTGGAATTATGGCGGCCTGACCCGCGAGGTCTCACTCGTCGAAGTTCCAGACCGCTACATCGATGAATTCGATCTTCATCTGAAGCGAGGAACGCGAGATGAAATCGAAGGCTGGGTGCACGTTGTTGGCTCGCCCGCTGGATCTGAAATCAAGGTCACCCTGGATGATAAAGATGGGCAGACCACTGACGTCACGAGCAAAACGGAGGCAGACGGAAGGGCCCCGATTCATCTCGTGGATGCCAAGCTGCAGCTTTGGGCGCCGGAACACCCTGTGCTCTATCGCGTAATCCTGACGGCGGGAGAAGACCGGCTGGAAGATGAGATGGGATTCCGCACCATCGAAACGCGCGGAACACAAATCCTTCTGAACGGCCAGCCTATTTTTCTGAAGGGGATTAGTGTACACGCCGAGGCTCCCTATCGCACCGGCCGCGCGTTCAGCGAGCAGGATGCTGAAACACTGCTCGGTTGGGTCCATGAACTGGGAGGGAATTATGTCCGCCTGGCGCACTATCCCCACAGCGAGCGCATGACGCGCCTTGCCGATCGCATGGGCATACTGGTGTGGTCGGAAATTCCCGTCTATTGGGCGTGTCACTTCGATGATCCGGTGGTGCTCGGCAAAGCACAGTCGCAATTGTCGGAAATGATTCGCCGTGACCGCGACAAAGCCTCCGTAATTCTCTGGTCCGTCGCCAATGAAACCCCTGCCACTCCCCCGCGCACGGCCTTTCTCACAACGCTGGTGCGTGACGTCCACAAACTGGATCCTAGCCGCCTCGCCACGGCAGCTTTGCTGGTGCGCACCGAGGGAAACACCAAGATTGTTGACGATCCACTCGGGGACGCCCTGGACGTGCTGGGAACCAACGAATACATCGGCTGGTACGAACACACGGCCGCCGACGCAGACCATACCCAGTGGGATATTCGCTATCAAAAGCCGCTCATCATGAGCGAATTTGGCGGCGGGGCAAAGGCCGGGTTGCATGGTGATGTCTCCACCCGCTGGACAGAAGAATTTCAGGCCAATATTTACGAACATCAGTTCGTCATGCTGAATCAGATACCGCAATTGCGGGGACTGAGCCCGTGGATCCTGATGGATTTCCGCTCTCCACGGCGGCTGCTACCGGAAATACAGGATTTCTACAATCGCAAGGGACTCGTCTCCGAGGATGGCCATAAGAAAAAGGCCTTCTTTGTCCTGCAAAAGGCCTACAAGGAGAATACCGTCGGGCACGCTCAGTAATTGCGTCCTTTTGCAGCATCGCTTTCCGCAGATCCTGTGCTGTGCCCGGCTACAATCTGAGATTCTTTGAACTGGCATG
>Ga0326727_10010061_pt1 | contig 22777 bp, 27 predicted proteins | sample MB2enrmetagenome_FD_207643 | JGI IMG/M metagenome (GOLD analysis project Ga0326727, IMG submission 207643) | Lab enriched peat soil microbial communities from McLean, Ithaca, NY, United States - MB29MY | ecosystem: Environmental > Terrestrial > Soil > Wetlands > Peat | place: USA: New York...
TGTGATTTAATCCATAGGTTTCCACACGGGCCGAAACGGGCTAGGCAGCCGTTTTCGGCCCAATGTTTATGCGGGTCCCAGAGGCCTGGTTTTCGACCCTTTCCACACAGGCCAGAACTGGCCGTTTGAGCACCTTCCTGACTGTGGCGGTAGAAATCCGGTGGTCGATGGCGATATCCCGGAGGCTCCGCCCCGCGGCCCGCTGAAGACGGATGGCGTCCTCGTCCAGTTCCAGGGCCCGGCGCCCAATATGACGACCCTCGAGCTTGGCGCGCCGCATGCCAGCGCGGACCCGTTCCACAATCAGGTTGCGCTCCAGCTCGGCGATCGCGCCCACAATGACGATCATGGCCCGCCCCAGAGGCCCCCCGGTATCAATGTTCTCCTGCCGGCTGACGAACTCAATGTTCAGATGGTTGAGCGTGTCCAGCACCTCCAGGAAATGGCGAACCGAACGTGCCATCCGGTCAAAGGCCCAGACCACAACCACATCAAAGCATCCACGCCGGGCATCTGACATCATCTTGTCCAGACCAGGCCGCTTCGACTTGGCCCCGCTGATCATGTCCCGATACTCCAGGACAATCTCATATCCACGCTGTTGAGCCAGCGTGCGCAGGTCATATAGCTGAGTCTCCGGATGCTGATCGATGGTCGAGACACGGAGATAGAGTGCAGCACGCTTCATGCGGGGTCTCCTAAACGATCTATCATAGCATGTCTCAGACATATCATTCCGATCATTCCAGACAGGTGATCTCAACCTAACCGTACCACCCACTCAATCCCTGCTGATCCAGAACACCCTGGCCACAGCCATCAATCCAGCCGATATCAAGCTCCTGCCTAGGAAAATGGTAGGCGTGGATCTCACCCAGGTCATCGACATCATCTTCCCGGGTCCGATCGATCCAACGACGGTCAACCTGGCTGACCTGATGATCAGCATCGAACCCGTTCTTGGCGATCCCGGGATATTCGTCCCCCAGGGCCTCAGACCCGGCAATGCCGTCTAGCCGGCCGCCTTGCCCCGTTTCCAACCCGGTGCCGTGCTGGCTTGGCCGGTAGCCCCGGAGCACGCATGGATGCTTCTCCGGGCTGGTTGCAGCAGCTGGCTGGAGGGTTGCTGAAGTGACGGGCCAGCGTCTCAAGGGCTGTATGGCTTACAGGGTGCGGGAATCAGGGTTGGGTTGGTATAGGGGGGGTGCGGGATGTAGATAGGGGGATAGAGGGAGAGTGCGGGATGAATAAATAGAGGTGTATAGAAGTTAGTGATTATAGGGTAAATATGGAGGATGGGGGGTATGAGGGAATTACAGGAGAGAGGAGAATCCATGTTGGCCGGTAGGGGGAGAGGATGGAGATGCATATATAGAAGATGAACTGGACAAAGGGTTGTTGTTCCCTCTCCACGCCGCCGCCGCGCCCAAGGCGCAGGCGGCGCGAAGCAGCTTAACGAATTAGAGTGTGGATCAAATCCGTGATCCCAGCCACACGCTTAATGCCATTGGAACGCATGACGTCAGATCGCAGGAGGCAAGCTTAAACACTGGGGCGTTTGTCGGCGCCTATCCGACGGATTTGCCCAGATGTCCTGGCGCGGCCCTGCCTCCAAAGGGACTAAAATCGGCTACTCAGAAGTACAACAAAACAGGCGTCTAAATCAGGCCGCCTGCGCTGTCTCTAGGACTCTGGGTAAAGAGACAAAATTAAAACGAGAGTGAATGTCAATTGCCTGTGGTTACATGGGCTTTTTCTTGACAGTCGCTGCATCCCATCACAAAATGTCACCGTCATTAATAGGTCAGGGCCTCTTATCATCACTCATCCGGCGCACCCGCGCATGCCGCGCTTCCATCGCGGCAGAGGGGGCAAGATGAAGTATGCCAATAATAACCTCGTAGCAATCATCGTCTGCGTTCAGTTGATTGTCTCTGCGGCAAGCTCGCAGGTCGCTCGTTCACAATCGTCGACTCCTGCTTTCACGTCCGGTGAAGATCAATTACTCGTTGAACTGAGCCAGAGTAGGTCTCCTTTCACCTTGTGGCAGGCACGTCAGATCATCGTAAAAGTGCTGCTGCTACGGAGCAGTCCCTTCGCACTCGCCGCCGACATCGGCAGCTTTACGTTCAACTTCGACGACTTCGAATTCAACGCAACAGATTATAGGCGCAAAGAGTCTTTGCACTACAAGGTGGATTTGAAATCGCTCCCACTAGTTGTCGCAAATCGCGGCTCAGCTGGAGTGTATCGATTAAAAGACGAGGCTGGACATGACTTGCCGGAGCCATTCAAACGGCTCTGGTGGAATGATCAGCGCGCGGAACAGAATAGCGAAGCCCTAGCCAAGGCGCTTAATCGCCTCCGTGAAATGGCCGGAGAGCAGGGCATGGTGCTGCGCAACTACCCACAAGCAGCTGAGGCATGGCGAGCGCAATCGCCAAAGCCTCCAATCCCGGAAGAGGTTCGGGCGCAAACATCGCTCGCAGAGGCTGCATACAACGCTCATAAGCTTCCGCAGGCCTTGTATCACTATGAGCGAGGCGTGGAACTGTATCCGATGTGGCCCGCAGGCCATTTCAACGCTGCACTGGTCTCAGCGGAATTGAATTTATTTGATGACGCGATACAGCACATGCGCGATTACCTGCAATTGGTTCCGGATTCGCGCGATGCGCAAGAAGCTCAAGACATTATCGCCACATGGCAGGACAAGGCTACGCAGCAAGCCGCTGCGGCATCGCAAGGGCAATCACAGCCGTCAGGCAAGAAGCGCCTCGGGGGTTTTGCCAGGTGACGCAGGGAGATATCCAAACTACTTATCCAGTCCGGGAGGAAAGCAAATGAGAGCACATAAAAGGATCGCTTGTTGCATCATTTTGTTGATACTCGCAGCGTCTGCTGCGGCACTATTTGCCCAGCAACCAGCGGCTCCGGCGATGTCCGTGTGCCAGGCCCGCCGGACGATTGTGACCCTGCTACAAAGGGCGGACACATCATGTTATGCATGCTTGAAATCGCTGTCAGATATTAGGTTCAGTGCAGGTGAACTTGAGTTTCAAGCCGAGTCAAAGTCTTTCCAGAAGCTATTCCCTAAGGGGATATACAGGGTCAACTTGAAGACTCTTGGTGTGGCCTCTGTCGGACCCAGGCATGGTTGGATTGATGTTGATGGCAAATCCCCATTGACTGGAGCGTCCCCATCTGACTATAGCGAGGGGAACATTAAGAAAAACCTGTCTAGTGCCAGCATTCTCGGATTCCTATCATGGGGGACATGGGCAACACGAAAAGGAGAAGCGGACGTAAGTGCCGCTCAGTCGTTCGCCATGGCATTGAACATCTTGCGGCTATACTCTCGCGACCTGACTCCCCCCTGCTTCACCAACAGGGATGAACAAGCTCGCATCTGGGTGGAGTTCCAGCGGCGTGCCGCTATATGGCGCGCTCTTCCTTATAAGCCTCCAATCTCTGATGAAGTGAGGCAACAGCGCCTCTTAGCGGAAAGCGAGTTTAAGCAGCAACGGTTCAACGAGGCTGCCGCGGCATACGAGACAGGACTGGATATTAATCAGCTCTGGCCGGAGGGCCACTTCAACGTGGCCATGATGTACGGGGAACTCAAGCAGTATGATGACGCTGCCTGGCACATGCGCTGTTATCTAGAACTCTCACCCAATGCGCCAGATGCACAGGAAGCCCGCGATCAAATATTGCTTTGGGAGGGCAAGGCAAGGCGCCAGGCCACTGTGCCTGCTCAGAAGTAGGGGAAGCGATTGCATGTACTTTAACGAGGACATTGGTTATGCATAAAGCAATCATTGCTGTGATGATCTGTTTCGCGACGGCAATACCCGCTGCAGCGCAGAAGGCAGTCATGCGCGATGGACATCCTGCGCTGGATTGCAGAGGTACAATCGGTAGCCTCACCTGGTCCATTCAGCAGGTTGATTTCAACGGAAGGCCAGCCCTTAAAATCCCAGCAGTGAATTTTGGCGCAGTCGCACATGGTGGCATCCTTTTCATATCCGAGGACAGGATCGTTTTCCAGTCCGGTGCTAGAACCTCGCTCGATGAGCGTCGATCATCTATTACAAGGGAGGGGTGGGCGATCCGCGCGGGGGGAAAAAGATATTGGTTCAGCCCTCCTGGAGGTTACGCCCCTGACAACTTCCCGGATTGCGTCAAACTCATTGATCTTGCGATCACGGATTTTGCTGCAGCAGAGCAGGTATTTGGTCGCCTTGCTAGGAGCCTTCCATCAGTTCAGATAGTAGCGTGGCGCGAATTCCAGCCGAAAGCCGCCGCATGGCGCGCTCTCCCTTCCAAGCCAGCAGTCTCTGATGCGGTGAGGCAGCAGCGTTTATTGGCAGAGAATGCCTTTAAGCAGCAGCAGTTTAGCGAGGCTGCCGCGGCGTATGAGGCCGGTTTAGAGATCAACCCGTTATGGCCGGAAGGCCACTTCAATGCAGCCATGATTTACGCAGAACTGAAACAGTATGACGATGCAGCCTGGCATATGCGCTGCTATCTGGAACTGATGCCGAATGCACAGGATGCAGTGGAAGCCCGAGATCAGATGCTTTTATGGCAGGGGCTAGCCCAGCAACAGGCTGCAGCCACGGTGAAGTAGATGCAACCGGTAACATACAAATTCGTTGCTGCAAAACTGACGGGATCACGTCGAACGGAGTGGAAATGAACTATCGCAATAGGAATGTTGCCGCGATTGTAACAGTAATCGTTCTGCTTGCTGGAGTGCCGTCGGTCCGTGCCCAGATGCAGACAACCCCAGCGAAGACGGGCGTGAGGGCGGTGATGCATGACGGGCATCCGGCGCTGGAATGTCGATACTTGGCATATCCAACCTACACTTGGACAATTGATCTGACGGATCTCGGCGGGTCCCCTGCATTCATGGTTCAAGTGGAGGGCTCTCCATTCAAGCGCGGCACCCTCTACATCTCAAATGAACATATCGTTCTTGAGTCTACAGAGAGGCCCCAGTTCTCATTCAAGCAGGGCAAAGCCGGCCTCAACTTTCACCTGGAGGGCTGTGCGAATTTTGCGTTGTATTTACAAGGCCATCGATACTCACTAAGCTCTCGTGACCGCTATATGTGCGATGAAGCTTTACCCATTTGTTCGAAGTTCCTGGAGTCGGCCGTCAACAACTTTCCGGCAGCGCTGAAGCAGTTCAAGTTTCTGGCCAGGGGCCTGCCGCCGCTGCGTAATGAGGCGTGGCGCGACTTCCAGCCGAAAGCCGCCGCATGGCGGTCGCTGTCGGTCAAGCCGCCGATTCCCGACAAGGTGAGGCAGCGTCGGTTGCTGGCGGAAGATGCCTTCAATGAGAAGAGATTTAATGATGCCGCAATGGAGTACGAGGCCGGGCTAGAGATCGATCCACTATGGCCGGCGGGCCACTACAACGCTGCGCTAATCTATGCCGAACTCAAGAAATACGGAGATGCCGCGTGGCACATGCGTTGTTACCTGGAGTTGCTGCCTAATGCCCCGGATGGTCAGGAAGCGCGGGATAGCATGCTGCTCTGGCAAGGGAAGGCCGAAGAGCAGGCAACGGCTCCAGCGGCACACTAGGGGACATTCTGCCACCCTGCATGCCATTTATGAGGACACTGATGATGAATAGGCGATTCCTAGAGGTGGCGCTCTGTGCTTTGATGGCGACATCCGTAGCAGCGCAGAAGGCGGTCATGCACGACGATCATCCTGCGGTGGAATGCAGGTACGATTCAGGGAAACACTACGATCGAACCTGGACTATCGAACGAGTGTATTTGAACGGTAAGCCAGCTTTTAAAATACCTGTTCTGCGAGTCGTCTCCCAGAGAGTTATCAATCCCTCCACGCTATTCATCACAGACGCTCGGTTCATCCTCAGAGCGAACGAGACAGGAGCCCCCTCATTCAATGAGTCGCGGACAGCAGTGAGATGGCTACCTGGAAATGACATAGTTTTTGAGCTTGCTGGAAGTACATACGACCTCGTAGGCAGAACCGTTGGTTCATGGGAATGGCTACTGGACCCTCTCAGGAGTGGTCCCTGTGGCACATTCGTGAGCCTTGTGCTTTCTGACTTCGTCGCGGCCGATAAGGAGTTCGATCAGCTTACCGGTAGCCTTCCCCCTAGCGCACGAGAGGTGGCGTGGCGTAACTTCCAGCCAAAAGCCGCAGCTTGGCAGTTGTTAACAGTTAAGCCGCCGATTCCCGACAAGGTCAGGCAGCGCCGGTTGCTGGCGGAAGACGCATTTAACGAAAAGAGATTTGAGACCGCCGCAGCTGAATATGAGGCCGGTCTAGAGATTGACCCACTATGGCCGGCGGGTCATTTCAACGCCGCACTAATCTATGCCGAACTCAAGAAATACGGCGATGCCGCTTGGCACATGCGCTGCTATTTGGAGTTGGTGCCCAATGCCCCGGATGCTCAAGAAGCACGAGATCACATGCTGCTTTGGCAAGGGAAAGCCGAAGAGCAGGAAACGGCACCAGCAAAATAAAACGGACTTATGGGCAAATAGATGCATGCTGTGCACTGTGAGGAGCACAAGATGAGTGACATCAGATGGCGTAGGTTCGCTACTGTATCAACAATGATTCTTATCGCTGCAAGCTACCCTCTGCTTGCCCAGACATCGACAGCTCCGGCGATGTCCGTGTGCCAAGCGCGTAGGACAATAGTGGAGAAAATGCAACACGTGGGTATCGCTCCTTTTTGGATGAACTCACAGCCCTCGAACGTGAGGTTCAGTGCAGTGGAGTTCGAGTTCCAGGCCGAGCCAGGACCTTCAGTTTCAAAACAATTCTGGTTCAAGAATCTTTTTCCCAGTGGAACATACAGCGTCGATCTGAAGACTCTTGGAGAAGTGACGGTCGACGGCAAGACCCCATATTCTTGGCAGCTAGGCGTCAACGGCAAGAGTCCCCTCTGCGGCAACTGTAGGAGAATGGATGAGAAAACAGTTAGAGCGAATCTGTCCAACGCCAGCATTCTTGGCTTTCTGGTCTGGGTGATACCAGACGTTGGCTATGATAATCATGCCGCTCAAGCCTTCGCCAGTGCCATGAACGCATTGCGGCTCTACGCTCGTAATTACGAAGCCTCTCGCAGCCTTCCTCCTCCCTGCTTCACCAACAAGGATGAGCAAGCTCGCATCTGGGCAGAATTCCAGAGGCGGGCGGCCGCATGGCGTGCGCTGCCCGTAAGACCTCCGCTCTCCGAAGCAGTTCGGAAGCAGCAATTGCTGGCTGAGGATGCCTACAACCAAAAGCAGTTTGAAGTCGCAGCTGCGGCCTACGACAGTGGCACGGAGTTCGATCCGATGTGGCCGGAGGGGCACTTCAACGCAGCTTTCCTATATGGCGAACTCAAGGAATACGAAGACGCTATCTGGCACATGCGCTGTTATCTGGAACTGTTGCCCAATGCGCCTGATTCTAAGAACGCACGCGATCAGATGCTGCTCTGGCAGGCAAAGCTGGAGCAGCAGGCGTCGTCACATGTGAATTAGGAGCAATCGGCGATAGCTGGAAGTGCTGTAGTTGAAGCCCATGCGGTCACTTGGGAAGGAGAGGAAATGAGACATAACAGATGGAATGCATTCGCCTTTATATTGTTGTTGATTCTCTTCTCTGCGGTCTGCCCGTTGCGTGCGCAGGATACTGCCTGGGCCGATTTCCAGCAGAAGGCGGCGGCGTGGCGTGCGCTTCCGGTCAAACCTGCAATCTCCGATGAGGTCAGACAGCACCGCTTGTTGGCCGAGGATGCTTTCAATAAGAAACAGATCGACATCGCTGCTGCCGAATATGAGGCAGGTTTAAGAATTAACCCACTATGGCCGCAAGGCCATTTCAACGCCGCGATCCTCTATGGTGAATTGGAGGAATACAAAGCCGCGGCCTGGCACATGCGTTGTTATCTGGAGTTGCAACCCAACGCACCAGACGCTCAAAACGCTCGCGATCAAATGTTACTGTGGCAGGGAAAGCTGAAGCCGCAGGCGTGGACCGACCCGGAGACCAAGTTGATGTGGGCAAAGCAGGACAATGGAAGCGACGTGAACTGGAGCCAAGCCACGGATTACTGCGCGAACTTCCGGCTGTGGGGTTACTCAAACTGGCGGCTACCATCCCTCGACGAGCTTTCGGGAATCTACGACAAGACGCAGAACGTCAATGGCTGGCATATCAAGGGCGGCATCAAGCTTTCGGCGTGCTGCCCTTGGAGCAGCACCGGTGATCGTAAAGCACGCGGGGGATTCTATTTCGACAGTGGGCAGGGGGGCTTTGATGGCCCCCGAGGCCCCAGTGGTAGACGCGCGTTGTGTGTTCGCCGTTCCGGAGAATAATGCTCGACACATTGCATCGAGAGGAAATTGAAATGATCTACGGAAAAATGAACACTCACGCTTTTATTCCATTTTTCATTCTTTTAATAGCGGTCTGCCCGTTGCGTGCGCAGGATACTGCCTGGGCCGATTTCCAGCAGAAGGCAGCGGCTTGGCGTGCGCTTCCGGTCAAGCCTCCGCTCTCGGAAGATGTTCGGCGGCAACGGGTGCAAGCAGAGAACGCCTTCAACGAGAAACACTTCAATTCCGCAGTCGAACATTATGAATCTGGACTAAAGATCAATCCACTGTGGCCGGAGGGCCACTTCAACGCTGCGTTGATTTATGCCGAGTTGTAGAACTACGACAAAGCTACGTTGCACATGAGGGCCTACCTCGAACTCGTTCCCAACGCTCCAGACGCCGAAGGCGCCCGCGATCAACTCTACGTTTGGCAGGGCAAAGTGGAAGAAGAGCATAGGCCGACATGGGTTGATCCGGCAACCAAACTGATGTGGACTAGGCAGGACAACGGAAGCGATGTGAGCATTGAGCAAGCCAAGGATTATTGTACGAAGTTGCACCTGGAAGGTCACTCAGACTGGCGGCTCGCATCCATGGATGAGCTCAGGGGAATCTACGACGAGACGCAGAATGTCAATGGCGCGCATATCAAGGGCGGGATCAAGCTCTCGCCGTGTTGCCCATGGGTTTGGGGTACCGAGAGGTACAAAATCTTCTTCCTCTTTAACAGCGGATATACTGAGTTCAGGGCTTCACATTTCGACGGACACATACGCGCGTTGTGTGTACGCCGTTCCGGAGAATGAGACCTAGCGCGTTGGTGATTTTATTCTTTGATACCTTAGATTAGGGCCAGCTGCTGCGCAGATAGATGGAATTTCGTTCAATGTTTCACCTTGTCCTCCCAGATGAACATCTGCTCGCGGGAGCTCTTGGCGTCTTGTGCATCAGTAACAAGTTCCAAGTAGTGCTTCATGGCATCAACGGCTTCGGCATAACTTTTCTGCTCGCCATAGATTATCGCCAGGTTGAACCATCCGTCTGGCCAAGTGGGCTGAACTTCGAGCGCTCTTTCGTAATGCCCGATCGCAGAGTCCAAGTCCCTCTCTTTGAAAGCGTTCTCAGCCAATAGTCGCTGCCGGTCTGCCTCTAGGCCAAGTGGAGGTTTGGGGTACATTGTTCGCCATGCGGCAGCTTTCGGCCGGAAACCACGCCAAGCCTCCTCCTGCACTGATGGGAGCCACCTGATGAGCTGATTAAATCGCTTCTCAGCTGCGGCGAAATCTTTGAATGCCGTAAACAGGAGGTTGGAACAGGCGACGTTGTCATCTCTTTTAACGCTGGAATGCATTTCCTCAGGAAGTGCGAAGAAGTCATATTTCCTGCCACCTACCTGCACCACAGGTTCGTCCACATCCAGGCTGGGATTTCGGTTCAATGTAATAGCTGTTCGAAGTTCATCGAATGAGTCCGAGGCCTTTTTCGAGTCAGATTGGAACACTACACGCTGTGCAGTCAGGAAGAGGGTACCATTGCGCCCACCAAAGCCAAAATGTCGGCTAGAAACACGAATCTTGAAGGCTGGTTGACCGTCGTAGTCTGTAAAACGAATATATGACACTCCAAAATATGTCACACATTCGAGCGCAGGATGTCCTTCGAGCATAATCGCCGTTTGCGACAAGCAGACTAAAGAACACGATAAATGAACAGCGCATATAAACAGAATGTTCCTGCAATTCATATAACCCCCAGTGATAAGTTCAATGCTTTGCCTTGTCCTCCCAGATGATCATCTGCGTGCGAGCGTCCTTGGCATCCGGTGCGTTGGGAACCAATTCGAGATAGTGCTTCATGCGATCGGCGGCATCGGCGTAGTTTTTCTGTTCGGCATAGATCATGGCCAAATTGAACCAGCCCTCCGGCCACGTCGGCTGCGCTTCCACCGCGCTCTCATAATGCTCGATCACAGAATCGAAGTTCTTCTCGTTAAACGCATTCTCGGCCAGTATGCGCTGGCGCACAGCTTCCGGACTCAGCGGCGGTTTAGTTGCCAGCGTGCGCCAAGCAGCGGCTTTGGGCTGAAAAATGCCCCATGCGGCTTCTCGTATGATGGGCAACTCCCTGGCCAGCCGGTCGAACTGCTTCTCGGCTCCGGCGAAGTCAGAAAACGTTAGCTGAACAAACTTCCAGCAAGCCGGCCATTTCGCAAGCTGAATCCTTTTGCCGAAGACCTGCGGTTTTTGGCCGGCCACTTGTACCGTGAGAACATCCGTTGCTTCCCATGTCACCGCTGGCCGACTCTCATCGAATGAGTCGCTGGCTCTATGAGCCTGCAAATAGACTCGGTCGGCTGATACATACAAGACGCTATTATCTCGGTTCATAAGGTTTATAGGGATTTTAAACGCGGGCTTGCCATTCACTTCAACGAGCGAAATGACCCAGTTACCGATAACCGGTTGGTCGCATTCAAGAGCCGGGTGTCCGTCGCGCATGACCGCTTTTTGCCCCGATGCGTAGGCAGCAGTCAGCAGGATGACTAGCATCGCATGAGAGATAACCTTCCTCATTTGACACTCCTCTATCACCGTTGTTGAGCGTCCATCCGTATGAACTGAAAGACGAACTTGTATTCTTTGTCTACCCTGCTGGCACCATCAACCTGAGCCTGGGAGAGTCCCGCCTGCTCGCTGGCGTTGACTCGATCTCGTGCTGCCTGCACCACCAGCTGTAGTTGGGGATTCTGCGCCAGTTGATATCCGAGCGGGGTCAGTTTATCCAGCCTGCCGTCGGCTACAAGGCGATCAAGCTCTTCCTGGAAGGCCAGCACCGATAACTTGTGAACGTCTGCCTGCAACTGGTAGTACTGCAACGCTATGCGATCATTAGCGTTTTGCAGTCTATGATTCACATCCAGCCGGAAGGCTGCATCATTGTCATAGCGATTAAGAAGTTCCGGAGCGTAGTGCTGGATTGCATCTCGGTATAAATTGGCTTCAACCGTGGCGCCCGGAAAGACTGTGCCGCCAACCACAGGTGGAGAATCGTGGATGTGAGTTGCCTGCTGATGGGCCCAATCGTCCCACATCTTCAGTTGGGCCTGCAGGCGTACGTCCTCCCGCAGAGGGTTATTCAGTTGTGGGTTTGGATCACGAGGGAAGGGTGTCGCCACACGATTCGGTGAGAAGAGGTACTGTATGACATCATCGGAAACCTTAGAAGGTGGCGGATAAGCTGCTGTTGGTGCTGGTTGCGGCCCGGGTGCGGGCCTGGGGCTCGGAACGGGGCTCGGAGAATAAAGCAGAGCTGGAGTGGAACTATTTCCGTTCAACTGGACGGGTTGGCCTCCTAGAGGAGTGTCAAACCCAGCCCGCGCCATGGATGAAGTGCCTTCGGGTGTAGAGGCCCCTGCTGCTGACTGAGAAGCCTGCGCCTGTCGCTGTAAAGATGGCGTCGGATCCTGCATGTTTAATAACTGGGAGGACGTAGGTGCGTCCCTCGTACCGGGCTGTTGAGTTCCACTGGGCGATTGGGTTGTGCCTGCCGGCTGTGCTGACCAGCCATTGCGTTGCCCGCCCACACCCTGCTGGGAAGATGATGCCGAAGGATATTGCGCTCCGCTCAGCAGGCGCTGCTGCTCCTCCGGAGGCAGCTTGCTGAACTGTTCCGCCATGTCCGCTAACTGCTTCGGCGACATCTTGTTGAAATCAACCGTAGCTGGATTCATAGTGTTCGCGGGAGGAGCAGGAGGTACGTCGCCGCCGTCGCCCATCTTCATCTTTAATCCCGATGGAGTGGGGCCGCCGGTGTAGATTCCCGGCAGCCCTTGGATTCCATAACCGGGACCATCACTTGGCGGTTGACTAGTCGGACTGGCATTGCCTGCCAGCTCCGCACCTAGCGCATCGGCTCCGGTCTTTAGCTTCAGCATCGACGGCGTCTTCGGCGTCATGCCGGAGCCGGGGCCGGGACCGCCAGTGTATATTCCGGGCAAGCCGGGGATTCCATAGCCTTGCGCGCTGTCGCCGAATTTCATTTGCAGGTGGGGCAATCCAACGAGTTTCAAGCTGGACGCCAAGCGGTTGTACATGGCAGCCAAGCGGCGCGCTTCTTCCTCGCGATGCTCCCGCTCGGCCTCTTCCTGTCGGCGGCGAAGCTCAGCCATCATCTCTTGCTGCTGCTGCTGCCTCAGCGCCTCATCTGCGGCGTTCGTCTTTGACCCGCAGCCACCAAGCAGCCAACATCCGAAGCGATACCCAAGCTGATAGAAGCCGTTGTTAGGATCAACGCCGCCCCCGCCCCCTCCACCCCCACCATTGAGCGTGCAGCCTACACCATGGTTGTTGTATGGCGTTCCGTTGCAGCTTCTACACCATTGCGCATATGCCGCATAGTCAGCTCCATAGCCGCTGTTTGGAGCAGGGCCACAATTCTGCGCCGCAGCCGGCAAACTCACCAAGGCCACTGCCAGCCCAAGAAGAACCGCTATCGACCAAAATTTCTTCATGATTGCCTCCAAGCGAATCACTTGTCCGGTGAGCGTGATTTACTTTGCCTTTACCTGCCATGCATAGATCTGGTCCTGGGCTTCACGCGCGTCCTTCGCGTCTGGAGCCAGCTTCAAGTACGTTTGCATGTCGGCAACTGCAGCCCTGTAGTTCCGTTGCTCTTCCCCTTCCAAGAATGCACGGTTGAAATAGGCAGGCGGAAACCATGGAGCGACATCTATTAGCTTGCCGTATGCTTCGATCGACTTCGCAAAGTTCTTCTCATTAAAATATGTCTCAGCTTTGACCATGAACCTTCTGGCCGCCTCAGGCAGAGACGGCTTAGCTATGAGCCTTGTGTAGATTCTGACCAATCCATCTTTGGCCTGGATACAAATCACTCCTCCCTCCGGCATGGAATTCGTGCAATACGAATACGCTGCATTTCAAGCCTCAAAGGACGCAGGCCAGTCACCCTTCGCCTCTACCGCTTCACCGTCCTCAACCGCATTCATGCCGTCCAACAGCACTCGAGCGTCGGCGTTGCCTTGCTCGGCTGCTTTGCGAGCCCAGGAAGCCGCCTGGGTGTAGTCCAGCGGAACGCCTTTGCTACGCGCATACATCCAACCCAACGAGCCTTGCGCGTCGGCGTTGCCCTGTTCGGCGGCCTTGCGGAGCCAATAGACCGCCTGAGTTTCGTCCTTCGTTAAACCGAAGCCGCCCCCCCAGGTACGCACGCGCAAGTTGTACCTGCTTGCTCGGGTCCCCCTGCTCGGAACCTTTCGCAAGCCATGCCGCGTACAACGGGTTCCGCTCAACAACCGTAACGCCAACTTCAAACTGCTGGCCATTGCGGATATAGCCGATTGGTACGGTTGAGCCGATCGAATGTGCATGAATGACCTTAGTTAATTCGGAAAGGTTTCCAACCGCTCGACCGTCCACTGAGGTGATCACGTCGCCAACTTTGAGGCCGGCTTGGCTGGCAGGGCCATCTTCGATCACACCTTGAACCTCGATGTTAAAGGTATGTTGCGGCTGAGTTTCGGTCTGGAACATTACGCCGATGGATCCAATTGGCGGGCTGGCTGCCTGTGGGCTGGCTGCGGGCGCGATCGAGAAAATGAAGACAATGATGGCTGCGAGATACCTGGTTACGGATTGCATGTGCCTCCTCTGCCGCTGCGTATGCGGCTGTGATTCGGAGTAGCTGCTGTCACCGCGACGGCGTACCCACTCCGCCTATCTCGACTTCTGTCCCTCGTCCTCCCAGATAATCATCTGGTCACGTGCCTCCTTAGCATCCGGAGCATTGGGAACAAGTTCGAGATAGTGCCTCATGCGATCCGCAGCATCGGTATAATTCTTCTGCTCGCCGTAAATCATCGCCAGGTTATACCAACCAGCCGGCCACATTTGCTGAATCTCCACCCCTCTTTCATAGTGTCCGACCGCGGAATCGAGATTTCTTAAGTTGAAGTCATTCTCGGCCAGGAGTCTTTGGCGGTCGGTCTCCGCGCTCAGCGGGGGCTTAGCGGGATTCTCGCGCCACGCTTTTGCCTCCGCTTTGAAAGCCACAAACTCCTCGTCCTGCAAAACAGCATACAAAAGTCGGTTGAAGGCGTCAGCGAAACTCTGGGCCGTCATCTCGTCTCTCCATTCAAGGACCTGATAGGCCAGAGCGGTGGCGGGCTCGGTGATATAGACAACTTTGTAGAGTGGCTTTGGCTCCCAAGTGACCTTTACCTTGGAGGGGGTGTCAGGGCTCGGTAAATCAAGGCGAGAGGTTTGCAGGTACACCTGCTTATATTTGAAATTCACCGAGAGCTTACCAGCGCCGCTCGCGGTATCGATGGTGAATGGTGAGGTCAGTTCGAAACCTAGGGCGCCAACATGGACATCGGTCGCTGCGGAAAGCGTCCACGTGGAGCACCCCTTAAACATAAGCGCCCCTATGCAGGACTTTATAATGCCAACGTACTTCCTACTGATAGCTTCCCTCAAAACGGCACGGGCCTGAGGTATAGATAGTGCCATCGCGTTGCCGGGTGGTGGAGGGGCTGCGTATAGTTTGTCCCGATCGACGACTGCGATATTCACTACAAACGGCTGGCCATTACGAAGGTAGCCGATCATCACAGTCGAACCGATCGAATGTACTTGGATAGCCTTAACTAGGTCGGAAAAGCTTCCAACCGCTCGGCCATCAACGGATGTGATTATGTCGCCTCTCTTGAGACCAGCTTTGTCGGCAGGCCCGATCACACTATCAATTACGAGATTAAAGACGCGCTGAGGGGGCTGATTATCAGTTTGGAACATTATGCCGATGGACCCGCTTGTTGGAGTGGCGACCTGCGAGGATCCCTCAGTTGGAATTAAGAGGACGAAAGCGATCAATGTTGCGAGAAGTATATTGACATACTTCATCTTGCCCCCTCTGCCGCGATGGAAGCGCGGCATGCGCGGGTGCGCCGGATGAGTGATGATAAGAGGCCCTGACCTATTAATGACGGTGACATTTTGTGACGGGATGCAGCGACTGTCAAGAAAAAGCCCATGTAACCACAGGCAATAGACATTCACTCTCGTTTTAGTTTTGTCTCTTAACCCAGAGTCCTGGAGACAGCGCAGGCGGCCTGATTTAGACGCCTGTTTTCAGTGAGTTGCACTCCGACTTCCGCACTCCCTTGTGAGACAGATATCCCCTGATTAGGGCGAGTTTTTCCTGTCTCCAGAGGATGCAGCCGCGCATCTCATGGCATCTACCTCTTTGGACCGCCGAAGATATGAAGTCAGCACAACCGTTCACAGCCGGAACATTGGGGGTGGCTATTTGGAAGTAATCTGGGTTTCACCATGAGTTTGGTCCTGAGAAGTTGGCTCTTGGCGAGGTTCCGGACATACAACGGGAAAACCAAGAATTATTTGCAAGAAATCACCGATTCGTACTGTAAACGGGATACTAGATAGGGGTGGGGGTAATTATGTGACAAAACGAACTCCACAACCTTCCTCTTTTAACCTACTATCACCACTTATTGTCCCAACTCTGTTTTTATTTGCAGTTGGCGAGTCAAATTAACCGTTTCAGTCGTGAAATCTTATACTAGTCAGGGGTGAGGCTAAATATATGAAACGTCCCGCTCTGAACTATCCAGCTCCAATCTATAACCTAATCCACGTTACTTCATCCCTTTGGGCAGGTCAGCCAAACAACCAGATAGCAGAAGTTCTCACCTCTTATATGGACCGCGCCTGGCAGGTCATCCGCGAGCACCTGCTTCCCATCCCCGCGTCTCTCGACCGGTTAGAGCTGACGGTCAAGCTGGCGGCCGAGGCCGAGATGCTGTTTTTCAACGCTGCCATTAATGAACCAACCCGGGAAGAAATCGAACTCTTTTTCGCCGATTTCCTTTGCCGTTCTCTACAGCAGGGCCCTGCCATCGTTCAGTAGACCATACCCCGGAAGATGCAGTTTCCTGGCTTTACACCACTAATTCAAAAAATATCGTGCCACGCCGTCTCCAGCGTTTGGCAGATGCCCTATGGAGAGGAAAGTGAGGATAGCCCATGCACTAAAAAGGAGATTCTCACTTTGGCTACACGACATGTGACTTTTGAACAGCTGTCCACAGAACACCGATTGTTGGTGATGCTGGCTGCACTGGCAGCCAGCCTATCCACCGGAGATCGAACCCAGCATAGCGATGACAAGCTCTTTGCCCTCGCCTGCGATTTCTGGGACGGCACGTACCTCACCCGAGACCATCTACACAACCTGGATAACATAACGGACCTAATATGCACCTGGTTACGCTCAACACGAATGGACTACAACTAACCTGCCACTGCGCATGGCCGAGGAGCCATGTGCGAGTCCCGGTAACGGGTGCGTCTTTATGAGTACCCCAACTACCGTTCTCCGTCTTACTGCTCGCGACCAGCAATTCATATCCACTGGTCTCGCCTGGATTGCCGCCTGTTACCAGCACTGGCGCAGCACTGGCCGTTATGTAAACAAGCGCCATGAACTGCTTTGGGCCACGGGGCTCGATCGCGGCGTCTTCGCCCAGGAGCACATGGACCACCTACTGACACTGCAAGTGACCGTGGGAGCACTAGAGTCGGGCGGACGGCTACGCCTGTCAACCTCCATGGAATTTGCTGCCTGTGCGCTTGCCGTCCGGGTGGCCGTCACCCGTCACCGCCATGGCCACCAGTTACTGGACTTAGACAAGGTCACCGTGTCCGCTGCGAGGCTGCTTCGCCGGATCGAGTCGGCACGTAAGCGTGCCAAGCGTGCTGACGTGCGAATGCAGGGAGCCGAGGAATATCAGCAGGCTGCAGCAGCGTGGCGCCAACACGTCGTCTGGATGCGGGTTCATCTGCTGGATTGCCGGTGCACGCAGCGCCGGCGCAAGCCGCCGCGACCACCTCGTCGGTCGCTGGTCAGCATCTTCACGGACCTCGCCCGCGCCGAGCTGATCGAGCGTGGGCACCAAGTTCCAGCCGAGCGTGAGCTGCGTAGGCTGGTGAGGCTAAGCCTCCGATATGTCCGTCGGGGCAGGAGCCGGTTCACGGTCCGGAACTTGATCGACGACCCGATCACGGCTGCTGCGCATTTCGCAAACTTCGTAATTCTGCACGATGAAAAAACAACAAAGAAGAGGAAACAATGACCATAAATACAAAGTTAAAGGAAAGCACACCTGAAAAGCCTATCGATCCTCTCGGCATCGAAGCCCGTCTGGAATACGTATGTAATGGTCTGGCGGCTGGGAAATCGCGTCGGCTGATCGCCAAAGAGCTCGGTCTCGATGAATCCACGATTCGCAGGGACATCAAAGTGATGCTGCTCCCGGAAAAGCATCTGAACGCCATTCTGTCCGGCTCGTCGACGGAAAAGCAACTGCGTAGTGCACAGCATGAGGCTGCGGAGGACGCTCGACGGCTGGCGGTTGCCGTGGAGAAGCAGGCGGCTGAAACGTCAAGAGCAAGGCGGCTCTCCGAGGAGAAGCTGACTGGCCGACACAGCAATGCTCTTGCCCTGTTGCTCCTGCGGTGGCTTGATTTGAAGCTTCCTTATGAGGCTTACAAAGAACAGCTGATGCAGATCGTGGACCGGAAGAACTGGGCGACGGGAGAATTGCTCGCTGTACCCATGAACCCAAACAATATGCTCGTGAATTGCGAGCGTGGCCCTGCGCCCACCTATGGCCCGGATCAGATTGAGTTCTATGCGGCCGTGCTGGCCCAGGCACTGCCGGCGATAGCGCCGGAGGGGCTTATCCGTAACCAAGCCATCGCCAAAACACGGCGCGCGATCGAAAACCCACGCAAGTATCTGCCAGAGCTCCGTCCGTGAACGCGATATATAATGTCGTCGCGACATGTCTAAAACACCTCCATCGCCGCCACGCGACAAACGGTCGAGGCCCGATCTTGATCTTTTTGTGCTGGCCATGGTGGTGCGCGGCGTGAACACGCCCTACAAACTGCTCACTGAGGCTGGACTATCGCAGGGGGCGTCGCTCCAGGTTCTGGCCCGGCTAGAGGCTGCCGGGCATGTCCGCCGCGGGGAACCCGGTCTCCGGGGCCGCTCCGAAGCCAAGATCAGCGCGGCCGGGCAACGGTATCTGAATAGTGGGTGGCAGTCACTGCTGGATGCCCCAATCCCCCCAGAGATAGAAAGCGTCTTGCGCACCACCTGCATCGCGCTGTTCTCCGGCGCCAAGAAGAAGACCGTGGCTGCCTACCTGAAACGATCCGCCAGCGAGAAGGCTGTTGAGTTAAAACGACGGAAGGCCGAGACCGCCGAGGCCAAGGTCGCTATTTCAGGCAGCTCTGGCCCCAGGCTTTATAAAAAGTTGATCGCCCTGAATGCGGCCACCCGGCTGGCCTCTGAAGCCAGATTGCTCCGGCAACTGGCCGCTGAACTGCCAAAGCGTTCCTGATCGGACTCTACAAGCACATGTAAACACGTTTGTTAAGGCTCTGATAGCCTTTGTGCACACCCAGATGTAGATACCCTTCCCTAGCCTCCTTCAGGGGCCCAGAAAGAAAAAACACGCAAAAAAGCTTGACATTAAATTTCAATATGGTTATAACCATATATGTATGAAGCACACAAAGCCTGATGTCATGGAATTCTTCGTTCTGGCCTCCATTGCTCGCGGCGGGCTGCACAGCCTTTATGAACTGCAACAAGGTGTTGGTCTGCAGCCTGGGGCCATCCACGGAGTGCTGAAGAGCCTGGAGGCAGATGGCTTTCTGGAGCGCAGCGAGCAGCAAAGGCGCCGGAAGCGGCTAATGACCGTCACGGAGAAAGGCGAGAAGCATCTGCGTGAGAATTGGGAAAGCTGCCTGGTCGATTATCCAGATGTTGAGTCGACGCTGCGTACTGCAACCATCGCATTGCTGATGGACCAGAAGCAGCGGTCATGTGGTTATCTGGTGGACATCGCTGATCAACTCGAGCGTTGTTTGCCCGTAGAGCCAGAGATCTCGCAGAAGAAAGAGATCGCACTGGTTGAGTCGTATATGCGCATGCGTTGGCGCTGGGAATGTAGCAGACGCCGCGCAGCAGCCAGGGCTTTTCGAGATATCGCGAAAGAATTTGGGTGGTGAAATGGAAATGACGAATAGTTCTTCTTTATTGACTGCGACAGTATTCAGTAATTGCATGAGCCGACTGACCCAACTCCCCACTTGCAATACGGCATCTTCATCGTCGCGAAGGCGACGGCGCGGATGTTGAAGTGAGGGACAGAGTCCTTCGGAAAGGCAATACATAATGTCGTTGAACACGGCAATTGAATGGACAGACAACACGTGGAACCCCGTCAGGGGTTGCACCAAGTGCAGCGCAGGCTGCACCCATTGCTATGCGTATGCATTCGCAGAGCGTTTCCGCGGAGTGCCCGGGCACCCCTTCGAGCAGGGTTTTGACCTGCGCCTCGCGCCATGGAAGTTGATGGAGCCGCTGCACTGGAGTACCCCCAGCTTCGTCTTCGTCAACAGCATGTCGGACCTCTTTCACGAGGATGTGCCGGACAGCTATATTGTCTCGATCTTTGGGGTCATGGCCCAGGTTGACTGGCATGTATACCAGGTCCTGACGAAGCGTGCCGACCGCATGCAGCGCATGATCGGGAAGCAGTTAAAGTTTGCAGCGGGCCTCGAGCACATCTGGTGGGGCGTGACTGCAGAGAACCGGAAACAGGGACTTCCCCGTGTAGAAGCGTTGCGCAACAGCGATGTCGCCATGCGCTTCCTCTCCTGTGAGCCGCTCCTGGAAGATCTCGGCAGGGTGAGCCTCAAGGGCATTGACTGGGTGATCGCCGGTGGTGAGAGCGGCCGGGAAGCGCGCCCGATACAGAAGGAATGGGTCATCTCGTTGCGCGATCAGTGTGCGGCAGTAGAGGTGCCGTTCTTCTTCAAGCAGTGGGGTGGTTACCCGAAGGCCAAGTTTGGCTCAGAGCTGGACGGCAAGCTGTACAAGGCACGCCCAAAGGTGCCGGAGTTAACGCCCAGGTCTCTGAGCGAGCGTCGGGCTATCGAGGCCAAGTTGCAGGCCGGTTACGATCTCAAAAGGATCGCATAGCCGGCTTCATCAATCACGCTCCCATGTCGTTTCCCGGCGTGGGAGCACAACCGTTTTATGGAGGACGCAATGAAAACACATACACCATGCGCCCGCTACGAGTACCGGCATGAGCCGTCTACCTCGCACGGATGCACCACGTGATTCTGTCCAATATCCAACTTGCCGAGACGCTCGTCCCGGCGTTGGTGAACGGACAGTCCTATCGCAATCAGGCAGGTAATCCCGCCGGCTTGATTGGTTACAAGAACCTGAATGCCAAAGAATTTGCTAAGCGCATCAATGTGCCGCCGACCTGGGTTCTGAGTAATTCGAATCCAGCAGTCAGCGGAGACTTGATCCCTCATCTCCTCTACGGCACCCTCAAGCGTTATCAGTGGGGAGGATCAGCGCTAGCCGCCTGGATAGAACAACACATAGTTGGCGCCGTGGATGCACTAGCTGACGGGAGGTCGGCATTTGATTACGCATATCTCAACAGCGCACAGTTCGCCAAGTACCTGAATATTTCGGAACCGTGGGTGCGCGATGGCGTTCGCACTAGCGCCAAAGAAATCATCCCTCACGCTCGCTTTGGAAAGTACGTTCGTTTCAGACTTGGAAGCCCAGAACTGGAACTCTGGGAGAAACGTCACATGGTTGGTGGCAAAGGTGTGGAAGGCCAGGCTCATGGAAAGCAGAATATCCAATGAGCCGGGCCCGGAGTCACCAAAGAGGCCATGTCTATAGGAAGGGAAGCTTCTGGTATCTGCGCTACTACGATTTTGAAATCCAGGAGGATGGTTCTGCACGCAAGGTGCAGAAGTGCAAGCAGCTCGTGGAGTTCGGCGGCGAATACCGTTCAAAGGGCGCAGTGCGAGTACTTGCCGACGAACACCTCGCTCCACTCAACAACGGAAAGCTGTCGCCGGCCAGTACGATGACGTTGAACAAGTTCATCGAGCAGAAATACCTTCCCTACGTCAGTTCGGAGAAGGAGCGCAGCACGTATGCCGGCTACAAGAATGCGTTCCAGCTCCACATCAAGAAGCATGGCAACATTCCGCTTCGTGATGTGCGCACGCTTGAGATCGAGCAGATGCTGAAGGCGATTGCCCTCGAGTTCGACACGGCGAAGACGACCATCCAGCACGACAAGCAGTTCTTGTCCGGAGTGTTCCGCTATGCCAAGCGGCAGGGCATCATCAACTCTGAAAATCCAGTACGTGATGCCGTGCTTCCAAAGTGCAAGGAGAGCGAGGACACGTACGCGTATTCCCTTGAGGATGAACTGACGATGATCCGCATTTTGCCGGAACCTGCGTCCACTGCAATCAGTGTGGCCGCGTTCACGGGGCTGCGGGAGGGTGAGATTAGGGGAACAACGTGGGAGAGCTACAACGGCAACGAGCTTCGAGTCATGAAGTCGGTGTGGCGCAATGACGTCAAGGCACCTAAGACGAAAGCCAGTAAAGCTCCAGTACCTGTTATCGCGCAGCTAGCGAAGAAGCTCGAGGAATATCGCGCACTGTGCGGATCGCCGAAGACCGGGTGGTTGTTCCCGAATTCCGTTGGTAATCCGCGCTGCCTGGATGATCTTGCCCGTGATGTCATCCGGCCGGCGCTGAAGAAGGCCGGAATCGAGTGGCATGGCTGGCACGCTTTTCGTCGGGGGCTGGCCACAAATCTTCATCAGTTAGGCGTGCAGGACAAGGTGATTCAGGCCATTTTGAGGCATTCGAACGTGAGTGTGACACAGCGGGCCTACATCAAAACTGTTGATTCGGATGCGGTTGCAGCCATGCAAAAACTCGAAAATGCAACCATTATGCAACTGGAGGCTGATGACAAGAAAAACGTTTGACTGTTTCGAAGTCATCTACCATATTGATTTTAAAGGTGATGGCGGAGAGAGGGGGATTCGAACCCCCGGTACAGGTTTAGGCCCGTACAACGGTTTAGCAAACCGCCGCCTTCAGCCACTCGGCCATCTCTCCGCGAGGGTTGCTTTCGGCATTATATCGGACGGCGGCTGGATTCGCCTAATGTTATGCAGTGGTCCCTGATTTTTCTCGCCACATTGTACGAGATGGACTTGTACTTCATGTGCATCCACCTGGCTTAATGCATTGTTCAGTGCCTTTGCATGCGGCATGCTGTTGCGCCGGCTGCAGTGGCGGTCTATTGGGGCGCAGAACGTGCGGAAATGGCCTGAAACCTATAGTTAAGGATCTCCGTTGGTCAATGTTGGGGGTGGATCGAGGGTGTCCTCATGTGGGAGATGATGGCCTGCGCATGGGGCGCGGGCAGGCCGGGAAGTGGTATCCCGG